>Ga0209777_10000079_pt1 | contig 161077 bp, 140 predicted proteins | sample FrelakmetHBP12HB_FD_187147 | JGI IMG/M metagenome (GOLD analysis project Ga0209777, IMG submission 187147) | Freshwater lake sediment microbial communities from the University of Notre Dame, USA, for methane emissions studies -HBP12 HB (SPAdes)... | ecosystem: Environmental > Aquatic >... | reverse complement strand
GGTTGTTCAGGTTGCTTGCGTTTTAGCAACCTGAACAACCCGCCAATTTTCTCCATGTCGGGTTTCCTCTGTGACCTCTGTGTCTCTGTGGTGAACCCTATTCTTTTCCCGCTGTCTCTATGGTGAATCCTAATCTCTATTTCTTATCCACGTCCAATACAACATGGCAATCCTCGCACGACCTCGATGCGAACGGAGGATGGATTCTATCTTTGAAGTATTTTGGATCCTTCGAGGCATGGGGCTCATGGCAATTCCGACAATCCATTACCGCGGCATCGATGAAGAGATGGGCTTTGCCAAAGGAACCCCTCTTGGGATCATGGCACTCAATGCAGAGGGGCTGAATCTTCTGGGCCAGCAGAGAAGCTTCGGCCGAAGAATGGGGCTTGTGGCACCTCTCGCAGTCTCTTCGAGCCGGGGAATGGGCCTTCTCCTTTTCCATCTTTGCTTTCAGATCTTTATGGCACGTCAGGCACAAATCAGGACTCTTCGCCAGGAGGAGGGCATCCAATTTTGCCTTGTGAGGGTTGTGGCACTGGGTGCACTCCGCCGTGGCCACGGGCATGTGTTTACTCTTGGCACTCTGGACGCTTCTCTCAAGGTCCGGATGGCAGGAGAAGCAGAGGGGGCCCATCTTGTTGGAAGCCATTCCCTTGATGTTGCTTCCGTGGGCATCGTGGCAGGTCAAGCACATCCCTTCCGTGAAGGGATTGTGGTTTGAGCCTCCCTGAACTTCCTTCATCATGTCACCATGACATTCAGCACACAGTTTTGAACCGGACACCTTTAAGAGCTTTTCCTCGTTCGACCCGTGGGAGCGATGGCATGAATCACAGTTTGCGTCGAGAACGGGCCGATGAGTATACGTCTTCAAAAACTTTGTCTCCGCGTCGGAATGGCATGCATAACACACCCTGTCCATCCTGTCCTTTAGAATATTCTTCAGATTCGACCCGTGCGGGTTGTGGCAGGAATCACACTCTCCTTCCGTGAAAGGAACATGGGCCTTCTTTAACTTCGAGGCATCCCTGGTCTTGGCATGGCATGAGAAACACAAATCCCCATCCTTCATATTCAGAAGGTTCTTGTTCTTTGCTGCATGGGGTGGATGGCAGGAGAGGCATCCCTTGCCGCTTTCCACGGGCTTATGAACAACCCCGAACTTTACTCCCTTCTCTTTGTGACACTCGAAGCAGAGGAAATTCCCCGGCTTGACCATCAAGTGCGGGTTCTCAGACGTGTGAGGATCATGGCAGGAAAGGCACATACCTTCCTTGAAAGGCGCATGATCGATTGTTCCGCCTGCTTGAAGGTTCTTGACATCGTGACAGCCGGTGCAAAGCTCCCCGCCGCTTTGTGTGGTTGCAAAGGGCTTCGGAGAAGCAGGCGGGTTGTGGCACGACTCGCACTGGGCCTCGGCAACCGGGTTGTGCGCGCTTGCCCGAAGGAGTTTCGGCTGCGTGGAAGAGTGAGGATTATGGCAGACAGAACAGGACGCATTATTCACCGGGTAATTGTTGTGCGCCTTCTTAAAAGGCGCCTTGTTCATATCGTGGCAGGAAAGACATAAAGGAGTTGACGCCTTATTCAAAAGATTTTTCTGATCGGAGCTATGTGAGAAGTGGCAAACACTGCAACCATCCGTCTGCAGCGTCTTATGAAGGACCTTCTTCTCGTAGGTTTCCTTTTTGTGACACAGGTAGCAGGCCTCACGGCCTTCTGCCTTGAGCAGGTGGCTTGCTTGCGACGCATGGGGGTTGTGGCAGAGGATGCATCTGCCCGCCTTCAGAGCGGTGTGCACGTTGGGCTTGTTTAATCCTATTTTTTCCTTGCTATGGCAGGGGTAGCAGATTTCATTCCCCTCTTTCTTCAGGAGGAGCTTCGGAACCATGCCATGCCGAAGATGACAGTCCTCGCATTTCTTTTGCTTGACCACGGCGTGGACATTCTTCATCCCCATGTACTTATCTGAGAATTTCTTGTGACAATCGAGGCAGTCCTTTCGGGCAAACCCGGGTTTGCCGCTTGCGGCCGGTGCTCCTCCAAGGGTCTTGCCGCCCGTGGTCGAAGTAGTCGGAGCCTCCGCACACGCATGCAAAAGCGCTCCCACCGCCAAGAGAATCAGCCCCAAGATTACCGCTTTACCCTTCAAATGAAGAAAAACCATATCCTCTCCTCTTTACGCATAGCGCATAGCGATAAATTCTCACCGTGGAAACGCAGAGCTCACAGAGAAGGATGTTAATTTATCTTTTTATAGTAGTGTTTTTTGCCGCGTAGCGGCTGAGAGCTGGCGGTTTGTTTCGGTTAATGGTTCTTATTAACCAAAACAAACCGCCAATTTTCTCTGCCTCGCCTTCCTCTGTGACCTCTGTGTCTCTGTGGTGAACAATTCTTTAATCTTTCAGATATACTTTTACATCCGAGACGGCCCTCAACTTATCTGCCCAGTCCTCTACCGCCTTGCCAAGTTTTTCATAAAATACTCTCTGCGCAATCATCTCTCTTGTCTCTTCATACGGTTGCGGCTTCGAAGGGACTACGTCCAGTATAGACAGGACATAAAAATGGCCTTCAGGGCTCGCATACAATCTCAAATCGTTTGGACGAACACCCGAGACCACTTTCTGCAAGCCTTCGGGTAAGCTCTTCGTTGCCACCGGATTCCCGTCAAAAACCTGCAGGTCCTTCGTACTCTTATCGAGCTGACCTTCCGCATGCGTACTGAGCCATTGGAAATCGACACCCTTCCTCAATTTTTCGATGGCATCTTCCCCATCCCCTCTCTTCCCGAAGGCAAGGCCCCTCATCCTGATCATTTCGGGATAGGTAAATTCCTGGATATGCTCGTCGTAATACTTCTTGATGTCCTCCTCCTTTATCTTGACATCTGGCACGATCGCTTTCTCAACAAAGGCCCCAAAAACCACGGACCTCTCATAATTGTCGACCTTGTTTCTATACTCCGGTGTCTTATCGATACCCAGCCGGAGGGCTTCTTTTCGGAATACCCGCTTGTAGACCATCTCTTCCAGCGTCGAAACCTTTGCGGAGTTCACCCGCTTGCTCTCGATGGCCCTGTTGACTCCATGATAGAGTCCCTGCCGGAGCTGTTCGGTCAACTCACCGACCGTAATCGGTCCCTCTCCTTTGATCTCCGCAACAACTCTCTTATCTTTCAGGAGCTGCTCAAAACCCGGTTCTTTGGCCTCGAAGTCGAGGCTGTCAAGAACATCCTTGTGGGTCACCGCATGTTTCTCAATAAGGGCACCGGTATATTCCGTCAATACCTTTCCCTTCGCGAGAGCAAGACCCTCCTTGTTTGCCTTTTCTCTCGCCTCGGGATTATCGGGGTAGCGGATATCTTCTACCTTCAATATCACAAACCCTTTCCCGAGGGGAATGACAGGGTTGACCGAGCCGGCATCCATCTTCGACAGGGCCTCCACCATCTCCGGGTTAAGGTCCTTCTTCTTTATATAATTCTTCTCCTCTCCACCTTTAGCAATCCCGTCCTCAATCATTTTCTTTGATAATTCGTCGAAGCTTTTGCCTGCTTTCAACTCCTCTTCAGCCTTCCTGGCCTCCTCCTCTTTATCAATGAAGATAGAGTTGATCTTCCATTCTTTAACGAACTCCCTGTATAACCTCTCCACCCCATTCTCATCGGCCTTGACGTCTCTTAGATGTCTTTCCACCAGCATTTCCCTGAGAGCGATCCTCGAAAAAACATCGACCAGGTTTTTCGCTTCGGGTAGCTCATCAAGTCCGATTCTTCTCCCCTCCTGGACCATCAGTCTCGAATTGATCAGGCGCTTAAAAATCTCAGCTTCATTCTTTTTGTCTGCTTTCTCCTTCTCTGTCTTTCCTTTGTTAAATTCCGCGAGTTCCTGATTGAACTCTTCAAGGGTAACCGGCTCGTCGTTCACCATCGCAACAATCTTCTGCCCCTTGATAACAGGAAGTTTCTGCTCCGCCCCAAACAGAGTCGCCCCTGAAAATAGGAGAAGTCCGAAAATCATCACCATTATCAGAAAATTTCGTTTCATGAAATTCCTCTTTTCTTTAATTCGATTTTGCATTCTTCTGCATGAATTCACCACAGAGGCACACAGGTCACAGAGAAAGGCGAATGAGAGAGGCTGGAGGTTTGTTTTGGTTAAAGATCTTTAACCAAAACAAACCTCCAGCCTTCTGCCAACTTGAAACACAATACCCCGTGACTTCCAGAGCCTCTCTGTCTGTTGTGGGACATCATTTCCTTATTAACAGTCTCATAATAATAACGACATTGATTTACAAAATCCCTCCCAACCTCCCTTTCCCAAAGGGAGGAGTTACCCCTCTTTGGCAAAGAGGGGCGAGGGGAGATTTTCCAATGTCCATGTCAATTCAATTTTGAGACCCTTAACAATTCGACCTTGCGGCAGAGGGCTGGCGGGTTGTTCAGGTTGCTTGCATTTTAACAACCTGAACAACCCGCCAATTTTCTCCACCCCGGGTTTCCTCTGTGCCCTCTGTGTCTCTGTGGTGAACCCTATCTTCTTCGCTCTTCTCTGTGCCCTCTGCGCCTCTGTGGTGAACATCATTATCTTTTCAGTGCCCCAATCACACCCCACCCAGGCCTGGCTGAACCGGTTCCTCCGGAGTAGGTACCTCTATCTTCTACTCAAGAATCTTCCTCCCGATCATCTGGACCATCCTGTTCATCATGACATGGGCGGTATTGATCTTGCCGCGATCGAAGAAGAAAACCCCGTCGTCTCCTTCGCTATGGCTCTGGGAACTCCATACGATCCTCCTGCTTCTCCGTTCGAGGATCTGCATGGAAAAATCGATCTTGGGCTTGCCTCCGGACCCTTCATAGTCCTGGTAATCTGTCACCTTTCCAGCCATCACGAAGTCGGCTTCCAGGCTGTTTGCGACGAGGTCTACATCCTGGAGGGCGATCCCTCCCTCAAGAATTACCCTCGCATTGAGCAGCCTCTGTCTCACCGCACCCAGTTCGAGGACATTAAAATTCTCAAGCTTTGTCAGTTCCTCCACAAAATGGAGGACCGCAATCTCCCCTGCATTTCTTCTAGTCGCCGTGTTGAAGAAGGGAACGACGGCAATGGTATATTTTCCTCCGGCGTCGATTTCAGGAGAGCGGTAGGCTATCTTGGGCTCAAACCGCTTCTCCCTTCCCTTTCGAGGAACCGGTTCCTTGTTATACCAGACGTAATTCGCAAGAGAGAACGAAAGAGATCCCAGTGCCCTGTCCAGGAGTATTTTGGGGTCCTCGATCAGACCAATGGCGAGAATCCCTGGGGAATCATCGCCTGCCATTCCGACACCATCCATCCACAGGATGGTCGTCTTGTCTCCGGTTGATACCAGTCTCGATATGATAGCAATCTTAGGAGGAGGAGACTCAATGTACATCTCCAGGGAGGTGACGAGAACCCCTTTGACGCCGGCGTCCGCCTTGAAGGCCTGTGCTGCTGCTTGATCGATACCCCCCACATACCGGATTCGATGCCTTGCCATGACCTTTTCGAGGGCATCCTCGTCGAGAACGTCAAATCCCAGATCTTTTAACCACCTGATAAGGCCCGCCCTTATCTCTTTTGCGGGTGTGATAGCCGCAGTCAGGTTTTCAAAGGGTAGGACAGCTATGGGGTATCTCTCCTGTCCCGATCGATCTATCCTCACCGTCTCCCTCTTATATGCACACCCGAAAAGCAAGAAAACCGATAACGCCAGCAGGATGGAAAGAGAGATCCCGTTAAACCTCGCAGGCCAGGAATCATTCATTGGTTCTTTGAATTTTGTGACTGAGGGTTGAATCATCAGGCTATTTTATTGTAACTGTTTTTTTGTACTTTGCCCGCAAAGCGGCTGAGACCTGGCGGTTTGTTACTCGCTCTTCTCTGTGCCCTCTGTGTCTCCGTGGTGAAACCTATCTTCTTTGCTTCTCTCTGTGCCCTCTGTGTCTCCGTGGTGAAACCTATCTTCTTTGCTTCTCTCTGTGCCTTTTGTGCCGCGAAGCGGCCGAGTGCCGGCGGTTTGTTCAGGTTGCCTTCATCTCAGCAACCTGAACAAACCGCCACCTCACTCTATCTTGCTCTTCTCTGTGCCCTCTGTACTGCTACGATCAATTTCTTGAAATTTTGTTAAGATTTTTGCGTAACCTTTTCCTAACTTGTTTAGATCATTCGAATTTTGATCATTCGAATTTGTTTCGAGTTTCGAATTTCGAGCTTCGGATTTGGTTGCGGCTACGCCGCGCTGTGTCTCTGTGGTGAATATGATTCTTTCCCTCATCTAAAAAGCTTGTTGATTAGATCATTGACCGCCTTCAGCGTTACGACATCCATTGCCTGCCCTCCCCCCCCAAAGAGACGATCCGCAACAGTGATCCCGCCCTTTGTCGTAGAGGCTGTCCATACCACCCTTCCCGTCTCTGTTTCGATCACCTGGAGGCCCATGGATATCGCATTGGCAGAGGCCGTTCCCGATCTTACATCTCCATACTCTCTGACGGTGCCGGTGATGACAGCTTCGGCCTTTACCATCTTGCCCAATTTTACAACTTCTTCCGGAGATGGCGTAAGCGGGCTTTGGATCTCTGCCCTCGTGATTCCCCGCGCGACCTCGCCGGTGGGAAGGACATAGACCGCACCCGTTGCCAGGAGAGCATTAATAAAGACATCCCTCACCCTGTCTCCAGCCAATTGGTCCCTCGACAGGTTGACAAAAGGCATCACGGCAATTGTCCTCACCGCCCCGAAATCCATGTTCGGGTCCCGGTACATCTCATGGGTCCTGGCCGCACATCCTACCAGAAACAGAATCATTAAAGCCGAAAAGATTCTTGTAAAAGTTGACATTATTCCTCCCCTGCCGAGGGCACCTGAGACTCTGCAAAGGAAATCACAAGCACCAGAAATAATTATCATATCCTTCCGTTAGTCTGTCAATAACCATTGGAGACAAAAGAAAATATTGGATTCACCACAGAGTCACAGAGGAAAGCGATTGAGAGAGAGTGGCGGTTTGTTTTGGTTAGTGGTTAATAACCAAAACAAATCGCCAGCCTTCTGCAAATTCGCGGCAAAAGGCCCAGAGAAAGACAGATCGAATTCAAAACCCTAATCTCGCTACAGAGGCATAGAGTTCCGGAAGGTCCTTGGATTTTTGCCGCCTGGCGGCAGAGTGCTGGCGGTTTGTTCAGGTTGCTTTCATTTTAGCAACCTGAACAAACCGCCACTTCGTTTCTCCTCGCTTTAACTCGCTTTTCTCCGTGTCCTCTGTGCCTCTGTGGTGAACCCTATTTCTCTCGCTCTTCTCTCCTCTTTTCATCAGAAGAATATCTGCAATCTCGTACCAAAAGCATTTGCATTCGTCTTCTGCGACGCCGATTGATTCTTGCTCATCTGGTAGGACACATCCAGATTGGACCGGTTGGTGATCTTCCACCTCAGGCTCGGGGAGAAGTTCCTGTCCCTTCCTTTGTCCTCGGACCTCAGGCTCTCATTGTACCCGATATTGAACTGGAGGTTGCCCCCGGGAAACGGCGACCAGCCCACTGCATAATTCTGGAGGTAGCTTGTTTTCGTACCAGTTTGAGAGAAAATGCTTAATGACCCATAGAGGTATAATGTCCTTAAAGGACTGTACGAGACAGCTAAATCCCCCGTTCTCGTAAAAGAAGAGGTGTTCGGTTTGCCCCCGCCTGATACATTTGACGTCGTGTCGGAGTAGTTGAGGGTTAGCGTAAGAGTCCTGTGGGGAACAATGCTGGTGCCGAAATTAAGCGTCGTACCGGACTGCTTCTCGCCCGTCTCCCTCTTTGCGGAATTCAACCCGCCGCTCAGGTAAAGATCGATGCCCTGGTACAATTGCGCACTGTTATTCAAGAGGATTGAACTGGTACTGGCCGACCCCTGTTCGGTAGTTCCATTCCGGCCGCTGAAAACGAGGGTATTGGTGAGCGTCCTCAGGGGTGTTGCCGTAAGCACGGCGTTGTAGACGTAATCCGTTATCTTCTCGTTCTGCTGGACGTTATCCTCCCTCGCAATCCGGGCCATTCCTGAAAAGACCTGGCTGAACCGATGGTTGACCGAAAAGCCATTGGAAAGGGTATATTGAGACACCCCGGAAGGATCACTCCTCGAATAAAAGTAAGAAAAGTCGTAGTAGAAAGACGGAACGTTCAGGATCCTCGTCTTCGCATCGAAGTTGAAGATCTGGGATGTATTGTTCGTCTTTCTCTTCACGTCCTGGACAGCTTTCTTATCGAAGACCTGTAGCTCCGTGATGAATATGTTGGGAAACTTCGAGGCATCGATCACCGTCGGGGCGAGGGGCCTTGTGACTACCTTGATATACCTCGTCTTCACCGCTGGAAAGTCCAGCTCGAACCGGTTCTGAAACTGGACCCCGAACGGCGCAGGGGAAATGGTCCTGTAAAAAGTCCAGTTCAGGTTATCGATACTCGTATAGATATCCCACGAAAAAAAATCGGCAATATTCGTGGGAAGCTCCCTGTCCACCCAGACCAGGAGGTTATTCACCTCTGTTATATTCAGGAGGTCGAGCCCGATATTTCTCGGTTTCGTATTTCCTCCGATAGGGGGGAGCCCGATATCGATGCCCGCGCTCGCTGTCAGGTTTCCGTCGATCAGGGCAGGATTGGGAACCAGCGCCACCAAGGTCGGCGTATCGGTAATGGCAGAAAGCCCTGCAAAGGGGAAGATCTGAAAACTCACCTCTCCCGTGCCTTTTGACGTAACAGTAATGTCCTGCCTGGAAATATTGTAGCTTGTGTTAAAGGAGACCCGCCTGTCAAAAAAGAAATCGGAGTAGGTAACTCTCCCGGTTTGGGTCAGATCTTTCGTCTCCAATCCAACCAATTTCAGTTTCTGGTCGTCATAATTAGCCTGATACCTAACGTCAAGGTTATTGTATGTGTATTTCATCCCGAGGAGGGCCGAATCCGTGGTCGTATCCTGGGTCTTACGATCCTTGTCAAAAAAATCCTTTCTCACAAGTTGCAAGTCAACCGAAGGAAGACCAACCGGTTTCCATCCGAAAGTTGCGTTATATTCTTCGTTAATATTCGTCACACCAGGCGCGTCTCCACCCTTATTATACTCTTCTCTCCGGTTGTAACCAATCCCGAATGTATAGGGGGCGGCGTTCAGTGTGAGGTTGATATAGGGCCGTATGTTTGCCCCCGTCGATTTTGTCTTAACGCCGTTCACTGTGGACTCAGTCTGGGTCCCCTCGGCAATTCCGCCGGCTGCGAGATTAAGGTTCGGAAAAATCTGCGTGTTCACGGCGAGGCTGAATCTGGGGTTATAGCCGGTTGAACTCGTGGTTACGGTATTCCCCGCAGAATCGGTAGATTTAGTGGAACTGGTATTGAAGACAAAGTCAAAGTACCCGCTGACCCCCTGCAGCAGCCCCTGGGCCTTGGCCATGCACGGCAGACAAGATATAACAAGCAATAGGAAGAAGGAAAGTTTTCTCACCACAGAGACACAGAGGTCACAGAGAAATGCAGAGTTAGAGAGAGTGGCGGTTTGTTTTGGTTATTAACCATTAACCAAAACAAACCGCCAGCCCTCAGCCGCTTCGCGGCAAAAGGCCCAGAGAAAGACAGGTTAAATTCAAAACCCTATTTTCACTACAGAGGCATAGAGTTCCGGAAGGTCGTTGGATTTTTGCCGCGAAGCGGCGGAGTGCTGGCGGTTTGTTCTGGTTGCTTTCATTTTAGCAGCCAGAACAAACCGCCAAATTTCTCCTCCTCGGGTTTCCTCTGTGCCCTCTGTGCCTCTGTGGTGAACCCATTCAGTTCGCGATGCGCTTGATTCCGTCTTTCAAGACCGGGACATTGAAATTGATTAACAGACCAATCCTGATGTTGGTCAGCTTCAAATACGTGAGCAGTTGTGCTTCGTGTATCTTCTCTAAGCTCTCGCACGCCTTCAATTCAACAATCAATCTATTCTCCACGAGAACATCTAACCGGTACCCGCAATCCAGCTTTACCCCTTTATATTCAACAGGGAGTTCCTTTTGTCGCTCATAGGAAATCCCTCTTAGATCAAACTCGTGACATAGACATTGTTCATAAGCGGACTCCAATAGCCCAGGCCCAAGTGTCTTATGCACCTCAATGGCCGCACTAATGACTTCCCTTGTAAGGTCATTTATATCCATAATCACCCACATTCACTACTGACGCACAGAGTGCTTTGTTGCCGCGGAGCGGCAGAGTGCTGGCGGTTTGTTTTGGTTAGTGGTTCCTAACCAAAACAAACCGCCACTTTACTCTATCTCGCTTTTCTCCGTGCCCTCTGTGCCTCTGTGGTGAACCCTTTTCCTATTTTTCTCCCATCATCGTCACCCAGTACGGCCCCTCGCCTACATCGAACTCCGCCACCACCTTCTTACTCACCAAACTCACCACCATGACCGTTTTCGCCCCCGAATTGACTAAGTAAAGATAATATTGCTCACCATCGATCGTCATGTACTCGATATCTCCACCCGTATCGAAGAAATCGATCGGCGCAAACGTGAACGGCTCGTAAACCTCTACCGAAAAATCTCTCCTCCTTCCAACATAGACGTAGTCTGTCTTGGTGTCGACCTTGATCGAGTTCTCCGCGATCTTTACCTTGTCTCTTCTCAGCACGGTGAGAAAAGCAGGATCGATTTCGAGGAGGTAAGCAGACCCTTCGTGGATCACGTAGAGCCTGTCCCCTCTTCTGTTGAGCTGTCCCCGCAGGGGGGTTGGATCTGTTGAGATTGTGCTTATGATACCCCTGTTCGGGATGTCGATGACAGAGATGGTATTGGAAAGCATGTTAAAAACGAATCCCCTTCTCCCCGTTTGATCGATCAGGATAGAGTTGGGGCTTTTTCCCACCTGAATCCTGCCCACTTCCAGGAGAGAACCGGGATCGATGAAGCTGACTGTGTTCGATCCCGTGTTCACGCAGAGAAGGAATCTTCCGTCGGGGGTAAGGGCCAGCTCGTGAGGCCTGTCACCGGTGCTGAGCCGCTGCCTGTCGATCACCTCCCCTGCAAGGATGTCGATCACCTCAATCGTGTCATCCGTTGAAAGGGCTACATATGCCTTTCTTCGGCCCTGGTCAATGGCCATCCCTGCCGGGTTCCCTCCGGTCGAAATCACGCCCATGACCTGGTTTCTCTTCTTGTCGAATACCGTAACGTTGTTCGAGGTGGAATTCGAAACGTACCCGGTCAGAGAAAGGATGGGCAACGGGGGTATCGAAAGGGAAAAAACCGGGCTGAAGCTGAACCCTGTCTGGACCGATTCATTGTACTTGAAAGTCATCGAAATGACGTAGCCCTTCTTTCTGGCCACGTTGAAAGAGAAATCCAATTTTACTGGCGTATCAGGGATCAGTAAGGCTGTCTCTCCTTCGTCTGTCTTTAAAGACGCGTTCTTAACCTTAAACGACACCCCAGCGTATGGGCCCGGGGGCAATGTACCGGAAGCAAGGAGCCGTTGCCTTTTGATTTCCCGGCACTTGATGTCTTTCATCGACAGAGATAGAGGGAATTCCCTGCCATCCCCACTCACTACAGAGACCCCCTCGATGTTGAACCTGAGCCTGTCCGCCTCCTGGGGGAAGGGTTGGACGTAGAGATAGATCTCCCCTTCATTTTCAAGGACGGGCTTGATCTGGAGGAAGGATGCCCCGCAGCCCGATAGGGCAAAAAGAAGGCATAAAGAAAGAATCATTTTCACCACAAAGGCACAGAGTTCACAGAGGAAACCCGAGATAGAGTAAATTGGCGGTTTGTTTTGGTTCTTGACCACTAACCAAAACAAACCGCCAGCGCTCACCCGCTTCGCGGGAACAAGTTCATACCATGAAATCCACCCCACTGCCCCCTCCATTTTCTTTCTCTTCGCTCTCCCTTCGGGGGAGGATAAAATTCCAAATCTTTTTCTCACCACTGAGACACAGAGTTCACAGAAAAAAGCGATTGAGAGAGCCTGGCGGTTTGTTTTGGTTAAAGATCTTTAACCAAAACAAACCGCCAGCCCTCGGCCACTCCGTGGCAACAAGGCTCTGTACCTTCTGTGTCTGTGCAAGCTCTGTGGTGAGATGAACTTCACCAATGGACTTAAGCAATTATACTAAACCATAAGCAAATGAGAATTCAACCATAAAAATAGGCCATAAAAAAGGGGGTGGCAAAGCGCCAACCCCCTCCTGCTCTCATCTTTGATTTAATGACTTAACACCTACCCTTTGGCCAAACTTTCCCCGTCGAGGCAATGGATTCACGATAGAGCCTTTTGCCGCGAAGCGGCGGAGTGCTGGCGGTTTGTTCAGGTTGCTCGCATTTTAGCAATCTGAACAAACCGCCACTTTGCTCTTCCTCGCTCTTTCTCGTTCTTCTCTGTGAACTCTGTGTCTCTGTGGTGAATCCTTTTCTTTCTTCTCTCTGCCTCTGTGGTGAACCCTATGTCTTCTCTATCTCTGTGGTGAACATCATTCTTCTGCCAAAAAAACTGATGCAAGGCCAGCCATAGCCGGCCCTGCATCATCAGACTCTTCCGAAGGATTATCTTGAGATTGGGTCAAGTCTTCCTTAACCTCAGCCTCAACCTTAACCTTCTTCATTCTTAGTCTTTTGCGTGGCACTTGTTGCAGTAGTTACGCGCGTACGGTCCGAACAGCGTTGCCGGGCGGCCGTTGTAAGCGTTCGTCTGCTGCGTGGTGTTATACGCCATGTTGATCCCGTTCTCGGCGGTCGATGTGTCGTAGATGGCTGCATTGGAGGCGTCGGCGACAGTCATGAACTCGTTGAAGAGGTTGTAACGGGTCATGCTTTCGAAGGCCGACGCATGGGACCGGTGGCAGGAGAGGCAGGATACGTTGTTGCTCGTTGTCGGGGCGGTCGGGGCAGCCTGGAAAGCTTTCAGGGCAGTGTAGTCAGCCAGCGTCGCGCCATTGCCGGTCTCAAACGGAGCAAGCGCGCTGTAGTTGGCGCCCGTGCCGGTCATGATGCCCGAGGAGACGTAGGCGCTGTAGTTGGCGGCGATGGGCGCGGTGAGCTTGGCGCCGCTGCCGGCCGGGTGCACGAGGCCCTTCGTACCTGATGTGTAGGTATCGTTGTGCATGGTGGTATGACAGTTCGCGCACCACTCGGACATATTCGAGCCGTAGGCGACTTTGTCAAAGGAGCCGGCGATGGTGGTGTTCGCGCCGTTGTAGCTCGACGGAGCAACGGCGCTGGGAGGATCGTTCGCGAAGGCGTAGCTGCCCGAGAGTGACTTAGGCTGGTAGTTTTTGCCGGCCAGGAGCCGATACACGCCAACAGCGCTCACGCCTGCGATCGGAGCGTTGCTGTCGGTGTACGAGCCCGAGTTGAAGATCGGGAGGCCGGTGGTAGCTTGCGTTCCGTCGGCTAAGCGGCGGTATCGGCCGTGCGGGTCGTGGCAGCTCTGACAGCCAAGACCCGAGGCCGGATAGGAGCCGCCCGGAGCCGCTGTCAGTTTCTTATCAGCCGTGTAGCCATAGTCTACCGCAACGATGTTGTGGCCGTGGCGGTCGCCTTCCCAAGTGGTAGCGGCCTTGCTGACCGAGCCGGTCATGGTCTTCTTCAGCCAGGCGAAATCGCCACCCGGGGTCAACTCCACCGGGCTGGTCGAGTCGAGCGGGGTCACGCCGCCGGTCGAGATGTGGTAGCTGCTCCCCACCGTCTCAGTCGCCTGGTGGCAGTTAAGGCACGATCCGGACTGGTCCTGGGCCTTGAGAAGGAACGGGCCTGACGTGTACTGCGCCATTCCGGTCACATTGGCCGAACCCTCGAAGGAGTTGTGCATGGAGTGGCACCCTTCGCAAGATCCAACACCACCGGAGTGAAAAGGATCCGGCGCCGCATATGCGATACCGGTTAATCCAAAGGCCAACACAGTAAAAGCTAAAACAACCATTTCCATTCTTAAACGTTTCATCTCTCCCTCCTCTTTTAAGGAATGTTTTAAAATTGTTCTTGGACCAGTAATTTGCTTTCTGGCTCCCACCCTTAACTTTTCACCCTTTCCTTGCCAGTCATCACCCCCTTATCCTTTTTTTTCCACCTTCGATCTGTAGACTTGATCCTATTCATCATACTGTGTGAAAAGCCCCAATCATTGCGCGATTTCCCCCAGAAGAATACCGAAATTCCGCATCAGAATTTAAATTACTCAAGGAGATCTTTTTATCGCCCATGTAATGCCTTGGATCTAAAAGGCTTTTTATCAATCCATGGAATAAATTTTCCCTAAGGCAGATAAAGAGTTCTTGGCCCATAAATTGCTATTAAAAATAAAAAGCCGTCTTGACCCCAGGGTGGTTGCGAGAAACGTGGCGTGAAGGCTGGTTTCTCCCCCAGAGTCAAGACGGCGCAGGTTTAGATAATATTCGTCCCGGAAAGCCGAATCCACGTTTCGCCTCGCAACCGGGATCTATAGAAACACATCTCAAGGGAAATGTCAAGCATTTTTTTGACCCCTTCCGCGGTGGTACGCCCCGCCTTTGAAGGCGGGGACGGAAACCCTCGCCCAGGATCAATCCCCAGTATTCAAATTTCTAAGAGGCCTCCGGGAGAGGTTTGATCAGTTCCCGAGAACGCTCACCATTCCATTCCTCCAGTAAGCGCCCTACCCGAGGCATTGTCCTTTTAAATATGTACAGAATAAAGGTCTCGTCAAACGGTCACGGCAACGATGCCCGTATCGTCATTCGGTAACGGTCTTCGTCTTAAGAAGTTCACGTAACCGCCCGACCCTAAACGAAACGGGCTTCGTAACCGTAACCCTAACCAAAACGCCCGGACTATTTTCATGGTTCGTGCCTGCACGCCAGAGTCCCCATGCAGGTCTGCCGCTGGTATCGCGTTTCGGCACGCAGGCGTGGGTACCCTCCGGGCATGGGACATTATTATGTAGAAAATAAACTTTCTTAAAATCCCTCCCGACCTCCCTTTGCCAAAGGGAGGGGTAACTCAGACAGAAGTAGGGTGGATTAAGAGAGGCGAATCCACCTTTTAACATCAGGACACAGGGCGATCACGGGGGATCGCCCCTAAAAAGATTAAATCAAGATCAGAAGCAAATTTTCATGGTTCGAGGGTGCCCTTCGGGCATGGGGCATTCGAAAAAAAAAGGGCTGACACAGTGTGTCAGCCCTTTTCACTTTCCCTAATCTCAACCTTTCCCGGAAGGGAGAGGCTGAAAAGGTTTGGATTAATCTTTTGCGTGGCACTTATTGCAGTAGTTACGTGCATACGGTCCGAACAGGGTAGCCGGGCGGCCGTTGTACGCGTTCGTCTGCTGGGCCACGGTGTAGGCCATGTTGATCTTGTTCTCGGTCGTAGTGGCATCATAGGCACCCGCGTTGGCGCTGTCGGCGACCGTCATGAACTCATTGCCAAGGTAGTAACGGGCCATGCTCTCGAAGGCCGACGCATGGGAGCGGTGGCAGGAGAGGCAAGACACGTTGTTGCTGGTCGTCGGAGCCGTCGGGGCGGCCTGGAAGGCCTTGAGGGCGGTGATGTCGGCGAGGGTCTTGGTGGCGCCGGTCTCAAACGGAGCCAGGGAGCTATACCCTGCGCCAGTACCGGTCATGACGCCCGAGGAGATGTACGCAGCGTAGTTGGCGGCGATGGGGCCCGTCAGCTTGGCGCCGTTGCCGGCAGGGTGGACCGTGCCCTTCGTGCCCGACACGTAGGTGTCGTTGTGCATCTTGTCGTGGCAGTTCGCGCACCACTCGGACATGCCACTACCGTAGGCTACACGGTCGAAGGTGCCAGCGATCGTGGTGTTCACACCGTCGTAGGTCGACGGCGCAACGGCCGACGGGGTCGCGTTCGCGAAGGCGTAGGAGCCCGAGAGCGACTTCGGCTGGTAACCGACGCCGGCGAGGATGCGGTAGGCGCCGACAGCGCTCACGCCCGCGACGGGGGCTGCGCTGCTGGTATAAGAACCGGAGGCGAATATCGGGAGGCCAGTGGTGCTCTCGCTGCCGTCCGCGAGGCGGCGATATTTGCCGTGCGGGTCATGGCAAGATGAGCAGGCCAAGTTCGCCGCGGGGTAGGTTCCGCCCGGAGCCGCCGTCAGGGTTTTATCAGCCGTGTAGCCGAAGTCCACTGCGATGATGTTGTGGCCGTGGCGATCGCCGTCCCAGGTGGTCAAGGTCTTGCGGATCGAGCCGGTCATGGTCTTCTTGAGCCAGGCAAAGTCGCCGCCTGGTTTCAATTCTACTGGCGAGGTCGAGTCGTACGGAGTGACGCCACCAGTCGAAATGTGATAGCCACTACCGGCCGTCTCGGTCGCCTGGTGGCAGTTGAGGCAGGCGCCTGACTGGTCCTGGGCCTTGAGGAGGTACGGACCTGACGAATACTGGGCCATGCCGGTCACGTTGGCTGAACCCTCGAAGGAGTTATGCATTGAATGGCACCCTTCGCACTCAGCAACGCCGCCTGAGTGGAAAGCGCTTGCCACACTGGTGAGCCCGATAATCATCAGGGCTGCTGTCATAAGAGCCAAACTGATCTTTAAACCTTTCATCTTCTTCCTCCTGATTTCTTGTTTTTGGTTAATGGTTGATGTTTAGATTTTCTTGTCCTTTTACCTTTTACCTTTTACCTTTTACCTTTTACTTTTTACTTTTTACCTTTTTCTTTCCCTGACCACCCCCTTTGCCATCAGTTTTCCCTCCTCGTTTCAACTTCTTAAATTCGTCCCATAAAGTGGAAAAGCCTTTTGCCGCGAAGCGGCTGAGGGCTGGCGGTTTGTTTTGGTTCGTGGTCACAAACCAAAACAAACCGCCACTTCCTCTAACTCACGCTTCTCTGTGCCCTCTGTGCCTCTGTGGTGAAATCTTCTCTTCTCTTCATTGGTACGTTATCTGGAAGACGCTGATTCCCCTCTTCCTCATCTGGGTCACATAGAGCCTTCCTTTAGCATCTATCTCCAGGTTCGTCGGAACAATCAATCTTCCCGGTCTCAATCCCCGGAAGCCGAATTCGTTCTGAAACGTGAAGTCCTTATCGAAGATCATAACCACGCATCTCAGCTTGTCAGCTATGTAGATATATCCTTTATCATCCGGCACGATGCCTGCGATGACGCTGAACCTCCCCGGCCCGCTTCCTTTCTTTCCGAAGTCGGTAACCTGCCTGTCAGGCGTCAGTTTGTATGCCCTGAAAAAAACAGGAATTGTAAAAAAGATGTTACCTTCGTTGTCTACGCCGAAGCCGCCGAGACCCGAATCAATCCTTTGCTGCTCAGTGAGTTCAAGAATGGCAGCGAGATCGTAACCATTTTTGAAGACGCCGTTAATGTCTATCACTACCACCTTCATTTTGTTCGAATCTGCCAGGTAGAGCTTCTCCCCTCTCAATATCAGACGGTTTGGCGAAATATCTGAGAATTCCCGGGGAAGATTCTTGATCTCTATGGTCGCCTTGGGCTCTCCTCTGAAATTGCATCGGGTGATCAGATATTTGGGCACATTTTCTTCCATGACATAGGTAAGCAGGAGAATGTTGCCGTCTTTCTCAACCTGGCCGTCCAGGATGGAGCCCAAATTTTCATCGTCTCCGAAATTGAAAACCTCCATCCCGTTCTCATTAAAAATCCTGACCGAACGCTCGCCCATATTTGAGACGTAGATTTCGTTAGTCTCCCTGTCAAAAAAGATTCGAACCTCTTCGTATGGGATGGTGCCCGTAAAGTTGGAAAGGTTGTAAAGGTAGGTTCCTTTGACCACGGCGATAGCCGGGGTGGCAAATGGGGCCAACGAGAAGACAACTAATAAAATCAGATTCAGGTATTTCTTAGGTGCAGTTTTCATAAGAGAGGTCTAGAGTTTGTCCCCCATTCCGCCGATAAAACCTTTAACGGAGTCCTATAGAGCAAGTTCTGTTCCAAAAACCTCCCTCCTCTGGTTGAAGAAAAATGACTTGAGAGACAAAAGGAATATATCCTTAGATTTCAGCCTCTTATAGATCAAGGAATCAGGCGCTCAAATCCCCCCATTTGTGACGCTTGTGAAAAACCCCATCCGGCCAGAGTGAATTCACCCAGCCCCTGCGGAATCTCCCCCAGTCTTCTTCAAGAATGATGTTCACCACGAATGCAGGAAGAGAGATGACCGGGAGAAAGGGAAGAAGATTGGGGAGATAGGATAATTGCGGATTGCGAATTGGAAAAAAGGAATGCGGAGATTGGGCTGATAAGGAAGCCAGGAATGCAGGAAGAGAAATGATCGGGAGAAAAGGAAATTGGAATTGAGGATCGAATGGACTCTAAAAACGGAAAGGAGGTCCCGAAAGAACTTGGCGCCATCACTGTCCGAAGCAGGCTTCGGACTTTAAATGCCTTTACAAAAAGACTCCAACTTCCATAAACCCCCTATTCTCGTTCGGATGCTTCGATAAACTCCTCAATTTCATGCTCGACTCGGTTGAATGTTTCTTCACAGCCACGGACCAGTTCTGCCATCTTAAGCCAACTCAGTTGAAATGGATAAGCATGTCGAAACACGTGGCGGAATTCAAGATAACGTTCAAGCACTTCACCCAATTCTTGTGAAATCACGGCCGGGCGACCAAAGGATCCCTTTGTCATGGAAACAACCAATTGCCTATGCCATGCCCCCCCTTCCGGAAATGCTTCATCGGATTCCACTGTGATGCGCTTGAACATGTTCTCGATACCGGAATAAAACGCATGAAGCATGGCTGCAAGAGCAGACAATTCGATAGGGTCAGGGGAGATCGTTGCGCATTTCTCAATTAAAGGTCGATGAACCTCCAGAAGATGCTTGAGCTGCTCTTGCTCAACAGCCAGCTGTTTCCTCAGCTTAGGCGACGCGCTCAAGTTCACCTTCCTCCTTCAAGTACCGCGTGAAGGGATTCTCCTCATCGAGATCAACCAAGTCCAAAGACCGACGAACAATCCGACTTGCTTCGCTCATGGCACGAAAAAACCGCTCCGGCGGAAGCCCAGAAACCGCCAGGTCGATGTCTGAATCGTCTCTCCACTTTCCCCGGATTGCTGAACCGAATAAATAGACTTCACGCGCACCGGCCCCTTTCAAGGCTGCTGCTGCTTTTCCAATCACTTCTCTCAGATCTGCTTCCATGGGACTCCTCCTCAACACGGAAGACGAAAAAAGGAGCACTTTGCTCCTGACTTCCGATCTCCTAAGGGTTATCTCATATTCAGCAATGATTGTCAACGTTTAGGGAAGAAACGGTCAAGAGCGGAGGCACGAATTTGGCACATTAGGATGAGGGCAGTAAACTCAGATCTAATGGTGAACCTGGGATTGGGATCTTGACATCGCGGATCTCGGATCGCGAATTGGAGAAAAGAGACATGCGGCTGATAAGGAAGCCAGGACCGCAGGAAGAGAGACGACCGGGAGAGAAGGAAAAGAATTGGAGAGATAGGGGGCCTGGGGAGATGGGGGAAAGATAAATGATGAGGATTGCGGAATAGAAAAGGCTTTTCAGGAAACAATAGAAATTGGTTAGATGAATAACCTTCGGGAAGGGATGGCCCAAATGTCCGGGTCAGCGATTTTCCTGAGGGCGTCACCAAGATAGATCACTAAACCCCCGCGCCACTTGTTGCCCAGGCTAACTGCTATATCCCTCATCGCCCTTAAATCTGCTGAAACAACAAGGGGGTGGTCTTACCGGTTTGCCTTGCACCGGTGACCATGATGATCCGTCTTGTCTCCGATCTTGGGAGAAAATCCTCCAAAAACCGGTGTTTTAAATGTAAATTTTCTCTCATGCTAAGAAAAATTACAGGATATTTTCGCTAATGTCAAAAAGATCAATCGATTTGGAGCACTTCTTTTCCCCTTGCATGGGGGACAACTGAGGGATCACTAATTGTCATTTTATTTCACTTGACATTCGCAATTTGACAGCTTATCATGAAATATCATGACAGCCTATGTTGACCGGGATCTTACCCCAAGTGTTCTCGAAGCGCTCCGCGAGATGCCTGTCGTCGTAATCACCGGGATGCGGCAGACAGGCAAAACGACTTTCCTGCAACGACAGTCCGAGCTGGGTGAAAGGCGTTACGTAACTTTCGACGATTTCTCTCAGCTCGCGGCTGCAAAATCCGATCCGGATCTCTTCGTAACCTCGGGAGAATCTCTTACCATCGATGAAGCACACAAGTGCCCGGAAATATTATCGGCTATAAAAAAAGCAGTTGATAAGAAACGAGTCCCGGGACAGTTTCTATTGTCCGGCTCTGCCAATTTCTCGCTTCTCAGGAACATAACGGAAAGTCTTGCCGGACGTTCGGTCTATTTCGAAATGCACCCTTTCAGCCGGAGGGAGATCGGGCGGCAGACAGCAACCGAATCATTTCTAAAAAGATTTTTCTTGACCCAAACGATTCCAAGAAAAGGAAGTCTGCGCCCAATTCAGCCAGAGGATATTTTGAATGGCGGAATGCCGACGGTCTGCCTGGGGGAGATTAAGAATCGATCCCTCTGGTTTAAAGGATACGAACAAACTTACCTCGAAAGGGACATAAGAGAGATAAGCCAGATAGAAAATATCATGGCATTTAGAAATCTACTGCACCTGACCGCTCTGAGAACGGGGCAGCTCTTAAGTCCAAGTCAGCTCGGGAGGGATGCGAAATTATCAGCGCCGACAACATCAAGATATCTGTCTCTTTTTGAAACGTCCTTCGTCATTGCCAGATTGAGCCCTTATTTACGAAACAGGTCGAGCAGGCTTATTAAATCCCCGAAACTCTACATGAGCGATTCAGGACTTGCTTGCTATCTTGCAGAGGTAAATCACGTTAATCTCCCTTCTGCCCATGCGCCAGCCGGCGCGCTTTTTGAAACCTATGTAGCACAGAACCTCTTGAACATCATCGATTCAAGATGGCCGGAGGCCCGTTTGTACTTCTGGGGCGTACAGGGGCGACATGAAGTAGACTTCATTGTTGACGCGGGCAACGAATGCATTGCCCTTGAGGTCAAATCTGCTGGTAGATGGGAAGAGGGGAACCTGTCCGGTCTTAAGGCTTTCTTATCAGTAACCCCACACTGCAGGGCAGCCATCCTCGGTTACAGTGGGGCAGAGGCGGTGAGGCTCGGTGAGAAGCTATGGGCCTTACCCCTGAGCCTGATTTTGTCATGATCCAGAACACTGGAAGTCTAAAGAGGCTGGCTGATCGGATTGTGTGAAAATCCCCACAGGGTGTGGGAAATACCACACCTCCCCAGTTTACTCCGAAGTAGTTGGCGGTCTTCAATGATTGCCACTTGACTTACGGGATGTTAAAATTATTTTGCTATTTTTATTAAGCCCTCTGATGTCCAAGAACCCGCTTCTAATAAGCGCACCCGTCAAATTGGCACATGACTTGCTTGCGTCAGATGGCTTGTTTGGGCTGGTAGATTCATCTCGATGGGAGCCTCATGACTTATAACGAACGAATAAAAAGATTTCTCATCGTTGGAAGCAGCGCTGCCCTTGTAAACTTCCTGGTCATAACCATTTTGATAGAACTGCTGGGATTCAAAAGCTATTTTTTGAAAAACCTTGCAAATATATTGGCCATTGAAATCAGTGCCTTCTACAATTTTTTGATTAGCAGATTGTGGACCTGGAAGGATGCACCGAGGAAGCAGGGGAAGGGCCTGGTTGGCCAGTTCATCTCTTTCAATCTGGCAGCACTCTCTGGCATCATATTTAGAGCCATTCTCTTCCCCATCCTTGAAAAATGGGGAGTCTTCTATCTCCTTAATGTAGCCATTGGTATAGGGATCGCTGCTTGCATCGACTTCTTCCTGTATGATAAGCTGGTTTTCAGGCGAGGGGGACATCGAAAAGAGCTTGCCAGCAAATATACCTGTTAAAGAAAACCCAATAAGACTTTGGCTTACCACAGGCACAAAGAGGCCGAAGAGAACATAGGGTTCACCACAGAGACACAGAGGCCACAGAGAAGAGCGAGGTAGAGCAAGTGGCGGTTTATTTTGGTCGGTGATCACTAACCAAAACAAACCGCCAGCACTCCGCCGCTTCGCGGTTACTGCCATATACCAAAAAAACACCGCATTTCTCTGTGATCTCTGTGCTCCGTGGTGAATCTCATTCACTCGTCTCTGTGAACTCTGTGTCTCTGTGGTGAAAATGGGCTTTTTCGCTCCCCATCACCACCATGCTGACTCATACGAAAAAACTCTCCTATCTGCCGTTGCTCCTGCTGGCAATCGCTTCGTTTGCGATCTTTTGGCCGGCCCTCGGACACCACTTTCTTATCACCTGGGACGACAACCAGTATGTAGTAGGAAACCCCTTTGTACACGGATTAAATTTCGAAAATATAGAAAGGGCTTTTACAACCAGTGCTGTCGGGAATTATGCTCCGGTCCACCTGATATCGTACATGCTCGATTACGAGATCTGGGGGCTCCGTGCTTCCGGCTTTATCCTCACCAATATTTTACTCCATGCGGCCAATGGCATCCTGCTTTATCTTCTATTGAGGCGATTATCCGGCGGCAAGACATGGCCTCTCTTTGCATCGCTGATTTTCCTGCTCCATCCCGTGCAAGTTGAATCGGTGGTGTGGGTCTCGCAACGGAAAAATGTGCTTGCCATGTTTTTTTTCCTCATTGCATTTTATTTCTACGTTGCCTACAGAGAAAGGACGCAGAAGCCTGATAAGTGGTTTAATTCGCTCTCCCTGTTCACCTTTACCCTGGCACTATTATCAAAATCGGTAGCGGTCGTTTTCCCACTCGTTCTTTTGCTTTTTGATATCTGTTTTCAGGAAAAGCAAAATGTCAAAAGCTTATTGCTTGACAAAATTCCGTTTATTCTCCTCTCAGTTATTTTTGGTCTCCTGGCCATTAAGAGCCAGTCTGCCCAGTCTCAAGGTGGCGGTTTAACTTCCTATCATGGTGGAAGTCCATATGCCACGTTTCTTACCATGCTTCCTGTGCTCATCCGTTACCTCAGGATGGTTCTCTGGCCTTCGAACCTCAGTGCGTTCTATGATCCACCCATAAAAACCCATATCGATTCTGAGGTTCTTTGGGCCGTACTGTTCCTGGCCCTTTTGTGTCTCATAGGGGTTGTGCTCTACCTCCGGAGACGGGACCTTTTCTTCTGGTTTGCCCTCTTCTTCATCTGTCTCATACCGGTATCCCAGATCGTCCCCATTGTTACCCTTATGAACGATCGCTACCTCTACTTCCCGATGCTGGGAGCGGCGGCGTTCTTTGGAATGGTGCTCTTACGCGACGTTACCTGGGCCGAATTACTTAGCTCAAAAAAGTATGTCCCTGTCTTATTATTCTCCATCCTTGTGATTGCTGCCTGCTCAACAGCGACCCTTCACAGGATCCCCGTATGGCAGAATAGTTATACGCTCTGGGGCGACGCGGTTAAAAAGTCTCCGAACGTAGCCCTGACCCACGACTGCTTCGGTGAGGGTCTATTGGAACAGGGCCGAATTGATGAAGCCATGAGGGAATTCAAGGTTGCTCTTAAGTTGGAATCGAATCTTCCCCCGGAGAGACTCTGTGTGGGTGCACGCAATGCCGTTGCAAACACCCACAACAATCTTGGCGCAGCCTACGGCTTGAAAGAGATGACGGATGATGCCATCGAGCAATTCAGCCTTGCCATTCAAATGAATCCCGGGTTTGATCGGGCCTATTTCAACTTGGGAAATGCGTTGATGCATAAGGGCCTGATAGACCAGGCTTTGCGATGCTTTGAAACGGCAGTTCGACTTAATCCTCAAAACCCGCAATTCTACGGAAATCTCAAGCAGACCCAAGAACTGATCAAGTCCGGAAGCTTTCCAAATTCGACAGGAAAGGCAGATAGGGGCATTGCAGGAAAGTAAAACACTTCAGAATTGCACGGTCTGCGGAGGCACGTTGACGCCTCTCTTTCCTAAAGTCCATGATCCGCTGACAAACGACGCTTTCGCCATTTATCGGTGTTCGCGATGCGGACTCGGACACACCGTGCCCCAGCCCGCAGACCTGAGCCCGTATTACGCCTCACAGTATTATGGAAATCGCCATGGCTTCACGTTAAGGCATTGCATCAAAAGGCGCCTGCGGTTCATTGCTTCGGCAATGCAACCCGGAACTGGCAAAAGACTGCTTGACATTGGCTGCGGTGACGGTTCTTTCCTGGTCGCGGCAAAAAAGGCCGGTTGGAATGTCATGGGAACGGAGCTGAACCCTAAGCCAGCACGTGATTCCGGTCTTGATGTGAGGGAACGGATTGAACAGGTGCCTGATGGCGCCCCATTTGACTGTATTACAATGTGGCACACGCTGGAACACATGCGAGATATCAAATCTACACTGGCGCGAGTAACAGGACTTCTCAGACCTGATGGACGACTATTCATTGCCGTACCGGACAACGGCGGGTTCCAGGCGAAGATCTTCAGGCACGGGTGGCTCCATGTCGATGTCCCCCGGCACTTATATCATTTTGACGCGAGCTCATTGATTTTTTGCCTGAAATCCTCCGGGTATACGGTAGAGCGTCAGTGGCACCAGGAGCTCGAGTACGACCTCCTCGGCTGGTCCCAGAGCGCCTTGAATTGTATCATGCCTTATCCTAATGTCTTTTTTGATTGCCTGACAGGCAAACAGAAGGGTTACAGCAGATCAGTTGTTCTATCCAGTTTCATGTTGGGATCAGTTCTAACCTTTCTGTCACTGCCGGCTGTAGCAGCGGGAACATTGTGCAGACGAGGAGGAACGCTGATTGCCGTGGCACGTAAATACCAGGAGGAGTCGAATTCATGACAGTCTATACGGGAATCGCGCCTCCTGCCCGGAAGGCATTATGGATTGCTCTTCTGGCTCTTGCAGCAGTTACGCTTGGTGTGTACGCTGTCAGTTTTTTCAACGGTTTCGTCCTCGATGATGAGATCATCATCGTGAAAAATCCTTTGACGATGGCGTTGAGCAACATCCGCACTGTTCTCTTTTCCCCCGATCTCATCAAACCGTACTACCGCCCCCTGAACCGAGCAACCTACCTACTCGACTACTGGATCTTTGGTATGAGCCCGATGTGGTTCCATACGGCTAACATCCTTATCCACGTGCTGAATGTCCTCCTGTTATACATGATTGGCCGCCGGGTCCTGCAGAACAGCCCCGCAGCATTTGTTGCAGCTCTTCTATTTGCCGTTCATCCCGTGAATAGCGAGGCTGTTAATTTCATCTCAGCTCGGAATACGCTGCTCTCACTCTTCTTCAGCCTTGCGTCTTTCCTCGCGTTCATGCAAGCCAAAGAGAGAGGCATGCGATGGCCGATTCTCTCGGCTTTCCTCTTCTTTTGCGGACTCCTCAGCAAGGAAACCTCTTTCATGCTCATTGCCCTGATTGCCCTCTACATCCTATTGCCCCTCCCCGGGGCCCTTTCGGAAAAGAAGCGGACCGATCTGTTTTCCTTGCTTCCGTACTTTCTGTTCACAGCGATGTACTTTGTGATGAGGGTTTATTCTCTCCACGGAATGATGGGCATCAGCATCCCCGACGTTGGAATTCTCAGCCGCCTGGCTCGAAATTATTACGTTATTCCCCAGTATATCGCCCTGCTGGTGTTTCCAACCGACCTGACAGTGTGTCATAATATACCTGAAGGGGGCTTGTTCAGTCCTCCCTGGTTCCTCCCGGTCTGGGTGGCGCTCCTTGCCGCCGCCTGGCTTATCATCCGGTCGCGCAACAAGGCAGGCCTTTTCGGTCTGGCGTGGTGTGCCATTAATTATCTGCCGATTTCCAATATTGTTCCGATCCCGAGCGAACCGATGACAGAGCGCTTCCTCTATCTGCCGGCTGTCGGGTTCTTTCTCGTAGCCGGAGCAGTCATTGCCCGCCTTTATAACCATGTGACGATGAGACGACTCGCTTGGGCAGGGACAACTGTTATTATTTTTGCCTTAGCCGCAGTGACTGTTTGCCGTAACCTGGACTGGAAGGACGAGTATTCCCTCTTCGCAAGCGCAGTAACGAACAACCCTGCTTCTTCTGAAGCTCATTACAATCTCGGCACAGCCCTGAGGGAGAAGGGCGACCTGTTAGCAGCCCGCGAGGAGTGGAAAACTGCTCTGAGGCTCAACCCGCGCAACTCAGACGTGCTTATCCAGATGGGAACCCTTGAAGCGACCCGAGGCAACTTGCAGAAGGCTGAACAGTATTACATTGCTGCTCTGAATTCCCCGGGCGGTAGAGCCGATCCCGAGAAATCGATGGCCCATTACAATCTCGGCAAGATCTATGAGAAGCAGCAGAAACCGGAGCTGGCCCTCCACCACTATGAGCTGTTTCTCCAACTCGTTGACTTATACTATACTGAATACATACCCAATGCGAAGCAGCGGGTGGCACAGTTGCGTGCAGCCATGTTTCCTGCTACCAATAAGAGGTAGCAAACCAGAAGCCAAAGGTCACCGAATTTAGGAAACAAACGAAGGACACTGAATATGCTAAACGGAAAAAAGATCGTTGTGGTCATGCCCGCTTATAATGCGGAGAAGACGCTCGAAAGGACTTACGCTGATATACCTTTCGAAATCGTTGACGACGTGATCCTGGTCGACGATGCCAGTCGCGACCGTACTACAGAAGTCGCGACGAAGATGGGAATCCATACTGTCGTCCATACGGAGAACCTTGGATATGGCGGTAATCAGAAGACCTGCTACCGGACTGCCCTTGGGCTTGGGGCAGATATCGTCGTGATGGTTCACCCCGATTATCAGTATACGCCCAAATTGATCCCTGCGATGGCGTCGATGATCGCTTACGGCGAATTCGATGTGGTCCTCGGCTCCAGGATCCTGGGAGTAGGCGCATTGAAGGGCGGAATGCCTCTTTACAAGTACATCGCCAACCGTTTCCTTACGTTGTTCGAGAACCTGCTCCTGAACCACAAGCTTTCCGAATATCACACGGGCTACCGGGCCTTTTCCCGGGAGATTCTTGAACAGCTCCCCCTGGATCAAAACTCGAACGATTTTGTCTTCGATAATCAGATGCTGGCCCAGATTATCTGTTTTGGGTACCGGATCGGAGAGCTCACCTGTCCGACAAGGTATTTCGCAGAAGCATCGTCAATCAACTTTAGGCGCAGCGTGAAGTATGGTTTGGGCGTGCTCAAGACGGCCGTCCAATTCCGTCTGCAAAAGTGGGGGGTCTGCTCCTGCCCGGTTTTCTCGGGCTGTCCGGCGAGAAAGTGAGTTGTTTTCACCACAGAGACAATCTTTATAGGGTACTTATGAACCGCCGTGGGATCTATTTCCTGTTATTTGCACTGTCGGGGTTTTCGGGTTTGATCTATGAATCGATCTGGACCCATTACCTGAAACTGTTTTTGGGCCATGCCGCGTATTCTCAGACGCTCGTACTGGCCATTTTTATGGGTGGAATGGCCGTGGGGTCATGGATCTGCAGCAGGTATTCTTCGCTCTGGAAGAATCTGCTTGTAGGTTACGCCCTGACGGAAGGAATCATTGGGCTCTGCGCCCTGATTTTCCATGATGCTTTCGCTTATACTCTCGAGCTTTCCTATACCTCCATCATTCCGCATCTGGGTAACCCCGTCGTCGTTAGTGCCTTTAAGTGGACCCTATCGGCCCTGATGATCCTTCCCCAGTCCATTCTGCTGGGTATGACCTTTCCCCTGATGAGCGCCGGTATTCTTCGCCTTTTTCCAGAAGGGCCTGGCCGGTCCGTCGCGATGCTTTACTTTACGAACAGTATCGGTGCAGCCTTTGGGGTCCTCGTGAGCGGGTTTGTGCTCATCCGGTTGACCGGATTGCCCGGGACCATTCGAATCGCCGGCATCATTAATATCGCTCTGGCCTCAACGGTATGGTTACTGGTTAGAAGATCGCAGCACGGGGGTGAACGTCTCGATGTGAAGCAAGGAGCTTCGGGGTCTCCAAATCCCGGAAGGTACTGGTTCTTTCTGCTTGTTTCACTGGTGACCGGTGCTTCCTCATTCATATACGAAATTGGCTGGATCCGAATGCTAAGCCTCGTGCTGGGAAGCTCGACCCACGCTTTCGAGTTGATGCTGAGTGCATTTATCTTTGGCCTGGCGTTCGGGGGTTTATGGATCCAGGGACGAATTGATCGGGTGGCGAGTTCGGTCAGCTACCTGGCCCGGGTGCAGCTCATCATGGGTCTTCTGGCCCTTTCGACGCTGCTGCTCTATGGGAATACCTTCGCCGTCATGCAGTGGGTCGTTAGTACCCTGAGCAAAACTAATACCGGGTATGCACTTTTCAATCTCTCCAGTAGCGGCATTGCCATGGCAATCATGTTGCCCACCGCCTTTTGTGCGGGGATGACCCTGCCGCTCATCACCTATACTCTCCTCAGGCAGGGGGTTGGGGAACGCAGTATTGGCGCGGTCTACGGGGCGAATACAATCGGGGCGATCCTTGGGGTTCTTTTCGCCATCCATCTGGGGATGCCAGCACTCGGGCTAAAAGGATTGATCACGTTTGGTGCCAGCCTCGATATCGGTCTTGGACTGGCGCTGTTCTGGCATGGCGCAGCAGGTTCCACGAGTTATTGGAAGCCTGTTGCCATGACGACAATTGGAATTTCAGCGGTCGCCGGGATACTGCTCTTCGTAACGCTTGACCCCTATGATATGGCCTCCGGAGTTTACCGTTTCGGCACACTTCTGGGTCGTGACGAACACCAGCTCATCTACCACAAGGATGGCATGACAGCTACGGTCAGCCTGATGCGGAATTCAGATGGTTCCATGGCTATCAATACGAATGGGAAGACGGATGCGGCGATTACGATGGAAAAGGGGACGGAGGCTGCAAATGATGAGTGGACCATGATCCTGACCGCCGCAATCCCCATGGCCCTCCATCCCCAGGCACGGAGAGCAGGTGTCATTGGATTAGGATCAGGTCTGACAAGCCATACCCTGCTCGGCAACCCTCTCCTGAAGGAGGTCGATACCGTGGAGATCGAGGAGAGAATGGTGGAAGCTGCGAATAACTTCAGGCCCCGGGTTGAGCTGGTTTATACTGACCCGCGCAGCAACATTTACATCGATGATGCAAAGACATTCTTCTCGACCTACAACAAGAAATACGACCTGATCGTGTCCGAGCCTTCAAATCCCTGGGTCAGCGGTGTGGCAGGGCTTTTCTCCGGGGAGTTCTACCGCCTAATTAAACATCACCTTAGTAATGAGGGCCTCTTCGTTCAATGGGTTCAGCTTTACGAAATAGATCTGGATTTAGTTACCTCTGTGCTCAAAGCGGTCTCAGCTAATTTTTCGGATTTTTCGGTCTACACCCCTCAGGATGGAGACATCATCATCGTCGCGAAGAAAAGCGGACGGTTACCCGACCCGGACCCGAATATATTGAAACTTCCCGCGATTGCCGCTGCATTGAAAAGAATTCACGTTGAAAGCGACCAGGATATTGCAATTCGTAGGATCGGGACAAGAGGGATTCTCCAAAAATTAATCGAAACCTTTCCTATCCCGGCCAATTCCGATTACTACCCCGTTCTTGACCAGAATGCGGCGCGAACCCGTTTCCTGGGGAGCACAGCGCATGGCCTCCTTCATTTTACCCATATGCCCCTTCCAACGCTCGAAATGCTGTCCGATCAAGGACCTTCCTGGAAAGATACCAACGTAAACCCATCGAAATATTCTCTCGAAAGTCAGGCAGCCTTCACAGCTATGGCCATCCGGGATTACCTTTTGTATGGCGATTTTCACCCCAGATACGGCGATATTCCCGAGCATGTTAAGAAACAGGCCGTTCGGTTGAAAGAGCTTTTCTATGAATGTAACCTCATGCATCAGCAGAGCGAACGTGTCGGGGACCTGTTCGCCACCTCAATCACAATGATTCCGTATCTGACTCCATATGAACTCGAAAGAATCTGGAAAAAGCTCGAAGCGGGACCGTGCGCTGCGTCACTCTCAGAGCCGATAAAACAGCTTATTTCCTTATTTAAGGCGGTAAGCAGTCGGAACGCCTACGGAATGTCTGTCACATCAAAGACCCTGCTTGAAGGTGCTACGAATATGACACCCTCAACACTGAAATATCTCGTGGCCTCAGCGATGTTAGGATCAATCGTGCAACGTGATTATGCTGCATCTCACGAGCTGTGGGACAAATACAAAACGGCGATGTTCGGCAACGGCGAACCGGATTTGCTGTTTCGATTGCTCGTGGCTGAGAGCAGACTTGATTGATCAAAGAAAGATAGGGGTTCACCACAGAGACACAGATGTCACAGAGAAGAACAACTTGGCGGTTTGTTTTGGTTAGTGGTCAAGAACCAGAACAAACCGCCAATTTCCTCTAACTCCGGTCTTCTCTGTGAACTCTGTGTCTCTGTGGTGAAACAGATTCTCTTAGTTTCTTGGCGCAATCCGAGGGAAAGTCGACCATGAAAAGGTATCGGAACATTGTCTATTATTGCTTCATAGCAATAGGCGCAATGTTGCCTGGATTGATTCTTCTGATCCGGGGCTACACTCTTGTTTGGCGCGACACCTCAAAGTTATTTCAGCCAATCCGTCCTCTAATTGTGGAGGCACTGAGGAGCTTTCGACTGCCCCTATGGAACCCCCATGAGGCTCTCGGAATTCCGCTCTTTGCTCAATTGATCCACAGTGTCCTCCATCCCGTGTCTGTGCTCGCATGCTTTCTCTTCCCTGGCTCCGGGCTGGATCTGCACCTTCTTGCCTATTCGGCGCTTGCCTCAGTAGGAAGCGCACTACTGGCAAGAACTCTCGGAATGTCGCTGGCAGCTTCTGCCGTAGCGGGATTGGGGTATGGTCTTTCGGGATACGTGCTGGGAATGAGCTCGATCATTCAATACTTGTCCGCTGCTGCCACAGCGCCGTGGGTCCTGGCAGGCATGCGTATGGCAGGAGAAGGACGACGCTTTGGAGTTGCGTTCGCGTCAATTGCTACGGCTATACTTCATTTTGTCGGAGATCCCCAGTGGACGATCGTGGCCGTTATCATCGGCGTTTTATTGGCGGCAGAGGCGAGGGGGCTCACAGGACTCAAGAGCGCATTTACAGGGCTTGTTGTCGGCACTGCGCTTGCTGCAATCCAGTTGATACCGGCGAGTTTCTATTTAGCTGAAACATCTCGCGCAATTGATCTTGACATCGTCGACCGCATGCAGTGGGCTTTTTCGCCATGGCGACTCATAGAATTGGTAACGCCAGGTTTTTTTGGGGGCGTGAGCATGGGTTTGGCAAAATGGCCTGTATTCACGTGGCTCGGTGGGCCGTCAAGGCCATGGCTCGAAATGCCTTTTGCACCGAGCGTGTATGTAGGGGCATGCATACTTGTGTTGGCGATAGCCGGGGTGAGACATTCGCGGGTGACCGTCATATTCGGCCTTCTATCGTTTATCATCCTGTGGCTTGCACTCGGAGCCAACGCTGGGGCCGAACAGTTCATGCATTTCGTGCCGGTCTGGGGTAAGTTCCGTTACGCCGAAAAGATGGCGGGTCCTCTGACGCTATGCCTCTCTGTTCTTGCCGCGTTTGGCTCTGACCGGTTATCGAATCACCCCGCAAGATTTTGGCTGGTTCTTGTGGGAACCACGGGCATAGGATCAGTGTTGTTTGCGCTCTTTCTGGCGAACTGGCAAGGTCCCGATGGGATCTTTCAAAATGTCGTCGCTATTAAAGCAGCCGATCAAGCCCGGCATCATCTTGTGATTGGCCTCATCCATGCAGGCTCAACGCTTCTTGCTCTTGCCTGCCTTATTGCTGGCTCCCGTCGCTGGTCTCGATTACGTACCGTATTCCCTGCAGCCGTCGCAGGCCTGATCCTTATTGACCTGTCAATTGCCGCACCACTTGCGCTGCATGCCGGCGCTCGCAACATACTTGATGAGTTTCCGTTATTACAGCTTAGGAGCGTCGGAGATCCGACAAGAATAGCCACTCCGTTTGAGGAGAATTATCATTACCCGAAGGGACTCGATGAGTACGATGCACAAATCTGGGGGCAGTCCCGCTTGGGAGTACCCTCCTATAACGTTCCGTCAAGGATCGATCAGTTCAACACGTATACGGGCCTGAGGCCTCGACGTTTCGATTTGCTCTTAGGTACTTTGCACCAGCAGTTTGGCATTCAGTCTGTGGTTGCTTTGCGACGTTTTGCAGTAACGCACATGATTATAAAGAATCCCTTCTATGCCGATGAAAACGAAGTTGCAGCTATAGCGAGTGACGGGGGCACCGTTGTCTTAGAAAACCCTGAATGCGACTTCGTAGGATGGAGCGTGCCTCATCGGCCGTGGGCAACTTTTGCGGACCGGGTAATAGGGGTGCAGGGGGAAAAGGAGGCACTGGAGACACTGATTGAGACGTTAGCCCGGGGAGAATCGGCAGTAGTCATTGAGGGTGCGCCACCACCAAAGGCTCTTGGAGCAGGAAGGGTTCTTAATGTTGAGCGTAGCAGCAACCGGTTGCGTATTGAGGCCACTTCCGATAACGATGGCATTCTCGTCGTCAACGATTCGTACTGGCCGGGCTGGCAGGCTAAAATAGATGGGAAAGACGTCCCGATTTGGCCGGCCGATTTTTTGGTGAGGGCCGTACCATGGCCGTCAGGGAGACATGTGCTTGAGATGAGCTATGCTCCAGTAGAGGTACGGATTGGATCATTCATCAGCCTGGCAGGTGCTATTGCACTTGCTGCTTTGTTGGCTGTTGAGTGGTACAGAGGATAGGATTCATCACGGGGACACAGGAGGCCAAGGCAGAAAGAAGAGGATAGGGTTCACCACAGAGACAGTAGAGACAGGGTCAGTTGGAATAATGGAATATTGGAATGATGGAATAATGGGTAAAAAAGAAGACCAAAGGCTTTCTGTCTCTCATCTATTCCCAATCTTCCACTATTCCAATGTTCCAGCATTCCATTTGTCAGGTCTCTGTGACCTCTGTGCCTCTGTGGTGAAAATGGATCTCAAATTTCAGGGGAGTTCGCCCATGAAACTGTCTGTTGTCATACCGGTTTATAACGAGAAGAACACCATCAAGGAAATCCATGATGCTGTCAGGGCGGTCAACATCGACAAAGAGATTGTCCTTGTCGACGACTGCTCCACGGATGGAACTCGCGAGATCCTCCATCGGATGGAAGATGATACGACAAAGGTGATATTTCATGACCGCAACATGGGAAAAGGCGCGGCATTGAGAACCGGCTTCAAAAACAGCACTGGTGACATTGTGATTGTACAGGATGCCGACCTGGAGTATGATCCCGGTCAGTATCCAAAACTCATCCAGCCGATTCTGGATGGCAAGGCGGATGTCGTTTACGGTTCCCGGTTCGTAACCGGGGATTACCGCCGGGTGCTTTTCTTCTGGCACATGTTGGGAAACAATCTCCTTACCCTTCTGTCGAACATGTTTACTAATTTGAACCTGACTGATATGGAAACCTGCTATAAAGTTTTCAGACGAGAGATCCTGGAGAGGATAACCATTGAGGAAGACCGCTTTGGCTTTGAGCCTGAGATCACCGCAAAGATTGCAAAGCTGGACATCAGGATCTATGAAGTGGGGATTTCGTATTCCGGGAGAACCTATAAGGAGGGAAAGAAGATAGGTTGGAAGGATGGCGTTTCCGCCCTGAGGTGCATCCTGAAATACAACCTGTTTCGTTAGTAAGGGCCTATGGATAGGAGTGTATTGACAAAAAAATATCTTCCCCTAATTTTGATTCTTCTTGCAGGATTGCTGGCGTATTCAAACACCTTCACCGTGCCGTTCCAGTTTGATGATGATGTGTATGTCGTCAACGACCCTGCTATCAGGGACTTCCGCTCCTTTCTCCACCCGGGAGAGATAACCTCGGGCAATACTCTCTCCCCCACCGGGATGCCGGTGACGCTGCGCTTTGCCTTCATGACCCGTATCCTGAGCTACCTTTCCCTCGCCGTCAATTACCACCTCCACGGTTTGAACGTGACGGGCTACCACGTTGTCAACCTGCTCATTCACATCTTCAACGCCTGGCTGGTATACTTTATCCTGAGGCAGACCTTCAGGCACTGCACCGTCCGAAATCGTGAATCAGCGAATGAGGTACCCGGCACCATGGCATTCCTCGGAGCGCTCCTTTTTCTCTGCCATCCCATCCAGACCCAAGCGGTCACGTACATCACTTCCCGCTTTGTGCTGCTGGCCAGCTTCTTTTCGCTCCTCTCCCTGGCGGCCTATATCCGGTTCCGGCTTGCAGAAACCAAGGCAAAGCGTTACCTCTTCATGGCCGCGTCATTCCTTTCTCTGTCCGCAGCAATGCTGACCAAGGAGTTCACTTTCACCGTGCCCTTCATGATCGCGATCTACGACTTCAGCTTCTTTCCTGGTACGCTACGTGAAAGGCTCCGGGCCCTGGCTCCCCTGGCACTCACCCTCCCCATTATCCCCGTGTTGGTGTTCATCCAGCAGGGGAGCATGGGAGCCCTCGACAGCACCATGCGGACGATCACTGCCGCAGATGCCTCCCAGATCTCCAGGCTGGATTACCTACTCACCCAGTTCAGGGTAATTGCCCTGTACCTCAGGCTGCTGGTGCTTCCAATCGGCCAGAACGTCGACCACGACATCCCTGTCCAGCATTCGCTGGTCGCCCCGGCGGTACTTGGATCTTTGCTGCTGTTGCTTGTACTGCTCATGCTCGCCGGGTACGCGTATTTTCGTTCTGCTCGAAACGGCGGAGCTCCCGCGCTCAGGGTCTTTTCATTCGGCATATTCTGGTTCTTCATGGCCTTCTCGGTGGAGTCGAGCATCATCCCGCTCGGGGAACTCTGTGCCGAGTACCGGCTCTACCTCCCTTCCGTGGGCATGATAATGGCCCTCACCTCCCTCTTGATTGCCGCCACCGACAGGTTTTCCCTGAACCGGAAAGCCTTCTACGCCGCTGCTGCGGTGCTGGTCATGCTGCTCTGCACGACGACGATATTGAGGAACAGGGTCTGGGGGAGCGAGATCACCCTCTGGGAGGATGCGGCCCGGAAAAGCCCTGGAAAGGTGAGGCCTCACCAGAACCTCGGGCTCTACTACAGCATGCAGGGACGTCTTGCAGAGGCCCGGAACGAGCTCCAGACGGCGATCCGGATGGATCCCCGCAACTATGAGCTGCATAACAACCTGGGAATCGTTTATAAGCAGCAAGGAGATTTCGCCGGCGCGATCAGGGAATATCTCCTGGCTCTCCAGCTCGAGCCAGCAGACCCCATGGCCCACTATAATATAGGAAATATTTATCTTGCCCAGGGAAATCTATCCGAGGCAATCCGGGAATACCAGGCGTGCCTAAAGATTGCAGCCGATTACGACGAGGCCCATAACAACCTGGGGATCGCCTATGAAAGGAGTGGCCAATTTGAAGCGGCCATCATGGAGTTCAAAAGGGCTATCGGTCTCAATCCTCAAAATGCGAATGCACGGAACAATCTGGCGTTGGTTATGCGGAAAGCAGGGGTGTCCTTTTAGCTTTTTCAAAAAGATCATGGGTTTCACCACAGGCACAGAGGTTACAGAGAAGAGCGAGTTGGAGCAAGTGGCGGTTTGTTTTGGTGATGAACCCTTCACCAAAACAAACCGCCAGCCATCAGCCACTTCGGGGCACAATGTTTAGAGATCTGATTCCCGCTACCGCAAAGGGGAATGGGGCTTTAGGACAAATGTGATGCGCTATAGTGTTTTTTTCTGCCTGATACTGACTGGGATCACCCTTGGCATCTTCTTGCAGACCGGGAGCCACCAGTTTATTAATTTTGACGACCCTCTCTATGTTACGAATAATTTACATGTGAAGGGGGGAATCACCGGTGAGAACATCGTCTGGGCCTTTACCACAACCACCGCATCCAACTGGCACCCCCTCACCTGGTTGTCCCATATGGCAGACGTCGAGTTTTTTGGATTGAATTCTTGGGGGCATCACCTGACGAGTGTCTTCATTCACGCGGCATCAACTCTGCTCCTGTTCTTGCTTCTCGCAGAGATGACTACGGCCCCCTGGCAGAGCCTCTTTGCCACCGCACTCTTTGCCCTCCATCCCCTCCATGTGGAGTCGGTTGCGTGGGTGGCTGAGCGTAAGGACGTCCTGAGCGGGTTTTTCTGGTTGCTCACACTTCTCCTGTATGCAGGGTATGTGAAGCGCCCGGGCCGCCTTCGATATGCGGTGACGCTTCTTTCCTTTGCTGCGGGTCTCATGGCCAAACCAATGCTCGTGACCCTGCCGTTTGTGATGATCCTTATGGATTACTGGCCTCTCAACCGATTCCGATCTGAACCACCGCCACTTCGATCCGGCGGTCTTTTGAGTGCCTGCGAGCCCCTACCGAGTCTCGTTAAGGAAAAGGTCCCCTTTTTCCTGTTATCGTTTCTTTCAGGCCTTGTTACAATGTATGCCCAAAAAAGTGGGGGGGCCATGAGTTCTTTCGAGATGGTTCCTATGGCAAGCCGAATCGGGAATGCTCTGGTGGCCTACGCAAAGTACATTGGCAAAACAGTCTGGCCTCAAGATTTGGCCTTTTTCTATCCATTTCCTCTCTCACTTCCCCTCTGGCAAGCTTTAGCTTCTTTCATACTGCTGGTTCTCGTTTCCGCAGGGACGATCCACTTGAGGCGGCGAAAGCCGTTCCTTATGACAGGCTGGCTCTGGTTCCTTGTTACGCTTTTACCGGTTATAGGAATTATCCAGGTGGGCAGCCAATCCATGGCTGACAGGTACACGTATATCCCCCTTACAGGCCTTTTTATCATGGTCAGCTGGGGAGTACCTGATTTCCTGAAAGGGCTGCGTTATCGCACGGTCATCCTCGTCACTCTTTCATGTGTCGTTATCTCGGCTCTGAGCCTGACAACATGGCGACAATTAGGTTACTGGAAGGACAACATCTCACTATACCGCCACACCCTCGATGTGACCAGCAATAACTACATCATTCTCAACAACCTTGGCATCGCGCTGGCAGAACGGGGAGAGGTGGACGCTGCCATCCAGGCATACCAGGAGGCGCTCTGCATATGGCCCAGGTCCGTCACTGCACATGTTAACCTGGGAGCTGCTCTCGCGGACCAGGGGAAATTTGAAGAAGCAATCAGCCACTACAGCGAGGCGCTGCGTCTGAAACCTGACTACGCGCTTGCCCGCATCAACTGGAGCAAAGCACTGAACAACATGGGTGTTGCAATGGCTCAGCATGGAAGGATGGATGAGGCAATCGGTTATTTCAACCAGGCACTCCGTATTGATCCCGAATCCGTAGATGGGCATTTCAACCTGGGGGTCGCCCTGGCACGCCTGAACAGGGTCGACGAGGCTGCAGAGCAGTTTGTTCGCGTGATCAGACTGGCGCCGGACTCAGCAGAGGCGCGGAGCTGGCTGAAGAGGCTCGGGCGGTAAATGCAGGAAATAGGCCTTCACATCACCCTCCCCCCATGCACCACGTAGGGTGCATGCCAGTCCTGAACCTTACATGGTTCAGGGCGCACCCTCTCCCATCAAGGGAGAGGGAAGATGCAAAGAATTTTCATGGTTTGCGGGGGATGATCCGTCATGAGGGATTACATGGAAGCCAAACATGAAGGCAGGATTTCGCCGGTCTATATCATGGTAGGCATTTTATTGCTTGTCCTTCTGGCCTATTATCCTGTCTTCGGTAGTTATTTCGTCAATTATGACGACCCGTCTTACGTGACGTCGAATAACCATGTCAAATCAGGCATCACTGCTGATTCCATCAAGTGGGCTTTCACGACGTTCTATTTTTATAACTGGCATCCATTGACGTGGATTTCACACATGCTGGATGTCCAATTATTTGGTATGGACCCCATGTGGCACCATCTTACGAATCTGCTTTTACATATCATAAATAGCCTATTGCTTTTCATACTCTTTGAAAAGATGACCGGTGCCACGTGGAAGAGTTTGTGTATCGCAGGCCTATTTGCCCTGCATCCATTTCATGTGGAATCGGTCGCCTGGGTAGCGGATCGTAAAGACGTATTGAGCACTTTTTTCTGGTTCCTGACCATGCTGGCCTATGTGGATTATGCAAGAAAGCCAAAAGGCGTCACGTATGTGCTCTGTGCACTGTTTTTCGCTCTGGGCCTCATGGCAAAACCGATGCTCGTAACCCTACCGGTTGTTCTTCTGCTCATGGACTCCTGGCCCTTAGATCGTGTCCGCCAGAGGCTCCCTGATGCCGATGGGACAACCGCTGTTTCTTCAAAGATGTCCCTGGCCCATCTTGTTCTTGAGAAAGTTCCCCTGGCATTGATGTCCCTCGCATCCGTGATTGTGACTTACCTGGCCCAGAAAAAGGGAGGGGCCCTTCGCGCTGATAGCTCCATGATTGTGAATGCGGGCCATGCATTCATCAGCTATGTCAAATACGCTGCGAAAATGGCGTGGCCCGGCAAGCTTGCCGTTTACTATCCGTACGAACCTGCCGGAGATCAGCCATGGCAGATGGTCATGGCGATGGCCGGCATCATTCTTGTCTCTATTTTGGTGATTCGTGCAGCGAAACGTCTTCCCTCTGTTGCAGTCGGCTGGTTCTGGTACGTCATTACCTTGGTGCCAGTGATTGGCATCCTCAGGATTGGTGACCATGCCATGGCCGACCGTTACACCTATGTTCCGCTGATTGGACTATTTCTGCTTGTCATCTGGGGGACGAGCGACCTGGCGAAGTGGTTTCACATTCCCGGAAGGGCATTGACCGTATTGATGATCGCCATCATCACGGTCTGCTCGGTCCTAACAAATCTGCAGGCAAGGAGATGGCACGACAGCATCACGTTGTTCACTTACACGCTGGAAGTGACAGAGAACAACTCATTGGCTCACAAGAATTTGGCCGCAGCCCTCGCACAGCAAGGCAATTTGGTCGAAGCGCTACATCATGCCTCTGAATCCCTTCGTATCCATCCAGAGCCCCTCGAATACGTCAGCCAGGCATGGCTCCTCATCCAGTTAGGTCATTATGAGAAAGCCGCCGGGGCCTGCAGGACCTCAATCCGGATGGCACCAGACAACGAGAAGGCACACTTCCTGCTGGGCGTTTTCCATATTCATCTGGGCAATTATGACGCTGCCGCTGGAGAATATCGCTTTCTGAAAAGAAGTGGCTCCTCTTATGCGTATCAGCTCCTCGACCCAATGAGCAAAACGGGCATTGCATTGCCCGCGGATTAGCCAATTGAGAAATTACAAGAGGAGCAAAAGATCGTCCGTTTTCACCACACAGAGGTCCCTGAGAGAAGCGGGTTTGGATTTTGTCTTTGCTGGAGAAATACCGACAGAGACAAACCCTCAGTCCTTCCGGGGAAAAATTGTGCCACAAGCCATTAGGCCTTGGGGAAGTAGTTTCGCCATGCGAATGCGCTTTGCCGTTCTTTTCAGTAACGGAAGGAAACATCATGCGTCGTAGAGCGGCTGTGTCTATAGTATTAATTTTTCTCACGCTGGGTGTCTTCGTTCAAACCCGCGATCACCAGTTTTTATATTTCGACGACCCTCTCTATGTTACGGATAATCCACATGTGAAAGAGGGGTTGACGATTCGGAATATCGCCTGGTCTTTCACCACAACAACCGCATCCAACTGGCATCCCCTTACGTGGATCTCCCACATGGTCGATGTGGACCTCTTCGGATTGAACCCAGGCGCTCACCACCTGATGAATGTCTTGCTCCACGCAATCAACGCAGTGCTTTTATTTCTCGTCCTGGCGCAGCTGACGGGCGCCCCCGGGTGCAGTGCCTTTGTCGCGGCCCTTTTCGCCGTTCACCCCTTGCACGTCGAGTCTGTGGCCTGGGTAAGTGAGCGCAAGGATGTCCTGAGTACGCTCTTCGGTCTTCCCATGCTCTGGTCTTACGGGAGGTACGCGGCCAGGCCGTGTATCAAGCGCTACCTGCTCGTAGCCACGTTCTTTGTTATGAGCCTCCTCTCAAAGCCGATGTGGGTAACGGCGCCGTTTCTTCTTTTTTTACTCGACCTCTGGCCGCTACAGCGATTGGAGGGTTCACCCGCGAACATGGATCCCGCCTGCCCTTCTGCACCGCAATTTTCACTGGCTCGCCTTGTGACGGAGAAGGTGCCGCTACTCTTTCTGTCGGCCGCCTCGTCGGTTATTACGATTGCAGCCCAGGATCTGGGCGGCGCACTTAACTCGCTTGACCGGCTCAGCCTGGGTGCCAGGATCGGCAATGCCCTCGTCTCCTATGCACGTTACCTTGGGAAGGCCTTCTGGCCTTCTTCGCTCTCGGCCTACTACCCGCTGTCCGAGGCTGGTTTACCCGTGTGGCAGGTGGTTGGGGCTGTGCTGCTGCTTCTTGCGATCACCCTCCTCGTGCTGCGCCAGGTACGATCGATGCCGTGGCTTGCGGTGGGCTGGTTCTGGTTCCTGGGCACGCTGGTCCCGGTGATCGGGCTTGTCCAGGTAGGATCCCAGGCGATGGCCGATCGATACACTCACCTTCCAATCACCGGCGTCTTCATTGCGGTAGTATGGGGTGTCAGCCGGGTCGCTCGCCGTCCGGCGTGGACGGGAACTCCACTCCACGTGATGGCCTTTGTCATCGTTGCCCTACTCTCTGGCGTCACCTTGCGCCAGATCGGCTACTGGCACGACCACGAGTCGCTCTTCCGGCACGCCATCGCCGTGACAGAGAACAACGGGCGCGCTCACCACATCCTTTCTCAGGGCCTCGCAGCCAAGGGCAAGTACGAGGAGGCGGTTTTCCATGCACGCGAGTCGGTGCGGCTCGACCCGAACAACGCCCGGGCCCACAAGAACCTTGGTTACATGCTCTACCGGCTCGGCATGCTGGACGAGGCCATTGGCGAATTCCAGCGAGCGGTCACCCTCCAGCCCGATTACGCCGAGGCCCACGGGAACCTCGCCATCGCTTACGGCAAGAAGGGCCGGACCGACCTGGCTATGAAGGAGATGTTGCTGGAAAGGAAGCTGAGGGGTGCCCAGCCGACACAGTAAGGAAAGAATGGTTTGGTTTCACCACAGAGGGACAGAGGGAACGGAAGGGACAAGACATGCGTCATACAATGATACTGTGCGGAGTGCTGCTTGCCGTTACGCTTGGCGTCTTCATGCAAATGAGCAATCACCAGTTCATCAACTTCGACGACCCTCTCTACATTACAAATAATCCATACGTGAAAGGGGGCATAACAACTCGGAACATCGTCTGGGCGTTCACTGCAACGGCTGCATCCAACTGGCATCCCCTCACCTGGCTGTCCCATATGGCCGATGTCGAGATATTTGGGTTGAATCCCCGCTGGCATCACCTGATGAGTGTGTTCATTCATGCCGCGTCAGCATTTCTCCTCTTTTTCCTGCTTGCGCGGATCACCGGTACCCACTGGCAAAGCCTATTTGTAGCCGCACTCTTTGCTCTTCATCCCCTCCATGTGGAGTCCGTCGCATGGGTGGCGGAACGTAAGGATGTCCTGAGCTGTTTCTTCTGGTTACTGACGCTCCTTCTTTATTCCAGATATGTGAGTCACCGAGGAGCCAGATGGTACCTGCTCACCCTTCTCTCCTACGTTGCGGGTCTTATGACAAAGCCGATGCTTGTGACTCTTCCCCTCGTCATGTTTCTGCTCGACTACTGGCCTTTCAACCGCTTCAACCGTGAACAGATGCCCGATGGGACCACCTCCGGCTCAACGCTTTTATCTCTGGTCAAGAAAAAAGTCCCCTTTCTCCTCTTTTCTGCGCTCTCAGCCATTGTTACCATGTACGCCCAAAATAAGGGAGGGGCATTGAAATCTCTTGATGCGAGTTCGTTTGGCCTTCGGGTAGAAAATGCCGTAGTTGCCTACGTGAAATATCTCGTGAAAACGATCTGGCCTCAGGACTTAGCGATTCTCTACCCATTTCCCTCATCAGTCCCATTGTGGCAGGTCCTTTGCTCATGTCTGCTGCTGATTTTCATTTCCGTAGCGGCGATACGGTACCGCCGCCGCTATCCCTATCTTCTGGTGGGCTGGTTCTGGTTCCTTATTACGCTCGTACCGGTGATCGGTCTCGTCCGGGTAGGTGGGCAATCCATGGCGGACCGATACACTTACATTCCTCTTATCGGCCTTTTCATCATTTGCGCCTGGGGAATTCCCGATCTTCTGCACATCTGGCGTTATCGGAAAGCTACCCTGGCCATTCTTGCAGGGATGACCATTTCCGCTTCAACCGCAGCAACCTGGCACCAACTCGGCTACTGGAAGGATAATATCTCCCTTTATGAGCATACGCTTCAAGTCACCACCGGCAACTATCTCATCCTTAACAATTATGGGATTGCGTTAGCCGATCAGGGACGGTTTGAAGAGGCCATCCGGGAGTACGCGGAGGCCCTTCGGTCATGGCCTAAATCCGCAACTGCCCATGTAAATTGGGGAGCTGCCCTGGCACACCAGGGGAAATTCGCTGAGGCAATTGAGCACTATAACGAGGCGCTCAGGCTAATACCGGACTACGCACTTGCCCATGCCAACATGGGCAGGGCTTTGGCTAACCTCGATAGGGTCGATGAGGCGGCAGCTCATTACGAAGAGGCCCTGGGGATCGATCCCTCTCTCGCGGATGTTCACCTCAATTTAGGGGTCATCCTGGTAAAAAAGGGAGAGTATGAAAACGCGTTACAGCACTACGATATGGTCCTCCAACTTGAACCCAACTCGGCCAAAGGTTCCATTAACATGGGGGCTGCATTTGCCCAGGAAGGAAGAATGGATGAGGCGATCCGTTGTTTCAGCGAAGCTCTTCGCATCGATCCCAAATCTGTAGAGGCCCATTTCAACTTAGGGATCATTCTGGCAAGGCAGAACAAAGTCGAAGAGGCGATAAGCCATTTTACGGAAGCCCTCAGCTTGAGGCCCGATTTAGAGCCTGCGCGTCGCTGGCTGGAAGCGCTCAGGCAGAAAAAGTAGTGTGAACAATAGGCTTGGAACAGAGAACTCAAAAAAAGGCCATGGTGAACGAAAAAGAACTCTGGAGAGAATAATAGGTATCTTTACGGATAACTTCTTTTGTCTTCTTCTATGATTCCCGTAACTTCGCGGACGGCCCCGGACTTCCCGCTACGGAAATCAGCTCCCGGCAGACCGGTCCCCTGGTAAGGCCGCTGAATCTTAATCCAATGCCTCGAAGTCATGATGTCGCTGGCCTTGTCAAAAATAAAATAAGCCTCTTTAAGCTCCTGTCCCGAAGGAAGTTTTGCGTAATTTCCTCCCCTGCCAGGCATCCTGTATTCCCTTGCGGTGCCGCGATAAAAGGCGACGACGTTCTCAAATAAATCATTCGTAGTAAAAACAATCATTTTATGAGGTTTTGATGCTTTACCGCCCACGTCAGGCTGTTTTATCTCGTAAGTATCCTCCAACTTGGCTCCGGGGTAAACGGGAACTGTTTCAGCGAAGATAACTGCCGGGAACATAACGACAATCAAGAAACCAATAAAATAGGATATGGGTTTCATTTTTCTCTCCTGGGACACTCTTTCCGTCTAAGACCGGTTTTTTGCGCCGTACCTTACGTTTGCGATCTAACTTTAAGGATAATCTGACGTATACACTTCGTCAAGGATGGGTGCCTTCACAAGCCTGAGATTGCAGGGCTAAGAACGTTCATGAAGCCCGGTTGCCCAATTGTACCATAGAATTGCCACCTGCAACTGAATGGTTACTCAATGACAAAGAATTTGATTGACATTGACGGTCAAAAGGGTGTAAGAAGTAGCTAAACAAGTTTTCTTCGCGATAAGGCTAACAAGGATTTTCCCGGGGGGGAGATCATGTGTCCTGAACAGCCTTTCCTGCTGAGCCCCAGATTCGGTCTTTCGGAGATCGGAAGATGGCCTGCCGGGGTTTTTCTGTCCCTCAAAGCGCATTTTGATTCCTGCGGTTGCGATCCTCCTGAACCCCTCGAAACGATTGCCTTTTCCCCCTCGTGTCCGTTATTGCTGAAAATTCATACGGTTTTTTCGGGTTTGGCTTAAAGATAAGCTCATAGATGGCCGATAAAGAATCCGTGGTGCAATGCCGGAGGCCATGAGATTGCCGAGAGGCAATCTGTGCTCTATCGATCACAACGGGGATCCGGTTTCTACGGATCGGCCCTGAGTTATATTCTCAACCTGTTGTAATTGAAGAATATTCTGGGATTGTCAAAGAGTACGTAGATATCGGGTGGAGGTCTTTTTTGATCCCGTTGTCAGCGAAGAGAGGAGGGAAAGAGATGAGAAAGGATAAGTGCTTCCCGTGTTTTCTCGCTGCCGTCCTGATGATTCTGGGGCTTCCATTTTATGGAGAGGCTTTCCATTCGGGTAGTACAGGGAGATGCGAAGGTTGTCACACCATGCATAACTCCCTGGAAGGCCAGCAGGTGACCAAGGTTAAAGATGCTGGCGGCCCTTCCAGCAGTCCTTATCTCCTCAAGGGATCCGATCCAAGTTCAACATGCCTTGCGTGCCATACCGCTTCAGGTAAGGCTGCTCAGGCCATGAGTTATTCTGTTGCGACGAGCGAGGCTGATATGCCTTCCGGTTCTCCTCCTCTGCAGCTCACCCCGGGAGGGGACTTCGGCTGGTTAAAGAAAAGTTACACCTGGGGGGCTGGATCAGGAAATCCAGGAACGAGCCTTGGGGAGCGACATGGCCACAACATCGTCGCATCAGATTTCGGTTACGTATCGGACACGAGGAATATAACCTGTCCCCTGGGAACATATCCTTCGGAGAAGTTGTCCTGCATCAGTTGCCATGATCCCCATGGGCGATACAGGCGGCTCGCGGACGCCACCATCAAGACGACAGGCCTGCCGGTTTTTGCTTCCGGTTCTTACACCAACAGTCCTGACCCGAATTCAGATGGCGCGGTTGGAACGTACAGGTTACTGGCAGGAAAGGGTTATCAACCCAAGTCCCTGTCGGGAAACGATGCCTTTACGGAGGACCCTCCTGCTGCCATCGCCCCGATCTCTTATAACCGGGAAGAGTCCTCCGCCGACACCCGAGTTGCTTATGGAAGCAATGCATCCGAATGGTGTACAAACTGCCATTCCATCTTCAAGGACAAATCGAGCGGGATGAGACACCCTGCAGGCAATTTAACAAAGTTTTCTGACGTAGTGATAAGGAATTACAATTCTTATATCGCATCAGGCAATCTTGGCGGTAAAGTCTCCAGTTCCTACACGTCGTTGGTTCCCTTTGAAATGGGCACCGGCGACTACAGCTTTCTTAAGAAAACCGCGAACAACGATGGATCGGACAGAAGCGGACCCGACCCATCAAAGGGAAACCCGAATGTCATGTGCCTCACCTGCCACAGGTCCCATGCGTCATGCTGGGACAGCATGACACGATGGAATGTGAAGGCAGCCTTCATTGTCTATAAAGGCGTTTATCCGGGGGTCGATAACGGCTCGCCTGAAGAATATGCCCAAGGCCGGACCGCTGCGGAAACACAGAAGGCCTTCTATGGGAGGCAAGTCAACTCTTATGCCAGTTACCAGCGGAGCCTCTGCAACAAGTGCCACGCAAAAGACTAAACGTAAAGCGCATAGCGCATGGCGCATAGCGGCAGAAGAAGAAAACCGCATTGGGCCAAGGGCATAGAGCATTGGTACAACTCGCAGACTGCATAAAGCATGGGGCATAGCGGATAGCAACAAAAAACAGATGGGGACTGGGTAACGGCAGGGCAAAAAGAAAACCGGGCGGACACACAGGTCCGCCCCTACGCGGAATGGTTCCGATCCATTGGTGGGACTTCATTTCCAAGGAAGAATGGGTGGTTCTTCAGAAAAATTCAAAGCAGAGTGATTAATCCGAAGCCGATTCGGTGACCTCGAGCTTCTGGAGGCGGTAGCGGAGGGCATCGCGGGTGATGTCGAGAAGCTTCGCTGCTTTAGTCTGATTTCCGTTGGTCATCTTCAGGGCCTGCCTCACCAGGGCTTCTTCCACCTTCTCCAAAGAAATGCCCTCTGGAGGAATCCGAATCCCCTCAATGGTTTTTCCTTGTCTCGAAGCCTGCCCGAGGATCTCCATGGGAAGATGTTCCATCAGGAGTTCGTCTCCATCGCCGAGAATCATGGCCCTTTCGATCACGTTTCTGAGCTCCCGCACGTTCCCCGGCCAGGTGTAGCTCATAAAAAAATCTTCCACCCCTTTCGACACCTTCTGGATATTCTTATGAAACTCTTCGTTATACTTCTGGACGAAGTATTTCGTCAGGGGAAGAATATCATCGGGCCTTTCCCGGAGGGGGGGGATATGAATGGACGCAACGTTGACCCTGTAAAAAAGGTCCTCCCGAAAATTCCCTTCCTCTTTCCGCTTCAAAAGGTCCTTATTCGTCGCCGTGATGATTCTTACGTCAACCTGGATATCTTTGAGTCCCCCTATCCTCCGGAAGCTCTTCTGTTCAACGAGTCGCAGAAGTTTTGCCTGAAGGTTGAGATTCATATCCCCGATCTCATCTAAAAAGAGCGTCCCCCCATCGGCAATCTCGAGAAGGCCCTTTTTCAGCTCCCTGGCATCGGTGAACGCTCCCCTTTCGTGGCCGCAGAGTTCGTTCTCCAGCATGTTCTCCACGAAACCGGCGCAGTTGACCGTGATCATGGGCATGTTTTCCCGCTTGCTCCGATCGTGGATGGCATGGGCAATCAGTTCCTTTCCCGTTCCGCTATCCCCCTGGATCAGTACGGTTGAAGTATCACTCTGTGCTATCTTTTCAACGATCTGAAGAACCCTTGCCATCTGCTCGCTGACTGCAACGATGTTGTTGAAACCATGCCAGTCTCGATGCTGCCGCCTGAGATGTTTCACCTCCCTTTTGAGTTGCGAGGCCTCCAGGGCCTTCTGGATCGAAAGATAGACCTGGTCGAAGTTGAAGGGCTTGGTGATGTAGTCAAACGCCCCCAGCCTCATCGCCCTGACGACCCTCTCCACATCGTCATAGGCTGTAAGCATGATCGGGATAATGGACGAATCGATCTTGAGCGCCTTCTCAAGAACCTCGTAGCCGTCCATTCCCGGCATATTGATATCGAGAAGGATCAAGTCCGGCGCCTCGCCCTTCACCTTTTCAAGGGCCTCCTCTCCCTTTTCAGCCAGCAGAACCTCGTAGCCCTCCTTGATAAGGTTCTGCTGAAGGGTCCACCGGATCAGATATTCGTCATCAACAACTAAGATTCTTGCCTCCGCCATAAATCACACTCACAAAACTCCCGTTCACCACGGAGCCACAGAGGCCGGATAAATGGAATGCTGGAACATTTATTCCAACTGACTCTGGGACCTCTGTGTCTCTGTGGTGAATTATGCTATGATCTCTCTGTCTTCACCGCGGGCAGCGTGATGATGAACTTCGTTCCCACGTTGACCTTGCTTTCTACTTCGATTTTTCCTTCATGCTGCTCCACAATATTCTTTGTGATGGACAGCCCCAAACCCGTCCCGTCCACCCGGGTGGAAAAGAATGGATTGAAGATCTTCAGAAGGTTCTCCTCCGAAATGCCTACCCCGGTATCTTCGAAAACAATTTGCACCTCGCTTGGCTCATCCTCACCTTTGTAATTCAAAAGGTGGGTCGAAACGGTAAGGGTTCCTCCCTGGGGCATTGCCTTCTGGGCGTTCAGAATAATATTTAGAAAAGCCTGTTCCATCGAGCTCGGATCAATCATGGTATTCGGAAGAGGCGAAAAGAGGTTCTTCTCGATCCTGAAGCCCTCCATTTTCCCTCCGTGAGTGACAAAGAAGGACAGGACTTTCTCGGCCAGTTCGTTGATATCTGCGGAGAGGTAATGGGCAGGAACTGGCTTGGCATAGTTGAGAAGATTCTTAACCAGCCGTTCCAGTTTATGAATCTGTTTCTGGATCTCTTCGCTGATCTGCCTTCGCTCATCGTTTTCCGGGAACCCTTGCGCCAGGATCTGGATCGCCCCTTGAATGCCAGCCAGAGGATTTCGAATCTCGTGGGCAATCCCCGAGGCGAGCTCCCCAATCGATGCCATCCGGTCAGCCCGCTGAACCAACTCCCGGTGATATTCTTCAGCCTCCTTCTTTGCCAGACCGAGTTTTTCGATCATCGTATTGAGGCTTCGGGCCAAACTTCCGATTTCATCTTTGCTTTTGGGATTCACCCTTACGTTGAGATCGCCTTCCTCCACCCTTTTCATGGCGCCAATCAACTTTGTAATTGGAACATTTACGAATCTCAGAAACAGAAACCCCAGGACTGAGGACAAGAGGACGATTGTAACGATAGCAAGAACGACCGAATCTCTCTGGACCTTCGAGATTTCCTGATCCATCTCCTTCAGAGAATTGCCAACTGTCAGCACTCCGACAATCTTGTCTTTCAAATTGTGACATTGAAAACATTCCGGCTTGTTCGAAATGGGATTGATATAATAGTAGACCCTCTCCCGTTTTGGTTTCCCTCCACCATTTCGAACGATTTCTTCTTTAATAAAGCTCTTATTCTCAAGGAAGAAATCAACCTGATCCACCTTTTTGTGGAGTTCTCCTTCATAGGTCGTCGCCACGATCGTGCCATCCGGTGTGAAAACGTTGATCTTCCAGATGCCCCGGTAAGTGGCAAAATTCTGCAGGACACGATGGATCTCGAAATGTCTTCCTTTTTCCATCGTCCGGATGACGTTTTTCTCAATAAACTCGGCAACGATCTTAGTCTTCTCGTACGTGGATCTCTTGATGCTGTCTTCGTGAATCTTGGTGTCCAGGTAAATGTTAAAGAACACGGCGAACGCCAGGATGAAACTGGTGATCACAATAACCTTAAAGAATAAAGAGGTATGCCTCAGGATGGAACGCATTCGGTTCCTCCAGAATCCAATTCCACTGTTTTTTTTGCGGGGGATTTTCCGTAGTAACGTCAATCTCAACAAAATTTATAGCCCTTTTGGGCCCAAAAATCAACGACCGGTCGCTTCTATTTTAAGATCTGGGGCAAAACCCCCAAAGAGATGCGCGAATTTCCCCAAAGGATTTCGCCTGACCGCTTTTCCATCTGGATTGAGGAGAATCAAAAGCCAAGATGAAGGCTGAAATTCCTTGATCTTAATAGGAAATCCGAGAGGGCTTCCCGTCAGCGGTAGAGCGGTAGATCCGAGGCCCCTTCTTCGACTCCGGAACGGAAATTGCTCTGAGCTTTTGCCTTAGTAACCCAAAGTTGACCAAACCTTAAGGGGAGCTTACTGGAGAGAAGCCATCCAATCTCCCCCAAACCAATCTTCGGTCTGAGCCCCCACATTCTCTTGAAACACTCTCTTCTTAGTCTGCCTTGTGCCAAACCAGGCTAAGAAGACGGGCGACCTTAATATCCACGGGAGGGATCTGGGGCTCTACGGAGTTGCTCTATCCTTTTCCACATTGCTGCACATTCTGAAAACCCTGCACGATTTACAGTCCCTTTTCATACCGAGAAGAATTTCATTCTGTGTGTAGGCATTTTCCCAGCAGGGTCTTTCCGGATGGAGGTAAGCGGGGCATTTTGGATAGACGTACTTAGAGCACCCCCAGATCATCCAGCAAGGTTCCTTGCCTTCCCAGAAGCTCGACATTTCTCCCCCCACATTTCCGCCTCTATTTTAAATAAACCTCAAAAAAAAGCAACATAAATCTTTGGCTTGACAAATAAATCTTTGACTTGTGGTCCCTCTTCACGATGCCATAACAGAGGTGTGTGTGAAATTTCCCACCTTTCTGGGGGAAAATACGTAAGAAAGGGGTCCATGATCCTTTCTTCGTTTGGGGGAGAATTGAGAAAAACGAAAAATCTTTTAGAAATCAAAGGCTTGGACCCATTTTCTATTTTTGACCCCGGAGCCCTCATCCAAGGCACGTATTTTGCGTGTAAAATGCTGTCAAGTAACGCTCAAAGGAGACAAGGCGATTGAATAGAGTCCTGACGGTTCTCTTTTTTACTGTGTTCTCATTTCTGGCATCGGAGAATTCTCCTGTGATTGCCAATTCCCCTCTGGTAGAAGGTGGAAGGCTTCCCGTGATCAATCTGCCTGTCCCTCAGAATCCCGACGATAGACTCTATTTAGGGATTTCGGGCATGGGGAATTTCAGGATCCATCAGATCAAAGCGGAAGCCGTGATCATTCAAATCGTTAACCAGTATTGTCCCCCCTGCCAGACTGCAGTGGATGAAATGGTCGAATTGTATCGCCGCATCGAGAGTAACCCAGGCCTCCACGGTAAAATGAAGTTGATCGGCATCGGTGCGGGTAATTCTTCTCGTGAAGTGGAGGTTTTGAGGGAAGCGCACCATCTCCCCTTCCCCATCTTTCCGGACGAGGACTTTATTATCCACAAAGCTTTAGGAGAAGTCAGAACTCCCTATACCATCGCCGTTCGGATAGGCCCAGGGAGTGCCTACAAGGTAGTTTATTCTCAGCCAGGTGGATTTACGGACACCGATCGATTTCTCAAATTAATGCTCACCACCTGCGGATTTAAAAAAGACGATTCATCCGGGGAGAAGGGAGATTTTGAGGCCTCTTTAGCCCAATAGTTTTTGATAGAACGACAGGTTTATTCATGGACCAACCAAAAGAAAAGACCTCAATTCAGCCTCGAAGGATTCTCATCGCCGATGATGAATTCCTGATCCGCTGGTCTTTAAGCCAGGCCCTTTCCCAGGAAGGATATCATGTCATTGCGGTCGAGGACGGAAAGAAGGCCATTGAGGCCGCCCAATCGCAGCATTTTGACTTCATCATCACCGACCTGGTGATGCCCGAATTGGGCGGCTGGGAAGTATTGGAGTTCATGCGTAAGACGACGCAGCCTCCCCGTGTCATCATGATGACGGCCCACGGGAAAGAGGACACGGAAAGGATCGCACGGGAGAGAGGCGCCTGGGCCTACGTGCAGAAACCGTTCATTATTGATAAGGTCAAACAGATTCTGAAAGATGCTTTATCAGGAGGAGCTGTCCCGAGCCTTAATTTGTCCTACTCACCCTCCTGATCGTTTTTCATACCCCGGTTCAAATTCCAAATCTTTAATAGCAAATTCCAGATAATGACTTCTGCCTGGAGGGCACCCACGCCTGCGTGCCGAAACGCGATACCAGCGCCAGACCTGCATGGGCACTCTGGCGTGCAGGCACGAACCATGAAAATCCCCTCTAATTTCCCTCTCCTGCTGGCGGGAGAGGGTGCGGTCGCCGACGCGCCATAGCCACATAGCCTGGGTAGACTGGACCATGGCCGCTCTGGCGACGGCGCGGTGAGGGTGGGAGATTGCGGGTTTCCCCCTCACTTCAATCCTCTTCCCCTGTCAGGGGAGAGGAGATATTGGGTGCCTTGAAAGGCGGGAGCATGGCTCCCGCACTCCAAGGTTAAACTCGAAATGGCGTTCCAAAGTTTTAGAGACAAATTCGCAGATTTCTTGTGTAAGAATCCAAATTCCAATCTGTAGGGCGTGATCCCCGATCACGCCGTCAAGGGGAGCGTTCGGAGAACGCTCCCTCCATCCTGCGCAAGTTTGTCTATTGATGAAGTCGAAAAGGGCTGATGACCGTCATTCCGGCGGATGCCGGAATCCAGTGATCTCAAATAATTATGAAAACATTGGACACCGGTTTTTCCCGCGCTTCGCGGGGTGAGACGACTTTTTACGAGACCATCATTGATCGGGTTTGTACCGGATTTGATAAATATGCGCTCATAGGGTAAAATTTTTCTTAACGTTAAGAAGTCAATCGGCATTAAGGAGAAAACGAAAATGAAGAAAGAAACTGTCATCTTAAGCGTGGTGATTGCGTTTATCGTCGGATTTATCACCGGGGCTACGGTAGCAATCCTCAAAGGGAAAAAGGACACCCAGAAGACGGCGATGGTTCAGAAACCCCAGATGCCACCCCAGGTGGCTGAACCTCCTGAACCGCAAGGGCCTAATCCATTGGAGGTAGCTGCAAAGGTCCAGGCCTTAAAGGACATTGTTAAGAAAGACCCAAAGAACCTTTCCGCCTGGGTGGAACTCGGAAACCTCTATTACGACTCGAACCAGCCTCAAGAGGCCGTTCAAGCTTACCAGCAGTATCTCGGCATCAAGCCGGACAATGCCGATGTTCGTACGGACTTGGGCACGATGTACAGGAAACTGGGAGAGTTCGACAAGGCCCTTGAGGAGTTCAAAAAAGCAGCCAAGAGCGATCCGAAGCATATCAATAGCCGATATAATATCGGCATTGTCCTCCTGCACGATAAACAGGATATCAAGGGAGCCATCCAGGCATGGGAAGAGTATCTGAAGGTGGACACGAGCAGCGAGAGGGCTGAGCGCCTCAAGGCACAGATTGAAAAAATGAAGAACATGGTCAAATGAATTGCGGATTTCGGAATGGAAAAGATTTTACGGAGGATTGAACGAGGAATTCAGAGAGGCGGAGTTTTGACCGCTATGCGCTTTGGGCTATGCGCTATGCCGGGTCAGGCGTGCCATGAAAAATGAAGTGGAAAAAGAGGGAGGTCTTGAAGAGGCGAAGGATTTGTTGAAGGATGGCCTGGTCAAGATCTTCAAGGCCACCGGAAAGATTTCCAAAGAGATCATCAAAGGCTTCAAAGAAGGCTACACCGAAGAGAACAAGAAGGAATAATAGACTCCCCATCCCCCTATCTCATTGTCTATTTCATCACCCCCACCTGCACGTTTCTGAATCTTGCAGGGGCTGCACCGTGCCCGACATGAGCCACCTGGCCAGGCTCCCCCTTTCCGCAGTTTGGCGTTCCCCACATCTGCCAGGATTCCTTGTTCGCAATGGCGTCACATGAATTCCAGAACCGGGGGGTGATTCCGGTATAGGTGGGATTTTTTACCATTTCCCCCAGCTTTCCATTCTTGATTTCCCATCCGATCTCGGTCCCGAATTGGAAGTTGATCCTCTTGTCATCGATTGACCAGCTCCGATTCGTGCCCAAAAGAAGCCCTTCTTCCGTATCCGCGATCATTCCTTCTAAGGTCCACTCTCCCGGCTCCAGATTGATGTTCGTCATCCTGATGAGAGGAATCCGGTTCCAGCCATCGGCCCTCATCGTCCCATTGCTCTCCTTCCCCAGTTGGTGTGCTGTCTCCCTTGAGGTGAGAAGGTTTACTAAAATCCCCTCAGAAACGATCGGGACCCTTTGAGCCCTGATCCCCTCGTCATCATAGCCGAAGGTCCCCAGACCCCCCTGGAGAGTGGCATCTGCTACGATGTTCACCCTTTCGGAGCCATACCGGAAGCGGCCGACCATCTCCGGTCCGACGAAGCTGGTTCCCGCATAGCTGGCTTCTGTCCCGAGGATCCGATCCAGTTCAATGGGATGGCCGATCGATTCGTGAATCTGAAGGGCCAACTGGGAACTCTCAAGGATCAGGGTGGTGACTTTTGCCGGGCAGGGCTTTGCCGTGAGAAGCTCCCCTGCTTCCTCCGCCACTTTTTCGGCACGACCCTGCAGCTCCAACGCCTCAATCCACTCGTATCCTCTGGTTGCAAAATTCCCTCTGAACGAATTGGGATAGGATCGGACCTGAACCTCCCCTGCTTCGATGGCGGTCGCGGCAATGCCCGCACCGCATTCCACGATCTGCTGCTCGATATAAGATCCCTCGGTGGAGGCAAAGGTCTTCTCCGTTTTGTAGGATCCCATGAAAGCCTCGGAGATCTTCACCTTCTTATTTCTCCGCATGATCTCATCGGCCTGGAGAAGAAGATCCAGCTTGGATTCGATGGCTGCCTGGAACGGATCGGCAGCCATCGGGGTCTTGTAGGTGTCCACAACCGGCGATCCGGGACCCAGGACTATGCCCCCCTCTCTGGCCTTTGAGCTCGCTCGCGCAATCCTCAACGCCTTGCCTAAGACGCTCTCCATCTCTTTCTTAGCCACTTTCGAACTGCACGCAAATCCCCAGGCTCCTTGAAATAGGACACGGATGCCGAAACCGAAGTCCTCATCCTGGGTCAGGCCCTCCACCTTTCCATTCTTTACTTCAATCTCTTCGAACCCGCGGCGAACGATCCGGATGTCCGCATAATCGACTCTCTTCAGTCTGGCCAGATCCAGAACATGGAGCATCAGATCTTTCATGACAACCTCCTCTTCACCACAGAGACACAGAGATCACGGAGAAGAGAGGCTTTTGGATTTGTTCGGGTCGGTGGCCCCACTGACCCGAACAAATCCAAAAACTTCTGTTTCATTGAGGCAAGGCGTAAGTCGTTCTTAGGGAAGTTCTCAAGAATCCTTCTATTCCCGAAGGGATCAGGCTTGGCGGATTGTTCCGGTTTGGTTCTTTTCAAACCGGAACAATCCGCCAAATCTTTTCTCTGTGAACTCCGTGTCTCCGTGGTGAAAGCAATCTTTCCGCTTTACAATGCCGATACCCCTGAAAAATTGAAACCGTCGATCTGGAGGGCAGGCACAATCGTCCCTGTCACAAAGCGCCTTGAATAGACCGTTCCTTCAGAACATACCCTGCGTTCTTTTGAAATGGCCTTCACCCGGGAGAGAGCCCCCAGAACCGACTCGGTAAACCTCAGATTCCTGATCGGTCCCCTGATCTCTCCCTCTTCTACCCAAAAAGTCCCATCCCGGGTCATCCCCGTGATCACTGCCTTCATGGGCTCAACCACGTTTGTGTAATGGAACCTGGTGACATAAATGCCTTTGCGAACGGATCGAATCATCTCATCGAGAGACGATTTTCCACCCTCCATTGCGAGGTTAATGGGTACGGGGCCCGCTGTATTGGGTGCGATGAGGCCGTGACCCGTAGACTCCTTCCCTTCCCGGCTTGCGGTGAAGGAATCATACGTCGCTTCCCTCGCTACACCTCGCTCAATGAAGAGCACCTTCTTTTTTGGAACGCCCTCAAAGTCAAAAGGCACCTGCAACCCTTCTACCTCCAGCCCGTCGTCGTAAATCGTCACCTTCTCGTCGACCATTTTCTTGCCAAATTGATTGCAGAAGAAGCTACGGCCCTCCTGGACAGCAAGGGCATGAAATCCCAGGTAGCCCAGAAAGGAGAGAAGTTCGCTCACTGCGTAGGGCTCCAGGATGACTTCATACTCTCCCGCATCGATCTGAATGGATTCCCCATGGGACGCCTTGCCAATCGCCTCTTTCCCAAGGCTCTCAAGATTCAGTTGATCCAAACCTCTCGAGACAGAACCGGCGTACCCTGAATTCTTCCCATCTTCAGCGATGGTATGAAAGAACAGGTCGGAGTATTTTTGATAAGCTTCGATTCCGAGGGAATTGACCACAGCAAGCTCCACCATCCCGTTCGAAAAGGCCCCCGACACCCCAAATCCCTTTTCTTTTGAGAGAGTGATTAGATCCCTGACCATTTTCACCTTCTTATCAGGAGTAAGACGGCCAATCGTTTCAGAAAAGGTATCTGCTTCCGGAATGGCCCTGGGCCCGGGAAGTGATACGAATTCCTCATTGGGCCTCTGAACTCGGGCGAGATGAATGGCCCTTTCCAAAGAACTCTTGATCGAAGAGAGACCCAGGATGTTCGTCGTGACGACTGCAATCCTCTTGTCCACGATCACCCGAAGAATGAGAGTCCCGTTCTTCTCAGCCACGTGCTGATGAATGGTGGACCGGGCAAACCGCGTCAGGGAAGAGTCTTCCGTCAGGAGAAGCGCCTCCGTCTGATCCGCCGGGGATTTTCGAACCACGTCTCGCAAGAGACCAAGGCAACGCTCCCTCCCCATCATCAGTCAAGTTCTCCTTTCCCTGTCCCTTTTCGCTTTCGATAGTCAGATATGACAGCGCTGATGGCCTTTTCCGCGAGGAGGGCACAATGAACCTTCGTCGGCGGAAGCCCTCCCAAGGCATCTGAAACCGCCCGGTGAGAGATCTCCAGCGCCTCTTCAATCGTTTTCCCTCTTAACATCTCGGTCGCTATGCTCGATGCTGCAATGGCCGGACCACACCCGAAGGTCAGAAACCTTGCATCGATGATCCGCTCCTCTCGTACCTTGATGAAAAGCCTCATCGTATCACCGCAGGCAGGATTCGTCACCTCGGCTACCCCATCGGGATCCTTTAACTCGCCGGTATTTCTCGGATGGGTCAAATGATCCATAATGATCGCATTGTAAGAACCCTCTGCCATATCGAAATTCCAAATTCAAATCCCAAATCCCGAATAAATTGCAATCGACAATTTTCGAAACATCCCCTTCTCAAGTTTTCAATCTGCAATCTCAAATCTGAAATCTGAAATCAGAGGATCTTTCCTGCAAACTCTTTTCCAAACTCTATGGCCCGGCTCAATTCCTCCGAATCCGGAAGGAACTGAACGGCAAGCTCCTTTTCCCAGATCTCGAATTTCTCCTCTTCAAGGGCCCTTCTCATCGCCTTGATGGCCCCCCCTCCCCACCCGTGGGAGCTGAAGAAACCGAAGATCTTCCCCTTTGGCTTTAACCCTTTCATGTAGGTCAAGAAATCTCCCATTGTGGGAAACATGCCGTTGTTCAACGTCGGAGATCCCAGAAGGACGCCCTTTGCTTCGAGCATTTCCTCGATAATGTCGCTCCGGTGGTTTGATCTGAGATGGAGAAGCCTTGCATCAACTCCCCCCTCGACCAAACCCTTCAGAATCGCCTTTGCCAATTGCTCTGTACTTCCCCACATGGTGTCATAAATGACGAGTACTTTGGGGTGGGCCTTTCCCTGACTCCATTCGACATAGGCCTCGATAATCCGGCCAGGATTCGTTCTCCAGATGAGGCCATGGCTTGGCCCGATCATGTCAATCGGAATCCCCATCTTTACCACTTCGTCCACTTTCTTCAAAATGAGAGGCGCCAGGGGCCAGAGGATATTGGCGTAATACTTTGCCGCGTGCCTCATCACGCCCTCTCCGACTTCATCTTCAAACCTCTGGATGGAAGCAAAGTGCTGTCCAAAGGCATCATTCGGTAGTAGGACTCGATCTTCCTTTACATACGTAAACATGCTATCGGGCCAGTGAAGCATTGGAGCTTCCAGAAAGTTCAGGCTCCGATGCCCAATAGAGAGCGAATCCCCTGTCTTTACGATCCTCCATTGAAAGGCCTTCTGAAAGTACTTCTCCAGGCCTCTCCTGCCTCTCTCCGTGGTGATTACCGTGGGCGTTCCAATCCGTTCGACAAGTTGAGGCAGGGCCCCGGAATGGTCGTTCTCCACATGATTGGCAACGATATAGTCGATTTTTGAAGGATCGATGATCTCTGAAATTCGTCCCAGCATCTCCAGATAGAACGGAGCCTTCACCGTGTCGACGAGAACGTTCTTCTCATCCAGGATGAGATAGGCATTGTAGGTCGTCCCGTAGGGTGTTGAATAACCGTGGAAGTCCCGCACATTCCAGTCGATGGCTCCAACCCAGTAGATTCCCTTCTTTAATTCCACAATCTCCATTCAAACCTCCTTGTTGTTGCTCTCTCCTGTGTCTTCCACCTCATCCCACGCCCAGGGGGCGCTTCTATGGTTCGAAGGCGGCCCCCCCGGGCATGGTCGACTAACGTAAGGCGGGCTTATTGATTGGTGTTACTTCTTGATTGCCTTTGGCTTACAGAGATGCCCCTTTTCCACTGCGACACGGCCGCACGCATCACACACGTAGCTCAGTTCCGCCACTTTGGGTTTGCACACGTGTCTGGGATTCGAAACGGTCACACCGCAATATTCGCAGGTATAGGCCTTCTTCATGGGCTGCGGAGAACAGAGGTGTCCCTTTTCCGTTGTCACCATTCCGCATGTCTTGCACTGATAAACGCCCGCTGCTGCCCTGGTTGCCTTCTTCGTTGCCGCTTTAGCTACTCCCTTGCCTGTCGTCTTTGTCGCCATGTGATGCCCTCCTTTTCATTTATTTTTTTTACTGTCCCGCCTGCCGCACCAGGGATTGCACCGAGAAGCAGGCGAGGGTACCACCTGAAGGTTTTGATAATCATGCCTCTAATATCCAAGCCTATTTTGTAAGCATCAACTCAAAAGAGTCGAGAATCTTCTTCATGTCTTCACGATCCTTCATTCCCATTCCATCCTTGTCAACGATCATATAAAGCACAAAGATCTGGTAGGGTTCCGTGAAACCATAAATCCAGCCCTGCTCTCGCTTTACTCCTTTCGCAATATACGTCGCATATTTCTTTGCTGCCAATTGAACACCCTTCAAGGTAACACGCTCTGTAGGACTGATTACCGTGTTCACATCTTTCCCGAACTCTTTACTCAATTCCTCCTGGAAGCTTCCCGCCCCCATGGAGACGAAGGCCTCGATCTTCTCCTGACTGAACCGGGTGTAGCGGTCTGCAGGCGTCAAGTCGAATTGCATGCTCGATTCCGTTTCGGGCTGAAAAATGTAGAGTTCATTCTGCTCCTTGTCGTGGGGATCGGGTTTGTCATATCCATACTTTTCTAAGAACGTGGGAAATTCAGTTGACATCCTCCAGTTGGGAGGGACCGATACCTTGAAAGGATACCGGATCCCCGTGAATTGATTCCCCTCAATCTTACCAGCAGGGAGTTTAAGGTTTTCCTGCATCGCCTCCCGGACCGGGAGCCTCCCTGCACATCCCACCAGCAACACCAGAGCTAAGGAAACGATCAATAAATGTCTACCCTTTCTCATCTTCCACCTCCTCACCTACATCGTCGGACCCAACCGGAAACCTCGGTCCTCAAAAAGTTGAGTTTTCTCAAAATGCCCTTAAATACCCAGCAGCGTACCCCAAAAGGGTGATGCAAAAATTGACTGAAGGATTACAGCTAATTTTCATTCTCGTATACTCAAACAAATTCTCACAGTTCATTCTATTTTACACTACTTGAGTCTGAAAAATAAGCAAAAAATGCCGAGTCCAACTCGGAACCTCAATCAGAGTAACTCAAGAGCCTTCCCCCCAAGCAACCGGGCGTGCATCTAACAGGTTGCTGAAAAACGGCCATCTGCGGCGTTTCCCTCATCCTTCGTCGTTGCGGAGTACTGCCAAGTACGCCTCACTCCTCAGGATTTCGGGTGTCTTGCACCTGGCCATTTTTGAGCAACCTGGAAAAGATGGTTTTTTCAGCATCCTGCTAATCTATGCCCCCCGACTTCAGAATCCTTCCCACTGCTCCAAGGTAGACGGATACCTCTTCTTTGCCGTCCAACCCAATGAGGCGATCCACTTCTTCATCGTAAAAAGCTCCTACGGTGCAGCACCCGAGACCCATGGCAGTGGCAGCCAGATAGAGGTTCTGTCCGATGTGCCCGGCGTCCATGTAAATATACCGAAAGGCCCTCTCCCGGTATTTCCATCTTGAACGTTGGACAATCGCCGTCCAGACAAAAACGCAAGCACACTCCTCAAGCATCTCCTGACCCAACCCGCCCCGGCAAAGGTCGTGGCCGAATTGTCCCTCCCTTAATAAGGCCACCTCACCTCCCTCTACGTTGTAGTGATAAAGCCCTGGCGGAATTCCTTTGACCTGATTGACAATGAGATAGGTCTCAATGGGGTAAAGGGCACCGGCAGAGGGAACCGTCCTGAAGGCATAGCCAGAGTCCCTCGATGTAATGCCCTGGGTGGCCCAGATCAATTGAGAAAGTTCTGAGAAGGTAATGGGCCCGGGGGAGAACTCTCTAACGGAGCGCCTGCCAGCAAAGGCCTTCCAGATCGATTTCCCTTCCTGTAGATCCGGGGGCTCTACAGGGAAGCGCCGTAACGAAGATGGATACGCTTTATAGGGCGCGGGTTGGTTCGCCCAATCCAAGCCACCCCGGGGCATCGCATCTCTTCGATACTTCGTCTCCTGATGGTAAAGACCGCCGATCCCATTTATTTCTTTTTCCATATGTCACCCCCGAGCGAACGCTCAACAAACGTTCCCTGAGCAGACACCCCTCTTGTTCTAAAGATAGTGATTTGACTGTGATAAAATCAAGTGGTATTTTTACCAAAGGGAGGCTGGAAGTGAAATCGGATCGGAAACGCTGGGATGAGCGATACAAATTCAAGGAATTTGCCCTGGGGAAGGAGCCCAACCCCTTTCTTAAGCGGCATCTCGGGTCTCTCCCGGGAGGAAAGGCCCTCGACCTTGCCACAGGGGATGGGCGAAATGCCGTCTTTCTTGCCCTCCATGGATACGATGTGGACGCCGTGGATATCTCCGAAGTGGGCCTCCGAAAGGCCCGCAAGCTGGCCAGCGCAGTGGGGGTAAAGATCAACACGATCCTCGCGGACCTCGATGTCTATTCGATCAAGAAGGAGGCCTATGATCTCATCGCCGACTTCTATTTTCTCAACCGCCGTCTGATTCCGAAGATCAGGCAGGGGCTGAAAAAAGGAGGGAGGGTGATCTTCGAAACTTATCTCCTTGAACAAAGGGAACTGGGTGTTGCAGGACCCAGGAATCCCCGGTATTTCTTAAAGTCGAATGAACTCCTCAAACTCTTTAACGGGTTTCAAATCCGCTTTTATCGAGAGGGCATCTTCAGAGAGGGCGGGAGAAAGAAAGCGGTGGCAAGCCTCATCGCCCAGAAAATTTAGACCCTGACTCATGAGGCGCCGAGAGAAGGCAAAGGCAATTGGAATAATGGAATATTGGAATGATGAAGCGATAGGAATGTTGAGATTGTGGGTTCCAATCTCAAATCTGAAATCTGCAATCTGCAATCTCTTTAGAAATTTTCTCGGGTGCGGTTGAAATAGCCGAACTGGAGGCAGGGAAATTCTTCCTTAAGAATTTCGATCATCCTTGAAATCCCCATCCCTCGTTCAGGTCCTGTGACTTTCAGATAAAGGTCGGGATCGATATTGAGATTTCTCATCTGAATGAGGTCGAGGCCTGTCTCTCGAATCAGGTCCATTAACCCGTCGACCTCCTCCTCCCGATCCGTAAATCCCGGAAAGACGAGGAGGTTGACGGACGTGTAGATGCCTTTCTCCTTTGCCCGGATCAGGGAATCAACGACCTTTCGGAAGCCATATCCCTTCGGCCTGTGATAGCGTTTGTAGAATTGCGGATGAGGACTGCTGAGTGTCACCCGGAGGCTATCGAGCCCTGCATCGCAGAGTCTTGCCACCCTGTCAGGAAAGCTTCCATTCGTGTTGAGGTTGACCGTCCCCCGATCGGTTTGCTCGCGCAGTTGGAGAATCGATCTCTCGAGGAGTCGCCACTCCATTAACGGTTCCCCTTCACAACCCTGACCAAAGCTTACGATGGCATCTTCCGCTTCCCTGAGATGGGGCAGTGCAACCTCCACGACCTCTTCCACCGTGGGGACGAAATCGATCCGCTCCTGCGAGGCAGGGCAACACTCTGAGGGCTGAAGGGAGATACAGCCGAGGCATTGGGCGTTACACGCCGGAGAAGTCGGAAGGGGACATTCCCATCTTCTAAAAAAAACGTTCTTCGCTGCAAAACAGTGATATTCGAGGGCGCACCTTGAAAGCTGGCGAAGCAGCCGATTCCGGGGTTCTCTTTTCAGCGAGGAATCGACCTTCCTCACCAGTAACCGATCCGCTCCGAAGTACCTTGGATGCCAGTGAGGGTTCGGATCGACAAGAAGACCGGTGGCCCAGAACTTGCCGTCCCTCCAACCAACAGAGCTGTAAGCCCAGAGCGGAAGGGCAGGGGCGTGGGGCCGGAGTTGCGTGGCCGGAAGGAGGGTACGGATGTACCCGGGGGGCAAGAATGCAGCTACGGCTGTGCATTCGACCTCACGTCCGTTTACTGTGGTTCTCGGGACAGCGATCCCCCTCCCCTCATCCCATCCGACGGGAGTCCTGCCTGGCATGCTGAAGAGTTGACTGCCCTTTGGCAAAGGGATCAGTTCTGAGGGATTGAGCGGGACGATCCTCCCGCCAGATCGACCTGCCAGTCTCAGCGAGGGATGGTCAAAAATCTTGCCGTCGGGACCAGAGAAAATAAGCCGGGGATATTCAAATCTCATTGAAAACCAGGGGGGATAAACACGCCTGCGCGCCGAAGCGCTACCGCGGGCACGAAAGCCTGCCCCTTAAATCTGTCCGAAATCGCAAAGCGAATGGTCGTGCCGGAATAGGCGCCACGCCACAAGATCAGGTTGGATACTTCCTTTCCCCTTTCGACTTCCTCAAACAACTCCTCACGTTTTTCCTTTTTAACGCTGCCTTCAGACGATTGGTTTTGTTCCTCCTTTTCATCTTCGCCTCCAAAGAGATTAGTCGCTTAGTAGCTTGGTCGTCTGGTCATTAATCATTCGTTTGCCCGTTGGAGCCATGGCATAGGCAGGCCATTGCTAATTGATAATTGCGCAATGATCATTGAGCATTGATTACTTCATGAGCCTTCCTCAGGTCCTCTACGATTGAATAGGAGAGCTTCATTTCCCCTCTTCCCACCCCGATCTCCAATTCGCTCCCTTCGATCCCATGGTAATCTGTCCCACCCGTCACAAGAAGGCCAAGTCTCTCGGCCAGCACCTTATATTGGGCCACCTGCAAACCCGTATGCTCCGGATAGTAGATCTCTATCCCCCTAAGGCCATTCTTCACGAGTTGAACAAGGAGGGCCTCCAGTTCTGCGGGGCTATTCACATCGAGGGTATTGGGGTGGGCAAGGACTGCCACTCCGCCGGCGTCTTTGATGAAGTGAAGGGCTTCTGCCGGGGAAAATCTGAACTTGTCCACATAGGCCGGCGCTCCCTTTTTCAGGAATCGCTCGAAGGCCTCCTGGAAATTTCGGACGTACCCTTTCTCGATGAGGACCTCGGCGAAATGGGGCCTTCCTACCTGCCCGCCCCCAGAGGCTTTCACCACCTCTTCGTAGGTGATCTTCACCCCTAACAGGTTCAGTTTCTCCACAATCTTGGGATTTCGCTCTGCCCTGGCCTTCTGGAGGTACCGAAGCCTTTCAGTGAGAAGGGGGTTGTCCATATTGAAGTAGTAACCCAGCAGATGCATGGACCCGGGGAAATGCTCAGCGCTGATCTCGATACCTGGAATGACCTCAAAATCGATCTTTTCGCCCTCTGACAGCGCTTCTCTCACCCCGCCGATGGTATCGTGATCGGTGATGGCAATGGCCTGAAGTCCCCTGGCCTTGGCATATCTCACGATTTCAGAGGGAGTCATCACCCCGTCGGAAGCAGTCGTATGAAGATGAAGGTCGACATACCCCATTTGCATCCCCTGGCACAAACGATTAAAAAACCTGTAATTCTAACCCGCCGCTGTGCCCTTTGCCAATAATTAAGTAAGCCATCAAAGTTATATAAAGGATCGAGCTCTTCAAAGTCAATTCTTCACCTCTCCGGCCTGAGGGCCGGAGCTTGCAGGGGCCGAAGATCTTCAGCCCCTGCAGAATGCCCGTGAATCCTCTCTGCATTGTCGCGGGGGCGCAATGGAACCAACCAACCGGAGGGCGTCGGAAAGGCACCCAATGATTCCGGCTTTCCCCTCGGAAGGACAAAGGAAAGAATTGGGAAAAAAGGGCTTGTGCTTTAACGAATACGGGAAGAAATCCTATATGGATTCATAATTTTTTTTATCGCAGCAATAACCAGTTGATTTGAAAAGGAAAAGATTAAAAAAAATTAACTTGACAAGAGGGATTAGTTTGAATATATTAACATTGAGGATGAAAAATGATACTGTTTAACACTGATTTCCAGCAGTTGGAGGCCCATTTGATAGGTTAGGGTTGAAAAGGTATTCTGGTCTGAACTTACCCTTTCCAAAAGAATGGAAGGGTTTTTTTTTAAGCAGAAGATTGGAGGCTGCAGTGAAACAGAAAAAATCGACAGAGAGTGAAATGGAGGACCTGACCCTGGAACCTCTTCCGTCTTCGTCACTCTTCGGGGAGGTTCAAAATCCTATTCCTCCTATTAAATCAGGAGCTTACAGCGAAGGCGAAATCGATGAACCCATTGAGGATTTTGAACTCGAGGCGGAAGAGGCGGAACTGGGAATTGAAGAGAGGGAGGAGCTCGAACCAGAGCAACTCCTGCAGGAAGAGATTCCTTTTCATCCTCAGGATATTACATGGGAATACCTGAAAGGTCTTGAAAGGATTTCACTTCTGACGCCGGATAAGGAAGTTGATTTGGCGAAAAGGATCAAAGAGGGTGAACGGCAGATAAAGCTTCTCGAGACAAGAACCAGCCGTCTCAAAGCTCAGCTCTATCCTTCATCAGTTCCCAAGAGTGGGCTTAAGCGTTCCCGAAACGGTGGCCGGAACGGACAGAAGAAAAGCATCAAGAAGTCAAAACCCGGTTCTTCGGAGATCAAGGAAAGAACCCTTCTTTACAAGAAGGCACTGACCCAGTACCAGCAGGCCACTCTCGAAACGCAGAAGGCGAAGAACGAGCTTATTCAGGCCAATTTGCGACTGGTCGTCAGCATTGCAAAGCGATATGCTAATCGGGGGCTCTCTTTCCTGGACCTGATTCAAGAAGGGAACCTCGGCCTAATGCAGGCTCTGGTTAAATTTGATTACACGAAAGGCTACAAGTTCAGCACCTATGCTTCATGGTGGATCAGGGCGGCTATCCTGAGGGCCTTTGCAGAAAAATCGAGAACCATACGTATCCCAAATTATCTCTTTGAAATTAAGGGAAAATTGATGAAATCATTCAAGTCCCTGATGAAGAAACTGGGACGGGAGCCGACCTCGCAAGAATTATCAAAGGACAGCGGCATTCCTCTGCACGATGTGGAGAAGATTCTCAATCTCACAGAAGAACCGATCTCCCTCGACATGCCTATAGGCGAGGAGGACAGCACCCTTGAAGACCTGATCGCAGATGAAAAGAGCCTTTCCCCGAGCGACTCTTTGCTCGAAAAAGATCTGATCTATCATACCCGCAAGTTGCTATCCGGTCTCTCGCCGAGAGAGGAAAAGATCCTCCGCCTCCGGTTCGGAATCGGGGAGGATGGGGAATGCACCCTTGAGGAGATCGGGAGACAATTTGGGCTGAGCCGGGAGAGGATCCGGCAGATCGAAGCAAAGGCCATCGAGCGATTGCGTGATCCCAATCGGCACAAAGAAATTAGAGAGTATTTCGAATAGTTTTCAAAAAAGGTTGGTTCGTTAGAAAGGGGTGATCTCGTAGTAGGGTAGATCACCCCTTTTCGTCTCTGGAGAACTTTCTTCTACTCGGAAGAGCAGAACATGAAAGACTAATCTTCAATTGTAATTGCTTCTACAGGGCAATCCTCCGCAGCTTCCTTGCAGGTATCGACAGCATCCTCCGGAACTTCATCCACCTTCACCCGGGCTTTATCATCGCCCATTTCGAAAACTTCTGGACAGGTCTCTGCACACAGTCCACAGCCAATACAGGTTTCCTCATCAACAATTGCCCTCATGATTTAATCCTCCTTTTTAAACCGATTATTCCTAATCCTTTTCTTCAAATCAAGAAGACTTCCTAAATTTCCGATAGAGATACCAATGGGAACAATGATCTGTTCGATCATCACCCCCGATAAAAACCGAGAGCTGACCATGAGCTCTCATGGATTCCATAATCCAGTTTGTAATCTCTGAGATCATCTCTTCCCCAAGTGCCATACTTCATAACCTCAGATCAAAAATCCGTCAAGAGAAAGTGCAGAAGCGCTCCGGCGGGACAGGCACCTCTTGCGGAGCCCGCCCCCAATAAATGGGGCCGCTACATTTTTTGGGTCCACCGTCACCCTCGCCCTCTCCCGTCAAGGGAGAGAGAAATTCTAAGTTGAAAGGGACGGGTAGTTTTTCTCTTTTTAACAGAAAGAGGAGAAGAGGGATTAATTATCGCTTCAAGGCTCTTTACGTTGTAACCGAAATGGATCAATAATTCTTCGGTGGCTTTCAGGAGCATCTTCTGATACTCTTTGGCGTCGTAGGTGTCATCCGGTCCTACGAAAAGAAAAGGTCTTACCCTCTCGTCTTTCTCCTTTGACTGAGCGTCCTTGATCATATATCTGACCTTCTCTCCGGGATGGATCGGGACCCCAGAATCCTCCAACTGTTGAGCGGCAAGGGCAGTAAGGCTATCCACCTTATAGGCGTTGGGCTCCTGCGAGATTGTCTTGCCGATCACCAGATCCTCCTGTCTGGCCTGCCCATTCTTCAAAACCAGGCTGTATTCGAGGAGCAGGTCCAGGATTTCAGGAATCCTCGTTTTGTAACCCTCCATGTCCTCTGCTTTCGCTACTGCATCGAGCATCCGGAGTTGGGCCTCCTGAATCAGAGGAGGGGCATCGCTTCGCCGAAACGAAAGTCCTCTTGCTTTGATCTTTCCGTTCTTGAAGAGACCGAAATAGCGGTTCGCCACCGGGCTTTCAGGATTTCCCTTTGAAGGAAGAAAGGCCATCCATCGATAAATTCCCTCCAGATTCATGACGACCCCCGCCGTTTCGCTGATCTTCTGGCAGAGGGCGAGAACCTCTTCTTCCTTCAAATCCTTTTTCCTGATCCAGAGGGAATCGGTGAGGGCGTGAAGGAGCTCGAACCCTTCCTCTTCACAGATCTCCTTCGCCTGAAGGAGCTTTTCCCTTCCAAAGGCGGTGACAGCCTCATGGGCCTCAATCCTTCCAAAGCGGGCATTGCGATAACCTAAATATCCGAAACACGTGACGAGCATCCACTTGAGGGCCGTCTGCTTCCGGTTATAGATCTCTCTTTTCTCTGCATCTTTCTTTGTCTCTCTGTTTTCTGCCTTCTGCTTTCTGCTTTCTTCCTCTTGTCTTCCGTCTTCTGCCTTCTGCCTACTGCCTTCTGCCTTCTGAGGGTTTTCCCCTTTTGCCATTTTCTTCAGCCAGGCTCTTCTTTCTATGATGGGCCGAAGCGTCTTTGGCACAATTCCCTTCCTCTTCTCGCAGATCGTATAACCGGCCTCGGGAACCTTCTGGTTCTCGCAGCACTTGCAGAGGACGGTCTCGGGAGAGATATTGTGGATGGCCATGATGGTGGGATACATTGCAGCGAAATCGATCTCCGCCACATTCTCGAAGATGCCTAACTTTGGCTGAAAGACAAGACCTCCTTTGTCCGCAACGAGTAGATCCCATGCCGTCTTGAACCGTTCCGGCTCTCCCTTCCGCCAGGGGATAAGAATGCCTTCCTGAAAAGCTCGATCGAGTTGCATCGAAGTGATGGCTGTGCCGGGAGAGGTCCGAGCCATCCTCTGAACCGGGATTTTGGCCAGCCGTGCAAGCTCGATCACCCCCTCCATCCCCGACTCTCCGTAGATGAAGGAATTTCTTCGATCGATGTGCCATCTTCCGAAAAAGTGATGGGCAGGGGCCTGGTAGTAGGTCCGGCCATAAGAAAAATAAGAGCGGCCTTTGGGTTTGATCTGCCTCTTCAGGGAATAAAGCTCCCGATCCCAGGGGATGGAAACCTTATATTTCCTCTCTGTCGAAAAGAGAAAGGGTAAAAGAGAGGCATCTCCATCATCGGTCAAAATGACATCGGGATCGAACTGCCGAATGAATCTTTCGATCTCTTTAAGATCCACACCCTCCATCTCCACCTGATAGCCTTCACATTCCAGGATGAGCGCCTGAGATCCAGGCCAACCGGGTACAGCATGATCTCCCTTTATACGAAGCTCCATTTTCCGAAGATCAGGGATATCTCCGATGCCCACCCACACGGATTCGGCTGGATCGGGATGGATTTCAAAGATTCGGCTTCCCTCGCACTCGATGAAACATCGACCTGTGGGAAAGATCCCCTTTTCATAGAGATAGACCTGTGGCAGAGGAATGTCACAATTGTGGAAGATAATCCTCTCTTCCCACTGGCTAAGAATCCTTGGAAGCTGAGCATAGTGTTCCGCATCTCCCACCTCGACTTCCATCGCCTCCACCTCCTCTCCGGTCCAGAACTCCCTCCTCCGGGCCCACTGATAGGCTGTGGCACATTGGCCTTTCTGGAGAAAGTTGAAAAGGATCAGAAGATCGTCCTTTTTGCCACAGGCATAGAAGCGAGGCCGAAAGGGATCCTCGAGCCGGAGGAGAGATCCATCTTCCCCTTTGATCCAGAGGATCATTGAGGATTCGAGAGGATAGAGATCGAAAAGGTATCCACGGATTTCCATGAGGCACCTACCCCGGCGTCAGAATTTAAAAATCCGAAATCCGAATATCGAAATCCGAAACAAATTCGAATTTTCAAAATTCAAAATCTTCAAACTCTCTTGTTTGGAACATTTGAAATTTGGTTTTTCGAGATTGTTTCGAGTTTCGAATTTCGTGCTTCGGATTTAGACCCGTTTGTCCTCAAGGGCCTTCAGTTTTGTTCTCATCTCGACCAGAGCTTTCTCGTGTTCGAGGAGGATGGAGATCAAGATTGTCTCAAAAGGCCAGGGCCTGGAGGCATAGACTCCGGCCTGCACATGAAGTCTCGCCTCTTCGAAGAGCTTGTCGAGAAACTGTTGATCCTCTTTTCTCAGCCCTCTCCGAAACTTTTTCCAATCCTGAACCTCCTGCTCCAGGACCCTGCTGAAAGGAAGAACGGTCCGTCCCATAGTGCACCTCAAAATCAATGCAAAATGCAAATTTCAAATTGAAAATTGCAAAATTCTCATATCTGAAGCGGGTAAACCAATTTGCATTTTTTGATGAATTCGTAAAAAGTCGAAAAAGGCTAATGATCGTCATTCCGGCGAAAGCCGGAATCCAGTAATCTTAGGTAGTTATAAAAATACTGGACACTGGTTTTCACCGGTGAGACGACTTTTTACGGCATCATCATTTTTCAATTTGCAATTTTCAATGATATCTAACCCTGACCCCTTCTCTACGACTACCTTCGGTCCCTCATCGTCCAGATCCATTCTCCACACGAGATCAGAAAACTGAAAGAGCCTTCTTAACAGATATCCCCTTTTTGAACGAGAAGGGATGGACGGTTGAAACAGGAGGAAAGAAATTCCCCCTGAAGCCATTCCTCCCGCCTTTCCCAGGGCCCGCTCAAAGAGAGAGCCGGCCTCCTTATCAGGCACATCTTCGTCTAAAAAGGTCGTGATCGGTCCGAGGAGGATCACCCATGGTTTTCGAGGAGTCTCTTCAAGAAGGAGGGGTAACTTTTCTCCAATTAATGTGGCCATTTGATAGCAGGTGAAGGCCCTCGCGATCCGAATGCTCTTGAGAAGCCTCTCCGGAGGGATCAATGCACTTCTAGCAAAGGATGAGACGATGTATGGATCGAAACGATTGGCTCCGTCCAGGACAATGACACCCATTCCTCTTCCCGCCATCCACCCTGCTACAAAAGAGGAAATGCCTCCCGCCCCTTCTCCCCAGAAAAGGGCCTTTAGCGGCACAGGAAGATTCTCCTCCGAATGGGCCGGAATCAGCCGGAAAAGGACCTCGTCAATTGGAATCTTGGAAGAAAGTTCGGAGTTCCGTAGGGAACGGTTTGAAACCGTTCCGTACAGGAGTTCGGAGACGTTTGTAAAGCTCATTTCAAAGACCTCATCAACCCGTTTATCATCTTGGATAGCCGAACTATGCTTAGCACTTTCGGAAAACGCCGATGACTTTTCCAAGGATCTGAATGTCTCCCTTGACTTTGTCAATCCGGATCGTCTCCCAGCGTTCGTTATCCGGCTTCAATTCGATTTGTCCCCTTCTCTTAAAAAACCGTTTCACGGTTGCCTCCTCTCCCACTAAGGTCACGACGACATCTCCATTCTCTGCCGAAGGCTGAGCGCGGACGACGACATGGTCGCCCGGAAGGATATAGGGCGACATGCTGTCTCCGCTTACCTTCAGAAGAAAAACCTCTCCTCCACTTGCCCATTCCTCAGGAAGGGGAAGTGTTCCTTCAATATGTTCGACGGCCAGGATAGGTCTTCCCGCTGTAACTCTTCCCAGAATCGGAATCTCCCGGATGGGCACCCCGAGCCTTTTCCCGGGATATTTCTCATATTGCTCCGTCCCAGAGGATGGATCACCGGGCCTGTGCCCTTGAAAGACAAGGATCTCAAGACCTCTGGACATTGCACCTCTCCGTCTCAAATAGCCTTTTTTCTCTAATGCCTTGAGGTGGTCAAAGGCTGCCCGGGGATAGATATGAAAGTGCTCTCCGATCTCTCTGACAGAAGGAGGATAACCCCTCCCTTTGATGAAGGTCCTGACAAAATCAAAAATTTCTCTCTGCCGCAATGTCAGCTCCATGTCCCCCTCCTCCCCTGGTACTACCAGGGAACCTGGTTAAAAATACTATACATTTGTTTAGTTGTCAAGGCCTTGTATTAGGGATGTTGATGGAGTTGTATTCATTGCGAAAATTGAGTTAAAATAAATTACTTTACCCCTCCATTTTTCCAAAACGGATGATTGAGAACAAGATGTTTTTATGTGGAAACGGCTGAAGGAAGATATCCAGGTCATTAAAGAAAGGGACCCTGCTGCCAGGAATTATGTCGAGATTCTTCTTTGCTACCCGGGCCTTCATGCGGTCTGGCTTCACCGCATTGCCCATTTCCTTTACGTGCGGAGATGGTATACGGCAGGGCGGCTGGTCTCCCATTTCAGCCGCTGGATCACCGGGATTGAAATTCACCCCGGAGCCAAGATTGGAAGAAGGGTCTTTATCGACCACGGGATGGGAGTGGTGATTGGCGAAACGAGCGAGATCGGCGAGGACTGCCTCATTTACAAGGGCGTTGTCTTGGGCGGCACGACCCTCGAAAAGAAGAAACGCCATCCCACTCTGGGAAACCGTGTCATCGTAGGCTCGAATGCCACGATCCTGGGAGCCATCGCCATCGGCGATGGTGCAAGGATCGGCTCAGGATCTGTGGTCATCAAACCGGTCCCGCCAGGAGCCACGGTGGTCGGTGTCCCGGGTCGCATTATTGAATCTCCAACATCAGAGAGAGAGGAACTCGATTTTGAGCACGGGAATCTTCCCGATCCCCTTTCCGATATTATGAAGATGCTCCTTCAACTTCAGGGCAGACTCGAAGACCGGGTGAAACGATTGGAAAACGAGCGGGAGAAGAACCAATCCCATGAGGAGTAAGAGATGGCAAAGTACCCGAAGTTCTTGATGGAACATTTCCAAAACCCGAGAAACGTTGGCGAGATCGCCAATCCCGATGGCGTGGGCACAGTGGGTAACGCCTCCTGTGGCGATATCATGCAGATGTATATTAAAGTGAACGGAGAGAAGATCGAGGAGGCAAGATTCAAAACCTTTGGTTGCGGAGCGGCCATTGCGACCAGTTCTATTCTGACCGAGCGTATTAAGGGAACGACGATCGACGAAGCCCTGAAGATCTCGGAAGAGACCTCCAAGGAGGTCTTATCCCAGCTTCCCAAGGAGAAAATCCCCTGCTTCACCCTGGCCGTGGATGCCCTGAAACTGGCGATCGAAGAGTATCGGTGCAAACGACAGGGAGTTCATGAACTGGGAGGATTCAAGGCAGCAGAACTGGAACAGGATTAAGGAAGGCCATCCCATGGCAAAAGAAGAGAAGGTCACCTTTCTCAAAAATCCGAATGACATCCTCGAAAAACTGATCAAGGATTTCGTCCGGGGCAGCGCGGAAAACCGAAGAACTCCATTGGATCACGGAGTATACTGGGACGAACCCCTGGTGGGATTTGCCTCGGGGAACGATCCGCTCTTTGCCGAATACAAAACGATCATCGGCCCTTTTCACCTCACTCCGAGAGAGATCATCGCCGAGGCATTGAGGGGAAAAGGGAAACCCCTCCTCTTTTCAGATCTCGACCAGGTCAGTGTCGTCTCCTGGGTCCTTCCCATGGCGGAGGATATCCGCAAGAGCAATCGTAAAGAGGATCGCTTCCCTTCAAAACTCTGGACCTACGCGAAAGATTTTGGAGAAGCCTGTAACAGTGGGTTGCGGCGTCATGTCAGCGGATTTCTTGAAGATCTGGGACATGTCGCCGTGGCTCCACTGCTTCTGCCTTCCTTCCGGCTCTTCCGGGATGAAAAGACGGGCTGGGCCTCCATCTGGTCGGAACGTCATGCAGCATTTGCGTGCGGTCTTGGAACCTTCGGTCTCAGTGACGGGTTCATCACGCCCAGAGGAATCGCGATGCGCGTGGGCAGTGTGGTCACCCTCCTGAAGTTGACGCCGAGCGAGAAGAAGCACCGCTATCACCAGGAAAACTGCCTCTTCTTTCGCAATGAAAAATGCGGGAGGTGCATCGCGAGATGCCCGGCTGGCGCGATTACAGAAAAGGGGCATGATAAGGATAAATGCCACGCCTATCTCAATTCCGAGCCTCTGAACGCCAGGCGATCTGAATACGGTCTTCAAGGCCCCGGTTCTGCCTGCGGCCTGTGTCAGACCGGCGTCCCCTGCGAGTTCCAGATCCCCAGACCCGATCTGATCGCCTGAGCAGCGCGGCGAAAAGCGCACCTCCTGACCGACAGGAATTCTGTATGTTCGTAATTCGAGCTGTTATCTCCGCTCCGAGGGCTCCCCCGAAGTCGCATGAAGTCCGGTTGACAAGATCCCTCTAAATTGTCATGACGGGTTCGTCACCCACGAACCATGAGAATCCCCCCCTCATTCCCTTTTTCAAACGGGGGTCCAATTACCCCTCCCTTTAGCAAAGGGGGGCGGGGAGGGATTTAGACGAAGATTATTTTCCAGGTAATCTTCCTTGATAATATGATTGAGTGAAACCTTCTTCACCCTCTATCCGTTCCCCTTGCAAGTTTCGGTAGCATTTGCACTTCCCTTCTGGATCGAGACCAGCAGGAGGCGAGGTAACTCCTTTGGTTAGCTTGGTATTTAATGGTAGGCGGTGCTATAATGGAGATGAAAAAGGCAATAGGTGCAAGCCTTCTCTCATTATGAGGAAGTCTTACAGGGCAGGACGGCGTATTCCTGCAAAGAGTGAAGAAGTGAGGTATGGTTATGCCTATCATTCAAGTGGATTGTCCTGAAGAAGTGTTGCTCTCGCTGCACGAGACGCCTTCCGAGTTTCAACGAGAATTGCGGTTAGCGGCGGCGATGAAGCTCTACGAATTGGGCAGGCTGTCCTCCGGACGGGCGGCGGAACTCGCCGGATTGCCAAGACTGGTCTTTCTCCAGAGAGCAGGCGAATTTAACGTTTCCGTTTTTCAGCAAACGCCCGAAGAGATCGAAGAGGACCTGAAGAATGCCTGATCCAGAGCCGGCGCTCGTCATCTGTAACACGTCTCCGATCTACTATCTGAATCGAATCAGTCTCTTGGACTTACTTCGGCTCCTTTATCACCAGATTGCCTTTACCGATGCCGTTGTCGGCGAATTGGAGGCCGACCGATCCGCCGGGTTGCCGGTTCCGGATATTTCCCAATTGCCTTGGGTACGGATTACCAATGCCGCCCGGTTTACAGTTCCAGACGTGTGGCCTGATCTCGGCGCAGGGGAGAGCAGCACAATTCTTCTTGCACTGGAAGCCAGCGAGCGAGCGATTGTGATACTCGACGACTTGACCGCCCGACGCCTTGCGGCGTGGAAGCGGTTGCGAATTACGGGCACTGCAGGCGTTCTCTTGAAAGCCAAGCAACGAAGACTCATATCCGAAGTGAAGCCAAGCCTCGATAAGCTTCTCGATCAGGGGTTCCGCCTGAAAAGAGAACTCTATGAACACATCCTCTCGCTGGCCCATGAGCTTTGAGCCGCTTCAATGGCCACAGGCCCCGTCGATCCTGAAGAGATAGATCATCTTTCCCGTGGGGCTTCCCGGTTTATCTTATCTCTCAAGACTGTCCCATAACTGGTTCGTAAGAGAAGTCAGCAGGGGCACGTCCCTTCAGGATCGAAGACCGACAGGAGGCGACTTTCCGTAAGATCCTCAATTTCGCCCCTAAAAATGCCCTTCTAAGCCAGAAATGAGCCCCTTTTTTTCAGAATTTTTCCATAAAATCAGTTCGTTATCTTGGTCCGACCCCAGGAGGTGACGCACAACTTGATCGGGGAAGGCGGACCCCTTGACTTGCCCCAAATGTCAGGGAAGGATGAAAATCATCAGTTTCATCGAGGATGAGGAGGTCATCGAAAAGATCCTCAAGCATCTTGGGTTGTGGGAGATGAAGGCGCGACCTCCTCCCAGAGCGAAGACGCCATTGGTAACGATTTCCCTTGATGATTCGGATTCTCAGGTTTCATCCCCTGATTCCTTCTACGCAGACCCGGATTACCCCACAGATTCCTATCTAAGCTGATGGGGCCATTAATCTTATTCGGGCGGAGGGGTTGGTTTACCCACAGGAGGGGGTAAACATCCCATTTTTCTGCCCCGTGAGGGCAGAGATCTTGTCTTTAGTTTCCATTATTCCAACGCAAAAGCTTCTTGTCACGCTCTTCCCCGGACGGCGAAAAAAGTACCCATATCTTGTGGTTTTTTTTCTTGACATACTACTCATTTTTTTGTTATATCCGACTCATCCCAAAGCAAGTTCTTATCATTTTTTTGAGAGGGGTTCGAAACGCCCATGGGGATGTTGTTGAATCCTTCCACTTTTACCCCCACCTTTTCGAAAAGATCACATCCGACGGAATCAACGACAGATGATCTAAGCATTGCCAAGCCCATGAATCGCCCGCCTGTCCTTGATTTCGCTCCACGAATTCCATTATGATGAAAAAGATGAAAGGATTCTTTAACCGGCTTCTCCGGATTGATCTCTCCAGAAAAAAAACGACCGTTGAGCAGATCCCTGACGAAATTCTTCAAGCTTACCTCGGGGGGAAGGGGTTGGGGTCTTACCTTCTCCTGAAAGAGAACTTGCCCCGAGTGGACCCTCTTTCACCCCATAACCGGATGATCTTCACGGCAGGTCCCCTCGCGGATACTCCCTTCTACGGCTCCAGCCGATTCGCCATCTTTACGAAATCCCCTCAGACAGGGATCTATTCCGAATCTTACTCCGGAGGGAAGATCACGACCCCGCTCAGCCGGACCGGCTATGACGCCATCATCATTGAAGGAAGAGCGGGCCGCCCGATCTTTCTCGAGATCAGTGATGGAAACGTCGTCTTCCATGATGCCGCCGACCTCTGGGGGAAAGAAACCTATGAGGCAGAACGAACCATTCTTGAAAGGGTTGGAAACCCTGGAGCTCACGCCCTGGTCATCGGGCCGGCCGGAGAGAACCGGGTTAAATTTGCTGTCATCGAGATTGATAAATGGCGCTCCCTCGGAAGGGCGGGGATGGGCGCTGTCATGGGATCGAAGAAGCTGAAAGGCATCGCCTTTCATGGCAAGAGGCGAAGGGAACTTGCCAATCTCTCCTCCCTGAAGAGGCTTGCCGAGGAGTTTAAGGAACGGGTAAAGGGCCATCCCACCGTTCAGATCTACAAGAAGTATGGTACTCCGATGCTGGTCTCCATCATGAACACCATCGGCGCTTTCCCCACTCAGTACTGGTCGAAAGGGACAGTGGAGGGCTGGGAGGATATCAGCGCTGAGGGTTTGCAGGAGCATTGCCATGTCACCTCTTCGGCCTGCCCTCATTGTCTGATGGCCTGCGGAAAAATTTCGGAGGTGAAACGTGGCCGCCATCAAGGTCTCCGCATCATGGGGCCCGAGTATGAGACGATCTATGCCTTCGGAGGACTCTGTATGGTCAAATCGATCGAGGAGATCATCTATCTCAACGATATCTGCGACCGCCTCGGCATAGATACGATCACGGCCGGAAACCTGGTTGCCTTTGCCATCGAGGCCTCTAAAAGCCGAAAGATCAAGGAGGACCTTCAGTACGGGGACGTTGACGCAATAGCGAACCTCCTGATGAAGATCGCTTATCGAAAGGGAGTGGGAAAGATTCTATCCGAAGGGGTTCGCAGCGCTGCAGAGGTCTGGGGCATGGAGGAGAAAGCCATTCACGTGAAGGGCCTCGAACCTGCTGGCTTCGATCCGAGGGTTCTAAAAGGGATGGGGCTTGCCTATGCCACTTCCGACCGCGGCGCCTGCCATCTCAGAGCCACCTTTTACAAATCAGAACTCTCCGGGCAGATCGATCCCAGTAAGGTTAAGGGGAAGGCCAGGCTGTTTGTCGATTTCGAAGACAAGATGACCCTTTTCGATGCTCTCATCCTCTGCCGCTTCTACCGGGATCTCATTACGTGGAAGGACCTTCAGGAGATCATCAAATCGACTTGCGGCCTTTCCCTGAAGAAAGAGGCGCTTAAGGCATTGGCCTCCCGGATCATCAATCTTGCCCGGGCCTTTAATGAGCAAGAAGGGGTGACCAAAAAGGAAGACAAGCTCCCCCGCCGGTTCTTTCGAGAGGTCCTACAGGAAGGAGACAAGGAACTCCAGCCAGAGGAGTTGCAGTACATGCTGAAGGAGTACTATGAGTTGCGAGGTTGGAATGAACGAAGGTGAAGCGCAAAATCAAAAGGCCTTTGCTCCCCCCCTCGATGGTGCTAAAATAGAGAACGGATGCCCCATGGTCGCGTGGGCACCCCACAGGCCATGGAAATTTGTTTCTGTCTATTTATTTATCATCGGTGTAATCGTTCTTTGAATCTGTGTAATCATTTTTCCAAGTAAGGAAAGGTCATGGTCTTCCGGAGTCTGAAAACAAAGATCCTTCTTAGCGTCATCGTCGTCGTGGTGGTGATCGAAGGGATCTTCCTCTATCTCAACATCACGTCCCTCTCCAGGCAGATCCTCGAGAAGACCGAGGAGGAGGCCTTCAACCTCAGCGAGACCATCCGGCTCAGCATTCGCAATGCCATGATGAAGGATCGACGGGATGAATACCAGCGGATTATCGATGACGTCGCCCAGAGAAGAGGCATTGTGGAGGTGAGGATCTTTAATAAGCAGGGCCAGATCACCGTCTCCTCGGATCCGAACAAGGTCGGCACCGTGGTGGATAAGAAAGCGGAAGCCTGCTCCGGATGCCACAGGGAGGATGAGGCCAAGGTCCTTCTCCCGTCGGCCAGCAAGACCCGCATCTATGAGGTGGATAAGCAGAAACTTCTTGGGTTGATCAATCCAATCTATAATGAAACCCCGTGCTATCCCTGCCATCCAAAAATCCTGAACGTCCTCGGCGTCCTCGACACCATGATCAGTCTCGAGGACTTTGAAAAGGAGAAGGCCCAGATTTACAACCGGATGATCTTCTCAGGAATCATCAGCGTCGTCATCCTCAGTTTCCTGTTGCTCCTTCTCCTGACCCGCGTCGTCAACAAGCCTATCGACAAACTCCTGGCCGCCACGAAAAAGGCCGCGGCTGGAAATCTCGACCAGACCGTATCCATTCGGTCTCACGACGAACTGGGGGAACTGTCGGATTCGTTCAATAACATGATCTCCGAACTGAAGCGCTCACGCGACGCCATCGAGGAATGGACCCAGACCCTGGAGCATCGCGTCCAGGAAAGGACCCAGGAACTTCAGAAAGTTCAGGATCAGCTCGTTCATGCGGGCAAGATGGCCGCCCTCGGGGAGTTGGCTGCCGGGGTGGCCCACGAGATCAACAATCCCCTTACCGGGGTCCTCACCTTCAGCTCTCTTCTTCTGAAAAAGGTGGATGAAAACCATCCCTGGCGAAAGGACCTGGATACGATTGTCCAGCAGACCTCGCGATGTCGAAACATCGTTAAAGGTCTTCTCGATTTTGCCCGCCAGAGGAAGCCCGATAAGAGACAGTGGGATATCCAACAACTCCTCGACAAAACGCTCACCCTTCTTGAGAAGCAGGCTCCCTTCCAGAATATCCAGATCGTCAAGGAGTTTAATACCAATCTCCCCATGCTCTTCATCGATGCGGACCAGATCCAGCAGGTCTTTATGAATATCCTTCTCAATGCTGCCGATGCCATGTCAGGAAAGGGTGGCACCCTGAGTATCAGAACAGGGCGCAGGGATGGTATGGTTGAAGTTGCCTTTACCGATACAGGGTGTGGCATCCCGAGAGAGCATCTCTCAAAGCTCTTCGATCCCTTCTTTACGACGAAGCAGACGGGGAAAGGAACCGGGCTCGGACTGGCGATCAGCTACGGGATCATCCAGAGTCACAGTGGGGATATCAAAGTGGAAAGTGAAGCAGGAAAGGGATCGACCTTCCGGATCAGGCTTCCCATCGAGCCCGAGAATCCTAATGGGAATCCATAAAAACACTGGATTCCGGCTTTCGCCGGAATGACGGAAAGGCAATCATTCCCCAAAACCGTCTCTCCGGCGAAGGCCGGAGTCCAGTTTATAAAGATCTTATTCGATAGGTTCTACAACCGGAACGAGACTCTCAATATCACCTTATGTTCATCATGAGCTCTTTCAACCGGTCTTCTCCTGCCTCCAGGGTTTCAAACCCCACCGCTCCCAAAAGATGAGAATCCTTCTGGATGCAGATCATTCGCCCCTTATAGGGATCTTCTCCCTTTATCGTGGCATCTCCGGACCATGTGGGAGAAGAGAGATCAACCTTTCCCTTTTTGGAGAGGTAATCCTTATAGGCTTTCAGGGCGTGGCCGGATTCTTTGGCGTTCTTATACATAGCAATGAAAAGGGAAAACTCTTTTGTTCCGTCGAAATAAGCCCCCTGAAACCCCTTCTTCAGGAATTGGTGTCCCAGAAGGCCTTCCGAAAAATATTGAATCGAACCCGGTTTTAATCCCTGCTGGGGAAAGAAACCAATCTCTCTGGGCGGACGTGAAGAATCCCCGATCCGGAACGAAATGGCAAGGGCCATCTGTTTCAAGATCGAGGGGTTGGGCTCCACGGAATTGAGCATGACAAAGTACCTGGCCTGGTAAAAGAAAGCGGATTGACCGTCCAGATAGGAATCCAGACCAAACCCTCCCGGTCGGTTGTCGTTCCTGTGTCGCGAAAAGACTCCAAAGGCCTGAAGGCCATTTCCCATATCGTAGAGGTCGAGATCGATCTGATCTTCTCGTCTCTTTGAGTTCTGATACCCCGTAAAGACGGACTTCATGAATCCATATTTAAGGAAGAGCTCTGCCTGGCCGTCGATATGCTCGAAAAGAGTCTTCCGATTGAACGTCTTTGGACCCTCGACCACAGCCCAGCCTTTGGGCAGTTCCTCGGGGAGGAGGGACTCGATTCCCCCTGCTGAAGAGGGTTCATGGCAGAGCAGTGCCATAAGAATACAAAACACCGCAACCATCTTTCCGGAGCCTATCATCGCGTCGCCTTTTCCCTTCTTCGTCATCGGCGAACATCTGTGCCTCAGGCAAAAAGTTCTTGAACCAACCGTATCTGTGCCCGAATGTCAACACCCCGTCTGCATACGATCGTGCAGGAAGGGCATTCTGAACAACGTTCCATAGCCTGTGCGGCTGACGATACCGACAAGGCCTCTCTCGCAAGCCTGTCGTTCCGATATCCATCATGGTACATCATCGCCCTGAGAAGATCGCTGTGAGGAACTCCGTAAGCGCACTCTCCCTCACATCCTCCGCACATCGTACAGACTCTTCCCTGAAGAAAGGAGTGATAGGTTTTCAATCCATCGATTTCTGTCCTGGAAAGGGATGTTCCCATGACCGCAGCACTTTCCTCGATCTGCTCAATGGTGGTCACCCCTGGGATCGCCGCCGATATATTCTCATCCTTCAACACATATTTGAGGGCCGCCTGATGAGGGTTGAACCCGCCCATCTTCTCTTTCTTGTATCCACCGGCCTGAGTCTTCATCGCCACAACCCCGATGCCTGACTTGGCGGCGGTTGCCACAGCCTCTTTCAATTTCTTCGAATGGGTGAAGTTATAGGAGACCAGGGCCACATCATGATGACCCGTGACGGCAGCCTCTTTCAAGAGGCCGGCCATGTTGCTGTGGGCAGAAAATCCCGTAAAGCGAGCCTTCCCTTCCCTTTTCATCTTCGTCATGAATTCGAAAAGTCTTCCGTCTGAAACCTCCTCAGGACGATGGAGCTCATGCCACAGAAGGACATCGACATAATCGGTGCGAAGCCGGCGGAGACTCGTCTCTACGGAATCCCGCATCTGTTTTTCGTCGTGATCGTGGACCTTCGTCTCGATGAAAACCTTGTCTCGCTTTCCCTGGAAGGCCTTTCCCACCATTTCTTCATTTCGCCCCCCCATGTAACAATCCGCTGTATCAAAGAAATTGATCCCGAGATCGAAGGCCCGGAGCAGAACTGCCGGGTCACTGCAATTCATCACCCCCATGCTCACAGAGGTTACTTTGAGTCCTGTCTTGCCCAAGGTGCGATATTCGAGGGCCGGCATCTTCTCGGTCTTCCCTGAAGAAGAGCTAACCCGTAGAACCTGTGGAGCAGCAATCCCTAAAAGTGCCGATGATAACCCTTTAACGAATTTCCTTCGCCCCATTTCGTTTAAACCCATTTGAGCTCTCTGAACATCGAGTAGTTGTGTTTTCGGTAGATTCAATTATACTTTATTCGAACGGAATTTCAACGACGTGGAGCTATTGGGGAATGATTATCTTACACACAGGAGTTTTCGAGAATGACTTTCTTCTCTGGGGAGAAGCGCCCGAAGGGCCGGAAGTCGGGCTGGTTGGAAGGTCCCGGCGCAAAAGGACCTCGCAAACCAATTCAGCTTTGGCGAAATCCCTCTGCTATGACGCCGGTCCCGAGAGGCTGAACCAGGCTCTTCAAGAAATAGGCTTCGATTTCAAAGTCAGTAAGAAATCAACCAAGCCCATGACCGTCTGGCTGCCCACTGTGGAGGGTAAGCCTATTCCCTCAAGCATGCTCGTCGGTGAAGTCTCTGAATTGACCGTGGCACCCGCCCTGGCTCCCTGGAACGTCACTGCCTTTCGTTTGCCCGCGGAAAAAGCCGTGGAATTCCTGTGTCGCTGCGCGGGGAATCAAACCCTTGGGCTGGGTGTTATTGTTGGAAAAGATCTGTCTTTCTGGACAATGGCTATGCGCTTCGCAGGCGGACTCGTCGCAAAGCAGCAGTTTCTTCCTCATGTGACCAGGACGGACGGAGTCTGCTTCGCCCAATGGAAGCCAGTCTTCTCGGCGGTTGATAACGAAAGGCTTTCAACCCTCGGAAGATCTATGCCAACAGTCGCACGGGCATTGACCCGTGAAGTTTCCTCGCCTCCCAACACCCACCCCGTCTCCATTCTTATCATGTTTATAAGTATCATGGTGGATCATCTCGTCCGCTCTTCAATCACAACGGGGTTTAGGACTGCCGCTGCCGCAAAACCCAAACTCCCAAAGAAAACGGTCGCCCATGACAGCACCCATGACCAGTGGCTTCATGCGCTGCGTTCTCCAGAGACCATAATGGAAGGAGAGGCATCGAAGCTTTTGAAACTGACAACTCAGGTGGAAGAGTGGGCACGCCCCATAGCAGTCTCTACTGCGGCACCCTTTCGTCTCTGTTTTCGTATTGAGGAACCGACCCTCCCATCCCAGCAGGATCAATGGTACGTTCGGTACCTGCTTCAGGCCAATCATGATCCCAGTCTTATCATCCCCGCTGAAGACGTATGGAAGGGCAAGAATTTCCGGGCAATCACCAAGGGGAATGTTAACCCCAATGAGTATCTCCTGCTGTCTCTCGGTCAGGCATCAGGGATCTGTCCCTACATCGAAGACAGTCTAAGGACACCAGCACCGGTAGGTTACGAACTTAACGCCACTGGTGCTTATGAGTTCCTCTCACAGAAGGCGTTGGTTCTCGAGCAGTCCGGTTTTGGCGTGATGTTGCCGGCATGGTGGACACGAAAGGGAACGAAGCTGAGGCTCACAGCCCGGGCAAGTGTAAAAACACCGGAGATGCAAAGTGTCAGTGGGCTCTCCCTCGATCAGATCGTTCAATTTGATTGGGAAATCGCCCTTGGAGATGAAAGGTTATCCTTTGGGGAACTCCAGAAGCTGGCCGCGATTAAGGCTCCTCTGATTCGAGTGCGCGGCCAGTGGGTGGAGATTAATCCAGAGGAAATTCAGGAAGCCCTCCAATTCTGGAAGAAGAGGGCAACGGACCAGGCAACCGTCCGTGAGGTTATCCGGATGGCCCTGGGAGGAGGAAGGGCTCCAGGAAATATTCCCATCGAAGGAATCTCGGCATCGGGTTGGATTGCTGACCTTCTTAAAGGGCTTGAGGGAGGAACCTCTTTCCATGAATCGTCCCCGCCTGAGGGCTTTAACGGGACACTGCGGCCGTATCAGGTGCGTGGTTATTCCTGGCTGGGGTTCCTCCGGCTGTGGGGTCTGGGAGCCTGTTTAGCCGATGATATGGGCCTCGGCAAGACGATTCAGACCCTGGCTCTCATTCAGCGAGACTGGGAATCCGGAAAGCGGCGTCCTGTTCTTCTGATCTGTCCGATGTCGGTTGTGAGCAACTGGCAGAAAGAGGCGAGCCGATTCACTCCAGGTCTTCCGGTGATGGTTCACCACGGGGTTGATAGGAAGAGGGGTGAGAAACTTGAGGAAGAGGTCTCTCAAAGTGCCATCGTCATATCGAGCTATGCTCTCCTCCATCGCGACTTCGAGGTACTGAAGGAGATGGACTGGGGAGGAATTGTACTTGATGAAGCACAGAACATCAAGAACCCGGAGACCAAACAGGCAAGGGCTGCCAGGGCGATTAAGGCGGGCTACCACATCGCCCTCACTGGAACCCCGGTTGAGAACAATGTCGGAGATCTCTGGTCCATTATGGAGTTTCTGAATCCGGGTTTCCTCGGGAGCCAGAGGGAGTTTAAGGAAACGTTCTTCATACCGATTCAGGCAGGCCGTGATCCTCTGGCAGCGGAAAGGTTGAAACGTGTCACCGGTCCCTTCATCCTGCGTCGTCTCAAGACCGATAAGACCATCATTACCGATCTTCCCGAAAAGATGGAGATGAAAGTATTTTGCACGCTGACGAAGGAACAGGCTTCACTCTATGAAGCCGTTGTGAAAGAGACCCTGAGCGCTTTGGACGAGACCGAAGGCATACAGAGAAAAGGGATTGTTCTGGCGACCCTTTCAAAGCTCAAGCAGGTCTGTAATCACCCGGCGCAGTTCCTGGGTGACAACTCTCCGATTCCCGGACGATCGGGTAAACTGGCGCGTCTCACTGAAATGGCGGAAGAGATGATGGAAGTGGGTGATCGGGCACTGATCTTTTCTCAGTTTGCAGAGATGGGCGCAATCCTCCAGAGGCATTTACAGGAAAGCTTTGGACGGGAAGTCCTTTTTCTCCATGGTGGAGTGCCAAAGAAACAGCGCGACTCGATGGTTGAGCGTTTTCAGGCAGACCATGACAGCCCCTTCCTTTTCATCCTTTCTCTCAAGGCAGGCGGCACAGGTTTGAATCTTACGCAGGCAAACCATGTGATCCACTTTGACCGGTGGTGGAATCCGGCCGTCGAGAATCAGGCTACGGATCGGGCCTTTCGCATCGGGCAAACCCGAAACGTTCAGGTCCATAAATTTGTCTGTGCAGGTACGCTTGAGGAAAGAATCGATGAGATGATTGAGCGGAAAAAGGAGATCGCAGAGAAGGTGATCGGGACCGGTGAGGGCTGGCTGACGGAGCTTTCAACAACCGAACTCAAGAACTTATTCACCCTTCGAAAGGAAGCGATAGGAGAATAATATGGTCTGGTGGGATGAGTACCCTCGTTTCAGGCGTTCCGTACCCCGCGAGGCAAGGGGCGGGATCAAAGCCCAGTCAAAGCGCGGCACATTCGGAGAGAGCTGGTGGGCCAAGCGTTGGATCTTCATACTGGAGAGCTTCAATATCGGAGCAAGATTGGGCCGGGGGAGATCTTACGCGAGGAGCGGCCAGGTCCTCTCCGTCGAGATCGATAAAGGCAAGGTAACGGCAAAGGTGCAAGGGTCAAGGCCTAAACCCTATAATGTCAAGATCGAAATCAAAACCCTTTCGACTGCGGACTGGAAGAAATTGACTAAAGCTCTGTCCAAGGAAGCCATCTTTTCGGCCAAGCTCATGGCGGGTGAGATGCCCCCGGATATCGAAAGGGTTTTTGAAAAAGGGGGGTTATCTCTCTTTCCGGAGAAGCTGAAGGATTTGAAAACAGAGTGTTCCTGCCCCGACTGGTCAAACCCCTGCAAGCATATTGCCGCTGTCTACTACCTCCTGGGTGAGGAGTTTGACCGTGATCCTTTCCTGATTTTTAAACTGCGCGGGATGAACCGGGAAGATTTGCTTGGGATTCTAAGCAGCGCAGGTAAGAAGACCGCCTCAGGGAAGGCTACCCCTGAGGTAGCCTCGCTGCATGAGGAGCCGGAGCCTATCCTTCCCGAGATTACCAAATTCTGGAATGGCGAGACACTTCCCGATGATTTCTTCGGAGAGGTATCGATTCCACCGGTACCAGCAGCCCTCCCCAAAAGGCTTGGAAGTTTTCCTTTCTGGAGAGGCGAGGAAAGATTTCTCGACGCCATGGAGACGATCTACAGAGAGGCATCAACCGCAGGATTAAAAGCCTTTATTGGTGAGCAGACCAAGGAATGAAAGTACTTTTCTCAAGACGAGGATAAAGCTCATCCAGTTTGGTCTGGATTTGGATTGTCTTAGCTAAAGCGGTAGCGATGCGGCAGTAATGGCGGATTTCATCGAACGTAAGACGATGTTTCTTCCGGTCCTTCAACCACTTGTCCAATACTTGATAGCCACCGATGTGATAGTTCCAAACGTCCTCAGACACGCCCTCAAAATACTGGTCTTCGTTGATATAGACACGGCATTTTCCGTCATCATACCGTGTTTTCTCAATTCGGTTTTCCCCGCTTCCTTCAAAGCGTACAGTGGGCGCATCGAGCGCTGCAGATCGCATCAGGTGGAGGTCTGCAAGGTCTTTACCCATCCCCGCCATTCTCTCGAAAAGCCTGGCGTCTGATGTGAACGGCACACGCGGCAAATCGCTCTTCAGAAACTCGGCATATTTCTCTCTGTGAACTGGCGAATAGAGAACTGCATAGATGTAGAAGAGGATGTCTTCCGGGGAAGGCGATTTCTTGAAGCACCCCGCCAATTCCTGCAAAAGATGCGGAGCGATGTTAGGTTTTTTGGTCGTGTAGTCTCCCGGTCCATCAAAAAGCATCAGCGTGCTGGTTAGAGCCTCTCTTTTAGGCGACCGTGTCTCCGGGTAGAGATACAAGGGAAAAAGGTAGTTTACTTCCTTGAGGGATACAGTATGGTGCGTGATTAACATATTTGTTAATAGGACGTGCTCAAACCCCCGTCCGATCTCAATGGATCGTGTTGTCGAAAGTCCCAAATTCTCTTTCGTCATGTGCCGCATCACTTCTTGACGACCGAAGTCAATCGCCTCGGAGTGATAAAATATCCACCGGATGTCAAAAGGCCGATAAAGGATCTTAGTGATCTTCTCTTTCCAATTCTCGTCCTTGACTATCCTGGGCCGTTTTTCTTCCATCTTCCAGTCTCGGTTATCACTCAATCCAAATGTCTGCCGAATCATCTCATCAGGCACGTTCTTATCACGAAACATACGAATACGACGTTCAAGGACCTGACGGTCGATGTCAATGGCGAATTTGTCTCGGGCGGTGACGATGCCCACGCTATTCACCGGGAAGATTTCTGTCAATTTTGGCCACGACTGATATCGATCGAGTAGGGTTTCATCCCGTCTCACAAAAAAGTAAAATTCAGACTTGGGTTTAATCGTTTGCCAGTCGGTTGTCCTCATATCATGTTCAACAAGCCATGCATACTTCCGTTCACGAAGTCCCCAAAGATCGGCATGAACCACCTTCTTCTCGACTCCCGTTTTCTTCACAAAAATGCCTATGGCCACTCCCTGCCGGATATCGAAGACGTTTTCGTCTTTGGAACCATCAGGGGAAGCCTCCTTTTTGAGGCTGTTTCCGTGCAGATTGAGCAGGTAGATTTGATCAAACGACCTCATGAGCGACTGGCGCATGCCACGAAAAGTGGGGTTATCCAAATAACTGTGGTTGGTTATAAAACCCAGAATGCCTTCTCCGGTCTGATCGATCTTCCACTGAGCGAACCGGACGAACTTGACGTAATCGTCCTGTAACCATTTAGGATTGCGCTCGCCGAGAGGTTTAGCGTCTACCTGGTAGTATTCACGGATTTCCTTGGAAATCCAATCCCCAACATTGGAAGAGTGGCCTGAATACGGGGGATTTCCAAGGATCACAAGAATCGGCGTGCTCCGTTTGACTTCACCCGCGTAATGCGATTCCCTCGCTAATGAAGCCATACCGGGCAGGTTCGACTGAGCCAGTTCTTTCATCTCAAGCGTGTTCGTCAGATAAAGCTTAAACCGTTCATCACCGCTGAGGTTATAGCCCAACTCCTTCAACAGAAATCCTATCTTCAAATGGCCCACCGCATAGGGCGCCATCATCAGTTCAAATGCATAAAAATTCCTGAGGATATGTTCACGAATAAGCGTCGTAATCGAACCCTTACCGTATTTCTTTGACGCCTCTTCTACCGCGATCCGGGTTGCTATGGCCGGAAACGTAAGCGTTCCGGCAGCCGGATCGAGCAGCCGGACGGTATCCGAAGCCAAGCCGTCAGGTCGCTTAAAGATGCTCTTGAGCAAATGATGGATGGAACGGCAGATATAAGACACAACTGGCTCAGGCGTGTAATAAACACCGCGTCGTTCCCGTTCTTCCGGGCCGTATTCGCTCAGGAAAGTCTCGTAGAAATGGACAACGGGATCAAGACCATTATGTTCATTGAAGTAACGGTCCAGGATGTTATTAATATCGGCAACAGCGAGAACATCACAGATATCGTCCACGATCCATTCCAGTTGGGCAGGAAGGTCTTCTAAAGAGATGTAGCGAAAGACATCGCGAAGGATACCAATGGTGTGCGGAATGTTGTCGAAGGCTGCCCGCCTGCTGAAATCGTCAGCAGTGCGGGTGCGAGCCGCGAACAATCCATAGGTCACTGTTTGGGCGTAGAGATCCGCAAAATCGTCATGAGTAAGGCCGGCAAGCAGATGTTCCCGAAAGGCTTCATAGAACCCAAGGAGGAATCCCTGGCCGCGCCCTTCTTCCGCTTTCAATTCTTCCGAGATCACCTCGTCCTTGAGGAAGCGCGTACGCCGTGCCAGCTCGACAGCGAGTGATTTGGCTGTATAGGCACGGGGCAGGGAAAATCCGAAGAATTTTTGAAGGAGCTCCATGAACTCCTTTTCGTGCTCCACCGGCGGCAAAGTCTTCAGTTTTTGTGCGATGAAGGGCCGTCCTATCTGTGTGGCCGCGATACGCTGGCCACTTCGATACAGTCTGAATTCGAAGAAGTTCGTAAGGACCAGATTTGGAAAGGTGGAGAGATAACGCTTAAGCTGCTCCGTGTCTTCGACCGGGTCGAGGTTCACGCCGGGCCTCTTCGCTTCAATGTAGCCCGTGATGTGTTGCCGGCCATCCCAGATCCGAAAATCCGGATTACCCGCTTCCGTTTTCTTTGGAAGGACAGTAATATGAGTGCTTGATCGAATATTCGCCTGTAGGTACGCTAAAAACAAGCGCTCAAGTGAAGAATAATAGCTCTCCTCACGTGCATCCCCTGTTTTATAGACTTCAAAAACATCCTTCAGATATTTTTCGAACATGCCATTCCCTTTATTGTTGGTTCATTCCGGTCCCTTTGCGACGATACCGTCTGTCACAGTTTCTTGAATGACCGGGGGAGAATTGCTTCCCCGTTTTTGAATCTATTAGATTTGCGCAAGAAAGTCAACCGACATATTCAGCAGGAGGGGCCTGGGGTGTTGATTATTCAAGCTTTTTAAATTATCATGCGAAAAAGGAGAGGTTGACCTATGTCTGAATACACGACAGAACATGCTCGGGCGGGAATCGACACGCCCCTTCCGGAGATCGAATGCTTTGAGAATCAGTTTAGAAATTACGAGATCACGATCTCTATCCCTGAGTTTACGTCCATCTGCCCCCGGTCAGGACTGCCGGATTTCGGGACCGTTACCATTCGATATGTTCCCGATAAGTGGTGTGCCGAGCTGAAATCCCTGAAGATGTACATCCTTGCCTATCGCAACCTGGGAATTTTCTATGAGAATGCGGTCAACCGGATTCTCAAGGATTTTGCCAAAGCAACCAGGCCGGTTCGGGCTCAGGTGGTCGGTGAATTCAATGTCCGGGGAGGAATGAAGAGTACCATCGAGGCCTCCTATCCAATGAAACCCCGTGGAAGGAAAGGTAAATGATGGCAGAGTTAAAGAAGGTCCTTTTTCTCTGCACTGGAAACTCTGCTCGGAGCCAAATGGCCGAAGGGCTCATGCGGGCATCAGGCGCAGGGCAATGGGAAGGGAGAAGCGGAGGGGTTTTCCCCACCTATGTTCACCCCCTTGCCATTCGCGTCATGGAAGAGATGGGAATCGATATCTCCCAGCAATCCTCCAAATCGATGGACCAGTTCATTCAGGACACCTTTGATTACATTATTACCCTTTGCGATCATGCAGCCGCTTCCTGTCCTGCCTTCCCTGGTGGGGGGAAGAGGCTCCACTGGCCCTTAGAAGATCCCGTGTCTGCGATTGGAACAATTGAGGAGAGGCTGGTCGCCTTTCGAAGGGTGAGAGACGAACTCAAGGCCAGAATCGACGAACTCCTCAAGTCAAAACGATCCTCTTCTGTCAAAAGTCCACTTTGATTCTTTCCTTTTGAAGGAATTTCAGGTGGCAGGCCTCGTTCATAAGGGCGAGAACGTATTTCCCGTTCCTGTAGTGAATCAGGTTGATCGCGGTCGTATCTTGGCCGATCTGCCAGAAGTGGGAGTTATCCAGACCAAGGACCGCGCAGATCAGAACCTTGTTGACGACTCGATGGGAAACAAGAATGAGGGCCTTTTCAGGGTATGACCGGATCAGCCCTTCCAGGGCGGCCATCGACCGGTCTCGAACTTCATCCAGGCTCTCTCCACCCGGAAATTGAACCCGATGGGGTTGGTCCCTCCAGAGGGGATAGAGCGTTGCCTCGTCTCGTTTCACTTCCTCAAGGGTGCGCCCCTCCCAGCTTCCAAAACTCATATCGATCAGACCTTCCAGACGATGGACCTCAAGAGAATGAGGATGGGTAATCTTTTCTGCCGTCTGCCAGGCCCGTGAGAGAGGGCTTGAGTAAATCGCCTCAATCTCCAACCCCCTGAAATAATCTCCTGCCAGCTCTGCCTCTCTTAGACCCGTCTCATTCAGAGGAATGTCCGTCCGTCCCCGGAAGATCTCCTCCTTGTTCCATGCCGTCTGCCCATGCCGAACCAGATAAATGCTGGTCATGTTTGATCCTTCCGTAAGGTAAAGGGTCCACCCGAACCATGAAAATCATTGCAGGTTACGGTTAGGGTTAAGAAGCCTGCTTAGGTTAGGTCTCGGGGTAACGGCTATCTTCTTTAGGACCAGCAAACTTTACCCATTGACCAGACTGGCATTCTGACCCTAACCAAGGCTTTTATTTTCTAACCAATGCCCTATGCGCCTTTCTGGTCAGGCCGGAAAATACTTCGAAACCTTCATCTTTTGAAATCTGCGAAAGATCTCACTTCCGGGAATCATTCCTTCTTCCGTTACGATGGCTGAGAGGCAATCGAGAGGCGTGGTATCAAAATAGAAATTGAGCACTTCTACTCCCGGGGCAGGGTGAGGCCAGACTTCTCGCGGGTCTTTTTTGAGGATACGAAACTTTTCCACCATCTTTGCTCCGAGCAATTTCTCGGTCCCGCAAAGGGTATAAAAGGGAATGTTTTTTTCCTTTGCGCTCAGGGCAAGGCCGTAAGTCCCCACTTTATTCACGAGGCCCAGAGGGGTGAGACAGTCAGCTCCAACCAGGACGAGAGCCACATCCTTCATCGTATAGGCAGCGGCTGCATCGATCTGGACCTGAACCTTGACGTCGAGTTCGCTCAACTCCCTTGCCATTTGAAGCCCTTCGCACATGGGCCGCGATTCCGTACAGATCACCTCAAAAATCTGTCCCGATTTCTTTGCATCGACCAATGTCCGCAGAACCGTGGAGCTGTAAGAATGCGTGAGAACTCTTGCCCGCTGCAGAATCAATCCTCTGCCGATGTCCGAAATCTTTCGAACGGTGGTCCGAAGGTGCAAGAGAAAGTTGTCAAGCGCTTCCTTCGTCGCTCTTTTCGTCTCATTCAGATCTTTTTTGTCTTCTGCCGCAAGAAGCACAATATTGGCAAGATGGAAAAAGGAAGCCATGGAAGGCTGGCAGTCGATCAGTTTCCTCGTCAATCCGACCAACTCGTTTAGAAAGACAGGGGCATCTCCAGAAGAGCTTGAGATGAAGAGGGCGATTGCTTCAGCCCCTTTCTTCGCCAATTCCCCTGCTCCCGTAGTTCGATCCGCCTTGATTTCCTCAACTATGGAATCGATCAAAGCCCTCATAGCTGTTCATTTAGCACGGTCTTGAGGGTAAAATCAAGGGTTCCGATTCCCGGGTTCCGGCTCTTGAGGATCGGGCTTTCCCAGCTCTTCTCAAGAAACCGCTCCAGGACCCTCTTTGAACTCTCCAGTTCAAAAAAGGACATCCTTCCTTGTCTATCCGTTTTCAAACCGAAAAAAGATCGCTTTTCGAAAAGGAGTGAGAGTAAGTCGATCCACGCACGATCCTTTTCGCAGAGCGCGGCGAGCATAACGCTTGATGCACCGGTTTGCTCCCTGCCTTCAAGCTCAGCCTCAATCTCAGCCTCGATTTTCTCCTTTTTCTCAACCTTAGCCTTAGCCTTGCCCCCCTCTTCGCCTTCTTCCTCAACCTCACCCATTCTCTTTTCGCCGATGAATTGGCACAACTCCTTCCAGGTCATCCCCTCTTGCAACTCTCCTCCATCCATCTTCCCCTTGACAAAATTAATGACCCTCGTGAGCCGGAAGAGGGTGACCATATCCAGACGATTAAAATCCCCCGTTTCAATGGGAAAGGCGCTGGAACGCCACTGCGCTCGATGGGGGGGGAGGATATCCGCCTCCTTGCATATGTCAAAGAGAGGTGTCCCCGGGGTGGGATAATAGATGCTCGGACCGATCAGAACCCTTTTCCCCATCAGATGAACCAATGTGTCCACCATCTCCTCAATGGTCTGGCCCGGCATTCCGAGAATGGCATAGGCAATCACATCGAGTCCGATGTCTTCTGCCTTCTTCAAGAGTTCGTCAAAATCGATTGAGGCAGATGGTCTTCCCATCCTTTTCTTGAGGCCGATATCGGTGCTTACAAGGGAAAGATTAATCGTGTCGAAGCCTGCTTTCTTCATCAAACCGAGAAGCTCTCCATCGAGCGAGGCAAATGAAACGCCATTCATGGCAGTCATTTCGAGTTTCCGTTCCCCGAAGGTCTCAACAATGAGTCCCATCAACTTTTTTGCCCGGTCCTTATCAAACGTGAAATTGTCATCTTCGATGTCAAAGATTTCGATGCCGTATCGATCCCGGCAATCTTCCATCTCTTTGAGGATATTTTCAGGGGAACGGATGCGAAAAGAGGTCCCCGTGACGAGATGGCCTGAGCAATAAGCACACCGATGCGGGCAGCCTCTGCTGGTGATGATCATGGTTGAGCGCCGCCTTTTAAGCCGATAGCGATTAAGCTCAAGGAGTCCACGCGCAGGAGGAGGAAGGGAATCTAAGTCCTGGATAAAGCCTCGAAGGGGATGGAGGATCACCTTCCCATTTTTTCTGAAGCCGACGCCGTCTATTTCCTCGATTCTTGCTTTGTCCCCTCTTTGAATCGCCTCAACGAGAAGGGGGAACCGGATCTCCCCTTCTCCCAAGACAATATAGTCCACAAAGGCGCTGCTCAGGGTTCCTTCAGGATCGCAACTGACGTGGGCGCCTCCCATGATCACGATCTTCCCTCGATCCCATTGTTTGATGATCCTGGCAACCTCCAGGGCTTCCTGATGGTAGGGAGTAAAAGATGACGAGATGCCAAAAAGATCGGCTTCAGACCCTTCAATCTCTCTCCTGATCTCATCCCAGCTCATTCCGAAATGGTAATACCCGCTGTAGAGCTTAAAGGAACTTCGGTCATCGAAAGGATAAAAATCCCGGAGATAGGAGAGTTCGGGACGGACGGGGATCGATCTCTTCCTGTCCCTCTGGCAATCGAGGATCTCCGCTTCGTGACCGTTACTTTGCAGCGAGGCAGCAAGATAGGCCAGACCCAGGGGCTGCGTCCGTATGGATGTCTGATAGAAATCCTGAACGGGAGGCTGAATGAGGAGAATTTTCATCATTTTGTTACAGGACCAAAACAAGTTTAATAGACTTATTCACCACTGTCTACAAAGGGAGAAAACAACCGTGGAAATCTGTCTTCGTCTGTGAGATCATCTCTTGATCCCCCATCCATCAGGCTCGCGGGGACCGCGTCGCCTGCACGGACTCGTTTGATGTAATACGCTCGGCGATTGCGGCAATGTGTCGATCGTCTGTGCCGCAACATCCACCCAGGATTCGAATCCCGAAATGCATATGCAAATCCAGCATAAGATCTGCGAGGGCCTGAGGTTCTTCGGCATCCACACGGTCGAGATGATCAAGAGTATCGGCATCGAGGGGAGATGCATTTGCCTGATGTCCAACAATCCGGTGCAGGCATTGAGGGTTGTGACGCTTCATATCTTCCAGACCCGCTCGCAGAAAACTGGGGTAACAACAATTTGCCATGAACAACTGCGGCGGGGGTGTTACCAGCGAGTCAATCTCTGAGATGGCCTCCCCGAGCGGCGTGCCGTCCAAAAGACGCCCCGTCCGACTGAGCACAAAGCTGACGACATAGGGAGTTCCACTGCCTGCCATGGCGCGAGCCATACCCAAAGCTTCGGAGCATGACGGAATCGTGGCCGCAACGAGAAGGTCAACGCCTGCGCCGGACAAGGCGTCAACCTGCCAGCGATGAAACTCCGTTGCTTCATCAGAAGACAATGCCTCTTCCGGCCTATAGGCGTCTCCATGGCATCCGATCAATCCGGCGATGAGCACCTTTGACTTATAATCCCCGTATTCCTTTACAATGTCCAGCAAGAATCGGACACAATCGCCATTTACATCCCTTCCTCTGAGGTCAGACGCGGCAACGCGTTGGGCATTCGCCCTCCATGTCTCGGTGAAGGTGAGCATGGGAAGGTTGTACTTGTGCCCGATGTCGAGGTATCCGCGATGCAAGTCCCGCAACGCCCTTCGGCCTGCGGCACTGTAGACAAGCGCCGCATTCGCGAGCAGGGGATGAAGCGTGACGGCCCCAGCCCTCTTCAGACGTTCCAAAATGGCCCCGTCCGTCAAGATGCAGGAGTGATCCTCCATGATAGTGCTTATGCGATCCATTCTCTCTTCTCAATTGTCATTAATCGAGCAATGAATGAACAGAGTTCCTTTTTGGGTTTGCTCGAACGATCCTATATCAGATTTTACATACCGTTCCACGGGTCTCATTGCTTTTCCGGGAAACCTGAAAAGATCGAGCAGCCTTCAAATAGGCAACAAGGATGGGATGAGGGCTCCCGGGCGTTGAAGAAACTTGCGGGAGGAAAAGCGTCGCAACATAAAAGGGGTGATCGGATAACTCCACGATTCGGACTTCCCCGTCAAGGTCGGCACCCGTGACCTTGAGCTGTCCTTTATTGATGTCATTGCGGAATGCAGGATTGAGACCATAGTTGCAGTAGAATTGCTCGATGACTTCTTTCTGTCCATAAGCTCGGTGGGCATGCGAGTCCGTTACAACTCTTATTGATTGAGTTTTCCCTGCCAAAGAGCAGGAAAGTTTACTGATGAGCAGCGTCGGTGCAGTCGGCGATGATTCTTCGTGCTCTGCACCCTGGATACCCAACACATTTCGCGCATACTCTACCAGAGCATGTTGAAAGCCTCCTCAGGTTCCGATGAAGGGCCATCCCTGTTCACGGGCGAATCGGATGGCCTGAAGCGCTCCGTCCATGCTCTTGTACGGGCTGCCAGGACCACACCAGAGTGCGTCAAACGGCCTCAGTATTGTTTCGATAGAACCATCAGCCAGCGACTCAGTCGGAAGCCAAGAGGCCTCCAATGACCCAGATAACGCGGCAGCGGCATGATTCAGGGACTCATTCGTTGCAATATGGAATCGCAGATTCGGATCATAATCCCCGATGATCCCCACCTTCAGTTGCTGATTCATCTCTGATTCCTCCTCAATCCGATTAAACATCATCTGGTTCTTTCGGTTTTCTCAAGCTCCTTTCTCAGAAACGGTTCTAAAAATGAATTGGAACGAACTCCCCATCCCCCGGTCTCCCCATTTCCCCATCTTTTTCTTATCCCAGGTCGCCCAGTTCGTACTGAAGAATTGCAGTGAGGGTAATCGCGGCAGTTTCGGTGCGCAAGATCCGCTGGCCGAGCTTCACAGGAATGAAGCCAGCAGCCTTCGCCATTTCGATTTCAAGTTCGGTCAACCCGCCCTCCGGCCCGATCATTCCGTAGATCCGTTGCGGATGAAGGCCTCTCAGGGCCTCTCTCAGCGGCTGGCCCTCCTTCTCCCAGAGGACGATCTTCAATCCCTCTCCTTCGCAGTACCGCAGGGCCTCTTCAAAGGAGCGGTAAGCCTCGACCCTCGGCACCCTCGCCCGTCGCGACTGCTGCGTCGCCTTGACAGCGATCTCCTGCCAGCGGTGGGACTTCTTCTGTTTTGCCTCCCTCTCCGCGAGGGAAATGGACCTTTCGGACTTAAATGGAATGATGGCCGAAACACCCAGCTCGGTCGCCTTCTGGAGGATAAGCTCCATCCGTTCCTTTTCCGGAAGGGCCTGAAGAAGGATCATCTCCAGGGGAGACTCTGTGGGAGACGGAAAGTTCTCGAAGATCCGGATCGAGGCCTCCCTTTTTGAAAGACGAAAGACCCTGCCCCTGAAATCGGCTCCGCGAGGGTCCGTCAGGGTAATGATACTCCCCAGCCGGGCCCCATGAAAAAGAAGGGCCTCCAGAAGAGGCCCTTCGATCGTGACTTCTTGATCTTTTTCGACCAACCGGTCGAGGACGATCCTATCCATTTCAGGAAGGCTTCGCCTCCTTTTTCTTCTCTTCTTTGGCTCCTTCCTCTCCTCCCTCAAATTCCTTGATCTTTGTCCCTAATTCTCTGAGCTTTTTATCCACCAGGTCATTGACCGATCCCTCTTCAAAACAACCGCTTTCCAATCTCTCGCCGCCCTTCACACCGGTCAGGATCTCGATTCCCTGGTCGATCGTTCTGATCGGGTAGATGCGAAACATTCCCTCCTTCACTGCATGCACCACTCCCTTTTTCAACATCAGGTCGTCGAGATTGAGATGAGGAATCATTACCCCCTGCTTTCCGGTGAGCCCTTTTGCCTTGCAGACATCAAAGAACCCCTCGATCTTCTCGTTGACGCCACCGATCGGCTGAATCTCTCCCTTCTGATTGACCGACCCGGTCACGGCGATATCCTGGCGCAATGGAATCCCCGAGATACTTGAAAGCAGAGCATAGATCTCCGTTGAGGAGGCGCTGTCTCCATCCACACCGCTGTACGACTGTTCAAAACAGATGCTGGCCGTCATGGTGATGGGCTTATCCTGAGCATACTTTCCCCTGAGGTATCCGGCGAGGATGTAAACCCCCTTGTTGTGAGTCGGACCGCTCATCTCCGCTTCCCTTTCGATATTGATGATCCCGGCCTTTCCCATGGAGCTCTTGACGGTGATGCGGGAGGGCTTTCCAAACATGTGGTCACCCAGGTTATAAACGGAAAGGCCGTTGACCTGTCCCACGACCGCTCCATCGGAATCAATCAGGATCGTTCCTTCATCAATCATCTCCTGAATCTTCTCTTCGATGAGGTTCACCCGGTAGATCTTCTTCTCGATGGCGCGATCCACATGCTCCTCCCGGACCACTTCGCTCCCATCCTTCCCGGCCCAGTAGTTCGCCTCTCTCAGAAGGTCGGCGACCAGGTGGAAGCGCGTTGTCAATTTCTTCTGCCTTCCTGTCAGCCTCACCCCGTGCTCCACCACGGCCGCGATCCCGGTCTTATCAAACGGTCTCAACTTATCTTCGTCACAGATCTTCCGTATGAAGGAGGCATACTGGTTGATCCTCTCCGGCCCCTTGTTCATCACCGAATCGAAATCTGCCTTGATTTTAAAGATCTTCTTGAAGTCGTCATCATAACCGTAGAGGAGATGGTAAATGTGAGCATCCCCGATCATGATCACCTTCGTATTACATTCGATGGGCTCGGGTTTGAGGGCGGAGGTAGCAAAAAAGTAAAAAGGATCATAGGTCTGAACCTCCATCACCTGGTTTTTCAAGGTCCGTTTCAAGGCAGGCCAAACGCCCGGTTCCACGAGGGCCTCCAGGGCATTAAAGATCAGATAGCCGCCATTGGCCCTCAGAAAGGACCCCGCCTTGACGTGCATGAAATCGGTCTTCCAGGTTCCGGAACGATCCACCACCCGTTCGATGGTTCCGAAAAGGTTCCGGTAATTGGGCGTCGTCTCCACGATGATCGGAGAGCCCTTCGTCTCCGAATTGTCCACAAGGACATTGACCTGGTACTCTCCGAACGTCTCCGCCGCCTGGGGAAAGGTCAGCCCCGGGATCGGAGAAGGGGCAGCTTCTTCCTTCTCTCGAAAGCGACTGAGGTTCACCAGAATATCCTCCTGAACCTCCTCGAGATAGTGGTGGATCTTCTCAACGTTAAACTTCTCCTTGATGTCTGAGATCGAATCGATGACCACCGGCGAGGCGACTTCATTGTCCAGAGAGGTCAGTTCCTCTTTGATCTCCTTCTCCGATTTCCGTGTCTCCTTGAAGATCTCTTCCAGTTCGTTCACAAGCTCGCTCTGCTTGGCCCGGATCCGCTCCAACTCTTCCTTCGCCAGCTTTCCCTCTTCGACCATGGTCTCCACCTGGTCGACATTGACGGGGTTGCCTTCGATCATCGGAAAGATCCCCGGACGGGAGTAGGGTCCCATCTGAATCTGGACCAGGGCAAAATTCTCCTTGTTGACTTTCTTCTCAAACTCCCGGAACATCTCCGCCTGTTTCGTCCGATATTTCTCCACCACCTCTTTCTTTTTGTTGAGATAGGTCTCATTCTCGAACATCAGGGGGATCTTCTTTTTCAGGGTCTCGATCAAGGTCTCCATTTCCTTCTTGAAGGCATTTCCCTGACCTACAGCAAGACTCACCATATGGGGCATGTCCGTATTCTTGAAGTTATTCACATAGCACAAGTCATTGGGCACCTTCCCCTTCACATCCATCTCTTCCAGAACACACTTGATCGTCGTGAAACGACCTGTTCCTGCAAGGCCAGTGACAAAGATATTGTATCCGATGCTATTGATATCGAGCCCCACCCGGATCGCCTCAAGGGCCCTGTCCTGACCGATGATCTCTTCGCAGGGCTGGACCGCCTCTGTCGTTTCAACAGAAAAGCTATCGGGATCACATCGCCACCTCAGCTTCTCAACCGGAACCTCTTCAAAAATCTTCTCTGCCATAAGATCCCTCCATCTCTTGGACTGCGCATTGCCACTGTTTTCCATTTTCTACCAGAATCACAGAAAAGTCAACGGGGCCTTGAGAAAAAGTTATGAGTTCGGAGTTAAGTGTTGAAGATGAAGAATGATAAGCGAAGAAAACGAAAGAAAACCATGAATTCAAGGAATTCCGATTCGAGATGTATTACCCTTTGGGATTTTGAGGTTTGAGGTTCCGGACTTTCAAATGCCTTCTCTGGCGAGTTCTTGAACCAGTCCCCGGACCTTCTCGCTGACTTTCTTGGGAATTTTGACCATCACCTTCACATATTCGTCCCCTCTCCCATCCCCCTGAAAGTGCGGAAGGCCAAGGCCTCTCAGCCGCATCTTGGTATGGCTCTGAGTTCCCGAGGGGATCTTTACGTTCTTCGTCCCTTCAAGGGTTGGAACCTCAATCGTTGTCCCGAGCACAGCCTCCGGGAAAGTAATCTCCTTCTCCACAACAAGGTCATCCCCCTCACGCAGAAAAACAGGATGCTCCCGGATTGCAATCTGAAGGTAGAGATCTCCAGGAGGGCCTCCATTTCTTCCTTCCATTCCCTTTCCGGCAACCCTCAACTTCTTTCCCGCGGGAATACCCCGGGGGATCTTCACGCTGATCTCTTCTACCTTTCCATTTTTCCGGTAGGAGACCCTCTTCTCACCACCCGAAGCGGCCTCTTCAAGGGAAATGAGTAATTCATAGAGGATATCTTCGCCCTTCTGAGGCATCCGCCCCGTTTCCTGATAACCCGTCTGCCCTCCGAAAAGATCTCCAAAGTCGAATCCCCTTCTTCCTGTTGATCGGGATTCCCGTCTCGCCCTCCCCCCAAAAAGGCCTGAAAGGATCTCATCAAAATCGAACCCTCGAAAGATGTCTTCCTGAGTGTATCGCTGACGGAATCCTTCAGCACCGAACTGATCGTACTGTTTCCGCTTCTCCTTGTCACTCAAGACCGCATAGGCCTCGTTGATCTCCTTGAAGCGCTCTTCGGCCTCTTTTTTATTCGGGTTCCGATCCGGGTGATACTTCATCGCCAGCTTGCGGTAGGCCCGCTTGATCTCCTGATCACTGGCGCCTTTGCCCACCCCCAAGAGCTCATAGTAATCTCGTGCCATCAGTTTTTGTCCTCAATCGTTGCATTCGTGTGGGGACTATAGATTTCACGGATCATCCGGTTGAGATATCCTTCGGGATCATCGACCGCCTCTCTCGAAATGACGAATTCACTCTGACCGGTCCGATCGCGGATCAGGCGGAAGCCATGTTCGTAATCCTTGGAAAGCCGCGTACAGACGGCACACGTGAGATCCCCATTTTCTTCCTCTTCCAGGGCAATCTCCGTGATCCGTTTGACCGCTTCCTCCTCGAAGTGGAGATGAATGGCGTGCTTCCGGAGAAAATCCCTCTGAAGCTCTTCCACCCTGCGCTGCACCTCCACCACCTCCTCTGAGACGGTGTTCACATCAAATCCTTGTTCGATCATGCGGTTGACGATGAGATCGATGGCCCCTTCTGAAAAAACCATCCCGTATCGCTTCTCAAACTCTCCCTCCCTGACCTGAATGGACCGTTTCAATGCCATCTTTTCCTTGGAGAGGAGACCTTCGAATTTGGCCAGCATCTCCGGATCCAAAGGCTCCCGGAGCAGTCGCTCCAGCTCCAGGTCCGGATGCTCCACCACGTCGCGGGTGACGACAACCTTCCGGATCGTCGTGGAGGGAAGCCTTTTCTCGAACTTGAGAAGAACCTTTTCCACGGCGCTCACCAATCCCCTCGCTCCGATCTTCTCCTCATAGGCTCTCACAGCCAGTTCATAAAGGGCCTCCTCCTCAAACTGGATGTCGATGCCATAGGATTTGAAGTCTTTTTTCTTGCCGAGGATAATCGGGTCATTGGGGTTCTTCAGGATGGCATACAGGTCTTCGACCTCAAGTTTATCGAGGACTGTCGTCACCGGAAGCCTGCCGATAAACTCCGATTCAAATCCATAGGCGATCAGATCCTCTGCCTTCACGTGTTTGAGATACTCTGCCTGCTCGTCCTTTGATCGGATCTCCGCGCCAAACCCGATGCCCTCCCGGTTCAGACGCTTCTTAACGATCTCTTCAATGCCGCCGAAGGCTCCGCTCATGATGAAGAGGATATGCTTCGTGTTGATCGTCCGCTTCTCCCGTTTTCCCGTCTTCCGATACTGCTCAATTGCCTCGAGTTGGGAGATCGGGTCATGGGGAACCTTGAGGTCTACCTCGGTCTCTTCCATGGGTTTGAGCAGGGCCCGTTGAACCCCTGTTCTCGAAACGTCAGGGCCGATGAGGTTATTGGACGAAGCAATCTTGTCGATCTCGTCGACGTAAATGATTCCGTACTGAGCGAGCTCGATCTCTCCGCTGGCTTCGTAGACCAGATCCCTGACGAGATCTTCCACGTCGCCTCCGACATAGCCCGTTTCGCTGAACTTCGTCGCGTCCCCTTTGACAAAAGGAACGCCGATCTTCTTTGCGATGAGCTTGATCAGGTAGGTCTTTCCCACGCCCGTAGGGCCGATCATCAGGATATTGTTCTTGATGTGTCCAACCCCCTCATACCTGCTCCGTCCCTTCGTCATCTCGGTGAATTTGATTCGATTGAAATGGGTGCAGATCTTCGTGGCAAGGATCGCCTTGGCCTCTTCCTGCTGGATGATATAATCGTTGAGGAAGGCCTCGAGCTCCTCCGGTTTCAGGTCGAAATGGATCTTCTTCTTCCCCTCAACAGGCTCCTTCTCCTCCTTCGAAACCTCCTCCGCCTGGGGCTTGGGGAAGAGCATGGGGACGACGAGCTTAATTCGATCTCCATATTTCTTGCCGAGGTATTCATTAAGCTCCTTTTCAAGCTCTTTCTGATCCGGAACCTTTGAATCAATATCCTTCATTGAGCACAAAACTCCTTTTCCTTAATAAATTCCTAACGTAATATAACCATCCCCCCCTCGATTTGCAACTTCGGGAGATCTTTCATCTCTCCGTCGAGTTCGATCCTGGATGATCGCCCATGCTCCAGGGCAGACACGCCTGCTTGCCGAAACGTGATACAATCGCCGGACTGGATAGACACTCCTGCGTGCAGGCACGTCAGTCTGCTCCTACAAAGAACACCGCGGTACCGATACGGACCCCGGACACGCCATTTTCTGTGCAGTCTTCTGACCCACGGCAGGCTGGTCATTCCACTGAGGAGATCTCGGAAGAAGCAAGCAGCAACGTCTAAATGAACTGGATCGATTTCAGCTTATCTCCATCCCATTCAAAATGGCGCCTCTTCCGTTTTTGATGGATCTTCTCCTGGAGAAGAGCTCCGACCACGAGGGGAAGGGCTATGGTTGCATCGACGTAGAGAACCGCATAGGATGACCCCTTCTCGATTTTTCCCCAGGACTTCGCCTCCTCAAAGGTGCAGCCGGAGAGGCCTCCCCATTTGGGATCATCGGTCGTGATCTGAAAGGCGTACCGATGGCCACTCTCCTTCCGGAAGAGGAGTTCGCTCACCGGACCCAGCTGCTGGATGTAGTTCTTCGGCACTCCTCCCCCGATATAGACCGCTCCTGTTTTTGGGGCACTACGTTTCAGTTGGGCGATCTCATAGCTATCCCGGATCTGGTCGATGATCAATCCATCTGACGATGCCTCTTTCCGGGCATGAAGGAACGTGAGGCCAATGCCAATGGAGCTATCGCACAGGGCCGGAACGAAGATGGGGACCCCGCATCGGGAAGCCGTTTTGACAATGGATCCCTCATCCTTCAGACAACTTCCCAGGGTGGCCAGATACTGCCTCGAAGAGACCACTCGCCCTCCCACCTCTTCGGGAACCTTTGAGAGAAGGTGTATGACCTTATTGATCTCATGATCGTCCATCAGGGCATCATAAACCCGGACGATCCGATGCCTCCGCAGAAGATCATCATCTCCGTCCTCAGAGCCTACGTAATGCCGATACCCACAGCTCTCAAAGATGTCATGAAACATGTTTGCGCCGGTGGAAACAATGACATCGACGAGCTTCATCTCGATCATGTCACGGAGGACCCCCCGCATCCCTCCCGGAATCATCGCTCCGGAAAGACCCATGAAGATCACGCAAGCAGGGTCAGCGAGCATCTTTCGATAGGTTTCAAAGCATTTGTAGACATTCCGGCTCTGAAAAGAGGTGTGCTTGAAGGACCGGACCAGCTCAAGAAGGGTGTGGGTCGTCTTGAGATCCAAGTGCTGGACGGGTTTTCGGAGGTATTTCGATTTTCCTTTTTCTCTCATCCCTTTAAAGGTCCAATTTTCTTGCGAAAGGTAACAAATAACGCGAAACAAGTCAAGAAAAAGATGCACCCCTTGCCAAGGACCCTTTTTTGCCATCTTTTTGCCAAATTTCTTGACAATTGGAATGAAATACGATAATTAGATGGGGTTGTAGCAAAGATGAGGTTTGAAAATCGCATCTCTTTGGAAGACCGTCTGGAAACCATGACCGTTTGCAACCGACCACGGACAGGAGGAGCCTTCATTAAGAAATCGAAGGACCCTCGCCCGAACGGGGTTGCGATGGTTCAGGTTCGGAAAGGTTAGACATTTATGAAAAAGGACCCGATCCGAATTGCTATTGTTGGTGTGGGAAATTGCGCCAGTTCCCTCATCCAGGGGATCGCATTCTACCAGAAAAACGGCCGAAAGGACCCGCGCGAGAAAGCTCTGGGGTTGATGCACCTGGATCTCGGAGGTTACAAGCCGTGGGACGTTGAGGTTGTTGCCGCTTTCGACATTGATCGAAGAAAAGTGGGAAAGCCTCTGAAAGAGGCTGCCTTCGCAAAGCCCAACTGCACCAAGGTGATCTGCTCCGACCTGAACGACTCAGGAGTCGTCGTTTCCATGGGAGAGGTGCTGGATGGTTATTCGGAACATATGAAAGATTATCCTGAGGACCGAATCTTCGTCGTGGCCGACAAAAAGCCGTGCAATGTCGAAAAAGTCCTCGGGGATTCGGGGGCAGGTATCCTTCTCAATTACCTTCCAGTAGGCTCGGACCAAGCTACGCAGCTCTATGCAGAGGCCTGTCTCAAGACCGGAGTGAGCCTGATCAACTGCATGCCGAGCTTCATCGTCTCCGATCCGCAGTGGGCAAAACGGTTTGAGGAGAAGCATATTCCCGCAGTGGGGGATGATGTGAAATCCCAACTGGGCGCAACGATCATCCACCGGGTCCTGGCGAAGCTTTTCGAAGATCGGGGGGTACGGCTCGAACGGACGTATCAGCTCAACACCGGCGGAAATACCGATTTTCTCAATATGCTCAATCGAAGCCGGTTGAGGAATAAACGGATTTCAAAGACGGAAGCGATTCAGTCACAGCTCGGGGTTCCTCTCGAGCCGGAAAATATCCACATCGGTCCCTCGGACTATGTCCCCTGGCAGAATGACAACAAGGTCTGTTTCCTCCGGATGGAGGGCACGGGGTTTGGGGAAGTCCCCCTGAACCTTGAATTGAGACTCTCAGTGGAGGACTCCCCGAACAGTGGTGGAATGACCATTGATGCCATCCGCTGCTGCCAGATCGCACGGGAGCGAAGAATTGGCGGTCCTCTTCTCTCCATTTCTGCCTATGCGATGAAGCATCCGCCTGTCCAGTACTCCGACAATCTGGCCAAAACCATGGTCGAGGATTTCATCACGGGGAAGAGGGAAAGGTAGAAGCAGGTTCAAGGTTCAAGGTTCAAAGTTGGCAGAGAAGAGTTGGAAGATGGGCAAATCTATCGCAGCGTTGATGCAACGGCGGCCTTCTTTCCTGATGCTTGAATCTCCTTAAAGTGTTCAACAACCTTCCTCAGATCCTGGCCTAGATTTTTGTATAAGGCTTCAAACCTCTCAAGCTGATGAAAGTAGCGACGATACGCAAGGAGTACCGCATTGTTCAGCTCCAGTCTCTCCAGGTCGGGACAGGACTCCGTCTTAAACTGAGTTTTCACCCTTCGAAAGTCGTCCTTTAGCGACCGAAACAGATCCTCTCTGCCTTTCAGTTTTTCCTCTCTTGAAATGTCCTGATCGTACAAACGGGACACCTGTTCGCAGGCCCGGTTTACCCACCGGGAAAAAAGGAGATCATCCTCCTGGGCATGGTTGGCTTCCGTGACCTCGATTGAATTGGGGCCATGCCTCTCCTTGAAAAAGTCAACAGCCCCCTGATTTCCGATAAAGGTCGCCACCTGTTCGTTCAAACTGGTCTCACCCTTGATATAAAACGTCGCGTGGGTCATTTCATGAAGAATGAGATTGGCCAAAGTGGCATCATCCCATTTCAACATGGAAGAAAAAATGGGGTCTTTCAGCCAGCCCAGGGTGCTGTAAGCACCGGCTCCCTGAACGAAGGTATCAAACCCCCTTTCATCCAGAGATCGTTTCTCTTTAAGAGCACCTTCCCGGCCGAAGAAACCTTTGTAGGTAACCTCTCCCACGATCGGGAACTTCCATGAGAGGAGATGGAGACGATCCTTCGGACAGGCGGTGACCATGTAAAGAACAGGACCACTCGATTCAAAGAACTTGGAATAACTGCCCGTCTTCCTCAGCCCCAGCCTCTCCTCACCGTAAGACTTCACTTCCTGAATGAAGCGAATCTTATCCTTCACGGTCCCGTCAATCGATTCCTGTTCCAGAACCTCCGGAACGGGGACGCTGTAGTAGGTAATATAACCCTGATGCCATCCCAGGTGAGAAAGGTAGGAGAGCTGGCCACATCCGGCCACAAGGACGGGCAGAATGGCAATAAGAAAGGTCCTGCCAAAGCAGACGAATCGGTTCCAACCCTGACACATCGAAACCGTAAACCTCCATAAACGGAATGATTGAAAAAAGAAACAATAAAAAAATTATAACACCTTTAGGCAACGAAAATCATCAATCCCCCGAGCCAACTTCACCAACCACTCAATCCTTCCTCAGCTTCTGCGAGGCGATAGCCACCCCCAGGAGTCCGAATCCGATGATATCTGTAATGGGAAGCGGATAGACCAGCAGCAGCCCCGCTGCAATCAACAAAATTCGCTCATAGAAGGTCGTTTTTTTGAAGAACCAATTTTCCACCCCTCCTGCCAGGGCAGCAATCCCGATGAAAGCCGTGATCGTGGTCCAGATCACATCCAGCACCGGCCCCTTCAGAAGGATCCCCACTCCCTTGGGGTCAAGGGTGAACATGAACGGTACGATAAAGGCAGGAAGCGTATATTTCCAGGCGTACATGGTCGTTTTATAAGGGTTCCCTCCTGTCAGTGCGGCTGCCGCAAAGGGCGAGAGGGCCGTAGGCGGAGAGACCTCTGAGAGAATGGCATAATAGAAGACGAACATATGAGCCGCAAAATCGGGAATCCCAAGCTGGATCAGTGCCGGTGCGCAGATCACAACCGAAATAATGTAGGATGCCGTCACTGGAACAGCCAGTCCGATGATCCAGACGATCACCGCCGTGTAGATGGCGGTCAGAAGAATACTCCCACCCGCATAGCCGATAATGATCGAGCTGAACTTCAACCCCAGGCCCGTCAGGGTGACAACCCCCACGATGATCCCGGCAGCAGCACAGGTGGCCCCAACGCTCAAAACCCCCATGGAGCCCCCTTTCAATGCCTTGATTAATTTTTTGGGAGTGAGGGCTGTATCCTTCCTGATAAAACTGATGAGAAAGGAGACCACCGTAGCCCAGAAGACCGCCATGATGGGGGTATAGCCGATGAGCATGATCACCACAATGGCGACAAGGGAGGTGAAATGAAACCCGTAAAGATAGGTCAATTGGCCCAGACTATACGTTTTGTCGAAGGCGATCTCTTTCACTCCAAACTTCTTAGCGTCCAGTTCCACCATCAGGAAAATGGACCAGTAGTAAAGGCAGGTAGGAATCGTAGCCATGATGATTACATCCAGGTAGGAGATCTTCAGGAATTCGGCGATAAGGAAGGCGGCCGCTCCCAGAACGGGAGGGGAGAGGATGGCTCCAATCCCTCCTGCTGAAAGAAGTCCTCCAGCAGCATCTTTACTGTACCCTGCCTTGGCCAGCATGGGCCACGCCACCGCTCCCAGGGTGACCGTCGTTGCCACACCGCTGCCGGAAGGTCCTCCAAGAAGAAAAGAGGCCAGCGTCACCGTTCGGCCAGCGCCCGTTGGTTTTCCACCCATGGCCGCAAAGGAGAAATCGATGAAAAACTTCCCGGCTCCGGAGAATTCGAGAAAAGCGCCATAGATCGTGAAGAGGATAATAAACGTAGAAGAGACATCGATCGGAACTCCAAAGATCCCTTCGAGGGTCATGTACATATGGCCCACGATGCGATCGATATCGTATCCACGGTGGGTCCAGGGGTTTGGAAGGATGGGACCGATGAAAGCGTACACAACGAAGGCCATGACCACAGCAGGCATGATCCATCCCGTCGTCCTGCGGGTCGTTTCCAGGACCAAAAGGATTAAGATCACCCCAAAGAATTTGTCCCAAAAATTGGGAATCACGGAGCGGTAGATGAACTCATCGAAGTCAACGAGCATATAAACAATGACAGCGATGCCGAGAAGGGCAAGGATATAGTCATACCAGACGATGCGGTTCTTGTATCGCTTAAGGGAGGGGAAGACCAGGAAAGAGAGAAAGAGGATAAACATGACGTGGATCCCCCTCAGAACCTGAGTGGTAAAGACTCCGACAGCGGCGTAGAGATGAATGAGCGACATCACCACAGCCACCAGTGTGATGAAAATATCCATCTTTCCCGAAAGTCTCCGGGAGGGGCCCTCCTCCTCTTCGATGTACTTTTCGGCCTCCTTCAGGGCTTCTTCTGAAACCACGACTTCCTGGTTTTCCGTCTTCTTCTCCTCCTCCATGTCCCCTCCTCCGTTAAAATAGGTTCGTTTCCAAGAGCAGGTCCCACTTTACTCCCAATTACCATAGACTTACAAAACAAGTCAAGAAAATTGACAGACCCTCATGGGGTATGAAACAATGAAAAGGACAGGAGCATGCCATGGAAAAGAACGTCAAGCAGGCTTTGATCGATATTGTCGGCCAGGCAAACTTCACCGATGCCTTAATCGACCTCGTTTCCTATTCCTGCGATTCCTCGGACCATCAACACCGGCCTGATGGAGCGGTTTGGCCGCTGACCGCGGACCAGGTATCGAAGATCCTCGCTCTCGCTAACGAGACTCGTTTCCCAGTCGTCCCCCGGGGAGCGGGAACAAGCTTGACAGGGTCAGCTGTCCCCATCAAAGGAGGTCTCATCCTCGACATGAGCCGGATGAACAGGATCCTTGACATTCGCATCCCTGACCGCCTTGCCGTTGTCGAGCCCGGCGTGGTCTACGCCGATCTCGAAAGGGCGCTCGCTCCCTCTGGCTTCTTCTTTCCCCCCGGACCCCGCCAGTGGAAGTGTCTGTACGATCGGCGGAAATGTGGCCACCAATGCCGGCGGAATCCGGGGAGCCAAATACGGGGTAACACGAGATTACGTCAGGGGTCTGAAGATCGTCCTGCCGGACGGACGAATCGCGCGCTGCGGTACGGATTGCATGAAGTCTGCCTCGGGCTATGATCTCACCCGTCTCATCGTTGGCTCGGAAGGCACGCTGGCCGTCATCACGGAGATCACCCTCAAGATCAGCCCGAGGCCAATGGCCTTCAAGACGGCTCTGGCCTCGTTTTCCAGCCTGAGAGATGCCGGCCAGGCTGTTTCGGATATCATCCGCTCCGGGATCGTTCCGAGTGTCCTCGAGATTCTCGATGAAAACGCCATTACCGTTCTCCGGGAAAGGGCCGGCATGAAGCTGCCGCCTGCGATGGCCCTGATTCTTGTCGAGACCGACGGCTATACGGAAGGGGAAGCCTCTTTTCAAATGACAAAGGTCAATGATGTTTTCGGGAAGAACGGCGCCGCCCGTATCCAGGTCGCCGGGTCTCCTGAAGAGGCCGAGGAACTCTGGCGGGGCCGGAAGTCCATCGGGAGCCTGGCTGCCCAGATCCGAACAAACAATGTCTCAGAAGATGTGACGGTTCCCATGTCCAGGGTCCCCGACCTTTTCACCGGCATCTCGTCCATCGTCTCCAGGCACGGCCTCCCCTTTGTCATTTTTGGCCATGCTGGAGACGGGAACCTCCATCCAAGGATCATGTACGACCGCTCCGACGCCGATCAGGTGAGGGAGCTTCATGAAGCCGTAGCGGAGATCTTCCAACTCACCTGCAGCCTGCGTGGAACCCTCACCGGAGAACATGGTATCGGCCTGGCAAAGGCGTCCTATATGAGGCTTGAACATGACCCGGTTGCAATCGAGATGATGCGGGGGATAAAGAGGCTGGTTGATCCCAATAACATCCTCAACCCCGGTAAAATGGCCCTCGAGGGCTGATGGAATAAGCACCAAATCACAAGCGCCAATGGACAGATAAATCCCAAAGACCAATCGGCAAAATTCCAGAGGGAGTTTTTCGGTCATTTGGAATTTGGAATTTATTTGGGATCTGGAGTTTGGGATTTGTAATAGGAACGGTGAATTGTGAAACCCCTCCATGAATTTGAAAAGAAGTTTCGCGATCAGATCCTTCGGTGTACTCGGTGTGGGTTCTGCCAGGCGGTCTGCCCCGTCTACGGAGCAACGCTTCGGCCCGCCTTAAATGCCCGGGGAAAGATGCTGGTTCTTCTGGAAGTGATGAGTGGAAAAATCGAGCTCAATGACGAGCTGGTCGAAACCCTCTTCCAGTGTACCCAATGTGCGAGCTGCGTCGAGAGCTGTCCTTCCGATGTCCACGTCCCTGAGATCATCAAACAGGTGAGAAGAGATATGATTCATGGGGGCTCATGCCATCCCGCATTGAAAGGCATGTACGAAGTGCTGAAGAAGCACCCCAATATCTACGGGGAAAAAGAACAGAAGGATTTCGGAAGGGAGCGAAACAGGAAGGCAGAATATGTCTATTTTGTCGGTTGTGTCGGTTCTTACAGAGAAGAAGAAGTGACCCTGGCCGTTCTGAAACTCCTCGACCGCCTCCGAGTTGGTTACACGCTCATCGACGAGGTCTGCTGCAGTGGTGTGCTGGAAGATATCGGCTATCAGATCGATGAAAACCTGGCCCGAAAGAACATCGATCTTATCCTGGCCACAGGTGCCCATACGTTGATCACAGGCTGCCCGTACTGCTTCCGCACCTTTACCGAGAGAGCCCCGTATGGGATACTCGGCGAAAAGGGGGTCAACGTCATCCATCTCTCTCACTTTTTAAAGGACTTCGACTTCGGCGTAAAGACGGAGAAGAGACTCACCTACCATGACCCTTGCGACCTGGGAAGGCACTGCCCGAGCTACGAGGCGTCCCGCCAGATCATCCGGAAGATCGCTCCGGACTTTGTTGAGATGCCTCACCATCACGCCAATGCCCTCTGCTGCGGGGCCGGAGGGGGTGCAAGGGGGGCTTATGCGAAGAACTCCATCGCCATGGCACGCCGGAGGCTCCGGGAGGCCGAAGAGATCGGTGCGGAAGTGGTCTTAACAGACTGTAACTCCTGCGTTCACAACTTTTCGAACGCTAAATTGGGAAGGCAAAAATTCAGAATCTACAGCACAGCCCAGTTTATCAATGAACTGATGGAAAAGGGCTGAGATGTCTTTCTTTCAGATCTCTTTCGAAATCGTCTTCAGGAGATGGGCCCCGAGGGAAAGGGTATTCACCCGCAAGCGAATGCGATCTCCCTTCTCCCCGATCTCGCTCAAATAGATCTTCTTATCCCTCACAATCAACCCCTGGCCCTCGCCCATCGCCACCCTGAAAAAGATCGCGCCGAGTTTCTGGTCTAAAGGATGAAACTGTTTCGTATCCTCAAACCCATAGTATTCCATGATGCCGGGATTTTGGGTCCTTACTCCCTTGAGCGTAATCCCCCCCTGGTCCACCTGAAATTCCTCGATAGCTGGAGCATTGTAAATGGAATGGATGTAGAAGATCGAGAATTCCTCAGAGGGGGTTACCCACACCCGGACGGTTCGGGGACGGTCCATGTTGTCCAGGTAGAGAAGGGTCACCTTCTTAAAATATAAGACTGCGGCGCTCCCGATCACGATGGCGGCCACTGCCAGAGAGAATATGATTTTCCGTTTCAATTATTTAACCTTGACCCCCTTTTCTCCGAAATATCGAATGGCCCCGGGATGAAACGGAATGGGGGAACCACCCGCTCCCTGAGGTTCCAGGGAGATATGTTTCGCATCCCCGTGGACAAGGACCAATTCCTGCTTATGATCAAAAATGGTCTTAACGATATCGTAGGCTACATTCTCTTTCATATTCTCGTGACAGACGAGGAGATTCCACAGGACAACGATCGGCACATCCGCCTCCTGTCCCGGATAGGTCTTGGCAGGAATAACCCCTTTAACGTAGAGGGGTCCATATTTTTCTCTCATCTTGGCAACCGCATCGGCGTGGCCGATGAGTTTCATCTTGTTTCCAGGGGTCGCTGCCAGGTCCGTCACGGAGGCCGTCGGAAGCCCTCCTACCCAGAAATAGGCATCGATCTTCTTATCTTTTAAAGCCCCTGCGGATTCAGAGGCCCCCAGTTTATCCCGCGACAGGTCCTTATCCGGGTTTAAGCCGTAAGCCTCCAGAACCCTGATCGCCACGATCTCCGTTCCACTCCCCGGTGCACCGGTCGACACTCTCTTCCCTTTAAGATCTGTGACCTTCTCAATCCCCTTCCCCTCTACCGTCACAATATGCATGTTATTTGGATAGAGGACAGCCATCGACCTCACACGGACCTTCTCTTTAAATGCCTTCCCCTGTCCCGCATAGGCATCCCAGGCCGTGTCTGCCATGGTAAAGGCTATGTCTGCTTTGTTCAGACCGACGAGAAGGCAGTTGTCAACGGAAGCGGTGGTAACCTCTGCAGTCGCCTCCGCATAGGGAATGTATTTGGAAATGATGTTTGCCATCCCTCCACCTATCGGATAATAGACGCCTCCCGTGCCTCCCGTAGCGATGGACAGGCGCACCGACTTCTGGGCCCATGCTGAAGAAAAGGTAAGAATAAATAGAACAACGATTACAAATAAAAATGCCCTTCGCATAAGAAACCTCCTTTCCGCTATGATTGCCGTGTTTCTTATCGTCCCTTCTATATATTAGACCTGCCGAGGATTTGTCAACAGAAAAGTTTCAGAGCCATCGCGGAACGGTTGCGTTATGAAACCTGGATGATCCTCGCACCACGGCTCGGCCGGCAGACAAAGGTCTTACACGCCATTCCGGCTTCCGTGAATCCCGAGGCCATGGCACGGGCGACTCTCCTGCCTTCCCGATCCGTTTTCAAAAAGGAGATCATGGAAGGTCCGGCGCCGCTGATCGTCACCGCGAGGGCTCCTGCTTCAAGGCCCTTTCGCTTCACCATCTCATAACCCGGGATGAGGTGTCTTCTCGCCGGTTCGATCACGGCGTCGTCAATCCCCTTTGAGATCAGCTCCACTTCTTTCAAAAGAAAACCCGTAACAACCGTGCTCGCATTTGAGACATTATGGATCAGGCTTTTCAGCGGAACCCTCTTCGGGAGAATGCTTCTCGCAAATTCGGTCTTTCTTCTCGGCACCTTCACAAGAGGTGCTGCGATGACGAGAACCAGGTCCCCCGGAGGATCAATTCGAATGAAATCGAGTTCCGGGCTGCTCCGAACAATGACAAATCCTCCCAGGACAGAGGCCGAAACATTGTCGTAATGCTTCGTCCCGGCGCTGGCGATCTCCCCCTCGGCGGCATAGCGGATCAATTCTTTTTTCCCGATCTGAAGGTGAAACAGCCTGTCAAAGGCAACGGCTGCAGCGGCTGCCGATGCAGCACTGCTCCCAAGGCCCAGCCCCGTGGGCACTCCTTTGAAAACGTGTATCAAAAGATCATCCTCCACGCCGAAGTCCTCCGCCATTTTTCGAACGACCACACCCGCCGTATTCGAATCCGGGCTGCACGGGATGGACCTCCCCTTCTCTCCTGATATCCGGATCACGATTCTTCTCGATTTCCGGGGCCCTCTCGTGATCCTCACCCGGTCTGCGAGGGGATCAAGCCCGAGTCCGAAGACATCAAACCCGGGACCCAGATTGGCGGTCGAAGAAGGAGCGGTGGCAGTGCAGGATCTCATGTTCTCAACCATATTTCTTTTCCTTTACCCGTCCCTTCCTTTGAAGCTGGAACAAGTTGGAGTCTGTTCATAAAGTACGAAATACTGAATTCTAACCGAACCTTGACGGATTAGACAATGGGAAACCAATGAAGAGGTCTGAAGGGAGAAAGTGCTAACGCAAATGCATTTTGTTTCTTTACAAATTCGTAGGGCGTGATCCCCGATCACACCGCTCAGACGGTGCGTTCAGGGAACGCACCCCACAATTCTTATTTGGGGCTGTTCGTGTTGTTGATGTTCCACAATCCGCAATTCGCATTCCGCAATCCGCGATTCAGCCTCCCCATTCCGAATCCGGTTCATCGTTTAACGGTCGATGAGCAATCTGAAAGGCTTCGTCTTCAAAGCGGTAGCAGGTATGTTTCCCCCAATTCTCATCATCCTGATCCGGATAGTCCCTGCGGCAGAACGCGCCTCTGCTCTCCCTTCGAAGGAGACTCCCCTCCAGGATGGCCCGGAGCAGAAGAGCGACGTTTTCGAGATCTCTTTTTTTGAAGAGATCCTGGGAGGTGGCCGGGTAGACCTTCTCAATCCTTCCCGCGAGGGAGGCCAGTTGTGCCAATCCTTCCTTCAGGAGGGCCTCTTCACGAATGGGGCCGGCCATCTTCCAGGCCAGATGTTTCAGCTCCTTCAAAATGTTTTTCGGAGGATCAAAGACCCCCTTCTTCCTCTTCACGTAGTCTCCCGCTCTTTTTTCCCATCTTCGGGTCGAAACGTCTCCGATCGCTTTGGTGTGAGCGTATTGGCCGGCCGATGTCCCGGCACGGATTCCCATAACCCCGCACTCCGTCAGTGCATTCCCGCCGAGGCGGTTCGCACCATGGAGTCCCCACACGACCTCTCCTGCAGCGAAAAGGCCGGGAAGCGAAGTCCTCCCGTCTTCATCCGTCTCAACCCCTCCCATGAAAAAATGGACGGCCGGCAGCACCAGAAAGGGTCTTTCACGAAATGGAAACCTCGATTTTTTCAGGAAGTTGAGGGGAGAGTGCTGCCATTTCTCTTCCGGCACCTGTGTCAGGTCGAAATAGATATCCCCCTTTTCAGATGCCTCGTAGAGAGCAATGGCAAACCGATCCCTCTGCGTAATCACCGCCTGCGTGAGATTCATATCCATCCCAAATCGCTCCAGAAGACCTTCCTTCCGATGATTAAATAGTCTGGCCTCCCTCGGATAAGGGGGAAGGAGGATAAATGTCGAGAGCCTCGGTTCTGCCAGGACGAGAGGATAGAATTGAACAAATTCCAGATCAAAGAGGGGAAGGCCTGCCCGGAGGGCCAGTCCATACCCGTCTCCGAGGATGCTCCTCTGATTGTCATTTCTGGCATAGGCGGCCCCAGCCCCTCCCGTGGCCAGGATGACGGCTTTCGATCGGATCAAGCAGGGCCTTCCGTCTTTCAAAAAGCCAAAGGCCCCTCGAACCTCACCCTCCTCAATGACCAGGTCAAAGATAATCCATCCCGGCAGAAGTCTGATCGAGCTCGATTTCAGTCTCTCCACGAGGGGTTTCACCAGGAGGACGCCCGGGAGCTGAGAGGAATCGATCGGCCGGTCCACCATATACCCGATGCCTCGCTCTGCCATCGGAACTCCACACCCTCTCAGTTTTTCAATGGCGCTCCTCGCACCCTCCACCAGGGTCCTCACCCGCTTCGGTCGACTCAGTCCCCTCCCGGTTTCGACGGTCTGGAGAAAGTGTTCCTCTTCTGAAAAACGGGAATTGGCTGCAGTGAACGCCGCATTCGCCATGGACGTATTCGTTCCCATCCCGATGGCAAACTTGCCTACCAGAGAAACGGAGAGGCCTGATCTCTCCGCTTCCAGGGCGGAGACGATCCCGGCGAGTCCGCTGCCGATAACGAGGATATCAGTGGTGAGTTCTTCCATATTTTTTTGAAAGAGGTCCGTAGAGACGCCCCGCGCTTGCATGCCGGAGCCTGTCCGAGCGCTGCCACTCCGATCGCCAACGCTCCAGAACTTGAGCGACAGAGCAGGACGCCAGGCGTTTCAGCGTGCAGGCATGGGGCGTCTCTACAACCCTTCCTATGCCCTTGCCCGTTTCTTTCCCATCGGTTTCTCGCAGCAGACGATGTCGCAAACATCCACGCATCCGCACACCTCATCGACCGTCACTGCGAGGCCACAAACGCTGCATTTGTAGGCCTCCCCTTTTTTGACTCCCTTTTTCGAGACCTTCTGTACTGCTTTCTTCACTGCCTTCTTTACAACCTTCTTCTGAGCCATAGTTTCCTCCTTTCATGATAGTCACAGTTCTACGCCAGATCCAATGACCCTCGATCAAATCACGATTCCCCATCCCCCGCCTCGTCAAGATCAAGTCTCACATTCCCGACGGGAAGGCTCAACTCCATGGAAATGGGCGTTTTCTTTCCATCCAATGCGTACCAGATACGGATGACCCCCTCTTTTTCCCCGAAAGTGGAGAAAGAAGTGGATGATTCGAGACAGACGGCATCGATCTCGCCATGTTGCCTTGACTTCACTCTTTCCTTTTTCGTATAAAAAACCATCTGGCGCAACTTTACCCCGTCGAAGATCGACATTCGAATCTCCTGGCCCGGGTGAAGCTCTTCTTTGAGGTAGCAGCGGCCGAACATCGAAAGGGGATCATAGGTTTCGGTCGGAACGGGAATCTCCCGCTTCTCTTCCTCTCCCCCATTTTGGACGACCGCCTTCTTTTCAATGGGATCGAACGTGACAACCTGACGATACTGCTTCCCTTTGACCAGAAGGCCCCCCTGATCGATTTCCTTCACGTATCGAACCGGGGAGCAAGTATCCGCCTCCATGACGGAGGTGAATCGGTTATTCATACGAAACAGGAATCCGAGAGGGTTGAGAGAACGGACCTCAGCATGAATCCGGCAGAGTGGTCTTCCCTGTTCCTGAAGCTCATGGTCCAGTTTGATGCTGGCCCTGAGAATGGGAATCCCCAGCTTCCTTGCCGTGAACTGGAACGACTTCTCAACTTCCGGCCCCTGATCAGGAATCTGTTTGTCCCCGTCACCGTGTGCCAAAGCGCCTAAAAGGAATAGAATCGCCGAAACGAGAAAAATTTTTATTCGCATCCCTCAGTCCCAAAGCGAGATCATCTTTAATTATCTTTCAAGAGAAGGGGATTTGTCCAGAATTTTTTTCGGAAATCCTTAGAAGACCCGCCAATCCTCTTCTTTCTTCTTCTCTCCTTCCACCACGGAAGAAGAACATTCACAGGTCTCGCTGACCTCTTTTAAGGTTCCACATTTCTGACACATCACCACTTCCTGTCTGATCATCTTCCACCTCCTGAAATAAAAAAAGCCATGGAATTTTTCCATAGCCTTTTTGAGATTCAGACGAAAAAGGCCATGGGAGGCAGAGGAGCCGCCCATGGCCTTTCACATTAATTCATCTGCTTATGGCGCCGGGCAGACCTCCACCACTTTTTTCTCCCAGCACCACCAGTTCTTTCTCTGAAAATAAACCCTGTTTTTCATCTAAATGAACTCGGGGAAACGGTTAACTCTTAATTAACAGATTCCCGCACTCCCGTCAAGGACTCTGCAACCCCTGCGCTCCCCCCTTTTGACTAAGGGAAGCTGCAAGACACCTTTCCATGTGGGCCGAGGCACATACCCCCAATTTTTTCGCACCTTCAGGTGGGTCAGAGGGAATTCAAAATCTGCAATCTGCAATCTAAAATCTGAAATGGGCTTCATCCGCAATCCGAATAGCCGCACAGGCACTTCACGCAACCCTCTTCAAAGAGAAGGGGACCTCCGCATTCCGGACATGCCCCTCGCTGAATAATTGGGAGAGATTCATTCCGGGATCGGTCCATGAGAAGAAGCTTTGAAGGGCTGGCCGGGTTTCCCTCTGTCCCAGCCTTTGTTTCCCGATTTCCTTCTTTCCGCTGAAGGTGCCATTCAACCGCCTTCCCAATGGCATCGGAACAGGAAAGGATCTTTCCCTGTTGATGCCAGACGGGCATATGGCAACTGATCCCTTTTAGCTGTCGAACCACAACCTCCGGCTCAACCCCGGAGCGAAAGGCCAGAGAGACCAGTCTGCCGATGGCCTCGGACTGAGAGGCCGCACAGCCACCGGCCTTCCCGATCTGGTTGAAGATCTCAAACAGATTTCCCTCTTCATCCTCGTTGATGGTGACATAGAGGTTTCCACAACCGGTCCGGATCTTCCGGGTGGAGCCAAGGATCACTTCCTCACGTTCCTTCGGCCTTCTCTCTGCCTCGGGGACCGTCTCTTTCACCTCTGATTTCTCTTCAGCCGAAGAAATCACTCCCTTATAAAGGACCTGCTCCGGCCGGCTCCTGTCCCGGTAGATCGTCACCCCTTTGCAGCCCAGTTCATAGGCCAATTGATAGACCTTCCCCACATCTTCTATCGTGGCGTCATGGGGAAAATTGACGGTCTTCGAAACGGCATTGTCCGTATATTTTTGAAATGCTGCCTGCATCCGGATATGATCCTCGGGAGAGATGTCATGGGCCGTCACGAAGAGCTTCTTGATCCTCTCAGGAATTTCTGCCCCGTTTTCAATATGACCTGTCTCAGCGATCTTCTTCAACAGGGCTTCCGAGTAAAACCCTTCCCGGTTTGCGATGGCCCCAAAAAGAGGATTGACCTCCACGAGCTCTTTCCCATCCAGGACATGGCGCTTAAAGGCCAGGGCAAAGACCGGCTCAATCCCGGACGAGGCCCCTGCGATAATCGAAATAGTTCCCGTTGGGGCAATCGTCGTCACGGTCGCATTTCTCATGGCATCCCAGCGGCCCTTCAAGACGCTCCGATCAAAATTGGGGAAGGACCCCCTCTTGAGCGCCAATTCCCTGGAGGCCTTTCTTCCCCGTTCATGAATGAACGCCATCAACCGTTCTGCCACTTTCAAGGCCTCTCCGTCGTTATAAGGAATTTCCAATTGGAGGAGGATGTCGGCAAAACCCATCACCCCCAGACCGATCTTCCGGTTCGCCTTGGTCATCGCCTCGATCTGGGGAAGGGTGTAACGATTCATGTCGATGACATTATCCAGAAAATGGACGGCCTTTTCGGCCGCTCGGCCGAGCCTCTCCCAGTCGATCTTCCCATCCTTCACCATATTCGCAAGGTTGATGGAGCCAAGGTTGCACGATTCATAGGGAAGAAGGGGCTGTTCTCCGCAGGGATTGGTGCTTTCGATCTCCCCCAATTCTGGGGACGGGTTGTCACGATTGATCCGATCGATGAAGATGATCCCTGGATCTCCGTTTTTCCATGCATAGTAAACGATCTTGTCAAATACCTCGCGGGCGCCGATAAATCGGATGATCTCTTTGGTTCTCGGGTTCCGAAGGGGGTAGGTACTTCCTTTTCGAACCGCCTCCATAAACTCTTCCGTGGCGGCCACCGAGATGTTGAAATTGGTGAAGTGGTGATCCTCCTCCTTGCACCGGATGAAATCGAGGATATCCGGATGGTCTGCCCGGAGGATCCCCATATTGGCCCCCCTTCGGGTCCCTCCCTGTTTGACCGTGTCTGTTGCCGTATCGAAAACCTTCATGAAGGAAACGGGCCCGCTGGAAATGCCATGGGTCGATCCCACGACGTCATTTCTCGGTCTGATTCTGGAGAAAGAGAATCCGGTTCCCCCTCCGCTCTTCTGAATCAGCGCCATCTGCTTGACGGCATCGAAGATCTCCTCCATCGAATCCCCGACGGGAAGGACGAAGCAGGCGGAGAGCTGTTGAAGTTCCCGGCCTGCATTCATAAGAGTGGGAGAATTCGGCATGAAGTCGAGAGAGGTCATGAGAGAGAAAAAGGCCTCTTCTGTCTTGGCAACACCATTGTGTGGGTTATAAAGGAGATCGGCGGAAGCAATGTTACCTGCCACACGGCGGAACAACTCCTCTGGGGCCTCGATCACCTCTCCCCGAGGATCTCTTTTCAGGTATCGCTTTTTCAGTACGGTTAAGGCGTTCTCTGTAAGCCGAGCCACCTCCATCGTTCCCCTCCTCCACTAAATAACGGACTATTTTACAAGGTTAGCACAATATTTGGGGTTGTCAAGAGAAAATTCGAGCTCGAAAGTTCAAGTTCCTCAGAAACCCTTCATTGAAGCCATCTCCCCGCCGGGCTCTTCGGTTTTTTTTATTTTTCCTGGCTTCCTGGCTTCCTTATGATGATTTTTATTATTCGTGAATTCCTGGCTTCCTTATGGGAGGTGACTGAGCTCAACCCTTTCTCCCCTCTCTGCAGATAGGTAAGCGGCATAGATGACCCTGGTCGTCTCCACTGCCAGATCGAGGCCTGATACGGGATTCCGCCTCTCGAGAATGGAGTCGATGAAGTCCTCCAGCTCCTGAGGATATCCCCCCATCCAGTCCTCGTCAGGACTTGGGAAGCTCCATCCCGCTTTCGTTTCAAGCTTCTCCGTAAGGTACTCTTCTCCAAAGATCCCCGGATCGGGAGCGTAAGCCTGCAGGGCATTGTGGGGATTGATATTGGCAAAGACGACGCAGTTGGAGAGATAGGCCTCCATCCATTTCCTTACTCCCCCGAGAATGCCATCCGAGGCAAAGATGACCGCTTTGGAGCTGTCCTCAAAGGTGATGATAGCGCAAAACCAGTCCTCCACATCCTCCCAGGAAGCGACCAGCCACTTCCTCGATTCCTTTTGAAAGGAAGGGATGCGGGTGTGTTGCCCCGCCTCCCCCATGATCGACTTCGGACGAATGGGCTTCCCCTCTCGAAGCTGCCCTTCGTAGGATTTAAGGTGCAGGGCCGTTCCGATGGGATGGGAACCGACCCGGAGGAGAGCGCCGCCTCCGGAGGTCTTCCATTTGCGGGAATATTCTGCATGGGAGCCGGAATGACTCTCCTCGGCCCGCATGTCGAGAATCGTTCCACCGCTCACCTTCACAAGGCGTTTGAGTTTAGCGATGGGCGGCGCATAGATCCAGTCCTCGGCGTAACAGAATAGGATGCCGCTTCCTTCAACGGCCCGTCTGATCCTATCACAGCTCTCCATGGCTCCCTTAAGCATGACCTCCCGGGAGACCCGATACCCGATCCCATCGCCCTCGATTCCTTCTCCAAAGTACCCCGTAAGCGGCTTCTCACAGATAATATGTTTGCCGGCCTCCGCTGCGGCGATGATCATCTCTTCGTGAAGGTGTGTAGGGGTACAGAGATCGATGACATCCACATCTTTTCTCTCCAGGAGCCTACGATAATCCGTGTAGACGGCGGGGATATCGAATTCCTTTGCCGCCTGCCCGGCGCTCTCCTCGGTTCTGGACGCAATCCCAACGACCTCCATCTTGTATCCTCTGAGCTTCGCAAAATGGTTGGCCAGATGGGTCCGTGCCGCAAAGCGAGACCCCACCATTCCCAGTCGCACCTTATCCATAAAAAGCTCCTGCCGAAATCTCCCCTTCTTAAGTAGAAAATAGCACTAAATACTTCCTCGCCCCCGACAGGGGGAGAGGATTGAGGTGAGGGGGAAACCCGTAATGTCCCACCCCCGCCCTCTCCCGCCATCGGGAGAAGGCAAATAAGGGGAATTTTCATGGTTCGAGCCTGCACGCCGGAGTGTCTGCCCAAACCTGGAGTGGCAGGGTGTTTCGTCACGCAGGCGTGGGTGCCCTCCGGGCATGGGACATTAGTTTGGAAATCATAATCAGGTTCTTCGAATCGAGCAGAGTTGCGACTTCATCTGGGGGTAGCCCATGATGGGCTCCCGACAGTGGACATCCGTCAGCAGATTCACGTTGGCCTCACCCGGCCAGCCATGAGGAATGCTCACCACACCTTCGGCCATATCCTCTGTGACCAGAGCCTTGACTTTGATCTGTCCCCGGTTCGATTCGACAATGATGGGATCTCCATCCCTTATCCCGAATCGGTTCGCCGTGTGAAGGCCAATTTCGGCATGGGGCTCAGGACTCTTCTCCTTAAGACCCGTGATATTTCTGTACTGGGTATGGGTATAGTAAAGATCCCGGGCTCCTGTCGTCAGGATAATAGGAAACCTTTCAAACATCCGGGGATCGCTCAATGGACTCTGATCGGGTTCCCGGTACGTCGGGAGAGGGTCAAACCCTTCCTTTCTAAAGGCTTCCGAATAGATCTCGATCTTCCTTGAGGGCGTGGAAAATCCTTTTGTTTCGTAGCCCTCCATCCCGTATTTCTTTTCCATATAGTAGGCCCCTGCCACTTTCTCTTCCTTCAACTCCTTATAACTCAGGCCGGATGACTTTAATTCAAGTTCCACCACTTCCTCATCCGTCTCCCAGGGAAAGACCTCCCCCAATCCCATCTTTTTTGCCAGCTCCTTCCAGAACCTGAACTCGGACCAACTCTCATGCAATGGCTCAATGGCCTTCTTCCGCGCCATCAGGTACGGCATTCCATGGCATACGTTGTAACTATAAGCCAGCCCGTTCTTTTCGAGGTGAGTGCATCCGGGAAGGACGTAATGAGCCAGTTCGGCCGTCTCCGTCATGAAGAGATCAAGGACCACCAGAAGATCAAGTCTCTTCATCGCTTCCCTGAAGGCATTCGAATCGGGAAGGCTGACAGCAGGGTTTCCTCCGGTGACGATCAGGGCCCTGATCACATTCGGAACGCTATCCGGAAAGCATACCACCTGTCCATAGGGACTTTTTCTGCCCCAGATCTCATAGAAAAGAGGATAATCCTTGGCACCAATAGGGGTCCTCTCCGTTGGAAGTCCCAACCCGGTCAATATCAGCCTTGGACTGATCACCCACCCTCCGGGGTTGTTAATATTCCCCGTGATCGTCTGGAGGATGGCAAAGGCGCGGCTGTTCTGTGTTCCATTGGCAGTCTGATCCTGTGTATTCGTACCTTGAAAGATACTTGCTCCTTCCGTCGTCGCGTAAAGCCGGGCAAGTTTCTCGATATCCGAAGCCGGAATCCAGGTGATCTTCTCAGCCCACTGCGGCGTATAGGGCTCGATATGGGGGACCAGCTTATCGAAACCATAGGTCCAACGCCCTACAAAATCCTCGTCATAGAGATTCTCTTTGATGATGACATGGATCATCGCGAGAGCAAGAGCTCCATCCGTCCCGGGACGGATGGGAAGATACATTTCTGCCTTTCTGGCCAGGGGGATCCTTTTGGGATCGATCACCACAAGTTTCGACCCCTTTGCCAGATTTTCACGGAGAGCGAGAGATAAGGGGAAGTCAGATTGCTCAGGATTATGTCCCCACAGGATATAGAGCTTGCTATCCATCTCTTCGACGGGGTACTTCCCAAAAGTAATTTGTCTTGCCCGAATGCGCATCCGGTAGCAGATTCCTTCAACGGAGATGAAGTTGGGACTGCCAAAGGCCCCCTTAAACCGCTGGGCCATCTCCATCATCTCAAGATTCTCCACACCAATGGAACCCGAAAAGATGCTGAGGACTTCTGGACCGAAATCCTTTTTCAACCCCTCCAATCGATCGGCAATCTCCGTAAGGGCATCGTCCCAGGTGATCTTCATCCATCGACCATTTACTTTTTTCAATGGATGTTTAAGACGCTCCGGATGATAGACCAAATCGATGGCTCTCTCCCCTTTGGGACAGAGTTGTCCCTTATTCAAAGGATGATCTTTAAGTCCCTCCACCTTTACGATCTTCCCATCTTCCACGAATGCATTCATCCCACAACTGTGGTAACAGAGGGTACAATCCGTCGCGACCCACTTCCCTTTCGAATCTTCCATTCTTCCTCCTTCAGACGGGATTTCCCATCCGAGATTTCCGTCCTCTTAGTATAAAGCATTTAGAGCTTATCCGTAAATGATTGCGCCTCACAAGGTCCCGCCCTTTAAATTCTGAAAATCATCGATCAGTCGCAACATCTCATCCCGGGATTCTGTACGAAACGCCCTTTCTTTCAGTTCCCTTCCGGCTGCTGCCCCCGTGTACGATGCAAAGAATTTTCGGAAGTGCACGACGCCGGTCTTCTCTCCATGGAATGCGACATTCAAGGCAAGATGCTTTTGCATGGTCTCTGCTATTTCACGGGCATCGGGACCGAAAGGGACCTTGCCGCCCTTCAAATGCTCGGAGGCCTCACGGAATATCCAGGGATTACCGAGGGCCCCCCTTGCTATCGCTACACCATCACACCCCGTCTCATCGAAAAGTCTCTTGACGAGATCCGGCGTAAGCGCATCGCCGCTTGCGATCACGGGTATTCTCAGGACCTTTTGAACCTCCCTGATGATGGAGTAATCAACCCCTCCGCTGTATCCTTGGATCTTTGTCCTGCCGTGTATAAAAAGCCCTTTCACACCTGCATCTTCGGCACGAAGGGCTACCTCTACTGCATTCATGGATGGTTCATCCCATCCAGTGCGTATCTTGACGGTGACAGGAACGCGGGTATTTTCGACGATCACCTTCAGGAGTTTCCCTAACTTCTCGGGTTCCCTGAGGAGGCCGGCTCCTTCCCCTCGTGACACGACCTTTCTTGCGGGACATGCAGCGTTGAAATCGACGATATCGAAAGCATATTCCAGTAGCTCGGCCAACGCCCTTCTGATGATCTCGGGATCCCCTCCAAGAATCTGGACACCCAGAGGCCTGTCCTCGGGGGTTGTAGAAAGCATTTTCGACGCACTTTTACTTTTGTGGACCAGGGAGCTTGCGCTGATCATCTCGGTGAACGCAAGTTCGCATCCAAAAGACCTGTTCAGCAGGCGGAAAGGGAGGTCCGTAATCCCGGCCATGGGGGAAAGGACAAGACGAGAAGCAACCGTTAGACGTCCGATGGAAAGCATGGCCCTCACGCAGGAACCCGCATGGCGCAGAGAGCATAGCGCGCGGGAATAGAATAATGGAATGATGGAATATTGGAATACTGGGAAACCTAAAAAAAGGAGACTGGGATCATTTCCGTTGATCTTCGTTTTCCCCCACTATTCCAGTATTCCACTATTCCGTATTCCAGCTTCAGTTTCCTGAACTGAACTGATCTTCTCGGTTTCTGAAAAGGATGTTGAAGGTCGTCATCGATCCATAACAGCGGCTGATGTATTGTTGAATCTCCACCTTATCGGCATCGGTCAGCTTTTCGTGGGCGTTGATCTTCTGCTCTAAGACCCTCAGGTTATTGCGCATCATTACGATCTTATGAAAGAAGACTTCAAGAGGGACCTCCTTGGCCTGGAGCTCCGGGCTGGCGGGATGAAGGACCATCTTCCCATTAAGCCACCGGATCCCGAGCTGCTCAACAACAGACTCCGTCTCCGGCTTTTCGAGACCGAGCTCTTTCACGACAGCCCTGGCCGTCTCCTCTATCAACTGGGAGAGAGGAATCTCGATACCGCCCACCGTGGCCACGGGCTCCGCAGAGACGAGCTGGCTCTTCTCCGGAGAGACAGAACGGATTCCTTCCTCGAAAAGGATATCTGCAACCTGCTCGGTCAGGCCTTTCACAATACCCACCCCGTAATGAGGATGCTCCACCTTCATTCCAATATGGAGGCCTTCGATTTTCATTTACCTGCTCCTTCCTCAAAGAAAGTACCGATGATTTTTTCTGGTCTCTCAGTTTCGGAAACTATAATCGAAAAGGATTCTCGTTGCAAAGGGAAAGGGCCCCTTCTAACTGTTCGGTAACAGGGGGTAAAAAGATGAATTTGGGTTCGGGCGGGCGTAAAACCCGCCCCTACATCTTTCGATAAATAAACGGTTGCGCCCCTTCGTCGATTCTCCTTGACAAAAAGCATTTTCTAAGGTAATTTTCCTTACGAAATTCAACTACTTTAGAAGGGGGCGATGCTATGAAAAGGAAAAGGCTTGTTTTTCTGCTGGGTGTCATGGGTGTTCTGTCATTATTCTTAATCGGCCAGGTGGTGGCTGGAACCCTCCAGGATGTAAAGGCCCGGGGGAAACTCCTTGCCGGCGTGAAGACCGATTTTCCACCCTTCGGATTCGTGGACGAGAAGGGCGTGAACAAGGGGTTTGACGTCGATATCGCCAAAGCGATTGCGAAGGAACTTTTCGGGAAAGACGATGCTGTGGAGTTCGTCGCCGTCACATCTGGAAACAGGATTGCGTTCCTGACCACGAATAAGATCGATATCATCCTGGCAAGCATGACGATCACGGAAGAGCGGAAGAAGGTGATCGACTACACCATCCCTTATTTCATGTCCGGCCATCTCATCCTGGTCCAGAAGGACAGTAACATCACGAAATACCAGGATCTGGCTGGCAAAAAGGTCTCCACGACCCAGGGATCAACAGGCGACATCGTCATCGGAGAGCTGGTTCCCACTGCTGAACGCATAAAGTTTCAGCACAACTCCGAATCCCTCCAGGCCCTGAAGGACCGCCGGGTCGAAGCCTTTGTTCAGGATGACGTTCTCCTCATCGACCTCCAGAATAGAAACCCGGAGTTGAAAATCGTGGGTTGGCCACCCTTCAGGCCCGCTCCCTATGGACTCGGGGTGCGAAAGGGAGATAAGGAATGGCTCGACTTTGTGGATGCTGCTCTGACCAAAATAAAAAAGAACGGTGAATACCAGAAGCTCTGGGATAAGTGGTTCGGCGAAGCGAAGGCGGTGCTTCTGAAGCTGGAATAACCAATTCAGGGGTCAGGGGTTAGGGATTAGGGGTTGGGAATTAGAAACTCCGTAGGGGTTGGGGAACAGGGTTTTGGGGTTGGTCGAATCACTAATCCCTAAACCCCAATCTCCAACCCCTTGTTTATTGCTTATGGGATATCAATTAGATCTTTCCATCATCATTAAGTACCTGCCCCTCTTCCTGAAGGGAGTGCTCCTCACCTGTGAGATCTCCTTTTTCGCGATCCTCATCGGATTAGCCATTGGTATCCTGGGGGCCGTGGCCCGGACGTCGCGGTGGAGCATCCTCCGCTTCATCGGGGCTGCCTATGTAGAGGTCTTTCGTAATACTCCTCTTCTCATTCAGATCTTCATCATCTACTTCGGGCTCCCCTCCATTGGCCTTAAACTTTCCCCATATGTCTCGGGCCTCACAGCCCTCGTCCTCTACGTGGGGGCCTATAACACGGAGGTGATTCGTGCCGGGCTGGAGGCAGTCCCGAGGGGCCAGATAGAAGCAGCAACGTCCCTCGGATTATCCGGGGTCCAGGCTTTCCTTTACGTCATCCTGCCTCAAACGATCCGTATCTCCCTCCCGGCCCTCGGAAATAACTGGGTGGCCCTGGTGAAGAACTCCTCCCTGGTCTCCGTCATCGGGATGGTAGAACTGACTTTTGTCACCTATGACTTGAATGCACTGACGTTCCGGTCTTTTGAGCTCTTTGGTGCCGCCACGCTTTTTTATCTCATTCTCATCTTTATTCTGACCAATATACAGAATTTCGTGGAGAAAAGGTTTGCCTATAAAACGTAGGAAAAGCGCAACCCGAAGGTTGCGACTACCCGGTTGACGAAGTCTGAGAGATGTTTCTTTGGGATTTCAATCTGACATCTCAAATCTGAAATCTGAAATGGTTCGTTGATGTTTGACTTCAGCGTGATTGTAAAAAACCTTCCCTATCTTTTATCCGGTGTCAAATTCACCATTGCATTGGCCTGTCTCGTGATCGCCATAGGAACCTTCCTGGGCGTCATCCTGGGATTGATGAAGTTATCCAAAAACAGCCTGATGCGATACCCGGCCGGTTTCATTGTGGAGATCACCCGGGATACTCCCATCATCATGCAGATGTTTTTCATCTTCTTTGGCCTTCCGGCCTTAGGGATTCGGCTCAATACGTTTCCCTCGGCCGCACTGGCCATGAGCCTTTTTGCTGCCGGCAATATGGCCGAGATCGTCCGGGGGGCGATTGAATCCCTTCCCACGGGACAGTTTGAGGCTGCGAAATCCCTCGGGATGAACTATCTCCAGATGATGTTCTATGTCATCATCCCCCAGGCCCTTCGCAGGATGCTCCCTCCCATGATGGGCCTCTTCACCACCCTGATCAAGGATACTTCACTCGCAGCCATTATCGGCGCCTTTGAACTCACCCGGGCAGGGCAGGAGATTATCGAGCGGACGTTTCACTCCCTCGAGATCTACCTCGTGGTCGCTGCTTTTTATTTCCTGATCTGTTATCCTCTCTCGTACTACACTCGAAGGATCGAAAAGAGAAGGGTGGCAGGTTTTTGAGGATGTTATGAACGATGTGATGATCGAAGCCAAAGAGATCTATAAACATTTCGGAAAGGTGAAGGCCCTCGATGGCGTATCCCAGTCGATTCGGAAGGGAGAGGTGGTCGTCATCATTGGCCCGAGCGGTTCAGGCAAGTCAACTTTCCTCCGATGTCTGAACCGTCTTGAAAGGATCGACAGGGGATCGATCATCATCGATAACATTCCCCTCACCGATTCGAAAACGAATATCCACAAGGTGCGAGAAGAGATCGGTATGGTTTTTCAGCAATTCAATCTCTTCCCCCACCTCACCGTGCTCAGGAATATCACCCTCGCTCAAATCAAGGTGAGGAAGCGCTCCCACGACGAAGCGGACCGGATGGCCAGAGGCCTTCTCACAAAAGTCGGCATCCCGGAAAAGGCTGACAATTATCCCTTCCAGCTCTCAGGAGGCCAGCAGCAGCGTGTGGCCATTGCCAGGGCTCTCGCCATGCAGCCCAAGATCATGCTCTTCGATGAACCCACCTCCGCCCTCGACCCGGAGATGATCGGAGAGGTCCTCGACGTCATGAAGAACCTTGCCAGGGAAGGGATGACCATGGTCGTCGTAAGCCACGAAATGGGGTTTGCGAGGGAGGTGGCGGACCGGGTCATCTTTATGGATGAAGGAAGGATCATCGAAGAAGGGACACCGGATCAGCTCTTCAATAACCCCCGTGAAGAGAGGACCCGAACCTTTCTGAGTAAGGTGTTGAAGTAATGATCATCTCACCGCAGAGCCGCAGAGAGCGCAGAGGAAGCGGTGAAAGCTGGCGATGATAGGAGCAGCGATGCCTGAGAAGACCATCGGTATTTTAGGAGGGATGGGGCCGGAGGCGACCATCGACCTTTTCGCGAAGATCGTTAAGGGAACAAGGGTCAGGAAAGACCAGGACCATCTCAGAATTCTCATCGACAACAACGCTAAGATCCCGGATCGGACCTTAGCAATTCAGGGAAAGGGGCCGAGCCCTCTGCCCCTGCTGATTGAGGGTGGCAGAGCGCTGGAAAAGGCTGGTGCCGATTTCATCATCATCCCGTGCGTCACCGCTCACCACTTCCATCCAGGTCTCCAGAAGAAACTGCACATTCCCGTGCTTCATATCGTCGAAGAAATGATGAAATACATCCGGGCCCGTTTGAAAGGAATTCGCAAGATTGGCCTTATTGCAACGACGGGCACCGTTCACACGGGTCTCTTCCAGAAAACCTTTTCCGGGAGCCCGATTGAACTGATTCTTCCGTCTCCCCAGGTCCAGAAGAACAGGGTGATGGAGGCGATTTACGGAAAGAATGGGATTAAGGCGATCGGTCCATCCGCCCATTCAAAGCGCCTTGTCCTCACGGCCTGTAACGCTCTCATCGAGCAGGGAGCCAGGGCCATTCTTGCCGGCTGCACTGAGATCCCTCTCGTTTTGAAGGAGGGAGACCTTGCCATTCCGGTGATTGATCCTATCTCTATCCTCGCTAAGGCAGCCGTGGAGAGAGCAGGAGGGAGATGGAGAAAGGCATGAGCCCATCCGTTCCGAATATCATCCATAAGATTGAGCTTCCCATCCCTTTTCCCCTGGAGACCGTAAACGTTTTCCTCATTGATGGGCGTCCAAGGACCCTTGTTGACGCGGGAATCAAGACGGGCCCTTCTCTCGAAGCGCTGAGAAAAGGATTGGAGGCTCTCGGGGTTAGCCTGTCATCGATCGAGCGGATTCTCATCACCCACGGCCATATCGATCATTACGGTCTCGCCAAGAGCATATCTTCTCTGTCTGGCGCCCGGATCTACATCCACCCGGTTGAATACGGCAGGCTGCGATCGATCCTCCATGCCCTCGGCTTCCTGAGGACGGTCCTGTTAAGAAACGGGATCCCGGAATGGATGGTCAAGGAGGCGATCCGTTTCATTGAATCGGCCCAGAAGATGGCTGACCCTCTCGATGAGGCTTTCTTCTTAGAGGATGGTGATTCGATCCCCTTCGACTCCATGACATGGAAGGCGGTCCTTTGTCCCGGGCACAGCCCCGGGCTACTTTGCTTTTACTGGCCTGAAGAGAAAATACTCTTCTCGGGCGATCACCTCTTGAAGGAGATCACGCCCAATCCGATCCTGAACGTACCTGAGACCAAGCTGCCCTTCAGCTATCCCAGCCTGAAACAATATCTGGCCTCTCTCAAAAAAGTTGAACAGATGGATATTTCCCTCCTCCTTCCTGCCCATGGCGAGGAGGTCACTGATGTAAAAGGGTTGATCCGCAAGATCTATGGTCACCACCAGGAAAGGATGGACCGGATCGTTTCAATCCTGTCGGTGGGTGAAAAGACTGCCTTTGATGTTGCCATGGAGCTCTTTTCAGGGCTTCCTCCCTTCGATATTTTCCTCGGGATCTCCGAAGCCCTCGGCCACTTAGAAATCTTGAAAGAGAACGGGAGGGTCGGAGTGAGGGAAAAGGAGGAGAAGGATTACTATTCGTTAGAACCCTGAGCCTCACGGCACAGCATGCCGTGCCCCTGCAGAAGACCTTTACAAGAGAGACGTAGTATGGGCGCTGCTCATCAGAACGAAAGGAGAAGATTGCAGTCAGTCCAGGGTAAGACCAGGGGACGGACTGAGACCAGGGGACGTTGACCACAATATTCGCAAATGTATTTACAGTAAGTTCGGATTGTGAGAATTGTGTGCTACGTCCCCATAGTATAATTCAAACGGAGGGCGATCATGAGCAAACTGGTGATCTTATCCAATCTGAGCAGGAGCCTGCCAGGATGGGATAAAGCGATGGCAATGATCAAAGAGGAAGGGCACGAGGTCTTTGATCCCGGCGAGAAGAATTTTAACGAGGACGAGGCTGTTTCCTATTTAAAAAACGCGGATGCTGTATTTGTGGGCCTGAATAGACTTACAGGCCCTGCCATCAGGTCCGCAAAACGGCTTATCATCATTGCGAAGCCAGGGATAGGCGTTGATAATATCGATGTCAACACAGCTACGCAAGAAGGGATACTGGTCTGTAATACGCCGGGCTCAAACGCCCAGTCCGTGGCGGACCACCTTTTCGGTCTTATGATCGCTGTTGCCCGGCGCCTGCCTTATCTGGACAGTATCACAAAGGCTGGAAGGGGCTGGGAACAGTGGCCCACAGTAGGCAGTGAGATTTCGGGCAAAAAGCTCGGGGTTGTCGGGACAGGCTCTATTGGTAAGGCTGTCATTCGCAGGGCAAAAGGTTTTGACATGGAAATACTGGCTTATGACGCCCTCATCGATCCGGACCTGGCCAAGGATCCATCTGTTCACTATCTCCCCTTGAACGATTTATTAAGGAGCTCTGATTTTATTACATTGCACGTTCCCTTGACAGACGAGACCCGTGGTATCATAGGAGGAAAAGAGCTTTCTATTATGAAGAAATCGGCCTATCTGCTCAATACGTCCCGGGGAGGAATCGTAGACGAGAAGGCGCTCGCGAAGGCATTGAAGGAAGGACAGATTGCCGGAGCAGGGATAGATGTCTTTGAACAAGAACCTTTGATCGAAAGCGAGCTGTTTAAGCTACAGAACGTCGTGGTCACTCCCCATGTCGCCGGATATTCGCCTGAGGCATCCTACCGGTCCCGAATCATGAGCGCTGAAAACATCAACCGTGCTTTGCGAGGCATGAAGCCTCATATCGTGAATCCTGAAGTTCTTCGATCACCCAATCTAAGAATCAAATTTAATCCTTAAACAGGCCCCTTCAAGCATCTCGGGTTGTGGGATGTGAAGGCAAGCCGGAGGGGTTACTTTTAATTTTGATTGAGCACCTTAGGAGAGAACGTAATGAAAGACAGAGAGAAACTTCTTAAGGAAATCTCCGAGATCGCTTTCTTCAATGAGATGGAGTACCACGGCTGAGCGCAGGCTGTTCTTGCGGCTCTGCAAGAAAAGTTGAAGGTCGTCAGCAAGGATGTGTTTAAGGCAGGAAGTGCCCTTTCCGGAGGTGTGACCAGGCATGGTGAAACATGCGGCGCTCTCCTCGGTGCCGTAATGGCCATCGGCGCCCTTGTGGGCCGCGAGCGGCTTCCGGACAAAGAACAGTCACAGAAGGCCATGGAGCCTGCCATTCGAGTCTACGATGCCTTCAGGGAGAAGATCGGCCATACCCTCTGCAGCGAGATCCATAAGATTCGCCATGGGAAGACCTATCGGCTCTATATCCCGGAAGAGAGGAAGGCGTTTCATGATGCGGGAGGCCATGGCCCGGAGGGATGCCCGGTGGTGTGCGGGACAGCAGCCAGGATTGCTGCCGAGGTGATCCTCGACTTAAAGGAAGGCTCATAAAATCATATCACAAATTCCAGGCACCCAGTCCCAAGCAATGCTTCATGACGGGTTCGTCACCCTCGAACCATGAAAAGGGCTCCCTTTGACTATGTCTTTGTAGGGGCGATCCTATGTGATCGCCCTGCCTTCCAGGCAGACATCCCGCCTTCGGCGGGACCCCTACGCAACACTGCAGATGAATTCCACAAGTGTAGGGTGGGCATCGCCCACCATAGGTTTGGGCTTGTTCGTCGTCCGGTGGGCAATGCCCACCCTACCTTATTCCTTTTCGACTGTCCATTTCTTACAAAGTTTTCCCTGCCAAAGGACTTCAGAAAATACTGAACTTGAAGTACTTCTTCGGATGCTCTTTGATGTCTTTAAATAAATTCTTCAGCTCCACGGCCAACCCATCCATTTCGACCGTCAATTCCTTCAGCCTTGAGAACGTCTCCTTGAGCTCTTTGACCATGACATCGTCCCGGACCAGGGCTCCTGCCGTGCCTTCACCTTTATCCACGCTCGAGAGAATAGAAGACAGATGTTTCGATCCCCTGCTGAGGTTTTCATACAATTCCGGGTCTTCCACCAGTTTTTTTAGAGTCCCCTGCCCCTCTTCCAGTTTTTTGCTGAACGCCTCCAATCCGGAGACGGCCGCCAGTATCTTCTCATAGAGGGAAGGGTCTTCGATCAGCTTTTTCAACGTCCCCTCGCCCTCCTTCAGCCTCTTGCTGAAATCCTCCAGTCCAGATATGGCTGCCAGCATCTTGTCATAGAGAGCAGGATCTTCGATCAGCTTGTTCAAGGTCCCCTCCCCCTCTTTCAGCTTCTTACCGAAATCTTCCAGGGTCGATGTGGCTGCAAGCATCCTGTTATAGAGCGAAGGATCTTCGATCAGCTTGTTCAACGTTCCCTCCCCCTCTTTCAGCCTCTTACCGAAATCCTCCAGTCCAATTGTGGCTGCAAGCATCCTGTCATAGAGAGCAGGATCTCCGATCAGCTTGTTCAACGTCCCCTCTCCCTCCTTCAGCCTGTTGCTGAAGTCCTCCAATCCCGATACGGCTGCCAGCGTCCTCTCATAGAGAGAAGGATCCTCAAGCAGCCTCTTCAAGGTCCCCTCTCCTCCTCTCAGTCCCTTGCTAAACTCCTCCAATCCTGAAGCGGTGGCCAACATCTTTTCATAAAGGGAAGGGTCTTCGATCAGCTTTTTCATCGTACCCGAACTTTCCTTAACGGTTCTGCTCAATTCTTCAATGGACGCCGCAGCAGCAGATACTCTGTTGTAGAGGGATGGATCTTCGATCAGCCTGTTGAGCGTACCTCGTGATTTTCTAAAAGAATCTATGGTGACAGAAAGGGATTGGGTCGTCTTTTCCAGATTGTTATAGACTGCCGGGTCCGTTAAGAACTTGGCAAAAGACCCCTCTCCTCTCTCTATCTTTGATACGAGGCGGTCCACCTTTTCGATGAACTCCGTTATTTTCTGGATCGCCCTGGCACTGGTCTCCATCACATCGCTTAATTCCATTTGGGCCGTCCCTTTGATGGTGTCTCCCGGATGGATGGGACCTGCCTCAGGAGAACCACCGCTAATCTCAATATACTTATCGCCCAACAGGCCCATGGTTAATACCGTCGCTTGAGAATCCTTTTTAATAAAGGACAAATCTTCTTTGTAAACAGACATGGTGACGATCGTTCCGTATTGGGGACTGAGGTGAATGCTTTTTACAGAACCAATCTCCGTTCCGAAGACCCAGACAGGGGCTCCTTTTCTCAACCCGTTCACGTCTTGAATCCGTGCTTTGATGACCTCTTTCTTGATGAACAGGTTCTGGATGTTTCCTGCAAAGAGGACAGCCAGTAAGAGGGCCAAGAGGGCAAGGGTGATCACCACGCCCACCTTGATTTTCGACCACCGGAGCTCCTTCTTCGCGTCAAACATTTTCTCCTCCTGTGGAACCCCACTCCCAAGGGGATAGCCCTATGGAATGATGGAAGATTGGAATAATGGAACAATGGGTACAAATCCTATAGAACACTGAGATAATGGAATTGTGGAATAATCGGTCAATGGGCAAAAAAAATCTCCAGTCTTTTGATTTTCTCAATCTTCCAATCTTCCATTATTCCATTATTCCGGCACCCTTTCCGTCGAATCTTAGTTCGCCTAAGAACGCTTGAATCTCCGGAATGGAGCTTCTCAGCAACTCCTTCCCTCCGCCGTCGAAAATGACCCGGCCGCCCCTCAAGAAAAGAACGCGCTCCGCCACCTTCAGTGCATCAAAAACCTTGTGGGTCACGATGATGAATCCTCTTCCAGCTTCACAGAGATCGAGAATCAGTTGACAGATGATCTCTGCATTGACCGGGTCAAGGCCGGCGGTGGGCTCATCATAAAGAAACATCTTCGGTTCGAAGGATGCCAGAGAACGGGCAATGGCAACTCGCCTGTGCATCCCTCCGCTCAATTCCTCCGGCATCAGATCCTGGTCATGCTCGAGGCCGACGATTCCGAGCAGCTCTTTCACCTTCCCCTCGATCTCTTCCTCGGACATCTTCGTATATTCTCTCAGGCAGAAAGCCACATTCTCCTTCACATTGAGGGAATCGAAGAGAGCCCCCTCCTGAAAGACGATGCTGAATTTCATCCGGATGGCCCGGAGATCGTCTTCCGTCCTGCCTGCAATGTCCTCTCCCTCAATGAGAACCCTGCCCGATTCGGGTCGGAGAAGCCCGAGCATCAGCTTCAGAATCGTAGTCTTGCCCTCTCCGCTTCCGCCAAGGATGGCGATCCTCTCGTCGAAGCTGGCAGAAAAACTGACCTCCTGGAGGACCTGTCGCGTCCCATAAGAAAAGGAGACCTTATCGAATTGAATCATAACGAAAACCCAAAGACATAGAGCAATATCCTGGTCAGGATAAAATCACAGATGATCACCGCGATGATGGATGCAACAACCGCTTTCGTTGTTGCCCTCCGGAGCCCTGTGGCCCCGCCCCGTGTGGATAGACCCGTATAGCAGCCGATGCAGGCGATGAGATAACCAAAGACGAAAGGTTTGATAATCCCCGAGAGAACATTCTCAAAATAAAGGGCTTCTCGAATCGAACTCCAGTAAAACGTGCCACTCTGGCGGCTCACAAATACGGCGACGTAGAAACCGCCAAAAATCGCAATGAGGTCTCCAATAATGGTCAATAAAGGAAGCATGATGATGGAGCTGACAATCCGGGGGGTGACCAGCTTCTTCATCGGGTCGACACCAAAGACCCTGATCGTGTCGATCTGATGTCCGAGGATCATGGACCCCAATTCAGAGGCCATTCCGGACCCAACCCGCCCTGCGAAGACCAGGGCCGTCAGGACAGGTCCGATTTCTCTGATCACGGCAACGCCCACGATCTTTCCGATATACATTTTGAGGCCCAGGGCGGAAAGCTCTGCGGCAAGCTGAAGGGAGAGGGCCATACCGATGAAGAGGGAGACCAGCAGGACGATAAAAAGCGACCCCGCGCCTACATAGTCCATCTGTTCAATCATGTCTTTGAAATAGAAGGGTTTCTTCGTCACACCCAGAAGTCCGCGGGCGGAGAGAAAACAAAAATCTTGAAACTCGCTGATGAACTCGATGATTTTCATGATCTGGTCGAGTATGCTCCTGGTGACCGGAGAAGAGATGCCATTTTTCTGTAAGCTTATCAGATTTCCCCGGTGATGTTCAACAGGTATTTCCGGCGTTCCACAATTCACGGCGTTTTTTCAGGCGAGGGCATGGGCTTGGGGATCGTCAACGGATCAACGACGCTGAAGGTTTCATCCCCTTCAAGGCGCACGACCCTGAAGGATAGGATCTTCTCCCCAATCTCTACTTCACAGAAATGAACAAATCGGACCTCAGGGCCGGGATAGAGGTCTTGATATCTTCTTTCCTTGGGGTCAATCGTGAGTCTGTGCCTCGGTCCCCCGCCACCTCCGGAAACGATGAAGAATTTGCCATCGACCTCAAATCGTTCATACGAGTGACTGTGGCCGCTGAAAAAGAGAGAGGTCTTCCTGAATCGCAGAAAAGGCTCGGCAAAGTAGACTTTCGATCTCTCACTTGGACCGATCACACGGCTATTCGTGTAAGGCGGTTCATGGCAGAAGACCAGGATGTGATCAATCCGTCCATCTCTGTCAAACTTCTCGAGTTCGCTTAGATACCATCGCTCTTGTTCCTGTGTCTGCTCCGCGTTCAGATCGGAAAAGTTGGCATCAAGAAGGATGAGCCCGATGTTCTTCCATTCGAAACTGTACCAGCGCCTTTTTTCAAGATGAGGGAACCGGCTGAAATAGAACTCCAGTACCCTTTGATTGTCTCCGTAGAACTCGTGGTTTCCAAGCAGCGGAAAATAAGGGACCCTCTTCTCACGAAGGGTTTTATGGAGTTCGTCGAACTCCCGCCAGTGCTTCTCTGAACCCCCCCGGGTGGTGAGATCGCCTAAGTGGACGACGAAGACCGGCTCCCGTCTTGTGATCTCATCGATGACGAGCCTCCTCTGCCGGTCATTTCGTTCACGCCAGAACTCCCAGTGACTCGTCGACTGGGTATCGCCGACTACGATGAACTGTCTCTTAGCTGGATCGATCTCACGAAAGCCGGCGTAAGAAGGCGTTTCTTCGGATGCGCAGGCGCGAGACATCGGGGGAGAGGATTCCATCTGGATGGCCAGGCCGACAAGCAGGAGCCCGCCAATCGCACTCGCTCCGAGGGTCTTGCATCTTCCTCTGATACCTTTTCCTAAAACCATTCTCTTTACCCACATCTTATTAGACACATCCCCGGAAAATCACCCCCATTCCCCACTTGGGAATAGCACCTTCTTCATCTTCTGTCAACAATCCTGAAAAAGCCGACCGTCTCTTGCTCGTCCGGGCTCCGCCGAAATCTGCGTTTTGCCTACATTGGGAATCGGGCCTTCACCAATTACTCCGACGGGCTTCTCATCTGATAAGCCCTTACGATCTTTAATCCATACACGAAGATAGCGTCATTTGTTCTCAATTGCTGTTTCGCTTCAGTTCCGCAAAAATTCCGCAAAAATTCTGTTGACAGAGTTCCCTTCCGAGCATATAATACCATAAACTATAGCTGCGCGCGTCGGGAACGGCCCCGCTGAGCTGGACGAGCAGACCCCCTTCGGGCGCAGCTCAGCGGGGCCGTTCGCAGATAGGAAACACGAATGGAATACCAGTACAAGACAGAAATTACTAAACTCCTTGAAGACCCATATTGGGAGGGCTTCTTTGTAGCTCCACCTGCCGGCGATCGAGAGTATCCCCTCATTTTACCGAAGGGTCGATGCCAAGCTGACTTCTGCTACCAATTAAAACCCTCAGGCAAACTCTCTATAGAAGACGATGATGCTCCGAGAGTTGTTAACAATCTTATTAAGTATTGGGAGTGGTGTCTACAGAATCCCGAAGAGCGACCCATTTATTTAATACATATCGTTAGCACTGGGAAGGGCGTGCAAATTGGTCATTGTGAATTTTTGAAAGGCCGAATGGAGCAGGACTTAAAGCAATTCAGATATTATATAATTCCAATAAAAAATTGGACTGCCCCTCAGGAATGGCTTCCTGATCTCCGTAGGAGACTTATAGAGATTTTTCAGCGAAGATGACTGCGAATCGGGTAAGGGACGGTAATTAGCCGTCCCTCCCCACACCACCCATCATGCGGGTCCGCAATGGGCGGTTCGCAGAAATCATCGGGCCTTAGCCGGAAATGACTCATGTTCTACAGTGCTCACAACCAACTGCACCGAGACCAGAGCGAGGGGACATCTTTCCATGACGCGCCTGGATTCGGCTCCTCCTGTCGGATTCATCGCCGCCTCAGAGCTCGTGAGAGAGCCACACTCATTTCTGCGTTCGGGCCTTCCCCTTCGACAAGTTCAGGGTACTATGCCCTCTGCTGACTTCTGTTGACTCACCCGGGATGTTGCCATCCAGGGCGCTGCAGGGTCCCTCATGAGGCGCTGTCTGTTTCGTGGTTCCATGGAGGACTCGTCTCCGCCAACAGCGAACGGATACGCCGGGTTCTTGGTCATCCGGGTGAACCCTCTCCGGATTTTACTCATGAGCCTCCTGCCGCAGGGTAAACAGATCTCCCCGGATAAGAACGTGAACTTTCCGTGCACAACCGCCGCATTTACCCTGCCCCCTGAACCGGCGGGCTTTGTTGTGTTGTGCCAACTCGCCCAGGGGCTAAGCCTTGTATGCGGTTTCTGTCCGTCGGCTCGCACGTTTGCACTCCGGCTTCCTTCGGACCCCTCCTCGCGGAGACGCCCTTGCCTTTGGCTCGTACTTTTGGTAGTATTCATTAGCATGAACACCATCGGTTCTCGTACAGGGGACTTTCACCCCATCAGCTCACGCCCATGCCGGGCGTACACAAATCAATCCGGCGGACGTCTTACAGCCGCCGCTGATTTCGACGTTCGGCGGATGGGCGCTTGCCCGGACTGCAGTGCTTGATTCGTTTTGGCAGCGCTTCGCTCGCAGAGGTAATGTTCCCTGGATTGATGGGGAATGCGCCACGATGAGATCCACGAGAGGCTGAGTTCTCGCTGCTCCTCTGTGCTCTGGCATACCCATGCAGACAAAGGGATAGACGTGACGATTCACGACAGAATACGACATCCAAGTCCCACCGATCAAAGACGTTCAGTAGACTGGGCACGGCGTGTCTTAGAATCCCCAGAGAGATATGTTCTCTTGGATACCGAGACTACTGGACTCGGCAACACGGCGGAGGTCATCCAGATCGGTCTCCTCGACGTTCTCGGAAACGTGATACTTGATACTTTTGTGCGTCCTCTACATCGCAAGAGCATTCCATCCGATGCAGCTAGAGTGCACGGCATTACAATGAAGATGCTACGAGATGCGCCGGGTTATCCGGAGATCGCTAACCAAATAATCGCTAGCACAAAAGGACGAACTGTAATCTGCTACAATGCAGATTATGATTCTCGATTGCTAAAACAGACAGTGCAGCAAAATGGTGGTGCCGCGTTATCGGTGCGCTGGGAATGCGCCATGCTTGAGTATGCCCGCTTTCGCGGAGAATGGAACCATGAGAAAGGGGACTATCGCTGGCACAAGCTTCCTGGCGGTAGCCATTCAGCTCTCGAAGACTGCCGAGCAGTGTTGGCGTTGCTCCACGAGATGGCCAATGCCACGAGGCTCAAACGTTGGTATGAGTTCTGGGTCCGAATGGAATGAAGCCCCAAAAAATACGAAGGGGACATCCTATATTCTTTTTGTCAAGAGGAAAAGTAGGAAAAAAGTTAGATCTTTAAGAACAACAGGTTGGAGATAGTGCCTATCTTTGGGAACACTCCTCCTTCTGAATCCAGTGATTCCAGTGATGGATTCCTTTTGGTTTCGACGAATCTCTCACCCCAGATGAACTCTGCCCCTTAGCGTTACCAGTATTCGATGGGCTGCACCGAGGCAGCCACCCAGCATCCCTTATCCAGGGTGAGCTATGGGGTCAGGTATCGGTAATACGTTATCGATCAGAAATATCATAAATACCGCATTTCCGATGTCTGGCCCTCTTGATCTCCTCTACTTATGCTACCAAGGTGATCAATAAGGTACGGGAGGGTACGGAAAGCTTCACCATCGACTAATTTGGAACTGCTTAAATGCGGGATTATCGCGGACCTTGGGAGCAGAATCGCCTTTTAGAGGGTTGTGAATTACGATATCGCAGAGGTTACGATAGCTGCTATCTGTTCGATGTTCTCCCCTGTTTGGAAAGAGTTACGATATGATCTACAGATATTCAATTGGGATGGATGATTTCTTTCAAGGACGTGTAGGTGCAATCCTCAATGAACTGGCTTCAGGCGGCTCCGCATCCTTCTTTTTCTAACTTTTCCTTGATGATCCGCCGGAGCTCTTTCTTGTCGATCTTTCCGATGTTGGTCATGGGAAAGGAGGTGACGATCTCAAGCCGCTCGGGCAATTTAAAGATCGAAATCGATCTCTCCTCTTTGAGAAAGCGGCAGAGCTCTTCGAGGGTAAGACCGTGGTCCCCTCTGGTCAGCACAAAGGCGCAGCCTTTCTCACCCAAGACCCGGTCGGGCATGGCGACATAGGCGCAGTTTTCCACCTTGGGGTGAGCCAGGATATGGTTTTCGACTTCTTCCGCGCTGATCTTTTCAGCGCCCCTGTTGATAGTATCCTTGATCCTTCCTTCGACACTCACATAGCGGCCTCGATAGAGCCTCACCACGTCGCCTGTGCGGTAGAAGCCGTCCTCTGTGAAGGCCTTTTTATTGTATTCGGGGGAGTTGTAGTATCCTCTTATGGTGATGGGACCCCGAACGACCAGTTCACCGGGCGTTCCGGGAGAAACCTCCTGGTCGTTCTCGTCCACGATGCGGATCTCATCGTCTTCGAACGTGGGGGTACCCTGGGTATTGAGGAGAAGGTCTTCAGGGTCATCCCTCTGGGTCCAGAAGAGCATCCCTTCGGCCATCCCAAGGTTCTGGTGATAATCACACCCGAGCGTCGTCTTGATCTTTTTTGCCACTTCCGGATTGAGCCTTGCTCCTCCGGCAAGGACAACGTCGAGGGAGCTCAAATTGTACTTGGAAAGCTCCGGCGCCTCCATCCACCGGATCAGCAGAGCCGGAGGGGTGGGCATGATCGTGATTTTCTCCTTTTCGATGGCTTCGAAAACATGCTCGGTTTTCGTGGAGGGAATAAGGACAACCTTTCCGCCTTTGTAGAGCGTCCCAAGCAATCCCGGGCAGGAAAGGGCAAAATTGTGATTGACCGGGATAGCGATCCCCATCACAGAATCTTCCGTGACTTTTGTGATTTCAGCCACTGCCTTGAAGTTGGCGCTATAGTCATTATGGGTCCTCGGGATGATTTTGGGGACCCCGGTCGTTCCTCCGGAGAGCTGAAAGAGCGCAGGCTCCATCGGGTCCGGCCGATATTTCTTGAGCGATGCAGGGGAGACTCTCTCTTCGATTTCATCTCCCAAAAGATTTGTGATGGAGATGAACCCCTCCTCCACAGCGTCCCCGGATACGAACGTAAACTCGAGATTCGGAGCCTTTTTCCGGACCTCCCAGGACATCTCCTGATGCGAGAAATCTTTGAAACGGGACGGGATGACGTGGGCCCTCGCCCCGGTGAATTGGGCAAAAAAGGAGATCTCGGCATCCCGGTGGGCAGGAAGGGACATGATGGGGATGACGCCAATCTTCACCGCGGCAAAGAAGCAGTAGACGAATTCCGGTTCATTGGGCAACTGGAGGATCATGATGTCGTACGTCTTTAAACCGGCGGCGGCAAAATGGAGCGCAAGCCTGTTCACCCTCTCTCCCATCTCACGGTAGGTGACGTATTCCCCATTGCAGGCGAGGGCCACCCGATTGCCGTAGTTCCGGACGCACTCATCGAACTCCTCGCCGATGGTCCTGTCAATCCAGTAGCCCTTCTCTTTGTACTCCCTGATGAAAGATTCCGGATACGGGACAAACCCTTTCAGCATGGTCGTCTCCTTCCTTTCGGGATATTAGCACAACCTTAAAGGATTCATCTCACCACAGGCACAAAGTTCACAGCGCGGCGTAGCCGCGGCCAAATCCGAAGCACGAAATCCGAAACTCGAAAGGAATGGAAGCGCAGCTTCCCGGAGATGAAAGGGCATTACATTTGTGTCCCTTCCGGGACACGTTGCCGGTCGAATGAGAAAAATTCGAATGGCCTAAACAAGTTAGAAAAAGAACTACGCAAAAATCTTAACAAAATTTCAAGAAATTGACTGTGAGTAGTACAGAGCAGTGCCTCAAGGGATGATGACCAACCCATTACCTGCGGAGCGTCCCTCTCACCCTCTTGGAATAGCACCTTCTCTATCCCGTGTCAACAATCCGGAGGATCCCCATTTGACCCGCTCATCGTTTTGTGGTATCAATCCTTCGTATGTTGAAGCCTTTCCTGGCAGATCTGCATATTCATACGGTTCTTTCAGCCTGTGCCGAGGTGGAGATGATTCCTCCCCTCATTACGGAACGGGCTCAACGCCTGGGTCTGGGCCTCATCGCCATCACCGACCATAATGCCTGCTACAATGCCGAGGCGGTCATGAAGGCAGCAGCCGGGACAGGGCTCCATGTTCTGCCCGGAATGGAATTGCAGACGGTCGAAGAGGTCCATATGTTGTGCCTCTTCGACACCATGGCTCAATGCCAGAAATGGCAAGACGAAGTGTGTCAAAAACTTCCGCCTCTCCAGAATAAGGAAGAAGTCTTCGGATCTCAATTCGTCGTAGATGCCACTGGGGAATGGATTCGGACGGAAGGCCGCCTCCTCGCGACGTCAACAGAAATGACCCTCGAAGAAGTAGCCACAAAGGTCCATCTTCTTGGAGGCGTGGTCATTCCTGCCCACGTGGATCGCCCCTCGTTCAGCCTCTTTTCAAACCTCGGATTCCTGCCGGACCACCTGCAGGTGGATGCCATGGAGGTCACATCTCGGTTTGCTCCCGAGGTAGGACTCCAGCAGTGGCCCGAGCTGAGGGCCGCCAGTCTGGTCATTGGCGGGGATGCTCACCGGCTTTCGGAAATTCAGAATCGCACGCTCTTTAAGATCGCTTCGCCTGCCATCGAGGAAATCTCTCTCGCCTTCAGAGGCGAACAGGGCAGGAAAGTCGTCGTGGAATGGATGAAGGACCGGAATGATGGAATATTGGAATAATGGGATGATGGCACGCCAGAATACTGGAATAATGAAAGGTTGGAATATTGGGAAAATCAAAAGACAGGAGATCTTTTTCTAACCCATTATTCCATCATTCCATTATCCCAGTATTCGCATCTTTTCCACCAGGTCTTTCACCCTCCAGACCAGGCTGGAGAGGCCGCAAAACCTCCTTCCCCAGAAGGGGGTGAATGATTTTCTGGGATCGGGGTGGATCGAGCAAAAATCCCGACATCGGATCTTATGCAGGGCCTCCTCAAAACCCTTTGCATCCTTCTCATCCTTAAAGTAGTCCGGGATCCAATACCCGAGTGAAGAGAACGGTCTTTCTTTCCCTCCGTGATAGTGATAGAAATCGATGAAGCTTCGAAGCGAAGTCTCCACGCCAAACGTTTCCGAATCAAGATGCCATGGAGCGCCCGGCTCCATTTCGAGTGTGAAGGTGCGAATGGCTTTCACATTCGAATAGCGCTTTCGGATTTCCCCTTGGAGTCGAGCCGTCTTTCGTAAATCCTCTTCCTTTTCAAAAGGAACACCGAGTGTGAAGAAAAGCTCGCACCACACCCGGTTCTCCTTCATCCGGTCGAGACACTCCATTAAAGCTTCATTGGTATAGGCATATCCCTTGTGAATCCTTCTCATCTTCACCGACCCGACATCCGGGGAGAGGATGATACGGGATTTCTTGCCCGGAAAGGTCTTCTTAAAGGATTGGATAAAATCGGTCGTGGGCAGGCTGAAAGACTCGAAGAAACAGTCCCGATTGAGCTTTTCTTCGCGGATGCGCGAAAAGAGCTGGAGATAGTAATCGGGCTCCTGCGGATAGGGATCGAAGGAGATATAGAGGCTCTCATAGCCATATGAAGCAGCCTCTTTGATCGTTTGAAGAACCTCTTCCATTCCTCTGAAGATCACCTTTTCTCTTCCCGTAGTCGTCTTCAGGGATAGAAAACCGCCGCCGCACCACGTACACTGGACAGGACATCCCCTTCCAACGACGAGCTGAAAGACCGGCGACTTGGGCGAATAGATCCGGAGATTCTTCTCTTTGGAAAGGCCCTTCACGTAGAAAGGCTGACCGATGTAGCGGATGTAAGTTGAATAATTTTTCAGAAGGGAAAAGTTGGTGAAGGACAGAGCATTGAGATCTTCTTCCGAAGCCACATAGGAAAGAGGGTTGACCATGACCCGCCTCTTCCTCCTCCAGGTGAGGTTGGGAATCGAAAAAAGGTCTTCCTCATCCCGGAGAATCGCACGGGTCAATTCCAGAAGCGGGATCTCTGCCTCCCCGCGGATGATTCCATCGACGCCGTCAAAGTTCTTCATGATCTCTTCATGAAAGAAACTCGCCGTATAACCGCCAAGGAGGATATAGACGGAGGGAAAGGCGGCTTTCACCTTCTTTACCGTCTCCATCACGTCGAAGCTCTGATGGTGCCAATGAAGATCAAGGGCAATAAGGCGGGGGTTCTTCGCTCGAATATAATCAAGGATGGAAAACTGATGATCGTGGATCCACTCCACCCCCATGTGGACAATCTCGGTCGAAATCTCGTTACGATGAAGCAGGTCTGCCAATCCGAGAAGCCCCATGGGAAGGAAGTTGATCCAGATAAACTCACCGAGGGGCCTGTAATGGTTTACTAACTTTGGAATATGTAAAAAAAGGCATTCCATTTTCGCCATCGGAGCTATTGTAAAATGGCTGAACGAACGATTTCAACCCTGAGCGTGACATTTTTCACGGGCTCGGGTTGTCATCGTGTTTCGGCTTCCGAAGAGCCTTGACAGGGTGGTGAAAGGCCGTGTAAGCTACATGTGATTCTGCAAGTGGATGACCTTTGAAAAGGATGATGAAAGCGATTCTCGACGTGCTTCTTTCCATTCTGATCCTGACGGCCCAATGGACCTTTGCTGAAGCCTCTGATAAAGCGGCAGCAAACATCCAGACTCCAATCTCTTTTCAAGCCCTGAAAGATCAACTAAGAGCAGGCTATGGGAAGAAAACTCCAACGCAGTGGGGGGAGAAAGTAAGGGGGGTCAAGACAAGGCTGAAAACGGAGAGAAGGATCCTTGCCTTGACATTTGACGCTTGTGGAGGTCTCCGGGGGAACGGATATGACTCGACGCTGATGGAATATCTCATACGAGAGAAGATACCCGCCACCCTCTTTGTGAGCGGTCTCTGGATCGATGCGAACGGAGAGACCTTCCAGCAGCTCGCCAACCAGCCCCTTTTCGAGATCGAAAATCATGGCTATGAGCACAAACCCTGCTCGGTGGCCGGGAGGCATGCCTACGGAATCCGTGGGACCTCAAGCGTCGAGGAAGTCGTTGACGAGGTTGAACGAAATGGCAGAAAGATAGAGGCCTTGACCGGTCGCAGGCCGAAATATTACCGCTCGGGAACTGCCCACTGTGATGACGTTTGTGCTGAAATCGCTCGAGCCCTTGGATACGACGTGGTCAATTTCAGCGTCCGTGGAGATGGGGGAGCTACCTATTCAGAAGAGGAGGTCAAAAAAGCCCTCCTCGAAGCCCCTGCGGGCTCGATCCTCATTTTACATATGAATCATCCGGAGGCAGGAACCGCAGGGGGAATCATGGAAGCCATTCCTGAGCTGAAGAGAAGAGGGTTCGGGTTCGTTCATCTGTCAGCCTATGAGTTAGCAGAATGAGGAATCAGGAGCAACTATGAAAGCCGCCATCAACATGTGGAAGAACACCCGGATGATCATTTTAACGGCTGTCTGCGCTGCGATCTACGGCGCGGCCCTCATCGCCTTCAAGACGGCGATCCCCTTCGTTCCGGGGATCACGGAACTGCGGGTGGCCAATATCTTTCCCATGACCTTCGGCCTTCTCTTTGGCCCGGCAGGAGCCTGGGGGACGGCGATCGGCAATCTCATCGGTGATCTCTTCGGTGGAACCCTCGGTCCCGGATCGATCGCAGGCTTCGTAGGAAATTTCCTCCTGGGATATCTTCCCTATGCCATGTGGAACAGGCTTATCCCCTTTGCCGAATTATCGCAGGGGTGGAAGCCCAAAAACTGGCAGAGCTGGGTGAGCTACTTCGTCGTCGCCTTTATCTCCAGCACGGCCTGCGCTATCGTCATCAGCGCCTTTGTGGATGCCATGGGTATTGTGCCGTACGCGGTGCTTTCAAAAATCATCACCCTCAACAATACTCTGGCGAGCTGGCTCGGCGTGATCCTGCTTGTCTCCGTCTTCAGCGTGACCAAGGAGCAACTCGGTCTCTTCTGGGCCGACGTCATGGATGAGACTGATATTGGCAAACCCCTGGCCGGGGGCCTCGGTGCCTGGCTCATCACGATCGCCTCGGTTGCCGGCCTGGTGGGTGGCGCCACCACAGGATTTCCCATGGCAGCGATCGGCTGGATCTGTACGGCTGGCATCATCCTTGGAAGTCTCCTGTTGTGACCTTTTGTGGCCCTCTTAGGCTAAAAGATGACTCCCGTGATCTCTATTGATAACCTCACTTTTACCTACCGGGGCCGCGAGAAGCCTGCCCTCAAGAATATCACGGGCCGTCTGGAGCAAGGCTCTTTTGTCGTGGTGATGGGCCATGGAGGTGCGGGCAAGTCAACCCTGTGCTGTTCTCTTAACGGGTTGGTCCCTGGATTTTTCCGGGGTCAGTATGAAGGTCGGGTGACGGTGAAAGGCCAGGAGGTTTCCCGGCACAAAGTGGCTGAGATGTCACGCCTCGTTGGCCTGGTGCTCCAGGACTTTGAGGCCCAGCTCTTTTCGACCACCGTGGAACTGGAAATGGCCTTCGGACCTGAAAACCTTTGCATCCCCCCCCATGAGATCGAGCAGCGGATTCACCACTACCTCTCCTTCCTGGGTCTCGACAAATTCCGAAATCACGAACCGGCCACTCTCTCCGGAGGGCAGAAGCAGCGGCTCGCCATCGGCTCCGTTCTTGCCATGGAACCGGAGGTCATGGTGATGGATGAACCGACCACAGATCTCGATCCCCGGGCCCGGCAGGAGATACTTCGGGTGGCAGATAGTCTGAGAGACGAGAAAAGGACGCTCCTTATCGTCGATCACGAACCGGAGACAGCAGAAAACGCGGATCAGGTATGGTTGATGAAGGAAGGCACAATCGCAGCGCAAGGCAAGCCCGGCCAGGTCCTGTCAGATATCTCCGCATTAGGGGCCTGCGGCATTGCAATTCCTCCAATGGTGGAATTGTTTAACTCCATGGGGTGGCCGGGAAACCCGGTCTCTGTAAAAGAAGCCATTCCAATGATCGAGAAACATGGCCTTGCAAGAGCCGGGAAATTCAAGCCCCCAGGGGAAATATCTGCCGGTTTGCCGGGGCCCGTGATTCTGCAAGCTGAGGAGCTTCGCTACGTCTATCCGTATCACCACTTCGAAGCCCTGCATGGGATCAACCTCTCCATCCGTGAAGGTGAATTCTTGGCCTTCCTGGGACAGAACGGCTCTGGCAAAACGACACTGGCCAAGCATTTTAACGGATTACTCAAACCCACCTCCGGCCGGATGCTCCTCCGGGGGAAACCCACTGCCAGCTACACCCATCGGGATATGGCGCGGCTGGTGGGATTCGTATTTCAGAATCCCGACCACCAGATCTTTGCAAACACGGTCTATGAAGAGGTAGGGTTCAGCCTCAAGGTCTTCGGGGAGGATGCTGAGACGATTGACAGGCACGTCTCAGAGGCCCTGGATGTCGTCGGCCTCCAGGGATATGAAGGGAGATCTCCTTCCGGGCTGATGAAGGGGGAAAGGCAGCGCGTGGCAGTGGCTTCCGTCCTTGCCGCAAAACCTCATGTCCTTGTCCTTGATGAACCGACAACGGGCCTGGATGATCGCCACCAGCGCGACATGATGGGGATGCTCAAAGATCTTCACAAGCGGGGGCACACCATCATCATCATTACCCATTCGATGAAGGTGGTTGAAGAATACGCGGATCGGACGGTCGTGTTGAAGGGGGGGGCCATTCTACTCGACGGACCGACTCGCACCGTTTTTTCGGATGAGGATCGGCTGGCGGAGACTTCGCTTCGGCCCTCTCCCATTGTACAGTTGAGCAACTGGCTGGGAACGCAGGCTCTTACGGTCAGGCAGATGGTGGAGGAGCTAAATGAGTCCCATTGAAAAATGAAAATTGTAAAATGCAAAATGGGAAAGAACATAGAAGAGAAGAAGAGGATCATCCCTTGTCATTGATGAGTTCGTAGGGTGGACAAAGCGGCTTGCCTGCCGAAGCTTTGGCGTAGGCATGGAGCGTGTCCACCATGCTCTTTTATGTAACTAATGCCCCATGCCCGGAGGGCACCCACGCCTGCGTGCCGAAACGCCATGCCGTGCCAGACCTGGATGGACACTCCGGCGTGCAGGCACGAACCATGAAAAAAGAACTCTCCCTCTCCCGCTGACGGGAGAGGGTGGGGGTGAGGGTGGGACATTGCGGGTTTCCCCCTCACCTCAATCCTCTCCCACGGAGGGGAGAGGAAGTATTTGGTGCTATTTTCTACATATTTCCTGAAGGGACCACCCTGTTGCGGAAATGAATATCTTCCTCTATCTGGATCGGAACACGTGGATTCATCGGCTCGACCCGAGGACGAAGCTGGTTAGTATGCTGATCCTCTTTGCGATCTGCCTCTGCTTCAATCACCCGCTCTACATGGTTGTGATTAGCCTCGGCATCATTACCATCGCCATTTCAGCCAGAGCCCTTTTCAACTTCTGGCGGATACGGTTTATTCTCTTTCTCCTTGTAGCCTTCAGCACCATCATCTGGCCCTTCTTCGTGAAAGGGTCGACCCCATGGTGGAGTTGGGGGCCTTTCCACCTTAGCCGGGAATCTCTTCTCTATGGGATTGCCGTTGGGCTCCGTCTCGCTTCGTTTGTAAGTATCGGACTGATCCTTCTTTCGACGACGAGAAATGAAGAGCTGACGAACGGTCTCATCCGGATGGGAGTCCCCTATCCTGTTGCCTTTGCGTTTTCCACAGCCTTGAGACTTGTACCCACATTTGCCGGGGCAGGAGCCACCATCATTCAGGCACAGATGTCGAGGGGACTGGATCTGGAAGGAGGAAGTATTTTCAGCCGCGTCGGAAAATTCATCCCTCAGGCTGTTCCCCTCTTTCTTTATGCCATCCGTCACACGAACCTTCTGGCGATGGCTCTCGAATCGAGAGGCTTCAGCCCTGAGTCTAAGCGAACGTTTTATTATGAGCCCAGGATGGGAAGGATCGATTACGGAGTGATCGGTTTTCTCATGGCGTTGCTTGGAGTAGCCTTTTTTATGCGCCTGGGTTTACATCTCGGTACCATCATCCCAGGCCGACTGTAGGCCCTTGGGGAGGCACGGGGGCCTGCCCCGGCAGTTGAAATGATAACCTGTAGTGTGCGATCTCCGATCGCGCCGCCGATAACTGGCTACCAGTCGCCGCCACCACCACCGCCAGAGCCTCCACCGGAAAAACCCCCACCATCTCCGCCTCCGCCCCCCCCGATGCCGCTTCCCCTCGGGGCGGAGAATACCGCTGAAGCAAGGCTCGATGTCATGGAATTGACGGAATGGGTGAACCCGTAGGGACTGAACGTCGTGAACCCTACAGGAGAGACATACCAGTTGGGGGGATCCTGATAAATCCCCTGAAACGCCTTTGCCCAATTGTCTACGACATTGAGGGCCATCGCATAGGGCAAATACTTTGAGAAGAGCTCTTTGTCTCCCATCCGTTCAAGTTTATCTTTCTCGGCACGCTTCATGAATTCCCGAAAACCTAAAATATCGATGTACGCCAGGGCGCCCTCCCTCGTTTTTGCAGGCATGACCCTTGCGAAGGCAAAGACAGGGATCGCTGCGAGCAGGCTTGCGACAACTCCCTTCACGGCAGACCCGGAGACGAGAAACAGAAGCACAAGACTTCCGAAGACCATAATCACGAACCCGGCAGCGACATATGAGTTTCTTACCTTCTCGGGATTTGTGGCAAAGTATCTTTTTCTGACGAGATCTCCATAAAGAATTTTCTTTAAGACGGGCAAATAGGCATAGAACCTGTTTTTTAAGTCCGAGACAAATGTGTCGGATCCCGTAGGGAAAAGGCATTTCATCATTTCTGTCTCAAAGGGGCTGAGATCCGAATCCGGTCCCTTCACCCTCTTGAGGTAGTAATCCTTCTTATCCAATATCAACCCTTCGTGTTTCGTCTCCTCGATCTGAAGATATCCCTTGACGCCAAGACCGACAATGGAGGAAGTGATATCCCTTGGATCGACCTTCTCGTCGATGAGTGTTCCAACCTCCGCGGAGGTGAGGAGCTTATTGTCAAACTTAGGGGGTTCGTACTGAACGGTAATCGACTCCCTCACCTTCGGGTCCCTCCCCCTCCGGTACCATCGAGTCACCATAAAAAGAAGGGAAAGAACGGGAAGCAGAAAGACCCAGTTCTCTCCAAAGTCAATGTCCCACAAAAACTGCTTCCACGAGGGAGGTGGAGTAACGAGTCCCTTGTCCCATCCAAAGGCGATCGTCAGCCCTTCCCCTGTGCGAAGGTTTCTCCTGGTGACAAATCTCCCTTTGTTCCCGGAAGTCTCAAAGGAGCATTCGGACTCGCTTGAACCGTAGACGCCGGTATAGCACGCTCCCAGCGATTTCTTAGTTTCGCCCGTCGCAACCAGGGAAATCTCTGCCGATGCCTCCCGGATGGGCGCTTTCCAGAAATTCCCCGTAACGTTCCAGTAGAGCTCGTCGTGGTCCTGCAAAAAGAGTATCACATTTTCAACCTGATAAGTGATCACGTAGGTCTGGTTACCGCCTACCAACTTGTTCGGGTCACCAATCCTGATGTTGACCACATGGCCCGCCTTGCTGACCGTATACTTCCACTTCTTGCCTGATTCATCCGTGACAGAAACGACAACGATGGGTGTTCGGATCACCTTGCCAAGCTCATTCTGGTATTTAAAAGGGATCTCCCGATAGATGCCGTGCCTCGGCCGATAGAATTTCACATCAATGGTTTCCGTAACGGTAATGGAAGAGTCCTGCTTCACCTGAATATCGGAGTGATACCGAATGATCGTGAAATTCTGGGCGGAGGCTGGGGAGGCCAGCAGGATGAGGGCAATGATAAGGTTGAGGCTGAGGCTAAGGCTAAGGCTGAGACAAAAAGGAAGTCTTCTTGCTTTCATTTCACTTCTTACCTCTCACTTTTTCACGTTGATTCTCTTCATTTCCCGATTCGCAATTGTTTCCCTTTTCTCCCCATCTCCCTGCTACGCTGATTGCACCGATTTGAAAACCAAGATTACACCGATTTCAAATTTTTCTCCGTTTCCCCGCTTCTCCGTTTCTCCGGTTCTATCTTTCTCCCCATCTCCCCAATTGCTCTTCTCATTCCGCAATTCGCAATTGATCAAAAGCTCACCTTGACTGCCTTTCTCTCTTCGGGGGTATCGAGCTGGAAGAAATCACCCTGTTTGAAGTTGAACATCGATGCAATGATGTTCGAGGGAAATACCTCGATCTGCGTGTTGAAGTCCCGAACCACGGCATTATAGTATCTTCTTGCCGATTCGAGATTGTTCTCCAGTTCCTGGAGCTGAGATTGGAGCTGAAGGAAGTTCGTATTGGCCTTCAATTCCGGGTAGGCCTCGGCCACGGCGAAGAGGCTCTTCAGGGTGTCCCGAAACACATTCTCTGCCTTCGCCATCTCTGCCGGGGTGGTTGCCTGCATGGCCATGGACCTCGCCTTGGTCACATTCTCAAAGACCGATTTTTCATGAGCGGCATAACCCTTCACGGTCTCGACCAGGTTCGGCACGAGGTCATATCGCTTCTTGCACTGGACATCGATATCCGACCATGAAGACTTCATCGTGTTCCGGAGACGAACAAGTTTGTTGTAGATGGAGATGACAGCAAAAACGATGATCGCAGCGATGATGATAATGATGAGTGTCGTCATTTTCTCCCCCTTGGATTTGGATTGACTTGTAGATTACTGAATTTTTGGGATTTTTGCAAGGAAAACCTTTCTGTACTACTCCCTCAGAACCAGTAAGGCGTTTTCTGCGTCCACGGGCTATTGGGATATCGCCGGTGGAGGACTGTGAAGGCCTCTTTCGACAGGTCTGAGGTATCACGGGTGACCCGGCCATAGCGCGTTGACTTCACCGCAAAATGAAGAGCCTCCGGGATCCGGGGGTCCTGGGGCTTCATCTTGAAGCGCTCGATCACCTGCCTCGTCAAATAGTCCGGGGCTGCCCCGATCTTGAGCAGCGCATTCCATTCCTGTTCACCCTCCTTTCTGTTGTCTTCGGTGAGAAAGGCAGGTGATTTTGCCGCCGATTCCACCAGCGGGCAGGGTGTCGCGAACTCGCGTCCTTCCTGTCCGGAACACCACCAGTTATCACGGTATTCATCGATCCTGTCGAGGGGGGTCAATCGGCCGATGCCCGGTTGAAGATAGGGTGTCATGCCGGGGTTCCGGAGTATAAGGAGGAGGGCCGAAAATTTCCTGTCCTTTTTATTCTTCTCGGAAAGAGAGGCGGCGAATTCAGACTTCAATTCGGGAACGAGTCCCTGAAGCGATGTCGCGAGTTCGGCCGCGATTTCATTCTGATCGATCAGTACAGCCCTCACCCAGGCAGAGAGGGCAACCTGCCTTCGCAGGTGCTCCGGCAGCCTGTCACCCTTTACCGCGTCGAGCGCCATACGGAGTGAGATCTCTTTATTGAAGACACCCACGGAATCGGAATCCAGAAGCGGAAGCCCTTCAAAACGCTTAAATTCCTTATCCCAAAGCGCGTCTTCCTCTTGGGGAACTCCTTTCCCGCCGAAGTCGTAGAAGATCCCGGCTGGCATGCGTTTCGCGTCCGCGAGGAATTCTTTAAAGTCCCTGGCCAGTTTCATCCGGAGTCCCAGGAAGATGTTGATCGAAGATTGCGGAAGGAGGTCTCTGTCCTTCGAAAGGAGTTGATCGAGCCTCCGGAGGGCCTCTTCGGTCCTGCCGGAATCGAGCAAGAGACGAATTCCATAATACGAGAGAGAGGGAAAGGCGGGGGAACCAGGTATCACTTTATCTGCCTCATCAAGCAGGGCGCGAAGATCGGGATGATCTGTCTTCATTTTTGACAATGCCGCCACAAGCCACGGAAGGGAATGGGTCTCCTTCCATCCTCTCATACAAGGATCGAGGTTGTCTCCCTGGAAGGACCGAATCCAGTCCGTAAGCTCATCCGGCCTTTCTTCTTCAGGAAGGTTGGATAGGTAGAGATAGTCTTCCACCTTCGTTTTCAGCGTACTTCCTGATCTCCCTTTCAGGATAGCGACTGAAAGCTCCTTTATTCTTTTTTCAGGATTCGCTCTCACCTGGACGAGATCCAGTAACCTCTCCGCTGCCGGGTGCATTTTGCTTAGGCTTTTGTCGGCAAGTAACACACTGAGCTCAGCCTTAGCCCCGGCGAGAAGTGTACGGTTGTTCTTCCCCTCTCCCTCCGTGAGGCTTGCTTTTCTCACAATCGCCCTGATCGCAAGGTAGGGGGCGATCTCTTTCCAGGGAGACGAGGGATCTTTGGCGATCTCGCGGAAGAGGTTCTCGGCAGTATCGAAATCGCCCGCATAGAAATGGGCGGCTGCGATCTGGTAGGCTCGATCCGCCTTGATGAGAGGATGAATTCCATCGGGAGCAAGAGGGGGAATAGTAGGCCCCTTTGGGCAGTTTACGAAAACCATGTCCTGTGCTGAAAGCCATTCCCTCACTTCGAAACTTCGTAAGCCAAATTTTTCGATTCTCTCCTCGAGCGTTTTCCTGGCGGTGATGAAAGCATCATCCGTGCAGTTGAGGTACCAGAGAAAATGTCCCCCTCTCTGCTCTGAACGGGTCGCGTCGAGGTACTGGAACTTTTGTGACCCCGGTACTTTCTCGCGCATCGCAAGCCATTCCCATACCGGCGGACGAGTCCTCTGATCCTCGAAGAATCTTCCCTTCCAGAGCCCGACCATTGCCTGCTGCTCTTCCTCATCCAGTGGAATCCCAGCCAGATAACGATAGGCGACTAAGAGATAGGAGGCTGCATACGTCGGCTTCAGGATTCCCAGACGCCCCTTAGCGAACGTTTCAAGAGGGAAATCCGGATGAAGTGAATATTCAAAATAAGTTGTTGGGAAGAAAGGACCACAACTGTAAGCAGGGAGGATGCCCCATGAAAGGACGAGAGCAAACGGGACTATGATTCGAATCATTCTAACTTTCTTGACGTTCATGGCCTCACCTCACTCATTATTTTCCTCAGTGCTCCTTCGGACCATGGCCCGGGATGAAAGAGATAAAGACGTCGTCCCGGCGGGAGCCTGGGGCGACCCTCATCCGTGGAGATCCCGATGCTCCGCCTGCAGATCGGGGCGAAGTCTCCTCCCTTTTCAAGGTGAAAAAAGACTTGGTCTCTGTCCGGCCCCACCCGGAAGAGCATGGGCACCACCTCATCAACAGGAAGACCCGAAAGCCAGTCATCGTGGAGACACCACGAAGCAAGAGCCGTGATGGAAAGGGCGATTGACTTGGGAAGAAGCCTTCTCATGTCCTGCAGGAGTGCCCGATAGAAGGCACGTTCCGAGACTTTTGCGTCGAAGTCAATCTGGAGGGCTGAAACGCCTCTCATCTTCACCGCCTCGATAATGGCTGAAGTCATCTGCGGCCTCAATTCGGAGGTATCCCGAAGTGGCTTTTTCCTCTCAGTCTCGATACGGACGACGGCGGTGAGATAAGCTCCCTCTGGAACGCGAAGGGGCTGAAGCCTCGGACAGACATGAACGCCTTCGCTCCTGATGTGAATCGTTCGCGAAAGGAAGGCAACACCCACCTCCCGCGGATCGACAAACGAAAGATCTTCAGGCCTCTCCCATGCCCATACCATGATCGGAGGTGGCGTTGGCTCGCTCTTGCGTAGGAACATGGCCTCCTCCGCTCCGGCGTGGCGGATGAGGGACCCCGCTCCCATTATCAAGATCAAGATGAAGATCAAACCCTTCTTCATACTTTCGTTCCGTGCGAGGCCTGGCTAAGCTCGTCCTCTACGCCATTCTCTAAGTAATGCACCATGCCCGGAGGGTACCCCCGCCTGCGCCAAGGCTTTGGCGGACAAGCTCGAACCATGAAAAAAAAGTCTCCCTCTCCCACGGAGGGGAGAGGAGGTATTTGAGGTCATTTTCTAACTAATTTGACCATGTTAGAGGTCGTCAGTCAACAGAATTATTGCGGAAATCCGGAGGCAGGTCTTATTCGCTGATTTGAATGGCTGGCGAGGCTTCTTCTCTTTCCGCCACGTAGAGTTCGAAATCACGAGGGGTCCCGTTCTTCCGGAAGACAGCCTCGAGGGTTTCGAGGATCAGCTCTTTCCTGTTTCGCTTTGCGCTGATGTGTCCGAGCATGATCGCTTTTGGAGCAGAAGCGCTTCGGCGTCGCGCATGATAAAGAAGCCATGCGGCCTTCTCGTTTTTCATGTGAAATCGGCTATTATAGTTTGGATTTTTCCTCAAGAGACCCGGGTCATGATTCGATTCAACAAAGATGAAGTCAGCACCGACGAAATAATCGAGAAGGCCCTGCCAATGGCAAAGGTCGGTCATGATGACGACCTTTCGTCGAATTCTTCCCGTTCGGCAATGAATCACGAAGCCAAAATTTGAGACCTCCGGAGAGTGGGGAATCGGTATGGGTTGAAAAAGAAATTCCCCGATCCGGAACGGCCTGTCAGAGAAAGTCCGGACTTTCATCTGTTCCTCGGGAATTTTTCCAAGATCGATCCCCTTCAGTTCAGAAAGTGAACTTTCGTGGCACCGGATCTGGAGACCATGGCGAACGAGGACCTGGAGTGAGGAGCGGCAGATATGATCATTGTGGGGGTGTGAAATCACCACCCCATTGATCCGGCCTGGATCGCCGATGTGCTCCTCGATGAGAGCTTCACAGCGGGACCGCGAGCGTATTCCGCAGTCGATCAGCACAATCGTTCTGTCCGTCCACAGCATGAGGCAGTTGCCGCTGCTTCCAGACCGAATCGATTTGAAGTAAAGGGGCATCAGATTTTTATCTTTCTTTTCCCAGGTTCAGCCTTTGATAGGATGCCTCATCTGATCTCGCTCAACTTGAGCATCTGGCCGGTGGTGAGATAGTGGTTCAACATCTGCTCGAGCATTTGCATCCGCTTACTGAAGTCTCCATCCGACAGGCCCTTCACTAACTTGTTTCCTTCGCCATTGAGGCCGGTGATGACCTGACGCCACTCCGATTCGGTCTTTCCTTCTTCTATCTGACGGAGGGTAATCGTGTATCGGATTGCCCGGATTCCGTTGACGCGAACGAACTCAACCAGGCTCGGTTTCTCATAGCGAGACACGACCCATGTATCTTCAGGGCCATCCTGTGGAAAATTTGTCTGGAAGATGCAGTCCTGTTCCGCAAATCCTGAGTCACTGTAGATCATTTCGCATTGCCAGGGCTCGATCCATTCGAACTCCCGAACCGGGCAGAGTAATGGAAATATGGCCTCCGGGTTACTCGCAAGCAGCATCGTGTATTTTTTAATCGTCCTTGTGTGGTTCATGTTTCCTCCCTCTATCATTGGAGTTGCCCTTCGCCCACCCAGAATATAACTCAGAGAGATGTATGTCAAGGCAAGCTTGCCGTAGATCTCGGAAAAATATCTTAACGGAAACCCAATTTTTCGGAGACCCCCTTTGGGCAGACACGGAGGTCTACCTCTACGAAGATTTCCAGGGTCGAAAGAAACCAAATGAGGAAATTCTTGTCGAACGAATTCGTCAAGAATGTCGAAACCGCATAATTGCCTGGAAAATAGCATGGGGCGCAGAACAGAGCACATAGCGTAACAACAAAAAAACAAAAGCACTTTCCATTGTTCGGAGGTGTCGTCCCCGTGATGAAAAATTACCCAAAAGTTAATGAAAAATCTGAATCGACACTGGATACCGTCGACAAATATTTCCTCTTCCCTGCCCCATTCCCAGTCGAGGGATTTCGGAATCCCGTCCGAATAATCTGAACGTCCTCCTTCCCGAGATACTTCCTGACTCGAGGTCTCGTCCCCTCCCAAACCCTCCGAAAATAGAGAACAAATCTACCTTACAAGCATCGCTCTCAGTCTGCAACCGAATGACGAGCCCCTGTCTCCGATCAGGGGAACGGAGCGCTGTTGGCACGGGCTTTGCTTTTTAATGAGGTCAAAAATCGAAATAGAAAGGAGGTAAAAGAGATGAAAAAAGGGATGATCGCATTGGGGTTAGGGGTAGTGCTGCTTCTCGGCGTGTCTTATTCCTTCGCAAAAGGTCCTGCTTCAGGTCCCGGATACGAACCAACGGGAGCCTGCAGGGGGCTCTGGAGCGATCCAACTTTTACAGCAGAACAGAAGGCCAAATTGCAGGAACTTCGCCGAAAGTTCGTTGATGAGACAGCCCAGTTGAGAGGCACGATAGTCACCAAAAGGCTTGAGCTTCAATCCCTCTGGACCGATGTCAAGGCTGATTCGAAGACGATTCAGAATAAAGAGAAAGAGGTCTCTGACCTTCGTAATCAGATGCATGATAAGGCGATCCAGTTCAGATTGGAGGCTCGCAAGGTCCTTACGCCCGAACAGATAGCGAAGTTCGGGCCCAACTGCGGGATGGGCCGGGGTTACGGCCGTGGCCGCATTTAAATAGATGAGGCTCTCCCTTTGCCTGCCCGGCCAGCAGGCAAGGGGAGAGAAAGATCGTAAAAGAGCAGGCTCCGGAAACATAACAGCAAACGGAGGGGAGGAAAGAGATGAAGACGATAGATCTATCATTGCTGGCAGGAATCCTTTCCCTGGGAGCGGTAACGGCAGCGGTAGCAGGGCCCTTCGCGCGGCGAGAGGCAAGGCAGCAGGGTCGAATCCACCAGGGAGTCCGAAGCGGAGAAATCAATCCCTGCGAATATCGGGCCCTTGAACGAGAACAAGGTGCCATCGGAGCCCATCGCAGGCACGCCTGGTCGGATGGGGTGCTCGCTCCCTGGGAGGCCAGGCAACTCACAAGAGAGCAGAATCGCGCCAGCCGCCACATCTTGCAATTCAAGCACAACTCCTATTAAGAGTTATGGGTAACGGATAGGGTCAGGAAGCCTGTTTAATTCGTAGGGAACGGTTTGAAACCGTTCCCTACAGGTTTTCAATTCTCTTTTTTTCTTCTCAAGAGGGTTTCAAGGGGGCGGATATTGACTCCCTTTGGCAGGGTCCACTCGAAGGCATCTTTAGGCAAATCACGATCCACAACCACATCCTTCAGCCTGAGCTCGATTTGAGTCTCCTTCTCGACGATGACGATTCGGATCCGGCTCGGGATATTCTGGGTCTCATCCTTCGTCACGGTAATTTCAATCTCCCCTGCCTTCTCGAACAGGTCTTGAAACTCGGAAAGCTCTCCCACATAGGCCCTTTTCTGAATGGGAATGAGCAGCGAGAACTCGCCATTCCGGTAGAGGGCATCGAAGAGGGAGATGACGATGGGGAAGGAGGTGTAGCCCAGGATTCGAAGCCTGTCCGGCTTTTGGTAGAAGACGTCCCCACTGAGGGAATAGCGGTTCTTCTCTCCCTTTTCCATTACATCGATCCGGATGGAAGCCTTTGCCTGAAGCGATTTGGCAGGGGCAAAAGCTTGTAGAAACCTGTCCATGGGATTGAGAGAAGGCGGCACGGGAACGGTTACTTCAGGAGGCCTTTTCGGACATCCTGACAGAAAAAGCCCAAACAGGATGAAGCCGAGGATCAATAAACCGGGCCGTCGGGCCATCGGATAGTCTCCTTTCTCTTTACCCTCCAAACGTTTGTATGACTATAACAGACCCTCCCCTCGCCTTCAAGGATCGGGGTTGGAACAGTTGCGGATGTCCCTAAACCTTGTTAATATTAATGTGTTTTCTGAACTTCTTGAGTCGCCCCGCCAAAAGAAGTGGCTTCCGGGTAAAAGATGAATATCCAATTTCTTAAGTTCGCCTCTCTTCTTTATTTGTTGGGGACGCTGGCCTATTTGGTCTATGTCATCTTTCTCAAAGAGGCCCTCTCCAGATTGGCCGTGACCATCATCTCCGCCGGGTTCGCATCCCATACCCTTGCCCTTGTGACGAGGTATGTGGAAGCAGGTTATACTCCCGTCACAAACCTCCATGAATCGTTATCCTTTTTTGCGTGGATGATCATCGGCGTTCTCCTGATCGCCACCCTCAAGTACAAGATCAAGGTTCTGGGTGCCTTTCTCACCCCGATCAGCCTGATCCTGATGCTCTTTGCCCTTGCCCTACCAAAAGAGATCGTTCCCCTCGCCCCGGTATTAAAGAGTTTCTGGCATCCTTTTCATGTCATCTTCGCATTTCTGGGAAACGCCAGTTTCAGCCTGGCTTTCTGCTGCGGCATCATGTATCTGATTCAGGAACATCAGCTTAAAGCGAAAAAAGTGGGGGCCATCACTCAAAGACTTCCCTCTCTGAAAATCTTGGACGACCTGAACTATCAGTCTCTCACCTTCGGATTTCCCCTTCTGACGCTTGGGATTATCACGGGTGCCATCTGGGCGGAATATGCATGGGGTCGATACTGGGGCTGGGACCCGAAGGAGACCTGGTCTCTGATCACCTGGTTCCTCTACGCGGCTCTCCTTCACCAGCGTCTCACCGTGGGGTGGAGGGGCCGGAAGGCTGCAATCATGGCCATCGTTGGTTTTCTGGCTGTCCTGTTTACCTTCCTGGGTGTAAACCTCATCCTTCCGGGACTCCATACCTACTCTACATGGGGAAAATGAGGAAGAAATAAGGTTAAGGTTAAGGACAAGGTTAAGGTAAGGCAGAGAACAACGTTTACGTTAGAGCTGAATTAAAGTCAAGAACATCGTGAAGGTTGAGGTTGAGATCAAGGCTAAGAAAGATAGAAAAAGAATAATCGGAAAAATAGGCGAATCCAGATCCTTTTCCCGTTTTAACAATGGAATACAACTCATTTGAAGATATGCCGGTCTGGCAAAAGGCAATGGACCTAGCGGTTAGAATCCATGACCTGACAGAAAGGTTGCCTACAAAAGAGGATTTCGGTCTAACGTCACAAATCAGAAATTCAGGCTTATCTGTTTGCGCAAATATCGCGGAAGGATTTGGAAGAAAGCACACCAAGGATAAGCTCAAGTTTTATTATAACCCAACAGGTTCATTGGCAGAAACGAAGAACCACCTGATTTACGGCCACAGGGTGGCCTATTTCACAAAAGCAGAATTCGACGAAGTTTCGGACTCCATCAAAGAGATCTGGAAGGACCTAAATTCATTGATCAGTTCTTTATCCAGAAGATCTTGAGGTTGGCTTATTGTTAACAACCTTATTTGCTCGGTCGGTTGTTTTCTTCTCAACCTGAACCTTAACCTCAATCTTGGGTGTTGTCTTTATCATGGAACTTGTTGTCATTGGATTGAATCATAAAACTGCATCGATTGATATCCGGGAACGGCTTGCCTTTCCGGAGGACAGGCTCAATCAGGCCCTCTGTCAGGCCCAGAATCTCCCATCCATCAAAGAGAACATGATCCTCTCGACCTGCAACCGGGTGGAAATCTATGCGGCTGCCCGGGAGACGGAGAGAGCTTTTCTCGATCTCAAGAACTTTCTCGTGCAGTTTCACAATCTCTCTCTGAAGGATATTGAAAAGGCCCTCTATTTTCACACCGGTGAAGAGGCGGTGAAGCATATCTTCCGGGTCGCCTCGAGCCTCGATTCGATGGTGGTGGGGGAACCTCAGATCCTGGGCCAGATCAAGGAAGCCTACGACATCGCCTCACAGACGAAAACCTCCGGCCTGGTCATCCACAGGCTTCTCCACCGGGCCTTCCACGTCGCCAAGCGGGTGAGAACGGAGACGAAGATCGCCAATAGCGCCGTCTCGGTGAGTTCCGTTGCCGTCGACCTGGCACGGAAGATCTTCGAGACCCTGGAGAAGAAGACCGTTCTTCTCGTCGGTGCCGGCGAAATGTGTGAACTTGCGGCCCAGCATCTCGTCTCAGGAGGGATCGAAAAGGTTCTGGTAGCGAACCGGACCTATGAACGGGCCGTCTCCCTGGCCCAGAAATTCAACGGAGAGCCCATCCCCTTCGCTGAGATCAACCTGGGGCTGCGAAAGACGGACATTGTCATCAGTGCCACCAATTCACCTCAATATGTGCTCCGGCAGGATCAGGTTGTAAAGGTCATGAAAGAGAGGAGACAGAAGCCCATCTTCTTCATCGATATTGCCGATCCCCGGGACATCGATCCCAAAGTCAATGACATCGAGAACGTCTACCTCTATAATATCGACCATCTCCAGAAAATCGCCAATGACAATATTCGGGATCGCGAAAAGGAGGCCCAGAAGGCAGAGGCCATTGTTCGGGATGAAGTCGTCAAATTCGTGAGCTGGTATCGATCCCTCGATGTGACCCCCACGATTGTCGCCCTGAGAAAGAAATTTGAAGAGATCCGGAAGAAGGAGCTCGAGAAGACCCTGGCTCTCCATCCTGACCTCTCCGACAGGGAGCGAAAGTCTCTGGAAGCCCTGACTTCAGCCATCATCAATAAGATCCTCCACGAGCCTCTCACCCTTCTGAAGAGGACGAACGGAGAGTCAGCGGCGGATCTTTACCTCGATGCCATCCAGGCGCTTTTTCAGCTCTCAGAGAGTCACCCGGAAAAATTCGAAGAAGAAATGTTGAAGGAGATGCCGAGCCCGAATGACTCCCCATAACCTCCCCCTTGCCGGAAAAAGGATCCTCATCACCCGTGCCCGCGAGCAGTCGGCGGAATTTTCCAGGCTTCTCAGTGGCCTCGGGGCAGAGGCCATCGAATTTCCCACCATCGAGATCCTTCCACCCCGTCACTGGAATGAGCTCGACCATGCCATTGACGAGCTTGAATCCTATGACTGGCTGATCTTCACGAGTGGCAACGGCGTCATCTATTTCTGGCAGAGACTGATCGAGAGAGGAAGAAATGGCCTTCCTTCTTCCTCGAGAATATGTGCCATCGGGCCTGCTACGGCCAGGCAATTGAAAGAGAGAAAGATCCCCGTCGATTACGTCCCCAGAGAGTTCATTGCCGAGGCCATCCTCGAGGGATTTGAGAGGATGGCCATTCAGGGAAAGCGCATCCTTCTGGCCCGGGCCAGGATTGCCCGGGATACTCTGCCAAAAGGTCTGAGGCAAATGGGAGCGGAAGTGGATGTCGTCGAGGCCTACCGGACGGTGAAGCCGAGAGGAGGAGCGAAGAGGCTCAAGGAGCTTCTTGCGAACGGGAACGTCGACGCCATTACTTTCACATCCTCTTCAACGGTAAATCATTTTGTTGAACTGCTTAAGAAAGAGGATATGAAGGATCTCTTGAAGGGCGTTACCATTGCCTGCATCGGACCGGTCACGTCCCGCACTGCAAAGCAGAAGGGGATGAAAGTGCAGGTGGAACCGAGAGAATATACGATCCCGGGGTTGGCCCAGGCCCTCGCTCGGCATTATACCACGGGAACACAGCGCGGCATAGCCGCAACCAAATCCGAAGCACGAAATCCGAAACTCGAAACAAATTCGAATGACCAAAATTCGAATGATCTAAACAAGTTAGAAAAAAAGCTATGCAAAAACCTTAACAAAATTTCAAGAAATTGACTGCGAGTAACACAGAGGGCAAAGAGGCACAGATGATTTTATTCTTTTCTCTGCGCTCTCGTGCCTCTGTGGTGAAGAATACCCGCCAGTTGCATTAAGCAGACTCCGCGGGGACACTTCCAAAGCCTTGGGAGCGGCCGGTAAGGCCACAGATCTAATGGGGTGAAAGTCCTCAAACGTCAATTGCCCGATTCGGACGTTTAGCATATCCAGGGCATGATGAGGTAACGAATCATGAGCTGCTTGG
>Ga0209777_10000078_pt1 | contig 163494 bp, 123 predicted proteins | sample FrelakmetHBP12HB_FD_187147 | JGI IMG/M metagenome (GOLD analysis project Ga0209777, IMG submission 187147) | Freshwater lake sediment microbial communities from the University of Notre Dame, USA, for methane emissions studies -HBP12 HB (SPAdes)... | ecosystem: Environmental > Aquatic >... | reverse complement strand
GTGACCCGCCCTGGCATCCTCGCTAAGACGGGAAACCAGTGTAACTCTCTTCTGGATTCCCGCTTGCGCGGGAATGACCGCCGCTTAAGGTCTCCGACACACGGAGCTGTTCACCCGGATATATCCAACATATTTCCGGGACGGGACACTAGTACCTACCTCCGGAAATTCCTTCTACGTTGAGATTCGTAGGGGCACGTTGCACGTGCCCGCGGGCACACGCAGTGTGCCCCTACAATGTAGATGTTTTTTTGCAAGCCAGTGCTAGTCAATTCCGCTCGGCATTGCCGGTGGCGTCATATCCCCCTGCGGCACGAACCGGCTCCGCAAGCCGTCAATGAACTCCCACAACCGCGCCTTGTCCGCCGGTTCGAGCACGCGCAAAAGATGCAGAGCCGCCGCGTACAGCCAGATCAAAGGCGCCTTGATGATGCATATGATCGTCAGGTACAGCCATGGGTAAGCCAATTGCGCGGCCGTGCGTGCGGGCAGGAAGTGGATGTATTCGTAGCTTTCCAAAGCATAGTTGATCAGATAGACTACTACTGCTGCAAGCAGAATCTTGGCCATCTTCCCGAACTCATAAGGCGCCGGCAGCACGCGGTTGCTCAGATACCAGGTCAGAGCAATAAAGAAGGCATATGCGCCGACGGTCGCCCAGGCGGCGCCCGTCATGCCGTAACTCGGGATCAGCAGAAAATAGAGCGCCAGACACAAGGCGGTGCTGATAGCATGCCACATTTTGAGATACGTCTTTTTCGTATAGTAGAAACCGCTGTCCATAAACATTTGCAGCCCGTCCGCCGCGTATGCCAGAATGACAATCGGAATAATCGTGTAGCAGGCGAAGTAACGTCGATCCATCATCACCGATACAATCTCGCGGCTGTAGACTGACACGATCAGACCAAGCACGGAGTACAATAGCAGAGCATAGGTTGTCAGCCGCGCCAGAAAACGAACCCCGTCAGGTTGACGCAACACGTCCACCATTTTTGCCGTCCAAGCTCGAATCGTAGGACTAAAGACAAATGTGCTGAGCACCTGTGCAATCTTGTAGCCGGCCGAATACAGACCGACTTCCGCAGCGCCAAAGTAGCGATTCAATATCAGGCGATCGCCGCTGTTCATAACAAAACTCATAAAACCGAGAAACGTGAATGACCACGAGAACTTGACAATTTGCCAACTGATGCCCCAATTCAGCTTCTTGGCCGAGCGCCAAAACACCGGACCGCCGACGGCCAGCACGAAAATCCCCGTACCCAGAATCCCCGCCCACAGCACAGCGGCAACTTTGTCCGCCATAGTGTATAGCAGCACGATGTTGAGCGCCAGCGTAGTCGTGAAACTTGCTGACGAGATGATGATGTACTTCGTCGGCTGCTCGGTTGCCTGAAAATACAGGAACGGAACGACGAACGCCATCTGCATCAAATAGCGCACAGCCGCGAGGATGACGTAATTCGAATAGACCGGCGACTGAAAAAGAGCCTGCGAAACCGTCACGCTTGTCGCGCAGATTACCGTTGTCATCAAACCGGCAACCAAGAAAACCACATACATGCAGGTCGACGTCACCAGCCGTCGGTATTGTTCGTCGATTTGATCCCGGTAGAATCGGATATAGGTTGTGCCGTACTGCGTCAGAAACAGCAGCGACACGATATCCATCGTGCGGTTGAGGACTTCTAAACGCCCGTAGTCTGCCTCCGGCATCAAGCGGCTGTAAACCGGCAGCAAGATGAAGCCGATTCCGTAGTTGATCGCCAGTCCCAACCCATAGATGACTATCTGACTCAGGAATGACGCATTCTTGCCTTGCTGCTTTTCCATTTGCTTTCCGCGGTGAAAAAAGTGACTGCTCGCATTTTCGATAGCGTACGAGATCGTCGCATCCGAATCAACTTAAATATGATCGCTGTCCTGTCTGAGTTCGATTGCTTAATACGGTAATTTGCTCTTGTGCATTGCCTCGGCCAAACGCATAATTGCGGAAGATGGCATATAGAGGCAGACACAAATCAGTGATCGCAGTTGTTGTTCTGCTGGCAACGTTTGTTGCGATCGCTGTCCCACTGTATTACTTCTTCGGCGAACAACTCGTCCGTGACATCTATGCCGGCAAGTCGCTCGGCATTCTCAATGGCCTGATCACGCAACAAGCGCAGTATCCGGTCGAGCACTATTTGCAGGTTGTTAACAAGGCATTCTGGATGCGCATCGTCGGTTTTCCGCTGACATTCGTTTTTGCGGTCTTCATTTGTTGGATCTTGAAGTATCTCTTCCTCAAGATCGAGGACGAGGATCACCTCGAACCAGCTTCAAATATAGTGCGGGGTGATTTTCTGCTCGCGCTCGGAGTTTACAGCTTGCTTACCTTAGTGTTTTTCTATCCCTGTCTGTCGAATATCAGCACGCACCTGATTGGGCCGGCAGAAGACAACCTTGGGGTCTATTGGGAAGTCTGGTGGGCTAGTGACAAGGTCCTGCATGGTACTCAGAGCTTGACGTTCACCGATTTCGTATTCTATCCTCAAGGCAGTTCACTCTACTATGCCGCCTGGTCGTTCTACAACCTTTTGCTGTCGTTGCCGTTGGGGATCATCTTCGGCAACATCGCTGCTTATAATCTCATCATACTGCACAGCTTTCCCTTTGCGGGTCTGGGCGCTTTTCTGCTGATTCGCCATCTCACACGCAATTCCTGGCTGGCCTTGCTGGGCGGTTTCATGTTCGCCTTCTCGCCCTTGCACTTTGCGAGCGCGCAGCACCATTGGCATATCAATACAATGCAATTCGTTCCCTTCTTTGTGCTCTTCTACATCAGAGCGATCAAGGAAGGCACCCGCAGAAACCTGATCCTGGCAACCCTCTTCTTTCTGCTGAACGCTTTGGCAGACTGGAACTATCTCTTCTTCGCGGGCTATTTCATCCTCTTCAGCTACATCTATCTTGCGATCCGGCGTGCCAAGGTGTTCCTGCCCGATATCATCAAAAAGTCCGCCATTGTCGCCGGAGTCCCGCTGTTATTTCTGTCTATTTGGCTGATACCGATGGTCTGGATTGGCTTGACACACCAGGAGGTGAACCTCTCGGGACACAATAGTTTCGTCGCCGATTTGGTTGGCCTTTACATCCCCGATCACTTTCACTGGCTCAATTCGATCAGTTTGGTCGACCGGATCAACAAAGCATATACGGGAAATCTCTGGGAGAGCGTCTGCTACCTCGGCTTCGCTTCGATCGCTTTCGTCGTCGCGACCTTTGATCGCATAGTGAAACAGACTGCTCGCTACTTTATCGGTGCTGTTGCCTTTCTGATCATGGCACTTGGTGTCTATCCGCATTTCGCTGGTCAACCGATTCCGGTGCGACTGCCCGATCAAGTCCTTTCGCAATTGCCATTTCTGGCAAACCTGCGCTGCCCCGTGCGCTTCATGACTTACGTCTATCTATTTTGGAGCATCGTCGTCACATACGCCGTCAGGCATCTGATCATTTCCGCGCCTTCCGGTAGGCGTAAACTCGTTCTTATGATAGTCCTGCCGACGCTGCTGCTGGTTGATTACTTTGCCGTCTGTTACAATAAGACCGAGATCGCCATGCCGCCCTGCTATCAGGTCATCGCTGCTGATAACGATCATTTCGGGATTCTCAATTTGCCGGATGGATACGGAGAATCCTGCCTCTACATGATGCACCAGACTCTACACGATAAGCCGATTGTCAACGGCGTCATCACTCGAAAAATCGGCACGTCACTTATCGACAGCCTAGAACTGACGAATCTCGAGTTGCAACGGCAGCAGTTGATAAGTGATAAGGTCAAGTATATCGTGGTGCATAAGGATCTACTCAAGAACAGAATTATCAGGTTGGACGAATATCGTCTGCGCTATAAACAGTTATTCGAAGACGACCGCAGTGTCGTGTTCAGGGTCTACTGAATGGGCGGCACGATAGAGAGGTTGGTCTCAACTCCATGACTTGCCGAAAAGCATCCTCTTTAGCATCATTTTCGCCAAATGGAAGCCTGCCTCATATTTGGAGTCACCGTACATGCTCACGCGGCGCAGGCGGAACCGCTCATCGCCCGGCAACGCGAACGACCCCAGACCGGGCTTGGTGGTAAAACCTGCTTGATAACCTGCCTCCTGCGCTGCAGCCACAACCGTATCGTTGAACGAACCAGCCGGATAGCAAATCGCCGTGACGGTAGTTCCCAGCTTCCGCTCGAGGAGGCGCTTGGATTCGACCAATTCGCCGCGGATGACCTGTTCGTCGAGCCACGCTAATTTGCGATGCGTGGCTGTGTGAGATTCGATTGCCACACCTTGCTCGGCAATCTGTGCCAGTTGTGCCCAATTCATGCAGGAGACACCCAACGTATACTTGGCAGCGGCAAGTCGCTCCAACTCAGTCACAATCGAATCTACTTCCTCGGCATCCATCTGATCCAGAGTGTAGGCAAGCGCTTGGCAGGTTCCGGCTCGGTGATCTTCATCTGCGATTGATGACTGACGGATCACTTGGGTAATTCGCCCTTTGAATCGGTTGGCATGACTCTGCAGCCTCTCCCAGCCGTCCGAATCGATGCTGCGAACCAGATTGGTCAGGCGCAGGTGCCAGAAACGCCTCTCGGTACCGATGAAATCGATCGGAGCAAATACGGCTGATTGACAATCATATTTGGTCAGCACCGGCAGAGCGAACTTGGCAAACTCCGAATCGGCGTCGTCAAACGTTAGCAGCGCTGCGCGTTTGTCAGGGCGCTTCTTTCCGGTGATGTAATCAACATACTCGGAGAGCCCCACAACCAGAAAATACCTCTTGATAGCAGCCACCTGCACGTCAAACGACCGATAGTCGATGCCCACATCATATATCAGATATCCAACATCCCCTTTGCTCCGGTCGGTGACTCGATGGTAGACGAATGCAACGAGTGTCTTTTCGCCTGTGACAAGCTCGGTGATGAAGAGCAGGAAGCGAGTAAGTCCCAGATGGTAGCCTACGAACCCGACCGCCGTCCGTATCAGTTTTCGCACTGTAGCTGTCTGCTCCCGAATTCCGTTATTCCGCACTCAGGCATCAACGTCGTTATCAACATACAGAAAATGCCATCGTCTTGGATTTAGTACATCCGCCCTGATCGGACTCTCGTTGTCAACATGAATCACCATCGTCCTTGCACCTTCACGCTTCACAAAACCGAATTGCTCGAACATTCTGATCAGCCGATCTTCGCCGAAGAAATAGAATGTCACAGCATCAAACCCCCGTCTTCTCACAAAACACAGAAATTCGGACAACAACAGCCGGAACACCCTGTCAGGTTCGACGGCGAAGAAGTCCTCAATATGTGTGCCATCCGGGCTTGGTCGATATACAATATAGCCAAGCAGCTTCTCGTCGCTTTTGCGAACCAGTGCGAACACTCGAAATCGCTTGTACGGGCAGTCGGCGAAGCGCCAGTTGAGGAAACGGGCATTGCGTTCACCGGTGATCGCATACATCGGCTGCGCCTCTTGCCAGAGTGCGTCGAACCTCTCGTCGAAGCGGGTCAGGTCCTCCCAGGCGTACACGTCTTCAAGTGGCAATATGATCTTTCTGTATTGCCGTCTGAGCGCCCAGTCAACCGGATAGGAGATCAGCCGGGCCAACGGCGCAGCTTTCGCCCATTTCTTGACGTATCTCTCGGATCTCATGATCTTCACCATCCAGACGGTCTCGCCGATTGCTCGGAATCCGTCCTTCTCTAACACCTTTTTGGAGATAGTATTGGCCGTACCGTAAACAAAATCCAATCCCGATTGCCTCATGAAATTGAGCATAGTGCTCCGTAGCGATTGCACCAAACCTGTGCCACGATGGTCTACTCTGATTGCGAGATCACCGGCCACCGCGGCATTAACCACTCTGCCGTTTATCGAAATCCGGCGTGGGAATAGGGCGATGGCCCCAACCAAGGCATTTTCGGTGTCTCTTGCCGCAAAACAGGCGGCTCGCCCATCCGGATTGTTTTCGTAGAACATAGCATACTTTTCCAAGGGCCAGGCGGGGAAGTCGGCCCGCCAGAAATCAAGTATGTCCTGTTTGTCGGCCGCCAAATCGGCCTGATAAACCCTGTAACTCATCTCAATCCTCGCGTATCCCGATGTATGCGCAACTACCTGCAAAAGTCAATCTTAAAACAAAACGCGACCTTTACCGATCCACCTATCATCGGATCCTGTTGGCGATTGGATCCCGACGGCAAGAGAGTTCTTGTCAATACGAGAAAAACTTGTTAGGAATAGGGGGTTTATGAGTATTCGGGGCTGTATCCGCCGCCGCCTTGCGCCACTGTATTGCAGCAGGTACGAGAAGACACCAATCACTTTCCGGCTATATGAGATGTACCGCGCTCATGGACTGCTGGCGGTCACGGAAACAAAAGCAGTGTCTTAAGGGTTTCGGGCTTATTCGGCAGCCGGTATCGCCATAAGGTTGTGAACAAGGAGAAGTGTTTGAAAAACGACTCAACCCTGCATCTAATTGGCCTGTTATTTCTTCTGGCAACCGGCAGCTTTGTATGGTTCTATCCAGCGCCTCTCTGCGGTGACATGCCTATGCACGTAGCAGTCGCAAAAGCACTCGTTGATCTTCTGGCTCACACGGGCGCAGCTAACTACCCTTACACTTTGAACATAGTATTCTCTTCGTACGCGTTGCCAGAAATCATATTGGCTTTCTTAGTAAAACTCTTTGGCGTAATCTATGCTTCCAAGATCGCATTGACCGCTTATGCAATCGGCTTTCCCCTCTCGATCTGGTTTCTCGTTAGCCAGATTGAGCCTGAGGCTAGATGGGCCAAGCTAATTGGTTTTCCCCTAACTCTCAACTACTTCTTCCATTGGGGCTTCTGGTCCTATATGGTAGGTGAAATTACTGTGATCTGTGCTATCGCAATGTCAATCAGGCATACGTCTACTAATCGGTCTTTGTTGATCGGTGCTCCAATTCGGGTGGTGACGTTCCTAATGCATCCTGCGCCCGTGATAGCGTTGGGCATTTATGACACTGTTACCGTTCTACTCGACCTTGAACACAACCCGAAATGGCTGAACCCAATCTCATGGCAATGGAGGCGCATGTCCATGCTCTGGGTGCCCACACTGCTGTGTATTGCAGCCATGTCTTTCTCGCTTGGCAACTCCACTGGCCCGTCCTTCGCAGTGTCGTGGGGCTCTGCGAAGGCTCAACTCATTCAGTTGGTGAGACCGTTTTACATTACTAGCCAATGGTGGGAATCCGCTGTACCTATATTGATGGGCTTAGCGCTAATATCTGTTGCGTGTTATCAGATCGTGCAGTCCCGGAAGCGGGTCGGCATCTTGCTTGCAGCGTTGTTCATGGTTCTCGTCGGTTTATTCCTGCCTCGAGACCAGTTCTTTGGGAACTCCTGGGAAATAGGCGCCAGAATTGTCTTTATTGGACTTATTCTCCTCTTTTCGCTTACGGCCTTGTTCAAGAAGGGACTCGCTAAAGCCGTCTTGTCTTGGGTGATTATATCATTGACGCTCAATCTTGGTGTAAGTCACACCCTCTGGTGTGTCCACAGCAGGTCATCCGAAAGAGCCCTCAGAGTACTACGGGAGAGCTTCACTGGAGCGAAGATAAGTACAGAAGTCCACCCAACGAAGGACGGTCCCAGTTCTAATGTGGGACGCCACGTTGCCACATGGGCCTGGTGTTTGGGATATGTCGCCGATGCCCCTAACGCCGTTGCCGTCGGTGACTTTGGACCGGTGAAGTACGTCGGTCTTGATACTGCAACGGTTCGTGAAGTAAGAATTCCCCAAGGCCTTATTGTCTATCACCCATACATGCTCGATAGCCTTCCAAGACCTGGCTATCGCCAAGTCCTTCTGCGAGGGGATGATATTTACACGATCTATAAGAAGTGAACACTGTCTTGCTCACTCAGGTGTCTTGGTCCTGTAGTTGGCGACTGAATCCCGGCGGCAAGAGAATACTTGTCAACGCGAGAAAAACTTGTTAGGAATAGGGAGTGACTGTATGCGATGTGACCATCTGTCCTAAGTTATTGCCGACATTCTTATTAGGAGAAAAGACCGTCTTGCTTTGCTCAAACTCCGCACAGCAGGGTCGCGTACGAATAATTGGGCAGGGTCGAAGCTCTTGAGCGTCAATGAATAACGGAATTGCGTATATGATGTGGAAAAGGCACAGAGTTTGCACATAGATTTAGCGGAGTATTATCATTCGTGCACAAACAACTTAAGTCTGAGGGATTGTCCCTGCACGTCCCGGAGGTTAGCATGTCAGTGTTCCTGAAAATAAGCTTTGTGGTAGCTACTGTAATAATCTTTCTGACAACGGCAATGAGCAGGGTACAGGCGGCGCCCACTCAGTCACTTCGCTCGGGTGCAATACTGTCCGGCACTGACGGTAGTTGTAAGTTCTATAAACCAGGGGATTCGACGTGGATGTTTCAACGGTTCACGTATTTGATGGCTTATGCTGACTGTCCAGAATGTATCGGAAAATGGCGAACGTGGAACCCCAATTGTCGCATCGTTTTCTATACGAGTGGGACTGATCTATCACCCAGCAAAAGTTCTTCCTATGGGAGTTATGTTAGTACAGGTAAATCAACATATATTCGTAATCGCATGGTTGCACTTGGAGATATTGAAGAAAATGCGTACATGCACTTCTACGATGACACCAAGATTAAGAATTGGAACTACACCACCTCGGCATGGGATACGGTGACCATTCCCGGCACCTATTCCATGACCATCACTGCCAAAGATTCAATTAGTCGTGTTATCAACGACTACAGCAGCTATCTTTTCACTTCGCGCAATACATACACTTACCCAACGCGGTTGGCTCCTAATTTCTCGAATGCGAAGATGCGACTCGCTTACAAGGAATATATCACCCTTGCCTTTACTTCGGCGCGGACAACCTATTGGCCTGCGATTACTGGTTACTGGGATGGCATGTTTTTCGACAATTATAGCCCGTTTGGAATAACAGGGACTCACTGGGTCTCTGGGGGGCTTGTTGTCGAAAGCGGCACTGCTCCCGGCAATCTCTTGACTTATGCCAGCACTCCTTTTGGTGATTGGGGCTGGAATTTGATGAAGATATTTGGTCGAGAAGTACGCGATACACTTGCGACTTCTGCTATGTGGTCGGCAGACAACAAACATAAGGTGCTTGCCTATAATGCGGGATTGACTTGGGATACTGCGTTCCTTGATCCCGACTCATCGGGGGCTGACGTTGTTGTCTGGGAATATGGTTTCAATCCTGTCAATTCTCCCAACAATAGTATTTGGAAGTTGGAAAATATCTACGAACATGATTCTGCCGCTGCGCTTAACGGCACTACATATTTCTGGATCAGTTACGCGCGTACCGACTACGCTACAAAGCAGCAATCAATCTACGATGATCTTTGCTTCTACTATGTCGCTCGTACTGACTCAACATGGATGGCTATATGCCCATCGCCGGGCAACGCTTATGGTGCTTTCTACAATCCCGGTTATGATACTCTGGCGTGGATACCGGTGATGGGCTATGATCTCGGTGTCCCGATTGCTCATTACCAACTGGATACAACTGGAACCTCACCCGACGACAACCGAGCCATTTTCAAGGTTTGGAAGCGAGACTATCAGGGGGGCAGGGTTTACATTCGTCCCAAAGACAATCTTGACTACGGTAGTTGGGGTTCGGCCTCAATTCCGGTCACCGTCAATCTTGGCGGCCCTTACAAACAGCTTCTCATTGACAGCACTTTTGGGCCGGTAATCACGTCACTCTCCTTGCGAGCCGCTGAAGGTGCAATCGTGATTCCGACAACCGTCGGCGCTTGCACTACACCGCCGACCGTGCCGACATTCGGCAGCCCTGCCGACAGTGCTACAGTGACATCGCGCACCCCGTCGCTTTGCGTCAATAACTCGACCCAGTCCGGTAGTTGCACCCAACCCATCGTCTATTATTTTCAGGTGTCTACCGTATCAAGCTTCAGCACAATAGTGGCGGAAAACAGTTCGGTGTCGCAGGGGACTTCGACTACCTGCTGGCAAGTATCAGCGACTCTCGGCATCGGGCAACTCTATTACTGGCGCGTTCGCGCTGGCAATGGAACTTCCTGGTCGGCCTGGTCAACAACTCTCAGGTTTGTCACACCCAACAGCCCACCCACAGTACCGGTACTATCGTCACCGGCCAATGGCGCAACCGTCACTTCAGTCCAGCCGACACTGACAGTAACCAACTCCACCGACCCGGATGGAACCACGCCGACCTACCATTTTCAGGTTTCGACTGCATCCACCTTCACGACCATTGCCGTGGAGAATTTGTCAGTGGCACAAGGTTCAGGCAGCACCGGTTGGCTGGTCAGTTCGGCTCTGGGCAATTTGACGACGTACTACTGGCGCGTCCGCGCCTACGATGGTATCGCCTATTCAAGCTGGAGTAGTTCGCGTTCATTCTATGTCAACCAGCCAGTCGCCAATAATCCGCCCACCGTGCCAACGCCGTCGTCACCTGCCAATGGCGCAACTGTCACTTCAGTCCAGCCGACACTGACAGTGACTAACTCCACCGATCCGGATGGCACCACACCGACCTACCATTTTCAGGTTTCGACGGTGTCCGGCTTCACGACCATTGCCGTGGAGAATTTGTCAGTGGCACAAGGTTCGGGCAGCACCAGTTGGCTGGTCAGTTCTGCTCTGGGCAATTTGACGACGTACTACTGGCGCGTCCGCGCCTACGATGGTATCGCCTATTCAAGCTGGAGTAGTTCGCGTTCATTCTATGTCAACCAGCCAGTCGTCAATAATCCACCCACGGTGCCAACGCTCTCTACGCCGGCGAATGGCGCCACGATGACCTCGCTGCAACCGACCCTGGTGATCGTGAATTCCACTGATCCGGAAGGTACGACGCCTGTTTACCATTTTCAGCTATCAACATTGTCCAGCTTTTCGGCAATCGCCGTCGAGAATCTCTCGGTCGCTCAGGGTCCGTCAACGACCACCTGGCAGGTCACTCCGGCTCTCAACAATTTGACGACTTACTACTGGCGAGTACGCGCCTCCGACGGTCAGGTCTACTCTGGTTGGAGTGGATCGCGATCGTTCTACGTCAATCAACCGGGCGGCAATAGCCCTCCCAGTTCTCCGACCTGCAGTTCACCAACCAGCGGCGCCAAGGTTTCCAGCCTGACTCCGAATCTGATTATCAACAACGCAACCGATCCCAACGGCGATCCGTTGACCTATCAATTCGAGTTGTACAATTCTTCCTTTTCAACCTTGATTTCACAGTCACCCATGATCATGCAGGGTAGTGGGAGTACTACTACCTGGCGCGTGCCGGTCACTTTGTCACAGAAGACTACCTACACCTGGCGCACGCGTGCCTACGATTCGCAGACCTGGTCGAATTGGATGGCGCTTGCCGGCTTTCGTACTAATCGTCCACCTTGGACACCGATACCTCGTACGCCGGTGAACGATACTGTTTACGGGTCGGTACATGTGTTGGTAACAAATAACACGACCGATCCCGATGATGACACGCTGACATATGATTTCCGTGTCTTTTCCGACTCCTTGTTGACCAAACAGGTTGAAGTCGGCCTGGCGATACCGCAGGGCGCAAGTTACACTTCTTTCACGACGGGCGGCTCTTATAGCGACAACAAACCCTACTGGTGGCGAGTGCGCGCTTTCGACGGCGGCGCCTGGTGCAACTGGAGCGACCCTACGGTATTCTGGCATCTTGATATGGCGCTTGATGCGGCGGACGCGCCCACACTCATCAGTCCCGCGGATGGCTCGACCGAGACGGATGTCAAGCCGCAATTCTACGTCACTTGGTCGGGGAGCGGTTCATCGGTATGTCAGTTCGAATTGGCAGCTGATGCCGGTTTCAGTACGATCATCGACGGCGGCTCGGTTGTCGGCGACAAAGGCGCGGCCGTGTGGACCGCTAATCGCCCACTGGAAAACGGTAAAACGTATCACTGGCGCGTCAAGCGGGAGCAAAGCGGCTATTCACAAGGCGCTGCTTTTTCCGTGAGCGCCAACATTTTCCTGTCACCGAATCCATTCTCATACTTGGATGGTGTGATCACCATCCACAATCTCCCCCCTGCTTCGCGCTTTGAAGTCTACACGCCTTCCGGCGACAAGGTCGTGGAGTTGGATAACCTCAGCGGCGATTATGCCTGGAACGTCCTTAACTCGAACGGTGAGAAACTCGGATCAGGCGTCTTTCTCTACTATATCCGATTCAACGACAAGACCGTGGCCGACAAATTCATCGTTGTCAGATAGCTTCAACTTTCTAACTTCTACCATGAGATTATTCCGATCGAGTCCGGCGGTTGCCGGACTCGATCGGCATTGCGGCTTACCAGCGCCGGCAGGAATCCTGAGGTTGTCTCACAAGTTGAAGTACAGTTGTGAACAGCGATCGCGATAGTCGGGATTGTTGAATGAGATTATAGCGTCGCAACGCCTTACACCCTCACCCCCTTCCCCTCTCCCACTGGGAGAGGGGTGTAGGGGTGAGGGAAAGGAACCTATGAGACAACATCCCCTTTCCTGCCGGTTATGCGAGCCAATCAATGTTGTCAGGAAGGGGTTCCTGACGACGCCTCTGGAGTCAAGGAAACGGAGAACAGTATGCATAGGATCAGCAAGTTCAGTCTTTTTGTTGTGATCGCACTATTGGCGATCTCAACCAGCGCTTATGCCCTTTCCGGTCTGGGGTTGGGAGTCAAGGCCGGTGTGCTGACAAGCTACAAGAACCCGAATCTCAAGCTCGACACGTATAAAATGGACGACTTGAAATTCTACGGTGCGTTTGTCAAGTTCGGAGGGCAGGGGATGACTCTTGAAGCCGGGGTCGAAACTTTCTGGAACAAGAAAAATCTCGCTCTACAGGGACCTGGTCTTCTGATCAACAAGATTGAAGTCAAGGCTCGCGATATCCTATTGACAGTCACCGCCAAGTTCTATTTCAAATTCCCAATCATCAATCCCTTTGTCGGCGCCGGAATCGGTGCACACAAGTTCTCGTACTCCTACACCGGCGATCTTGGTGGGTACTCCAATGTCACAATCAACATCCCGGACGATAAGACCTACTTCGGCTATCACATCGTTGTTGGCGCCAAGACCGCGATTGCCGTGCTTCCGTTTGACCTTTTTGTTGAAGGCAAAATCGGTAGAGTCAATTCTTCAGGCGACCCAACCGACTTTACGATTTTCTCCGGAGGAGTCATTATCAATCTGCCGTGATAGAAGCTCCATATATCGGAACCTATTCTTGTTCTGGCTTAGCCGGCTCTTTTTCCGTAGTCGGTCTTTCCTGTCGCATCCGCTGGTTCTCTCTTTCCATGTCTGACTGCCGCTTTGCCTGCCATGCCTCAGTTTCCTCAGGGGTTGGCCCAAGCATTTTCGCCATCCTCAAATCCTCGTATCCTTTCCTCCTGGCAACGACGCGATAGGAAAAAGAGATATTCGTGGTTCCACCTTGAAGCTCCCTGACTTCGAAGGAACTAGCGGTCTTGTTAGTTACATAGAGTCCTCTGCAATCACCTTCCGGTGTCAGAAAGACTCTATACTCAAATTGGGTATTCACTGCTTGGGCAAAAAGAGGGTCAATCTGAACAGTTGAGACTCCATCCTGCAGTCTTCCGCCACCAAAATCCTCAAACCAGTTCTCCGGGGATTCCATTGCGTAAAGTAATCGGTATTCACCATTATCGACCTTCACCGCAGCGCTTTTGGTGCCAGTAGTTACCGTATTGCCTGCGAAATGCCCAGCGTACCCTGCAGCAGCAGGCGCGACAGAATAGATACCGTATTTTGTCCCAGTACCTAAAGCAGAAGCCCAGAAATATCCAGCATAGTCAGCTCCGCTCGAATTGTTCGTGGCAGTGCAACTGATACCAGTCATTGGGTTCCCACTCGAACCTGATGAACTGACATATATTCCCGTGTGGCTTTCTGTGCCCTTGTTTGAAACATTGAAACTGCCCGCCGTGACATCGGCGCCGGAAGTATTCTCAGCATTCACGTAGATTCCGTGTACCTGTGAAACAGGCGAACCGCTTAGGGCATCTACTCTCAAACCGTAATGCGGTCCTGTTCCGGAGGAAGAAGTCTCGAAGAATCCCCCGTAAGCAGATCCGACAGAGGAATTGGAGGCGTAACCGTGAACTCCGTAAACAGTAGAGTCAGATGAGCCATAGCCTCTTCCTCTTAGCCCATAATGAATCCCTGTGCCGGAAGAACTGGTGGAAAAATCCCCACCATACACATCGCCGGCTGACGTGTTTGAGGCCCAACCTGAGACACCGTAAATGGAGGCGGCGGAAGCACCATAGCTGTTGGTCTTGAGTCCATAGTGAGAGCCTGTGCCGGAATTGGAGGTTTCAAAATATCCCCCCAAAGCAGTACCGTTGGAAGTATTTTCCGCATAACCGTAGGCTCCGTAAACTGAGCCACTGGAGCTATTGGAGCCGTAGCCTTGAATCCCGGAAAACGGAGAGGAACTACTACCTGATACCTTTCCTAAAAGGGCAGTTCCAGAAGTTGAGACGACGCTGTCGGGACCAATGGCATTGACGAATATACCGTCACAGCCAGCGCAATCCAGTCCGGCGCTCTTGGCATAATACGCGGTATCTGCCATCAGAGATTTGTAGGCATAAGGCGCACTGACCATCCGCAGCGTCCGGCTTGTAGCAACACCATCTTTGGAAATAAAGAGCCATCGCACTGAACCCGAAAAGACACTCGGGGGAATAGGCGTTATTGAGCCGAGCAGAACAGCAAAGAGGCCATCCCTGACGATGACTCCTGTCTGCGATTCTTCCCACAGTGGCCTGCTGCAAAGTGAATCAGCGCAGATATCAAAGACGAGATCGACGGTGTCGTTGACCGGCGCGCCCACAGCGTTCGTGAGCCGCCCCTGATAACTGATCGACTGAGGAATCGCGCCGAACAGTGAAGATGCATTGAGGGCGACAAACGCCCACAGAATGATGCAAGACACACGCATGCGTTTCATAGTATAGCTCCTTTGGAATGTGAGATGATGGACCAGACAAGCTAACCCTCCATTGAGGGTAAAAGCAGTTCTCATGGCAAGACCTTGTCGATGCCGCTTTTCGACGGTATTTAATTTAAGTTTAAGCACTTTCGGCGGGAATGTCAAGCAAAAAAGGGGACAACGGAGTCGCTAAGTGATGTCTTGAGGAGCAAGAATTCGATACTACTCGCGGAACAACCTGCGTCGGGACGTATCCCATTTTTCCGTTGTCTCCCCGCAACATTCTGCGTAGTTTGCGTGTGTAGTGGGACTGTTGAAAAGCCACATGAGCGCCGGCAGGAATCATTTCCTGCCGGACCAGCAAGTCAATCATGGTCTTTAGGAAGGGATTCCTGACGACGTCTGAGTGACTGTCGATTCTTCAATAGCCCCGTAGTAGACCAGAAAACGCCTTTCACCTTTGCACAGGTATGGCATAGTTGGAGCTTCATAAAACCTACCGCAACATCGGCCGCTTTCGTCAGGTCATCGCCGTCCTGATCAAGTACGGATTCGGCGAAATCCTCGACCGGATGAATATGGCCTCCTACCTCAGAATCGGTAGCCGAAGACTGTTTGCCCGGCAGCAAGAAATCGCCGCATTGAGTTGGGCGGAACGGATTCGTCTGGCGCTGGATGATCTCGGCCCCACTTTCGTCAAGATGGGGCAGATCATGTCAACACGACCGTTTTTGATACCGGTGGAGTTGGTAATTGAGTTAGCCAAACTACAGGATCAGGTAACGCCGTTTCCGTTCGATGAGGTTCGCCAGACGATCGAAAAGGAACTCGGCAAACCGCTCGATCAGCTGTTTCAATCCTTCTCTCCCGATCCAATCGCTTCCGCTTCGCTTTCGCAGGTACATCGCGCAACCACACTCGCCGGTGATGACGTCGCCGTCAAAGTCCAGCGCCCCCAGGTGAAACAGATCATGGAAAAGGATTTGTCGATATTGCGCGATCTGGCTGTGCTGCTTGATCGCTACATTCCCGAAGTGCGTCAGTTTAGTCCGGTGGCAATCGTCGATGAGGTCGCAAAATCGGCCAAACAGGAAGTTGATTTCCTTTACGAAGCGCGCAATCTGGAAATGTTTGCACGGAACTTCGCCGATGATGACCGCATCTTTCTACCTCGAGTTTTCTGGGATCATACTTCGCTGCGTGTACTCACGCTCAGTTTTATCGACGGCATCAAGATTTCCGATGTAACGCGTTTGCGCGAAGCCGGTGTCGACCTGGCGGTCGTCACTCGCGCCGGTGGACAACTGCTGGCGAAACAGATTTTCGAATTTGGTTTTTTCCACGCTGATCCGCATCCGGGCAACCTGTTTGTGCTTAGCGACAACCGCATCGCACCTGTCGATTTTGGCATGATGGGCACACTTTCGCATGGTGCGCTGGAATTGGTCGCCGACCTCTTGATTTCGGCAACCTCCGATGATACCCGCCGGATTGTGCGAGTGCTGCAAAATCACGAATTGCTCGATGATGAAGTCCGCCCGGCGGCTCTGGAAGCTGACCTTGCCATCTTCCTGCATCGCTATCACGGTATCCCGCTGGCGAAGCTTAATATGCGTTCGCTTCTGAATGATGCTTTCGAGATCATGAACGTGTACCGAATCAAATTTCCTCCCGAATTGATGATGCTCGGCAAAGCGCTGGGAACCTACGAGGAAGTGGCGCGCACCCTGAATCCGCAGTACGACTTCGTCACCGAACTTCTGCCGTCAATCAAGAAACTGGCGACCCGCAAGTTCAGTCCGGGAAGCATTTTCAGCGACGTCTCCACATACTTGCTTGATCTGCGCGAACTGCTGGTGAATTTCCCATTTGAGATTCGCCGCATTGCCCGCAATCTGCGCAAGGGTGATCTCTCGATTTCGTTTCATCATCGGGGTCTGGAGCACTTGATCCTCGAACTGGAAAAGGCCTCAAATCGTCTCGCCTTCGCATTGATCATCGCCGCTTTGATCGTGGCATCATCGCTGATTATGACGAAGCCGGTCGGCATGACCGTCCTCGGCGTGCCGGCTCTCGGTCTCGTCGGCTATGTCACTGCCGGTGTTCTGGGCATCTGGTTGGTTATCGCAATTCTCAGATCGGGGAAGCTCTGATATGGCAAAGAACCGGATGACCTACTCCCATTCAAGGTTGGAGACCTACGAATCCTGCGCGCTCAAATTCAGGTTCCAGTATGTCGACAAGGTCGATATTGCACGGCGCACTTCGGTCGAGGCGTTCCTTGGTTCACGTGTTCACGATACTTTGGAACAACTCTATCGCAACAAACTTAATGCCAAGGCATGGACGAAAGAGGAATTGGTCCGATTCTTCACCGACATTTGGGAAAAACAGCAATCCGAGGACCTTTTCATCGTCAACAAACAGTTTTGTCTCGACGACTACTACCACCAGGGTGTCAAGGCGCTCGAAGATTATTGGAACCGTTACCACCCTTTCGACGGCGAAAAAACTATTGCCCTCGAACAGCGTATCGAACTCTATCTCGATGACGCCAGGCAGTATAAGCTTCAGGGATTCATCGACCGCATCTCGAAAACGGCTTTCGGTGTTTGGCAGATTCGCGACTACAAGACGAAAAGAGCGCTACCTACCTTGCAGGAAGCTCGTGTGGATCGACAGTTGGCGCTCTATCAGATCGGCCTGCAACACATGTGGGACGGCACCGAGAATGTCGAATTGATCTGGCACTACTTGCTTTTTGACGAAGAAATCAAATCGACGCGGGAGAAGAGCGATCTCGAAAAGCTCAAGATCGAAACCATTCACTTGATCCAACAAGTCGAGAAGGCGATTGACGAAAATGATTTTCCGTACCGGGAATCCAGACTCTGTGACTGGTGTGACTATTTCGATATCTGTCCGGCAAAAAAGCACCTCGCGCAGGTACGCAAGTTGCTGCCGCGCGAATTCAAAGAGGATGAGGGAGTGCAACTGGTCGACGGCTATTCGCATCTTCTGGTAGAAAAGAGCCGGCTCAATCTGGAGCTACAAGATCTTCAGGCCAGACTCGATGAACTCGAGGAAGAGATTTTCGGGTTCGCCCGCCAATTTGGCGCCGAGCGACTTATCGGTTCCGATCGTCACTTGCGCGTCATCGCGAAGGAGACCTTCCGGGCGCCATCGGCGACCGATAAAGCTGAAAAGGTACTCCGTGAGCAATTGGAAGCGCTGCTCAAGCGCGCCGATTTCTGGGAACCGGTTTCTCAGCTAAATAGCCAGCGGCTGATCAAACTTTACGAGGACCGGGAATTGCCGCAGTTCATCCGTACTCAAGTCGAGCGTTTTTTGACCCCCGACACCAAACGCCGCGTATATCCCTCCAAACTCAAAGATTACGACGACAACTTCGAGGGTTAACACCCGAGGGTTGTCCTATAGTCGGGAATCAGCGAAGAAAGGATGCGCAGATGTAGGGGCGACTCTCTCGGTCGCCCGTCGAACCGAGCCGACAGCCGGCGTGTCTACGCGGGTCACCGCAAGAGCGACCCCTACACATTGCTCACTATTAGCGGTCTATGAGTCCTGAGCGCGACTTGTGGGACAACCTCTTCTGGTGCTTGGTGTAAATCGTTATGGAAAAAGTGTTGGTTTAGGTTCCCAATGTGCGAAACCGTTTGCACTTACTGAACCGAATTCTCTCAATTGGTGCCTGCCGATGGAGTGACTTCTCCGAAATCGCGAGCCAACCAGACCTTCTGAGGAAACCGAGAACCTATTGCCAGACACAACCTTAAGCCATGTATGGTTTTACTACACTCAAAACGGGGCGAAAGACCTTGACTTTTCCGAAGCTGGCTCATATATTGCACACGTCTGCGTTAGAGTACTTCTCGCTGTGCTTGTGCGCTTGAAGGCTTGTTGAACTAGATGCAAATGAGGCTTTAGAGATCCTTCGATCAAGCTAAGAATACGCAAAGCCTTGCCGCACAGCGCGACTTTGTATCAGAAGAACCCACGTTTTTCGGAGAGTGAATGTGAAAACACTAAGAATCCTCGCCAGTCTAACTCTCTACCTGGCACTCATTACGCCGACAGTTCATGCCGCCGGTGGAGCGCATCCCTGGAGCGATTCGCTTAGTGCGAAAGCGCTCTTTAGCGGTCCATCACTGCAGGAGGTGCTGAATGGTCTCGGCTACACGATCAATGTAGCGAGTGACGAGGTACCTTTACAGTTGTTTGCCCCGCCGTCAAATGGAACATCGGGTGAAGTAACACTGAAGTTCAAAAATTCGTCCTCCAACGCCAACTTCGGCTGGTATTCCAAAGGCACGCCCGCCAGCAAGACGCAGCTTCTTGCCGCGATCGCTCCAATCGGTTCGCACGCAAATATCACGATACCCGCTGGAGATTCCATTGGTTTCTACCTTGGGCCAACGCTCTATGACGACATCTGGTATACCCAGAACGTTTTGAACTGGGATGCTTATAGGCATGTCAAAGTGTTCTCCACCGGTTCGCCCGGTAAGTACGTTATCGCCTGGGAGGATCTCCCTGACGGTGGCGATCAGGATTTCCAGGACTGTATCGTTGAAGTCCGTTTTCAGGATCCTAACGAGTTGTTTTTGACTTTCGAGGGTTCGAGCAATGTTTCCGTCTGTAATCCAGACTCAATTTGCTTCTTGATTCATACGGCCGGTGGTATCGGCAATCTGACTCTTTCCAAGATGGTCAACGGCGTGCCACAGGCGCTCATTACCGGCATTTCTCCGCTGACCTATCGCTACTGCTTCCTGCCGACCTCCTACGCCATCACCGACTACCGCTTCATTTTCCGTTTGAATGATCAGGCCTCTAATCAGATGCTCGACACGTTCGATATTCATCTCGCGTTCCAGAATCTGCCGGTACTCACGGTTAATCCCGACTTTATTGATACTTTGATTTGTAAACGCGACACGATTTGTTTCGATGTTGTTTCGGCGACGGATGTGGATGGGGACTCGATCATATATAGCCTGCTGTCAGGTCCCGGCGTCATTGATTCGCTTACCGGCAGGATTTGCTTTCTGCCCAATGATGCGGACTCGGTCGATTATCAGTTCATCGTAATGGCTTCCGATCCCTGCTGCTATTCGCTACCGCTTCCCAGGACGGAATTGCCCTGCCCGCGCGACACAATTACCTACCGGGTGTTGTTGCATAAGCCACCTGCGATCGTCTCAATTCCCGACACGACCATGCGGCTCTGTAAGCTTGACCCTGTTTGTTTCCCGGTTTACGCGGTTACTCCGAGCGGCGCACCGGCCCCGATCATCAAGGACTGCGGTCCGGGCATCGTCGCCGATGGTCAGCTTTGCTTCACTCCGACTGCCGCTGGCTTGTATACATTCTGCTTTCATGCCAATGACGATTGCGGCGGAGTTGTGCGTGATACAGTTAAGATTACTATTACTCTAAATAATCCGCCGGTTGCCAATGCCGGCAGAGACTCAACCCTCTCACAGTGCGCACCGGCGCCGATTTCTTGGGCGGCAAATTGCAGCGACCCGGATGGTAATCTGCAATCCTGCACTCTGCTTTCCGGCCCCGGCACATATAACGGTTCGCAGATCTCTTTTACGCCAACCGGCACGGGTAACTACACGTTCATTCTAAAAGCCACGGATCTGTGCGGTGAGACGGATGTTGATACGGCTGTGATTAACGTTCACATGGGCCGTCCACCGGTCGCCTCAATACGGGATACGAGCGCGACTCTTTGCACTGCCCAGCAAATCTGTCTGCCCGCATCATGCAGCGATCCCGACAACGACTTAGTTTCGTGTGCATTGCTCTCCGGCCCCGGCGTTTACAATGGCACTGCTATTTGCTTCACGCCCACCGTCTCCGGCACCTATGTGTTTGTCCTGAAGGCGACTGACGCTTGCGGCCTCGTAGCGTATGACAGTGGCACAGCGGTAATCCGCATTAACCGTCGTCCCGACGTCGTCGCTGGTGGCGGTAACTTCACTCTTTGCCGTCCCGAGTCGATCTGTGTGGCGATTAACGCCTCCGATCCCGACAACGACAATCTGACTTTCACCACCACGATGGGCAAGGTCGTGGGAAACAACGTCTGCCTGTGGTCCGGCGGTGAGGGAAGACGGCAGTTAGCATTTAACGTCATCGCTACCGATCCTTGCGGCGCCAAGGATACCGCGCTGTATTTGGTCAATGTGCTTGTCAACATGGTTCCTATCATTCAAGTGCCGACACCGACTCCACAGAACATCTGTCGTCCCACACAGCTCTGTTTCACTGTCAGCGCCATTGACTCTATCATGGGAAAACTGACTTACTCAATACTCTCCGGTCCGGGCACTATCAACGGCACTACCGGCCAAGTCTGCTTCACACCGCAGAATGCGGCCACATTCAATTGGCAGATTGTCGTCACCGATAGTTGTGGAAAGGCTGACACCGGCAGTGTTAGCTGGCAGGTTGGTTTTATTCCCAAGCCGAGCGCAGTCGTCGTGCCCCCGGCAGGGGATACTGTTGTTTGCTTCGGCGATACCATTGGCTCTCTATGCAAGACCGTGACTTACACAGACCCCACGCAAAGCACAACGGTCACTGTCGTTCCGAGCGATCCCGGTATTTCCTGGTCGTTCGGCTACAGCAATGGCAGCGGACAACTCTGTTTTTCGCCGAGCGTAAACGTCACAAAGACGTACGATTTCACGTTCCACCGGGTGAACCAGTGCAATGACACTTCCACAAGCGTCTATAGTTACAATGTCAAGTATATCCGCTGCGATTCGGCCTGTATGGTTATCTCGCTTGAGCAAACCCCCTGTATCAATATCGGATCGCTGACTTCGGTTAAGATCACTCTCTCCGAGGGCAAGGTTCCGATCGGCGGTTATAACCTGCTGGTGCAGTACGACCCATCGGCCTTTACCTTCGTGTCGGCATCTTTGGGAACTGCAATCAATGGTTGGGAGTATTTCACGTATCGACTCGGCCCGTTCGGCAACTGTGGTTCCGGTTGTTCTTCGGGATTCGTCCGGCTGGTAGCCATTGCCGATGCCAATAATGGCGCCCATCATCCACCCGAAAATCAGTATGAGCCGGATGGTGTGATCGCCAATATGACGTTCCGTGTTACGCAAAATGCCACCTTTGAAGGACTGGTTTTCCCCTTAAACTTCTACTGGTTCGTTTGCGGCGACAACGGCATCTCGTCGGCCAGCGGCGACACGCTGTTAGTTGACAAAATCGTATATAACCCGGAGGCGATTCTCTGGGATGAGTTCGATGAAGTACATTTCCCGGAATCTCATCGTCTCGACGGTGTCGGCGTTCCTGACGAATGCCTCGGCAGTGAGAATAAGACCCCGTTACGTTGCGTCGAATACCGCAACGGCTCGATCTGCATTATTGACTCCGATTCGCTCGACGCGCGCGGCGATATTAATCTGAATGGGCACCCCAATGAAATCGCCGATGCAGTGCTGTACACCAACTACTTCCTGCGGGGGATCTCCGTATTCACGATCAACGTCGCCGGACAGAGGGCTGCTTCGGATGTCAATAATGACGGCCGCACGTTGACCGTCGGCGATCTCATCTATCTGCTTCGCATTCTCACCGGCGACGCTGAGCCGATCCCGAAGCTGTCTCCGGACGCTGATCAGATTGACTTCACGCTGATGGAAGCCGACGGTGCGACCACCCTACAGGTCGAAAGCTCGACTCAAATCGGCGGCCTCTATTTGCAACTCAAGACTACGGAAAATTCGGCAGCCGAAATCGTCCCAGATCCTGTTCTTGCCGATATGGAAGTCCAGACAAGGACTGAAGGCGATCAAACGAACGTCATCATCTACTCGAATCGGAAGGGGGCGGTGATTTCTGCGGGTGTCAACACTTTGCTGACCATCCCGGGCTCATGCGAGATTGTGCGCTTGGAAGCAAGCGATTACTATGGCAATATGCTGGTATCTCGGGTTACTACGAAATCCAGTGTACCGTCACATTTCGCGATTGATCAGAATTATCCGAACCCGTTCAACCCGACGACGACCATCAACTTCTCGCTGCCGACACCGACCGCTTGGACACTCAGCGTAATAAACGTCAGCGGTCAGGTTGTCAAGCGCTATACCGGCGCGGCTGGAGTCGGTTCCGTGACCGTCACCTGGGATGGCACCGATCAGGATGGACAAACGGTTGCTACCGGTGTCTACTTCTATCGCCTTGATGCCGGAGACTTCAGCGAAACCAGGAAAATGGTGTTGATGAAATAGTGCCCAGGGTGTAATTTACAGTACGATAATCACTACGGCGCCGATCCGTTTCGGCGCCGTTTCTTCTTGCACCAGACGACCGAGCGACGCTCCTGTTGATGTTCAAAAAAGCCTCAATCCCGTTCCCACCCGACTTCGTTGACCCCGTATCCTTGGCAGCCGGAAAGAAGACATTCTCTGTCGATGGAGTCAATTTTTTTGTTGTCACTGTCGATAGACCAATAGGGGATAATGGGGTAGACGCAATCCCCAACGAAGGGATTTTTCATGCAAAACAGGTCTCAAAGACGAGAACAACCGTCTCAGCGCGGTGGTGCTCTGGATGAAGCTGTGAGTCGGGAGTCTTTCCTCGGTCGACTGATTCAACAAGAGATGACGCATATTTCTGGATGCGTTTCCTCTGGGACATCGTCTGATGTTGCGAACGACCGGTTGTTTTACAGAGATAATTCTGCCTGTGTGCCATATCGGTACCGGCAAGTTAGGAGACGCTTCGCAAGGCGTCATCAAAATGGGGGCAACTGTTTCTTTGATAGCATATATAATTGGGGGAATTAGTCATGCTAAACAAGACAATACTTTTAGTTGAAGACAACCCGGACGATGTGACGCTGACACTGCGTGCATTCAAACAACATAACGTCCAGAATGAAGTGGTGGTGGCGCGTGACGGCATGGAGGCCCTTGACTACTTGTTCGGCATGGGTGCCTACGCAAACCGCGATGTTGATAGCATGCCGCAACTGATTTTGCTGGATCTGAAGTTGCCCAAAATCGACGGCATGGATGTGCTGCGACGCGTCCGCGCCGACAAGCGCACTTGTCTGCTGCCCGTCGTGATCCTGACTAGCTCGCGTGAAGAGCAGGATCTGACCGATTGCTACACTTTGGGCGCTAACAGCTATATCTGCAAGCCAGTCGATTTCGAACAATTCGTCGAAGCTGTGAAGCAACTGGATCTCTATTGGTTGGTCCTGAATGAGACTCCTACGCACAATGGGGCATTGGTATGAGCCAGAAGCTCTGCGTGTTGATCGTTGAGGATTCCGAACCCGACACCGCTCTATTGGTCAGACAGCTCGAGCACATCGGGGGATATGAAGTGTACCATGAGCGCGTCGAGACTGCCGATGGCATGCGAGAGGCGCTCCGGCATAGATCGTGGGACGTAATTCTCTCGGACCACACAATGCCTCAGTTCAGCGCGCCGTTGGCTCTCGAAGTGCTGAAAGAGTCTGAACTCGATCTGCCTTTTATCGTTGTCTCCGGCAGTATTGGTGAAGAACTCGCCGTGGCGGCCATGAAAGCGGGTTCGCATGACTACGTGATGAAAGATCATCTGGCTCGCCTGGTTCCAGCCATAGAGAGGGAACTGCGCGAAGCAAAGATGCGCGCTTCACACCGTGAGGCCGAGAAACACTTGCGGGTAACCGAGCGGCTTCGCGCGGTCGGAGAGATGGCGGCGTCGATTATACATGATCTCAAGACGCCGCTGCAGGCGGTCTTGACCACTACGGAAGTGCTCTCGCAACATGACTTGCCCAGCGAAATACGCGCCAACCACTGTCGCGCTATCAACGAACAGGTGCTGAGAATGGTTTCTCTAACGCAGCAAGTACTCGAATTTGCCAAGGGCGAGATCAGAATCAGCGCGAGCATGATTGATCTCATTCACTTTTGCGATGACACCATCAATTCGTTCAGAGCTACTCTTTTGGGCACCAGTGTCACTGTGAACTTCTCGCCCCTGCTCAACGGGGGCGTGTCACCGTCGGTGATTCTTGACGCGGAGAAAATCTGGCGCGTGCTCATCAATCTGATGAATAACGCCCGAGATGCCATGCCATACGGGGGCGAGATCAACGTCCGACTAATAATGGACCGCAAAATCATTCGCATAGAGGTGGCAGACAACGGGGAAGGTATACCGGAGATGGTATGCGACCGGATCTTCGAACCCTTTTTCAGCGAGGGTAGAATTAAAGGTACCGGTTTAGGGTTGGCAATTGTCCAGCAGATAGTCAAAGCACATGGGGGTACGGTAACTTTCGAAACGGCAGAAGGCAAGGGAACGACATTTATCGTTACGTTGCCGCGTGTGGCGTTGAAGTCGGCGAATCACACGCCGATTGACGTCGTGCATGCATTGCAGGGTTGAGTGGGGGCACCACACCTGACGGCTTGCCGTACCCTTTTTCTCTTCACGATAGTCTCCCTCTTTCCAATCTGGTTGGTCAAACTGGTGACTTTAGGTAAGCGACATCCATCGCATAGCATAGCTTCGTTCCGTCATGAAACCGGCCGCGATGTCCCCTCCCGAGGAGTAGCCGGCAGGGCGGAGTGAACCCATACAGCCGGGTGGAAATGCCGACCAGATTTTGGTTGTTGCGACGTCAACGGCGATGGAGCGGAGTCCGTCCGAGAATTGGCCAGACGTCCATGAGGCCAAAAAAACATAGACCGCATCCGTTTGTAAGGATGCGGTCTATTTCTTGTTCTCTAATTCGTTCTAAGGAACGGTCTTATTTGCGACGACGCAGCGACGCGCCGAGACCCAGCAGACCCATGCCCAAAAGAATCATCGAGCCCGGTTCAGGAACCACGCCGTAAGTCTTCTCAAGCTTATCGTTGCCACATTCCATCGTGGTGTGGAACGTAATCGAATCATGGGATAACAGGTTAGTGCCTAGCAAGGAACGGGAAATCCGGTACTCCTTAATGTAGGTGTCACCATTGCCAGGGAGCAGATAACCCGACTCAAGGCCTGCGTACCGAGTATAGATGATCGGATCAATGGCGCCAAGATTGGTACCAGTGTTAATATTGAAGGCCCCAATAGCGTTCTTGATGATTAGATTGTTGCCGTATCCGCCCGGAACCGGTGGATTCGGTGGGATGTAGTTCCAAGAAGTGACCGCGTACAGGTTGCCGGCACTGACATCAACCGCGTAGTTGTACTTGTTACCATTTGTGCCGTTGTCGTCGAATCCGAAGAACAGGTCCCCTTCAGCGAAAGTGCGATGGTAAGTATTCGATACGACACCGGTGCCGAACGACGCCGTTACCGAGACATAAAGATAGGCGTTGTCATACGCGAAGTTCAGTCCTTCGATGTCGTACTTCTCGCCACCTTCACCGCCAAGACCCGGGGACGGCCGATAGCCGATCCCATTCGGATAGAACACCGGTGAAGTGTTGTTGTTGCCATCGAAAATCGAACTGCCGAAATTGTGGTACGTCCACGTCACACCGTAAGCAGGAGCAACTAGGAGTGCCAAAGCCACTGTCAGCAGAAGTGTAAATAAGAGCTTCTTCATTCTATCCTCCAGAAGGTTAGTGCTATTCATCACCATTTGCTTAAGCAAACGTCGTGCCATGGTAAGGCGGTTTTTCCGAAAGATAAGTGGTTGTCAATCAATAGACTGTCGCAGTCATTCGCTTCTACGGTTTTCGGCGGACCACAATGTCGTTTTGGTTGTTCAGCTTTCCGACATACTTGTTGACTATCTGTTGGCCGCACCATGTAAGCGATTGATATTCAATGGACTAACTTTTTTTGTCGATGTCGAAATCGCTAACAAAAAAAGGCCTCTGTTTCCAGAGGCCTTCTTCTTGCATTAGCTATTATCGAGCAACTACTTACACGGTGCAGGTTGTCCGGTAGCTGACAATTTCACAACACTGTACGCTGGGTGGACTGCGCCCGTGCCATCAGGAATGACGCCATAGAGCGTATTGGAGGGATCGATGGTTGTCGTATCAACTATGATCTCGCAGACATCAATGACCCTCTTAGCTGCCGGTTCGGCCGTAAAATAAAGCTTGGCAAGAGTGCCTTTCCCTTCGCCCAAGGGAGCGTTATTGCCGCTGATATCTGCCAGAAGACCGACCAAAACCTGCTGCAATGAGTCAACTGGATGCACTGACTTGACAGCGAAGTATTCAGCGCGACCCTTCCAACTCACTGAATCATAACGCATCTTGAAGTTCTTCCCCTTGACAATCAATGGGAAAGTCAACGCTGCCAGTTTCTCGTCATTGTCCCAACCTAACTCAAAAACAAAGTGATTGGGTTTCATTTGGCGTACAGTAACTTCCGCCTTATCCGCCTTGCCGTACGGATCCTTCGGTTTGTTCTGAGCCAGTAGCGCAACCGCAAACAGCACAATCAGAGCCGAAGCGAAGATGAGAAAGTGTTGCTTTTTCATTCATTTCCTCCCTGTAACTAAGTTATCCTTGCTCTAATTTCCTTATCTCTTGTTCAATCGATTTTCTTACAACTGAACTGGGGTATTGTTTCACGAATTCCTTGTATGCCTCAAGAGCCCGCACCTTATCTTTCTTGGAGAACTGGTAAATCATTGCGACCCTTAGGAGTGCGTCGGCCGCCTGTCCGGATTTAGGGAACTGCGCGCGCAATTCAAGATACTGCGCAATCGCCTGGTCAGACATACCGTTGTGCGCATAGAAAGACGCCAAATAGGAAGAGGCCATCAACATCATGCGTTTATCGCTGCTATTCTTGGCCAAGTCCTTCATTTTTTCCTCTGTCCTGCTTACCCACTGTTCCGCCAGAACTGGCTGTCCAATTTTCTTGAAGAAGTCAGGGAGGTACATCATGGATTCGAGGGACTGCTGCGTATTGGGATAGCCGTTGATCAGGTTGAGGTACTCTTGTTTAGCGCGATCATACTCCCCCTGATCTTCGAAGCTCTGTGCCAGCATCTGCTGCGCCTCGATTTGCAAGAGCTGTGACCGCGGGAAAGCCTCCGTCAGTTTGCGTAGATATTCTCGTCCCGTGTCATAGCGCTTGTTCTTGAACTCAATCGTGGCCAGCTTCAATAGAGAAGAGGCGATCACACTCGAATCGCCTGCCCTGCCGACAAGATCCTGATACATCTGCACCGCTTCATTTTTGCGGTCGAGACGAGTGAAATACAGGTCGGCAATCATTCCTTTGGCGGCATCAACAATAATGCCGGTGGAATCCTTGACTGTTTCCAGGAGATTGACCGATCTCTGGAAGTCCCCCTTGAAGTTGTAGGCTTCCGCTAACAGTCGGGTCGCCGCCATGGTTAGAGGGCTGTGCGGGTAACCACTCACGATTTTCTGGTAGTAGCTGATTGCCCAGTCGGCCTTCTGCAAAGCTGTCGCCGTGTCCCCGATAGATTGGTAGTGTTCAACGATAGCTTTGGGTAACGTGATCACATCCATCGCGGGGAGTATCTTGTCTACCACTGGCGGGTAGAATAGATCAAGCAGCTTGGAATAAGCAGCCTCGGCGTCAACCCAGTTGCCCAGCTGTTCAGCAGTACGACCAAGCAGCAGCAACGCCTCGCTCTGATGCTGTGGCGAGAAGTATTTGGTTTCAATAATCTGATTGAGTATCGCCACAGCCGAGTCCGGCTGGCCGCCGGTCACCGTCAGATTCGCAGCCATAACCAAAGCCCTGCCCGCCAGGAACGCCGCTTCCTTCTCTGTGGTCGACAATGAGGTACTGCTTTCCAGATTGGGGAAAAGAGTCTCAAACAACGAATAGACTTTCCGGTAGCCGCTCACCAGATTCAGGTAATCCTGTGTCGAGCGTAACTCCGGCTTGACACCATAATTGGTCACTGCCTTATCGGCGTCGAGAAACGCCTTCTCCACCTGATAGCGTTTTGCCTCCGGCTGGTAGCCCGAACACGAGACAAGCAGAATCGCGCACACCAGCAGCAGTGTTGGGATCAGTGTTAAAGCTTTCATAATTCCCTTTAGCGCCATTAGTTTAGTTTATCGACCTTCCGGTACAAATCTTCAGACGGTGGTCAGCTGCAATGTGAACACCGATAGAGAATCTGTCCGAGCAGGATAGCCTGTGTTTCATTACGGTAAGGTGTCCCGAGCTTTCGCCTCTGTGGACTCATTCCCTGAATCCTGCAAAAATGGTAACGTCCACCCAAACCATTGTCAAGCTCAATTGCTCTTTGAACGCAACTCCGGACATTTCGTTTGCGACCTCGGGTGGAATCGCTATTATATTCGCGATGCATCAATTCGCCCGCCATACCCTCGATTCGCTCGAGTTCACCCGCATCAAGGAGGAAGTCGCCAAACTCTGCTTCTGCGATGGTGGCAAGAGACATGTCGAGCGAATGCTCCCTTCCAGCGACCCGCTAACGATCGAAACCGCCTTGCAGGAGACGCTGGAGATGCGGGAGATAATCGAGTTCGAGGAAGCGATTTCGCTCGAGCAGGTTGAGAAGGTCGAAGCGCTGGTCGGCAAGATCAAAGTGGTAGGATCGATTCTCGATCCCGAGCAGCTCAAACGAGTGGCGGATTTTCAGAAAATAATCGTGGCACTGCATCAGTACCGCCGGAACAAGGAAACGAAGTACCCACGCGTCAGCAACTATCTGGGGCAGTTGAAACCGTTGCATGATCTGATTCTACGCATCGATCAGGCAATCGACCGTACCGGCCAGATCAAAGATTCCGCCTCTCCTCGACTGCGAAAAATTCGCAATGACAAGGTGCATGCGCGCGCCGTCATACTTGATCGGCTGCAGCGGATCATCGGTGGCAAAGCCCATCGCGCCGACCGGCTGGATGACGTCATCACCATGCGAGACGGTCGGTATGTCATTCCCATCCCCGACAGCGAGTACAACCCGAGAGAATCGGTCGTGCACGATCGCTCCAAGTCGGGCGCAACCTTGTATGTCGAGCCAACAGAAGCGATCGAACTGAACAACAAGCTCAAGCAACTAAACATGGAAGAAGTGCAAGAGATCGAACTGATACTGCTTGAACTGAGTGACCTCGCCAGAACCCATTCGACCGAGATCGAGCGAAACTGGGAACTCTACGGACGACTCGACTTCTTGCACGCCAAGGGATCGTTCGCCGTGCGCACCGACGGCGTCATGCCTGTACTCAGACGGGAACCGGTCGTGAGCTTGCAGGCAGCGTATCACCCGCTGCTGCTGCTGTCGGCAAAACGGAAGCAAGATGTTGTCTCGCTTTCGCTTGAACTGGGGATTGACCGCAATATTATCATCGTAACCGGCCCCAATACCGGCGGCAAGACCGTTGCGCTCAAGACGGTCGGCCTGTTGGTGCTGATGGCGCAGGCAGGGATGTTGATCAGTGCGGACGCCAAATCGGAACTGGGGGTGTTTGACCAGGTCTTTGCCGACATCGGCGATGAGCAGTCTATCGAGCTGTCGCTTTCCACGTTTTCATCGCATATCTCGCGAATTACGTCGGCCATCGCCGCATGTGATGAACGCAGCCTGGTACTCTTTGACGAAATCGGCGTCGGTACTGATCCCAAGGAGGGCGCCGCACTGGCGGAAGCCGTTATTGAGTACGTGTCACGGACGAACGCCAGGTGTATTGTCACTACGCATTATTCCGCTTTGAAAGCGATCGCCGAGACCAACAAGAAGGTCGAAAACGCCTCAATGGAGTTCAACCGCCAAACCCTTCAGCCAACCTACCGATTGCGCACCGGATTGCCGGGATCAAGCTATGCGCTGGAGATGGCGGCGCGGCTCGGAATGCCCAAAGAAGTGCTGACGCGCGCCGGAGAACTGGTCGGTACGCAGGAACGGTCGCTGTCCGACCTGATCGCGCGGTTAGAGAGCGAATTGATGGCCACGGAATCGGAACGCCGTGAATTGAAAGAGAAACTCGCGCACGCAACCGAGCTGGAACGGCAGCACAAAGAGCACTCAGAAAAAGTGCAGGCGCGGGAGAAGCAGCTTCTGAAAGAGGGATCGGCAGAGGCCACGAAGCTGGTCGAAGAAACCCGACAGAAGCTTGAAGCTCTGGTTAGTGAACTCCAAAGTGACAAGACATCGAAAGAGACAATCAAGCAGAGCCGTAAGTCGCTGGACGACCTGCGCAAGGAATTATCGGTTCGCACGGCAGCGCTCACACCACCACCGGAGAAAGGGGAGATCCCCGAAGTTGGCGACAAGGTCTGGATCGATCGCATGCAAACGGACGGCGAATACATGGAAAGATTCGCGGACGGCAAGCGCGCCCGCGTACGCATTGGCAAAGTACTTTACACGATGAACATTGCCGATCTGCGAAAGGCAGCCGGCGAAAAGAAGAAATCGTTCCTGCCCGAAGGCGTCAGTTACCAGCCCTACAAAGACGATACGCCATTAGAAATCTCGTTGCGGGGAATGACCATTGAAGAAGCGCGCGACGCGCTGGACAAATATTTCGACGAGGTTTCGCTCTCGAACGTCCCCAGTATCCGCATTGTCCACGGCAAAGGCACCGGCGCTTTGCGGCGCTTTGTGCGCGAATATCTCTCCAAAAACAAGATGGTCGAATCCTTCCAACTCGGCGAATGGAACGAAGGCAGTTGGGGGGTGACGATTGTGAAGTTGAAGAGGTAGGGCGGTTACTCGAAATGTCAAGCCACGAGTGGGCTTGACCTGTGGGACTAATATAACAAAGAAGAAATCGAGAAACAAATACACTTTTCCCGATCAAAGCTCCTTGCCCGAGCCTAAGGACGATTCTGTCCCTTACAGACCAGACACCATCTACAAATCTTCTACCGGATGTCCCCGGTTCTTTCGCGGATTGTTCCGGGCCCGTCTTTATCCACGAGGCGAAATCCGGTGACTGCGTTATCTTTGTCGCGGATAATCTCGAGCCGCGTATCATCAGTATCGTCGAATCCGCACTTTGTACCCCACCCAAAGCGCAGCGTCGGGTGGGTTGTTCATTATTCGGCTGCAATATCAATCTCAAGCAGTACATTGTCGAAAGCGGCATAATAGCTATAGCTCGACCACTTCCAATCTGCACTCTGTACCCCACCCAAAGCCTTGCGTCGGGTGGGTTCTTCATTCCGTGGCTGCAATATCAATCTCAAGCAGTACATTGTCGGAAGCTGCATAATAGCTATAGCTCGACCATTTCCAATCTGCCGGCTGTCGTACAAGTCCCCTCGTGACTGGGTTGTTGTGGCAATAGTTGACCTTCTCCCAGACTGCTTCCTCCGACCGGCAGTTGTGATCGAAGCAACGACGTTGCCACACGGCAGTTTTCTCCTTTCCGTTGCGTTGCACCCGCAATCTGGCCGACAGGTTGGACTTCGAGCCTTTGAGTAACTTGTGGATATCTCTTGCGGTGATTCGCTTCAGTTCGCCAATGAGAGGTCCAAGCTCGACATTTTCCGGTGGAACTATGACCAGATGAACATGCTCCGGCATCACCACATAACCCAGCAGCCTGAGTTGACGGTCGTGACAGAATTCATGGAGTCTGTCCACAACGATGTCTCGGAAGACGTGGTTGCTCAGAATGGGGAGTTTCTGATGCGTACAAAATGTTACGAAGCGCGCCCGCCCGTCATGATCGTAATGCTTCAGCTTCATTCAGGGGCAAATCTATTGATTCAGTTCTTGGCAAGCAAAGAAAAACCCACCCGACGCTACGCTTTGGGTGGGGTACGGAGTTCGCAGGAATGACACGCAGGTACCCAAAACTAGCTGGTGGGATTCTTGATTATGCCTGCTATCCCCATCGTACGACTGCCGGCGGGGCGAACGTTCTGCTTGAGATAGACTAGGCAGAAGAAAGATAAGCCCACCCGCTGGGTGGGATACATTGTACCCCACCCAAAGCGTAGCGACAGGCGGGCTACAATTCATTGCCCCTCCCTCTCCCGCCCTGACTCCTCGTAATGATAATTCCGAGACATTTCAATAGTCCCCTTCGTAGGAATGACATTGCCATCGACACGCGATTCTCGAGGACTGCCGGCTACAAAAGAAGCAGGGCGCCGATGGCGCCCCGCTTCAAAAACGTGAAGTCAGGAAAGGAGTAGTGTAATCGCCGCAATGGCTCAGCTATTGTTGTCGATCGCGTATTTCTTGATTTTCTCGAACAGCGTCGTGTAATCGATTTTGAGAATCTCCGCCGTTTTCCGCTTATTGCCGCGAGTCTGACCCAGCACGCGCACGATCATCCCTCTCTCGGCTTGAGCTTGAGCATACTGCCCGACTTCCCGCAGGCCGGCGCCTTCGCGTAGACGGATGTCCTCCGAACTCGGCAGACGAATGGCCAGATGCTCGGGTTTGATCTTCTTGCCTTCCGCCAAAATGATTGAGCGCTCGATGGTGTTTTCCAACTCGCGGACGTTGCCCGGCCAATGATAACGTTCGAGAATGACGATAGCTTCGCGCGAGAGCGACTTCTCCCCCTTTTTCATGCGGCGGGAGTATTTCTCGACGAAGTAATTGGCCAGCGGCATGATGTCATCATGCCGTTCGCGTAACGGCGGGACGTGGATCGGAAACACCGACAATCGGTAGAACAAGTCCTCGCGGAATCTCTGCTTACCGATCGCTTCCTGAAGATTCTGGTTGGTTGCCGCGATCACACGCACGTCAACCTCGATCGGCTTGTTACCTCCGAGACGCTCGAACGAGTGATCCTGCAGCACACGTAAGAGTTTTGCCTGTAGCGAGAATTCCAGATCACCGATTTCATCCAGAAAGACGGTGCCGCCGTCGGCGATTTCGAACTTGCCCATCTTGCGAGCATGCGACGAAGTAAACGCTCCTTTTTCGGAGCCAAACAACTCGTTTTCCAGCAACTCGCCGGGGATGGCTGCGCAGTTTATCGTGATGTACGGTTTGTTCTTGCGACCGGACAGCGAATGAATGGCACGAGCAAACAGTTCCTTACCGGTTCCCGATTCACCTGTCAGCAGCACAGCCGTATCAGATGGCGAGACTTTCTGCACAAGCCGCGAGACCTCGACCATCTTCTCGGAGGCGCCGATGATCTGCGCAAAGCCAAGTGACTGCGCCAGTTCTTCACGCAACAGCAGGTTCTCAGCGACCAATCGCTGATTCTCCAAGGCGCGCACGACTAACATTTGTAGGTGATCAACATCAAATGGCTTTTGTAGGAAATCAAACGCGCCCCGTTTCATCGCTTCGACCGCAGTCTCAATCGTACCATAGGCAGTCATGACAATCACCGCCGTGTCCGGATCATGCTCTTTGACCTGCGTGAGCACTTCCATACCGGAGATGTCAGGCATTTTCAGATCGGTGAGAATGACGTCAAAATGCTTCTCCTTGCTCTTGGCGATGCCAACATCGCCGGAACCGGCCACCTCGACATCGTATCCTTCCGAAGTCAAAGAGGCGGTGAGCATTTCGCGCATGCTGTCTTTGTCGTCGATAACCAAAATAGTCGACATAATAACCTTCGCTAAGGGTGGCGACAGTTGATAGCGTCCTATTCTCATCTATCGACATCGGCAGCAAAAGATAAAGCGGATCGCAGCGGTGACGGGATGTCGAAAAAGCCCGCTCTTCTTCGGGCGTCGTCAGGAATCCTGAGGCTGTCTCATAAGTTCCTTTCCCTCACCCCTACGCCCCTCTCCCAGTGGGAGAGGGGAAGGGGGTGAGGGTGTAAGGTGTTGCGACGCCATGATCTCGTTCAACCTCCTCGACCATCGTGATCGCCGTTCACCACTGTACGCCAACTTACGGGACAACCTCTCCTCTCCTGACGACCTTGACTGGCTTGATAGACTGGCAGGAAAGGATTCCTGCCAGCGCTCTCAAGTGGCACTTTCAACAGTCCCGTGACGGGGTTCTGGATGGTCTAAGCGCGATTGGGGAATGTTGTATTCTGAAACAGCTAAGCGCGTTTGGCGGCGATAAGACGCCTGAGCCAATCGTACCAACCATCCAGCCCAACACCGGTGCGGCAAGAAGTTTCGAAAATGTTGAGATTGCCATTGATGCTCAGGGCATTCCGGCGGACCTGCGCGAGATCGAAGTCGGAAAAACCCATCAGGTCGATTTTGTTGATCACCATTGCCGATGAGCGCCGAAACATGGACGGGTACTTGAGCGGCTTGTCATCCCCCTCAGTGGTGCTGATTAATACAACCTTCATATCTTCGCCGAGATCGTAGCTGGCGGGACAGACCAGATTGCCGACGTTTTCGATGAAGAGCAAATCGATGTCTTCAATGTCCAATTCCCCGAGCGCCCGAGTGATCATCTTCGCGTCAAGATGGCAGGCGCCACCGGTAACAATCGGTCGAACCATTTTGCCCCCGGCGCGTTTCAGGCGATTGGCATCATTCTCGGTCTGCACATCACCCGCAATCAGCGCCATGCGGATCGTGCCGCTCAGAGCGCCGATTGTTTTCTCGAGCAGACTGGTTTTGCCCGAACCGGGAGAACTGACCAGATTGAGAGCAACTACCTTGCGAGCCTGTAACAGCGCGCGGATTTCGCCAGCAAGGCGGTCGTTCTCCGAAAGGACTTTCTTTTCGATAGAAATGCGGTCAGTCATAACACAAGAATACGAAAAGCGCATGAGGAATGCAAGCTGCGGGTCAAAACCGTCTCGGTTTTGACATTCGGAAATACGGGATTCTCTACTCCGCTTCGAGATACGAGATGTCCAACTCCTGCCCTTGCGTCACTTCGTTGTCAGCAGATTCGCAGTTGGGGCAGATAAAGATGAAGTCGTGCGCCTCAAAACTGTGGCCGCACTTGCGGCAGATAGCTTTCACCGGCAGACTTTCGATTTCCAGCGTGCTACCGGCAAGCGGCGTATCGACAACCATCGTCTCATAGCCGAAGCGCAACGCCTCCGGATCGACATTTGTGAGCGCGCCGATGCGTAGACCAACCTTGCCGATCGAAGTCAGTCCGCGTAACAACATCTCGGCAGTGACTGTCTCTACTATGGATGAAGCAATTGATAGCTCGTGCATAAACCAACTCTCTGGGCAACCGGCGGTCGCCCGTCTCGCTGCTCCAATGTAGTCGGCGTCCGACGCCTGTCACGTACAAAATGAGGAATTGCTTCAGACCTCACCCGAAAGTGACTTGATTCAACATCGAGACGACCATATATTATGTAAGGCTAATGACGACGCGGTCCGTCTAGCAACGAGGAGAGAGTCGGTAACAAATGCTCGGGGATGGATAGTGAGCTGCAAATCGCTCTGGGTTGTATGGGCGACAATGGCCTTGGCAGCGATACCGTGTTATGCGGGATATGACCCGGGAGTGGCGGATACGGTTCGTGTGGGATGCCCTTTCCTACTGGTGTTCGAACCTGACTCGATGGCAATTCCGATCTATGTGTGGAACGATGAAGCACTTCAAGGGTTTTCACTCGGGTTTCGGATTGTCCCCAACAGCTTCCGGCTCAGCTCTTGGAAGGTGACTGATACCGATATTCCTCCGATCACACAGGCCAATCTCATCGTCGCTTATCATGCAGATTCGAACACCGTGCTGCTCGGTTGGGTTGACTTGTACGGGGCCAACCCGGTGGCCGCCACAACAACATCGTTAGGACGGCGACTCGTAACACTCTACCTGCGCTGTAGCCCGAGTTCGCATGCTTCTGATTTCCGAATCGACTCGACCTTCGTCCCACCGGCTGGATCGTTCACCCTGGTTCGCACCGACGGTAAAGGCTTTACATCCCGGTTTGTTGACTGCGAGCTCGCTATTGATGCCGTCGATGAGGGATCTGTTGTGGAGTCGGCGCCAACCGAACCGACGTTGAGGCAGAATTCCCCCAATCCTTTCAACGCATCAACGGCGATCACGTTCGGCGTTCCGCGACCATCCAGCGTCCAGCTCGACATTATCAACGTCCTTGGGGAAAACGTGGCCACACTGATCGAGGGCGCGATGTCGCGTGGACAACATGAGATCGTCTGGGACGGCAAAGACGGATTCGGGAATACACAGCCGTCAGGCGTGTATTTCTATCGGCTCACGGTCGGCACACTCGTTCAGACCAAGAAGATGGTGCTGCTGAAATAGACCCCATTCGTTAACAAAGACAAATGCGGCAGTCGGAAACGACTGCCGCATTCTGATATCACCTCAGAGACCAGCCATCTGATCTCGCAGAATCACTCTATTCGAGAACGTGAATGTTCTTCCTGGCACAGATATCTTTGAGAACCTGCGGCCAGACGGTGACGCTGTACTCACCGAGATGCGCTCCACGCAGCAGATACATGAAAGTACGCGACTGGCCGATACCGCCGCCGATACTGAGCGGAATCTGATCATTCATGATTGCTTGATGATACGGCAGTTTCAGGAAGTCAAGCTGACCGGTCATCTCCAACTGCGTCTTGAGCGTCTCCTTGGTCACACGGACACCCATGGACGTCAACTCATGACGGCGCTTGGTCACCGGATTCCAGACCAGGATGTCGCCGTTCAAACCGTGCATCGGCTCACCCTTTTCCGACTTCGTCTCTACTACCCAATCATCATAATCAGCAGCGCGCATTTCGTGCGGATATCCGTCCTTGAGCGTCCAGCCGATACCGATGATGAAGACTGCCGGATATTTCTGCAGGATGGCCGTTTCGCGTTGTTTGCGTGGCAGATCGGGGTACATCTCCAGGATTTCTTCCGCATGGAGAAACTTGAGCTCCTCTGGAATCGGTGGATACTTGCTGTCTTTCAGAGCGGGAAACTGCTCTTGAGCCGCTTTGCCGGCGCCTAACAGGACCTTCCAGATTTTGCGGATAATGTCCTTCATGAAGTTGAGATTGCGCTGATCAGCGGTAATCACTCTCTCCCAGTCCCACTGGTCGACATAGCAGCTATGGTCATGGTCGAGGAAGTAGTCTTTGCGCACGGCACGCATATCGGTGCAAATGCCCTCGCCCACTTTGCAGTCGAACTGCTTTAAGGCAACGCGTTTCCATTTGGTCGCCGCCTGCACCACTTGCGCATCGATGGGATTCTTGTTGTAATCGTTGTTGATATGGAATTGAATCGGGGTGCGCGACCCATCGCGATCCAGATAGTCGTTGACGCCGCTGTTGACATCAACAATCAACGGCACCTGAACCATAATCAGGTTAAGTTCTTTACACAGGTTCTCCTCGATATAGTGCTTAACCAAATAGAGCGCCTTCTGTGTGTCTTTGCGGTTGAGCAGCGGGCGATAATCGCTCGGCAGCACTTTCTCCAAGTCTTCATAATTGCCGATACCAGGTCCTGCCAGATCCGCTTTTTTGTCTGCCATCTAAGTTTCTCCTATCAGTTTTGTTTCTCTTAAATCCGTATCCGTCAACTTTTACGAAGAGCAGTACATCACGGCTAATCCATTCTGTGCCGCAGAAGCGGTCAACGCCTCTTCGAACTCCGCACACTCGGCGAATCTGGGCTTTCCAGAGCCGTTCCGACCGGCAGAGAATCTACCAGTATATGGTGCGGCTCTCTGTGGCTCAAGGAGAAAATTGACCGCGCGGGCAGGAATCCTTTCCTGCCCGAAATGCAAATCGGTCGCAGCCGGCAGGAAAGGATTCCTGCCGGCGCACTCAAGCGGCTCTTTCAACATTCCCCTATGGGGAGTGCAAGGAAATGCCACTTCGACCGAAGCTCCTGCATCCAACATCGGCCTTGCTTCACCGCCCCACTGACCGTTTATTGTTTTCCATGGCATTTTACGGTGATGACATCATCGAACGGGTACGAGAAGCGTCTGACATTGTCGAAGTCGTTGCGACCTACCTCCCTCTCAAACGCAAGGGGCGAAACTACTGGGGCAAATGCCCGTTTCATAACGAGAAGACCCCGTCGTTTTCCGTCTCCCCTGACAAGCAAATCTACCACTGTTTTGGCTGCCACAAGGGGGGTAACGTCTTCTCGTTTGTTATGGAATTCGAGAAAGTGGCATTCCCTGATGCGCTCAAGCTCCTGGCCGCAAAAGCCAATATCACGTTGCCGGAGCGCTCGTATCATCGCGACTCCAAGGAAATGGATCAGCTTTACTATGCCCATGAAGTCGCTTCCACTTTTTTCGCAGAGAATCTGCGCGACTCTCGAAAGACGCTTGAGTATCTCAAGACTCGCAAGCTGACCGATGAAATTATCGAGAAGTTTAAGCTTGGCTATGCTCCCGATAGCTGGGATGCGTTCCTCAATCACGCCAAAAAGAAATCCCTGACGGAAGAGGACCTGGAGAAAGCCGGTCTGATAATCAAGAGCGAAAAGGGCGGTTACTATGATCGATTCCGCGATCGACTGACCTTTGCCGTTTTCAATATCGCTCTCAAACCGATTGCCTTCGGCGCGCGCACGTTCAAGGCTGCCGACGAGGCCAAATATATCAACTCACCCGACACTCCTCTGTATCACAAGGCGAGTGTGCTCTACGGCCTGTCGCATTCACGCGGTGAAATTCGGCGCAAGGAAGAAGCGATCGTCGTTGAAGGATATTTCGACTATCTGTCTCTCTATCAAGCAGGCGTGCAAAATGTCGTCGCCAGTTCCGGCACGGCGTTTACTCCCGAACAGGCGCAGCTCTTGGCGCGCTGCACACCGAGTGTCATCCTGATGTTCGATTCCGATTCGGCCGGTCAACAGGCGGCGCTGCGGTCGGTGGACTTTCTGTTCGAGGCCGGTCTTGAGGTCAAAGTTGTATCACTCCCCAAAGGGGATGACCCCGATTCGCTTGTTCACAAAGGTGGGCACCAAGCCATTGCCGACCAGATCACCAAGGCGAGATCGTATGTCGACTTCTCCCTCTCACTGTTGCCCGACCACTGGGAGAAGCTGTCGCTCGGCGTCAAGGACAAGACGATCAAGCGTCTGACCGCGCTATCGTTCAAAATCGATGATCCGGTGCGACGCGAGCTATTTCTGCAGGAGGTCTCGCGCGGCTGTGACATTGATTTGAAGCTGCTTAAACATGGTCACCAGCCCGCTGCCGCAAGAATACCACAGCAACAGAAGCCGACCAAGGTCTCGCATCTGGAAGAAGAATTTGTCGCCGTGCTGCTGGCTCGCCCGGAGTTGCTTGATTCCGCCGGCGACCACATCGCACCGACCGATTTCGGGGATAATCAGCTCGCGGACATTTACGGCCTGATGATTCTGCTGCGCGAGGAACAAGTTGCTGTCTCGGCGTCATCATTAATCGACAAGGTTGAAAACCCCGCCAGTCGGGAACGGATCGCGGCTCTTGCGACGCGCGACTTCGGCGACGCCGACTTGCAGGCAATGTACTCCGACTTAGTCAATGCGTTAGACAAACGCCTGCGTGATCGCAGAATCGCCCAATACAAGCAACTCCTGCAAGAAGCCGAGTCTGAAAGCGATTCCGACCGCATCAATTTCTATCTGAGCGAAATCCAGCGATTGAAGGCGGAGTAGTTCGAAATCGGAGCTTTGTACGCCACAGCCTGTGCGCTCTGGGTGGGGTGCAGCGTCAATTGCTTTGATCGCCAAATGCGGGGCGTTGAGTGTTGTAAGTCACGCCGACTCGCGGCGTGACGTCAAGCCATGATTGGGCTTGACGTACTTGGCTGATCGGAGACAGATGTCGAAACCGAAGCGGTTTGGACCTACGGCACTTTTTTGTAGCGCCCTCTGTGATTGCCGCACGCGAGCGTTTAGGCATCCTCAAGCTCTTCGATATACTTGCTGGCCGCCATCGCTGCGGTTGTTGCATCGCCGACGGCGTTGGTGATTTGTCTCACCAGTTGATGGCGCACATCGCCGCACGCAAAGATGCCCGGAATCGACGTTGCCATGTTTTCATCTGTGATGATGTACCCGATGTCGTCCGTCTTCAGAGGCACGCGTGTGAGTTTTGAGTTAGGCACGAACCCTACAAACACGAAGACTGCGCCGCAATCGACTTTGGTTATCGCGCCGGTCTTGACGTTGCGCACCGTGATGTGCGAGACTTTTTTACTTCCCTCAATCGCCTCAATTACGCTGTCCCAGATGAACTCCATCTTTGGATTTTTGAAGGCGCGCTCCTGAATGATCTTCGCCGCTCGCAGCTTGTCGCGCCGATGAACCAGAATCACTTTCGAGCCATACTTGGTTAGGAAGATACCCTCCTCCACCGCAGCATCACCGCCGCCAACTACCACAATCGCTTGGTTCTTGAAAAACGCACCATCACAGATCGCGCAATAAGAAACACCTTTGCCGGAGAATTCGTTCTCACCGGGCACGTTTAGCTTGCTCGCTGTGCCGCCGGTTGCGATAATCACCGTCTTGGCTGTATACTGTCCCTCGGAGGCCTTGACGATGTGCATCCTGCCCTCCTGATATATCTCCTCCACAGTGTCCGAGACTATCTCGAGCCCGAATTTGCGCGCATGCGCTTCGAATTTGGCGGCCAATTCCGGGCCGAGGATATGTTCAAAACCGGGATAGTCTTCGACTTCTTCCGTAGCGGCAATCTGTCCGCCGGGGAGATATTTCTCGATGGCTAAGGTTTTCAAGTTGGCCCGCGAACCGTACATTCCCGCCGTCAATCCGCCGGGGCCACCGCCGACGATAATGATATCGAAATCAGTTTTCATAGTGTCCAAGTGTCTCCCGAGTCAGAGTTTTTGTCTTCGACAGCCTTCTCTTTATACATTCTCACCAGTCAATTGCACGCTGCGCCAACACTCCTTTTTGATAGGGATGTTTGATCTCCTTCATTTCGGTCACCAGATCGGCAATCTCAATCAACTCTGGTCTGGCGTTCCTACCGGTGATCACCAGATGTAACGCCTCCGGTTTGCTCTTGACCAGTTCAAGCACAGCATCCGCATCCACCAGCCCCAAGTCCACGGCTATATTCAGTTCGTCGAGTATAACGATATCGTATTCTCCCGAAAAAATGACCTGCCGGGCATGCTCCAGTCCTTCGCATGCGGCTTTCTGATGAACCTTGAATTCCTTGTTGTCATCAATAATCCCAACAAACCCTTCACCAACCTGTTCCATGTCAACAAAATCCTTCAGTAGTTTAATCCCCTCCAATTCGCCGTATTTCCAGCTACCCTTGACGAATTGCAGAATCTTGATCTTCTTCCGGTAACCGGCGGCGCGGACACAGATTCCGAGCGCGGCAGTTGTTTTTCCCTTGCCGTTGCCAGTGTAGACGATTGTTAAGCCCTTGTCTTGGTTCTTTTCCGCCAATTTCACCTCCGTGGCTGGGACCGCACTCAATGTAATGATTTCGGCGGTCAAACCAAGCCAAATGCGATATTTTGCCGTCAGTCGATTCCCCGGCTGCGGGCGTAAGTCGTTGCATTTCATGTGAAAAAAGTCACGAAATAATCGTTGACTTGAAAGACATGATTATTTATGTTCAGAAACGAATCGTCTTTGGCGAAACGAGGACAATGAGGATAGTATTGCTGCTAACGCGTGCCCGACGGTCATCATGATGTCCTTATTGTGAAATCGTTCACAGTTCCTACATGTATGCCGCCGTGGCCACTTGCCGCATGATTTTAACAACCGAGAGGTAGACCCATGCAATTCACGAAAGCCGAAGAATACGGAATCTTTGGTATCATGTATCTCGCCGCGCAGCCAAAGGGAAAAGTGACTCCGCTTTCGGAGATCTCCGAAAACCAGCATGTCCCGGAGAAATTCCTGGCGAAAATCTTCCAGTCCCTCTGCCGTTCAGGCTTGATCCGTTCGCACCGCGGTGTTAAGGGGGGTTTCACTCTGGGAAAAACACCGGACCGAATCACAATCAAAGAGGTTGTGGAGTCCATTCAGGGACCTTATTACATTTCCAAGTGTCTGATGGAGCCGCTTGATGGCCAGCCACCGGCAATGCTCAGCCTGCGCAAATTCTTGGAAAGAGCGCAGGGGAGCCTACTCAAGGTCTTCTCCAGCCATACGATAAAAGATTTGACGGATTGGCAGGATTAGCTTAATTAATTCAAGATGATTATGATCGGCTATGGGGCTGCCGATATATATTGTATTAGGTTGGAAGTGTCGATCAAGTCTGATCGTTGGATAGCTCGGGCGGCAAAGGAGAGAAATATGATTTCTCCGTTTGCTCGGAAACAGGTTTCTCGCAAAGTGATCTCTTACGGGTTATCTGCTTATGGTTATGATTTCCGATTGTCCGACGAGTTTCAGGTTTTCACACCGGTCAACGGCGAGGTGATCGATCCCAAAAACCATCAGTCGACGAACTTCGTTTCCGTCAAAGCCAAGTCGCTGCTTATTCCGCCGAATTCGTTCATTCTCGGTCGCAGTCTGGAGTATTTCCGCATTCCGCGCGAAATCCTGACGGTCTGTTTCGGCAAGTCGACCTATGCCCGTTGCGGTCTCGTCGTCAACGTCACGCCGTTCGAACCGGAGTGGGAAGGATTCGCGACTGTTTCCATTGCCAACATGGCGCCGGTGCCCGTGCGAATATATGCCAATGAAGGGATTGCTCAACTCATATTTCTCGAGGCCGACGAAGTTTGCCGGGTTTCCTACGCTGACAAGAAAGGGAAGTATCAGGCGCAGCGGAGGATTACTAATGCCAAGATTAAATCATGAACGGGATCACTAATCAGATTCGTAATAGCAGGGTGCTTTAGTCCCACCCATTCCAAGAAAGGTCAAGGTGACACTTATGATAGGAAGTCCAGAATCGCGCGAAAACTCTAGAACGGCGACTACGGAGCAAAGCGTTGTCCAGCCGAAAACCAAACGACGGATGGTTTCCATCGACGGCAATACCGCCGTCGCGCATGTTGCTCACGCGACCAATGAAGTGATCGCAATCTATCCAATCACCCCGTCGTCCGTGATGGGTGAAATCGCCGATGCCAAGTCAGCCAAAGGTGAAAAGAATGTCTGGGGCACGATTCCGTTGGTTACGGAAATGCAGTCGGAAGGGGGTGCTTCGGGCGCCTGCCACGGCGCGTTGACCTCCGGTGCATTGACTACGACGTTTACGGCCTCGCAGGGATTGCTTCTGATGATCCCGAATATGTTCAAAATCGCCGGCGAATTGACGCCGACCGTCATTCATGTCTCGGCTCGTGCACTGGCCATACAGGCGTTATCAATCTTCGGCGACCACTCCGATGTTATGGCCTGCCGTTCCACCGGCTTCGGCATGATTGCTTCCGGATCGGTGCAGGAAGTCATGGACAATTCGCTGATAGCGCAAGCGATTGCTCTGCGCTCGCGCATTCCGTTTCTCCATTTCTTCGACGGGTTCCGCACTTCGCACGAAGTTGCTAAGGTTGAGGAACTGACGTTCGACGACATGCGCCAGATGATTCCGGATGGGTTGGTGTTCGAGCATCGTCGCCGCGCCCTGACGCCCGACAGACCGGTGATTCGCGGCACTTCGCAGAATCCGGATGTCTACTTCCAAGGCAGGGAGGTCGTCAACAACTTCTATTTGGAATCAATCACTACCTGTCAACAAGTGATGGATCAGTTTGCCAAACTGACCGGCAGACAGTACCACCTGTTCGACTATTTCGGCGCTCCCGATGCCGATCGCGTGGTCATCATGATGGGTTCAGGCGCCGAAGCCACGCATGAGACGGTCGATTATCTGACTTCCAAGGGCGAGAAAGTCGGACTCATCAAAGTCCGCGTCTACCGCCCGTTCTCAGTCGATGCTTTGGCGAAAGCCATTCCGTCTTCCATCAAGGCGATTTCCGTGCTCGATCGCACCAAGGAACCGGGGAGCGTGGGTGAGCCGCTCTATGCCGACTTGCAGGCAGCCCTAGAGGAAATGGTCGAACGCAAGATCGCACCGTTTAGGATTATGCCGAAAGTCACAGGCGGTCGTTATGGCTTGGGTTCGAAGGAATACACACCGGCGATGGCCAAGGCGGTCTATGACAATCTCAAGAAGGATGTTCCGAAAAATCATTTTACCGTCGGTATCGTCGATGACGTTGCACACACGTCACTTGACGTTGACAAACGTTTCCATGTCGAAGGCGACGACGTCTTCCGTGCCATGTTCTATGGTCTCGGTTCCGATGGCACGGTCAGCGCCAACAAGAACTCGATCAAGATTCTGGGCGAGAACACCGATTGGAACGCGCAAGGCTACTTCGTCTACGATTCCAAAAAAGCCGGCGCGGTAACCGTGTCGCATGTTCGCTTTGCCAAGAATCCAATCCGCAGTCCGTATCTCATCAGCCAGGCCAATTTCATCGCCTGCCACAACTTTTCATTTGTCGAAAAGTATGACATGCTGGAGAAACTGGATGAAGGTGGCTCGTTCCTGCTGACCAGCCCGTACGATGCCAAGGAAGTTTGGGATCTGTTGCCGATAGAAGTGCAGGAGCAGTTGATTGCGAAGAAGGCGCAATTCTACGTAATTGATGCTGTCAAGATTGCCAAAGAGCTTGGTCTGGGCGCGCGCATCAACATTATCATGCAGACCGCTTTCTTCGAGATCGCCAAGCTGATTCCTCCACAAGCTGCGCTTGACGCTATCAAGAAGACCATTAAGAAAACTTATGGCAGTAAGGGCGAGAAGGTCGTCGAGATGAACATCGCTGCCGTCGATGCCGGTGTGAAGGGTCTGCAGAAGGTCGATTATCCCAACAAGGCCACCAGCAAGTTTAAGCGCCCGCCGATGGTACCGGTCGATGCGCCGGAGTTTGTCAAGACCGTGACCGCCACGATCATCTCCGGTAAAGGGGATGATTTGCCGGTCAGCGTTTTCCCGATTGATGGATCATACATGACTGGCACGACGCAGTATGAGAAACGCAACATTGCTATCGATATTCCGGTCTGGGAACCGCAAGTCTGTATTCAGTGCAACATCTGCTCGATAGTCTGCCCGCACGCGGCCATTCGTCCGAAGGTTTATGATCCCAAGCTTCTGGATAAGGCCCCCAAGACTTTCAAGTCGGTTGATGCTATGACCGGTCCGATGAAAGGATTGAAGTACACGTTGCAAGTTGCCCCGGAAGACTGCACCGGATGCGAGTTGTGCGTCTACTCCTGTCCGGCATTCGCCAAAGATGCGCAGGGCAACAAAACCGAAAAACGGGCGATCAACATGGCGTCGCAATTGCCGTTGCGAGAACCGGAGCGCGAAAACTTCAAGTTCTTCCTTGATCTTCCCGAATCCGATACGTCAAGGTTCAACGTCAATACGGTCAAGGGTAGCCAATTCATTCGGCCATTGTTCGAGTTCTCCGGCGCCTGCGCCGGTTGCGGTGAAACGCCTTATGTCAAACTGATGACGCAGATGTTCGGCGACCGCGCAATATGCGGCAATGCCACCGGCTGTTCGTCGATCTATGGCGGCAACCTGCCGACAACTCCATACGCCAAGCGCAGCGACGGCAGGGGACCCGCCTGGTCAAATTCGCTGTTTGAAGACAACGCCGAATTTGGCTTCGGTATGCGCCTGACGATCGACAAAATGCGCGAGTTTGCACTTGAATTGATTGGCTCGCTTTTCCCGAACCGTCACACGGAATTCGCCAATGCGCCGCAGACAACTCCGGTCGAAATCGAAGTGTTGCGGGCCAAAGTCGAAGATCTCAAGAGACACCTTTGCAAGATGGATCGCTCCGATGCCAGACACTTGCTGGAAATCGCCGATTATCTGGTGAAAAAGTCGGTCTGGGTTATCGGCGGTGATGGCTGGGCGTACGACATCGGCTTCGGCGGTCTTGACCACGTGCTCGCCGCCGGCAAGAATGTCAACATGCTGGTGCTTGATACTGAAGTCTATTCCAATACCGGCGGTCAGATGTCCAAATCGACGCCGCGCGGCGCCGTTGCTCTGTTTGCCGCAGCCGGCAAGCCACTGTCAAAAAAGGATATGGGTTTGGAGATGATGAGTTACGGCTCGATCTACATCGCCCGTGTGGCCATGGGCGCCAGCGCAAATCAATGCGTCAAGGCGTTTGCCGAGGCGGAAGCGTTCGACGGACCATCGTTGATCATCGCCTATAGCCACTGTATCGCGCACGGTATCGACATGGCGCATGGTCTGGAAGAACAGGAGCGGGCGGTCAATTCCGGTCACTGGATCATGTTCCGCTACAATCCTGATCTGGCCAAGCAGGGGAAGAATCCGCTGCAGCTCGACTCCAAAGAGCCGACCATCACCTTTGAGGAATATGCATCGCATGAAAACCGCTGGCGTACTCTTAAGGCGTCCAATCCACAAGCCTACAAAGCCGCTATGGAACAAGCACAGGCGGAAGCCACTGCGAAGTTCCGATACTACAAGCAGCTTGCCGAACTGCCCTGGGGGAATGGCAGCAAGTAGGTTTGACTATTCGTCGCCCACCCGGTGATGTGGGTTTGATATGACACAGCGCGGCAGATTAACAAGTCTGCCGCGTTTCTTGTTGTCTGTTATGTACCCTCTTGCATGATACCGCGGCAATATCTTACACCCTCACCCCCTTCCCCTCTCCCACTGGGAGAGGGGTGTAGGGGTGAGGGAAAGGAACTTACGAGACGACCTCTCCCTTCCTGACGACCTTGATTGGTTTGCTGATCCGGCAGGAAAGGATTCCTGCCGGCGCTCTTGAGGAGGGCTCGGGATTTCCCGAAGTATAGACTGCAATGGCGGATTTCTGCTTGTCTCAATCGCTGTCTTGTGTTAACATAAACCATCATGGGGCCTGCTAAGACAAAACTGATACTCGGTGTGGCGTTTGTTGCCATTGCTCTCATTCTCATCGTGATTTGGTGGGCAGACATGCCCGACACGGTGAAAGGGGCAGTGATCGTCGGCTTTTTCACAGGTGGCTGCGCACTCATTGCGTCCTACGGAAAAGCCGCCAGCAAGAAGGACGATTCTGAGAGACCAGTTATTGTGCCGCAGGCTGCCATGGCAGCGCAGGCTCAGACACCGCCGCAGCCCTCCATCATCCCCGCACCACCTGAACCATATTTCGCTCATCGCTATTTTATGCCGGGCAATTTCACTGGCAGAGTCGCCGAACGCAAGGAACTAACCGAATGGTTTGATGACACCAAGTATCCCATGTTCGTCTATGAAGCCATCGGCGGCATGGGCAAATCGGCGGTAACATGGCACTGGTTGCACGAGGATGTACTCAAGTCGGGTAGTAAGCCGGATGGCGTTATCTGGTGGTCATTCTATGAGAAAGAATCCCGTTTCGAGACCTTCCTGGAGAAAGCGCTGATATATCTCATACAGGACGAGCAGAAGGTCAAAGCGGTCCCCTCAACCTACGACCGTATGGAGCTTCTTCGCCAACTGCTCTCCAAGAAGCGTTATCTCATTGTCCTCGACGGCGCTGAACGGATTCTGCGTGCTTACGCCGGTCTTGGATCACCATATCAAGGGGATGAAGTTCCCGAGGACAAAAAAGATGACTACCGCGCCTGTGTCGATCCCCAAGTTGGGACTTTCCTGCAGTGGCTGACATCCCCTGACATCAAGAGCAAGATTTTGGTCACCAGTCGCCTATTTCCCAAAGAGCTTGATGGGCTTGGCGGCTGCAGGCATAAGAAGCTCGACCAGATGGACAAGGACGACGCTGTCGCTTTCTTCCAGCAGCAGGGAATTAAAGGCACGCACACCGAGATTGAAGCGGCCTGCGAGGTGTACGGCTATCATCCTCTGCGCTTACGTCTCCTCTCTGGTATGATTATCGCCGATCCTCAATACAACCGTGACATCAAAACATGGACGAAGTATAACCCACTGTCTGAGTTGAAGCCGAAAGAACACGATATTCTCGAACTCGCTTATAATTCCCTGAACGGGAATGGACGCAAGTTGATCAGCGAACTGGCCGCCTTCCGTAATCCGATGGATTATGACAGTATGGTGATTTTTCAGAGGGATTTCGACAGTCAACAGGAGTTCGACGCGGCTCTGGTTGACCTCGTCGACCGCGGGCTGCTGCAGCGCGATCAGACAACTAACAAGTACGATCTCCATCCAATTGTCCGCCGCTACTGTTATGACCGACTTGCCGACAAGCAGGGGGTTCATTCGCAGTTGCGGGACTACTTCGCAACAGTACCTAGCAAGAAAGAAGAGGAGATCGAGTCGCTGGCTGACCTTGACCCCGTGATTGAGCTGTATCATCACACTGTCAACTCGGGCAAGTATGACGATGCCTGTGATCTTCTGGCGAATCGCTTAATCCCTGATCCTCTCTATTTTCGCTTGGGCGCATACTGTCTCATGATTGACTTGCTCCACCTCCTGTTTCACGGCGGCGAAGAAAAGCCGCGCCTAAAACACGAAAGTTCTCAGGCGTGGACCCTGAGCGCGCTTACAGGCTCGTACGCCCTGTCGGGACAGCCGGGAAAGGCGATTCCGCTATTGCAGAAGGCTAATGAGATCAAGGAAGGACTGCGCGAAAAGATAAACCTCGCCATTGGCACGAACAACCTTGCACAGATCCAATTCAGTATCGGAGAGATCGACTCCGCCGAATGCAATCTTCTCCGAAGCATCAGCATTTGTCAGGAGATCAAGGATGAATTCTGGGAATCGGTTGGCCAACAGGAGTTGGGCCAGTTGCTCGCTTATCGGGGCAAGTGCGAGGAATCTGCTGAGGAACTGCACAGAGCCCTTGAAGGATTCGGGAAACTGCGGATGAAGCAGTCAGAGTGTATCGTCCGGTCATATTGCTCACGTCGAGCGCTGCTGATGTTCGACCCTCGGCAGGCGCTTGAGCATGCTCAGAAGGCAAGAGAACTGGCTGATGTCGAGCATGTTGAGCGCGACGTTATCCGTGCGGAATGTTTTCTCGGCGCTGCTTATCTTGCCAATGGGAATCTCAAGGAAGCTGAGGGCCATTTGAACGAAGCGCTCCAACGTGCTAGGCGCATCAACCTCGTTGAACTGGAGGGAAGCATCCTTCTGGAACTCGCCAAGTTACGGCATGCGCAAAAACATGACCCGGAAGCGCTCAAGCTGGCCCACGAAGCGCTGACAATCGCTGACCGCTGCGAGTACCGGTTGCAGCAGGCGGAGATTCACAATCTCCTCGCGCAGTTCTACTTCGACACCGGCGACAAAACCAAAGCCCGCGAACATGCCGAGATTGCCAAGGAACGCGCTGAGTGCGGGTATGTGCCTGCGCTCAATCAAGCGAAAGCGCTGTTGGCGAAGTTGTAGGTCAAAACCGCTTCGGTTTTGACGCACTGATCTACCACAAAATCCCGCCCCAAGCGGTGGGGCACCCAGCGTTCGCGATGTCGAAACCGCGAGGGTTTCAACCTACGGATACGCAGATTCCGGTTGACAACGTCCTACGCGACAGCTAAATAGTGCGGTCAATCTTGCCGGTCGGGATGCCGATCATCCTAAAACGACGGGAAGATATCGTAAGCCGGTGTAACTCAGCTGGTAGAGTAGCTGATTTGTAATCAGCAGGTCGGGGGTTCGAGTCCCTTCACCGGCTTCTGATTTTGTGGGGGCACTGTCGCGTCAGTCTTTGTAGATACCGGTGAACAGTTTGCCGCCGACCAGCAGGTGACCACTGTACATTCCCGGTGTGCTGAACGGCATGGCGAAAGCGCCGCTGCGGTCGATGGCAATCAACCCGCCGGCGCCCCCTATGTTCGTGAGATGATTGTAGATCACTTCATCAGCTGCTTGAGTCAATGTCATTCCGCGATACTCCATTAGGGCCGAGAGACTGTGCGCCGTGACGGCGCGTATGAAGAATTCGCCGTGACCGGTGGTCGACACCGCGCAGGTTAGGTTGTTGGCATAGGTTCCGGCCCCGATGATGGGCGAATCGCCGATACGGCCATAGCGGCAGTTGGACATCCCTCCCGTCGAGGTTGCCGCGGCGAGATTGCCATGCCGATCAAGCGCGACTGCGCCAATGGTGCCATGCTTGCCATCATCCTCGCGGCTCCCTTCGGAGAGTTCGGTCACGATGCTGTTTTTCTCTTTCTCGATCGCCTCCTGAAGCTGTTGCCAGCGTCGCTCGGTGAAAAAGTAGTTGTCCGGCATCATCTCCATGCCGTGCAGGCGGGCGAACTCCTCGGCGCCATCACCGGCGAGCAGGACATGAGGGAGTTTATCCATTACCAATCGCGCAAGGGTGATCGGGTTCTTGATATGTCGCACTCCGGCAACGGCGCCCGCCTTGAGTGTGCGGCCATCCATGATCGCGGCATCCTGGCTGCAAAAACCGGCGTTCGTGAAAACAGCGCCCTTGCCGGCATTGAACAACGGGCAATCCTCCATGACATTGAGCGCTTTCTGCACCGCATCGACACTGGCGCCCCCGTTCTCAAGCATTGCGTAACCGGCTCGCAACGACTCCGCCAGCCCCTGATGATAAGCCGACTCCAACTCCGGTGTCATTTTGTCTTTGGCGATGGCCCCTGCGCCACCGTGAATTACTATTCCGAAATCAGACATTGTCATACCTTTTCTAGTTCTTCCTTGAGAAAGAAATACTTGGATCGTAGGGGCGCAGCATGCTGCGCCCGGGGGCGCGGGAACCGCGCCCCTACGCGCCGTGCAAAGACGGATTTACGCAAGGAAGCACTAGTCTGTTCACAAACAGCCACGCCGCGCCTATTGTCCGACAAATAACGGGATCGTGACTCGACTGGCAAATGCTTTGTCATGTCAATAATCGCCGAAGTGGCAGTTGCGAAACCGGTTTTTCCCCATTATCCTTCAATTAATATGTTATCTCTGATCGAAACACTAAGGCGCTTTCGACATACGGCAATTCCGCTGCCGTTCAAATATGGCAGCGAATTCCGGCGGCTATTTCGTTTCTTGCAGGAACACCAATATGGCAGCAGGGAAGAGTTGGCGGGTTTTCAGTGGCAGCAGCTTAAGGCGCTGCTTGCCTACGCCTACGATCATGTGCCGTACTATCATCGTACGTTCACCGAGGTCGGTCTGCATCCCAATGACGTCAGGTCTCCTGTTGATTTCCGGCAGATACCCATTTTGCATAAAGAGCAAATTGTCGCCCACGGTGATGAACTCAAGTCGGATCAGTTTGACAGATTCAACCCGATGCCGGCAACTACCAGCGCCACCACGCGCGATGGTTTGACCATCTATCGCTCGCGCCATCTCGAGCACTACCGGCTGGCCGCTGTGTGGCGACATTATTTTAACATCGGCTACTGCTTCCGCGAGCCACGAGCACAACTAACGGTTCCTCTCAAGTTTGTCTCCGACTCGAAGGAAATGCCAATCGACTACAATGAAAATGCTCTTCTGATCGATACGCGTAGCGTCACCCTTGAAAACTCCCCCCGGATCTACGAGCGACTAAAGTCATTCCATCCCAAGCTGCTCTTTTGTCAACCAACGAACGCAGTTATCTTGATCGAGCACTTCCGGGAGCGTGGCTTTTCCCCGTTTTCAATCCCGATCATTTATTGTCTCGGCGAAAAACTTTATCCGGAATATCGCGCTGCAATCAACTCTTTCTTTGGCGCCGGTGTCATTCAGTACTATGGCAATCGGGAGAATACCGTTGCCGCCACCGAGTTGAATGATGGCCGGATGTATATCAATTCGGAATACTGTTACGTTGAGTTCCAATCATCCGACGGCCCGTGTGCCGACGGGACGCCCGGCGATATTGTCACGACGTCGCTGCAGAATTACGCCTTCCCGTTGATTCGCTATCACACCGAGGATCTTGGCGCTCCGCACGGCTATCCCCAAGGTGCGCTGCGCAACTATGAGACTATGGAGATTATCGGCGGTAGGGGCAAGGATCTGTTGCTGACCAAGAATGGCTTGATTGCACCTCAGATCATCCCCGTTATCGAAAAAGTTTGCGCCGGCAAATTCAAGCGCGTCCAAATCGAACAACATACACTTGAAGATCTGACCGTGAGGGTGATTCCCAACGAAACGTTCGACCGCAAGCACGACCCGGCCCGGATTGAAGCGGCGTACCGCGAATGTTTTCAGAATCAGTTCAAAGTTGAAGTTGAACTGGTTGACAAAATCGACCGTACCGACTCGGGCAAGTACAAATTCGTCATCTCGGAGCCGGCAATGAATTACTTGCGTCAATCGCTTCCTCAGAAATCTGACCCGCGCCGGTGAACAGTGACGCCGCTGTCAACATCTCGGATGCGGTTTTCCTGATCGCGTACATCTTCGCATACGGCTCCGCGCCGCATTGTCAGTAGAGGGGCTATTATCGGTCAGAAAAGGTTTTTCGGTAAGGGCGCCCGCGTCGGCGGACACCCCTTCCCGATGGCTGACGAGTGTACACGTTGCCCCACGGCAAATTGTCGGGGCTACGGTTTTTCCAGATTGATGTTGACACAGGGTTAAGCGGTCGATATATTCTTAAAGAGTTTAAGTAGGGGTCTATACCTTTTGCCGGCACTGAGAGGAGGTCGAGCCAGACTTGACAGGTGTCAAAGTTCGCGATGACGAATCATTTGAAAAAGCACTAAGACGCTTTAACAAGCTATGCGAAAAAAGCGGAATTCTATCCGATATCAAAAAGCATCAGCATTTCGAAAAACCGTCGGAGCGTAAAAAACGGAAACTGAACGCGGCCAAGCGTAAAACGCGCCGCTATAGCAGAGACGACTGAGATGTCACTCCTCGAGACTCTCAATTCTGACCTGATAGTCGCTCTGAAAAAGGGGGACAAGGTTAGAGCGGAAGTTATCAGGGGTCTTAAGTCAGACATCAAGTATAAAGAGATCGACAAGAGGGAGCCGCTCACCGAAGAGGATGTTCTCGGTGTTTTGGCTGCTGCCGCCAAACGGCGACGTGATTCGATCGAACAGTTCCAGCGGGGTGGTCGGGACGATCTGGTATTGAAAGAAAGCGGCGAACTTGAAATCATTACCAGCTACCTGCCTCGGCAACTTTCCGATGAGGAATTGCAGGAAATCGTCGGAGCCACACTATTGGAGATAGGGGCAAAAACGCCCGCCGACCTCGGCAAGGTGATGAAAGAAATCATGCCCAAAGTCAAAGGGCGCGCCGACGGCAGCCGGGTGCGACAGATGATCGCGCTGAAGTTGTCGGGATAAGTAATGGATTGTGTGCGGCACATGTCCACATGTGCCCAAGATTTGTAGGTCGAAACCGTTTCGGTTCTGACTTCTCGATTTTGACGCGATGGAAGATTCCTTCCACCGCGTTTTTTTATCGTCAGGCAGCGGGACAAGTTACGTAGGTCGAGTTTGCAGCAAAGCGCCAAACCCGACAATCTCAGGAGAGAGCAATGTCGGGTTTCGCGTTTCACTGGGAGCCCGACCTACTAAGTTGGCAGCTGCAAAACGCCATTGTCTTTGTAGTCATAGGAACAATCACTCTGGAAAACCAGAAAATCCTTGACAATTCGAGAAGATTGTTGCATTAATGAAGCAACGAAAAGAGTCAAATAGTGATTGTTGCGCCCTTATATGGGAAATCAATGAGCACACAAAGTATTGGAAGGGGAAACAGTAGTATGTCAAAACCGAAGCGGTTCTGCCCTACAAAACTGAAATAACGAAAAACGTCAAACAGTGTTTTTGAAACCTTCAAGGCAAAGGAGAGACTTATGAAAAGACAACTAATTCCGGCCATTATTCTATTCCTGGCACTGCTATTCATCTGCGTAATGACCGCATTTGCGGTGGACACCTTAGACGCGGCTATGCCGATCCAGGGGTTTTTGGCCAACTTCAGTGGTGTGCCGGTGCCGGACGGACCTCACACTATCGTTTTCACCATTTATAATGATTCCATCGGCGGTACACCAAAATGGACTGAAACCCATATGGTAAATACCAAAGGCGGCATGTGGAGTGTCAGATTGGGAGACATCAACAAGGTCCCCGATTCGACCATAAATACTCCGAAAGTCTTCTTGGGTATGAAGGTTGGCACTGACCCGGAAATGACACCACGTACCAGACTTGGGGCAACGCCATTTGCCAGGTTTTCCGCCGGAATAAACGGGCATATAAGAACCGAACCGGGGAAAATCAGGGTAATGGCCACAGATACTTCAACTAACGCCGGGGTCGAAATAGATGCGACTGGCGTCGAGGGCAGTCTGGACCTGCTTGATACCGCTGATACTTTTAGAACAGGTATAAATGCGCACAGCATTCGTCTCTTCAAGAACGGCACGGCAATCATCTCTGCTGACGCGACAGGCGTCGGGGGGAGTCTGATCCTGGTGGATAGTGGTGATGCTGATAGAACAAGTGTAGATGCGCATGGGATTTCACTCTCCACCGGTGCAAGAGCGACTACGGTCGCAGGGCTATCTGCGCAAGGCTTAACATTAACAGCTGGCGCGAGCGACGGATATGTTTTGACCACAAACGCCTCCGGCCTTGGCACTTGGAAACCATCGACCGGGGGCGGTTCAAGTTGCTGGCTCTGCCCAACAGGCAACTACACCTATCTTTCGGACGCAAATGACAGCGTCGGTATCGGAACTTCCTCGCCCACCGCAAAACTCGACGTGGAGGGCAACATCCACTCCACAGGTGGTCTCAATATTGGTGCACTTCCCGGGCCGGGCAACAAGTCCGTTATTAACATAAACAGAGGCTATACTTCCGGCACCGGCGATGTGTTTGCAGCGCTGCTGCAATTTAGTCACGCGGGCAGCGCTTCACTCACAGGAACGACCACCGACGTAACTGGGGCGAACGGGGATGTGACAGCGGTAAGGGGAACCGCCATCTCGGATGGATGGATGCGCACTGCAGTCATCGGGTCAGCCTATGCAGCTACAAACGCCTCTACTTACGGCAATACATTTGGCGTCTCGGGCACTTCCCGCTTCGGTGATTACAGCATAGGCGTGAAAGGTTACGCATACGACGGAAATGTTGCGATCGGCGTGCATGGGTCGGCCATTAACGGCTTGGTACGGAACGTCGGCGTAGTGGGAGATGTTGCGTACTCTTCCGGTGACATTTCAGGTGTCGAAGGCTGGGCACAAAAGGATGCCACGGGCACAGGAGTAGCTCGCGGTGGTTTCTTCAGTGGCTACAACGATGGCACCAGTAATGCGATCGGTGTGTATGCTTTAGCAACAGGTACAGGTTCGGGTACACATTATGGCGTGTACGGGCTTGCAGAGGGATCTGGTCCAAAGTATGCCGGGTACTTTGCCGGCGATGTCAATGTCACCGGTACACTCTCCAAAGCCGGTGGCTCCTTCAAGATCGACCATCCACTGGATCCGGAAAACAAGTATCTCCAGCACAGCTTTGTCGAATCCCCCGATATGAAGAACATCTACGACGGTAATGTAACAACCGGCGCCGACGGCAAGACGGTCGTGACTCTGCCCGACTACTTCACTGCCCTCAACAGAGATTTCCGGTATCAGTTGACAGTGATCGGCCAATTCTCCCAGGCAATCGTAGCAGAGGAGATATCAAACAACCGGTTCACGATTCAGACTGACAAACCGAATGTGAAAGTCTCGTGGCAGGTCACCGGAATCCGCAAGGATGCCTGGGCGGAAAAGAACCGGATTCAGGTTGAAGTCGATAAGAAGCCGGAAGAAAAGGGCAAGTACTTGCATCCGGAGGCATTCGGCAAACCGATTGAGCAGTCGGTCAATTACGAGCAAATCAAGGCGGCGCGCGACGCAAAGGCCCCTGCTCCGGCCACTTCACCCGACATGCCACGGCGATAAGGGAAGGGAAATAGGGTATGAAAGGAGTAAATTCTATATGAACAATAGATTTTCGTGGCTCTTGATGCTATGCGCCATATTCCTGATGGCCATTTCTCCGGGGCTGATCCTTGCAGGTGATTTGACTGTTCCTCCTCTCGTTGACACCATGCCGAAATCGGCTGTCGGCGGACATGGCCAGTTGGTGATAATCGCGCAGTCGGCCAATTATCAGCTCTTGAAATTAGTGATATCCGGTGGGGCTGTGGAAGGGAGTTCCACCAACTATCAGATGAAGGCAACGGTTGGGGAGATGGCGACGGGCCCGATCAGTTCCGCCAGCTATCGTATGAGTCAGGGCTTTTGGGAGGACCTCGGTACAGATTATGTGTGCGGCGACGCTAACGCTGATGACTTCGTCGATATCTCCGATGTCGTCTATCTGATCGCATACATCTTTTCCGGTGGGTCAGCGCCATCGCCAAAGCTCGCTGGTGATGCGAACTGCGACAGTGCGGTGGATATCTCGGATGTAGTGTATCTGATCGCGTACATTTTCTCCGGCGGACGAGCGCCGTGTGCGGTGTGTAAGTAAATCGGCTCCTAATATTCCTGCAAGGTCGATACCTGTGTGGTTTTGACTTCTCGATTTTAACGCGGTGGAAGGAACCTTCCACCGCGTTTCTTTGTATCCCGCATAAAGAAAAACCGGCAGACACATCATCCGCCGGTTTCAATGTTTCACCTACGATTACCCAAAATCAAAACTGCTCGGCGTCTCCGTAGAAGAAGTTGACCTTGTCCAGCGCGGCGCGCAAAGCCAATTCTTCCTTGATGCGTGCTTCGGGCGACTTCTTGCTCTTGTGCACCGATGTGTCGGTGGAATTGTTCATTGCCGGCGTCTTCAGCGCGTTTTCGACCTTGGTCACGAAATCAGGCCAGGTGCGATGCGTTTTGCTGGAGCCGTCATACAAAAATTGCACCGTCTTGGCAGCCGTTTTAGCCAGCACCGACTGATCCATTTGCACATAGACAATCCGGGGTAACGGCAGCAGGATTGCTACAAAAAGCACAGCGCCAACGATGATCCAGCCGCGCAGAGCGCCGATCAACGCGCCACCGTATTTGTCCTTCTGCCCCAGATTCTGCAGCGAGACGAGCTTCTCGATAATGCGGCCTGCGAGTTTGAATACGCCGTAGATCACGCCGAGCACGATGATATAAGCGATAATTGCCACCGCCAAAGGGGACGCATCAATGGCATCGGCAATGGCGACGGCAACGAAATCGAGCTTGCCTGTAGTGATCACCAGCGCGGCACAGAGCCCGAAGAATGCCGCCAACTCACGCAGGAATCCCTTCTTCGAACCTACAGCCAGAAAGATCACTACAAACAAAAGAGCTATCGCATTAAAAATCATTCTACCCTCCGTGGGACAAAAGCCGTTTCCCGCGCCGCGGGATTCTTTTGCGCCTGCTTCATCTCCGCTTGCGGAGCGAGAGAACTCATCTTCCTTCTTTCGGACGCCGTCCAGCGGAGCCAGACGACATCGTGAAGTAAACACCGGAGGCCGACACGGCAAGCATTCAAACCGCGACAGCCACACCTTTACAAATCGAAACAAAGAAATGTTGAAAACAATCGGCAAGCGATATTTGTGGTTGGCTGTTTGCTTCGTTTTCTCCGTCCGAAGCCCTTTTGGGGCTTGACATCTACTGGCATTATCGCTATCTTAATCAGCGATTACACTTCATGTTTTGGGAGGACATCATGTCTCGTTTGACAACGCTCGTTGCATTATTCATCGCCGCGATTGCGTGCGGTTCTCTGTTTGCAGCCAACGCTCAGCCCGCGATCCAATCATTCAACAAGATGCCGCTGGCATTCACCAAAAACATGGGACAGTGGGACGACAGCGTCCTATTTCGCGCCGCTTCCGGTGGTGCAACAATGTGGTTCACGACAGAAGGCGTGACCTATCAGCTTACCCGTACGATCTCACGTAGGGGCGACCCGGCGGGTCGCCCAGATCAAATACGATGGAAGATAGGCGACTCACCGAGTCGCCCCTACGATCCTGCCGACCGTGATTCCATTGAGCAGTTGGTGCTGACCGCTAAATTCGTCGGCGCAAATCCGAATCCCGAGATCATCGCCGAAGGGCAACTGGAATACAGATGCAACTACTTCCTCGGCAACGACCCATCCCAATGGCACACCGACGTGCCCAACTACGAAGCGATCACGCTCAAAGACATCTATCCCGGCATCGACTTGAGATATTCCGGCGACGACGATGGTCAGGCGGCTTACAAGTTTAGCGTTGCGCCGGGTGTGGATGTTGCGCAGATCAAGGTTGAATACGAGGGTGCGGAAGAGACTTCCCTTGACGCCGACGGCAAACTGATCCTGAAGACCAAATGGGGCGACATGACGGCAGCCATGAAGTCCCCCACTGATGGTGTCCTTTCGGGCAGTACAAGCTGTGCATGGTGGACGTCCTCGTTCACCACGTCGTCAGCAGACTTGGCGCACGGGGACGTACGCCAAGCACTGGCAGGACAGTCAGGGACACTCGTGCTGTCCTACAGCACCTACCTCGGCGGGGGAAGTGACGATTATGGGTACGGCATCGCGGTCGATGGCGGCGGCAATGCCTATGTGACAGGCTATACTGCTTCCTCCAACTTCCCGACTTTGAATCCCTATCAGGCCTATCAAAGTGACATGGATGTTTTTGTGACCAAGCTCTCCAGTTCCGGGGTCAGCCTTATTTACAGCACTTACCTCGGCGGGGGAAGCTATGAGAGAGGACAGAGTATCGCAGTTGATGATAGCGGCATTGCCTATGTGTCTGGCAAGACGTGGTCTTCCAACTTCCCGACTCTGAATTGCTATCAGACGTATCAAGGCGAAATGGATGCCTTTGTGACCAAGCTCTCTAGTTCCGGCAACAGCCTGATCTACAGCACTTATCTCGGTGGGGGAGGCTTGGAGGGTGGAGAAGACATCGCGGTCGATGGCAACGGCAATGCCTATGTGACCGGTGGTACTCGATCTACCGACTTCCCGACTCTGAATCCCTATCAGACGTATCAGAGCGGCGGCAGTGTGGGCGACAATGCCTATGTGACCAAACTGAGCAGTGCCGGCAACAGCCTGATCTACAGCACCTATCTCGGCGGGGGAGACGACGATTATGCGATGGACATCGCGGTCGATGACAGCGGCAATGCCTATGTGACGGGCGTGACGGAATCCTCCAACTTCCCGACTTTGAATCCCTATCAGACGCATCAAGGCGGCATTGATGCTTTTGTGACCAAGTTGTCAAATTCCGGCAACAGCCTGATCTACAGCACCTATCTCGGCGGGGGAGACAACGATTATGCATTGGACGTCGCGGTCGATGGCAGTGGCAATGCCTATGTGACGGGCGAAACTTATTCTTCCAACTTCCCGACTTTGAATCCATATCGGACGGATCAAGGCGGCGATGATGTTTTTGTGACCAAATTAAGCGGTACCGGTAACAGCTTAGTCTACAGCACTTACCTCGGCGCGGGAGGCGAAGACAGGGGCTTCAGCATTGCGGTCGATGATAGAGGCAATGCCTATGTGACGGGCCTTACAACTTCTGTCGACTTCCCGACTTTGAATCCGTATCAGGCGTATCAGGGCGCAGAGGATGCTTTCGTGACCAAGCTCTCCGGTTCCGGCAACAGCCTTGTCTACAGCACCTACCTCGGCGGCGGATACCGCGATGCTGGATTTGGTATCGCGGTCGATGGTAGCGGTAATGCCTACGCGATGGGCTTCACTGAGTCTACCGACTTCCCGATTCTGAATCCTTATCAGACGGATCAAGGCGACATTGATGTTTTTGTGACCAAGCTGAGTTGGACGCCCGACTACATTTGCGGCGATGTCAACACCGATGGACAGGTTGACGTGAGGGACGCGGTGTTCTTGATCAACTGCATCTTTGTCGGTGGACCTGCGCCGCAGCCGCTTTCGCTGGGGGACGTTGATTGCAGCGGTAGAATCAACATCGCCGACTGTGTGTGTCTGATCAATTACATATTCTCCAATGGACCGGCGCCATGTGCGGGATGCTGAGTCCTCTCCGATCACTTGCTTTGACCACAAAATGCGAGGGCGCCTTTCGGGCGCCCTTATCATGGAAAGACGTTTTCTGTGCGGCACCAAAAGCATCACAGGGATCAACCCAATGAAAAACCGAAAGGGAAGAGAGAGTATATGGAGACCATGAACAAACTGAATGATCTGGCTTGCAAGCTCTTTCGCGAGTATGCTCTCTGCGAGTATTGCCTGAAAGCAAATGGTTTTTTGAACTCGCAAAACGGCCCGGCTAAACCCGATTGGAAGAAGTTCGCGAAAGAGGTGGCAGAAGATATCAGCAATCCGCAGTCGAAAAGTTGAAAGAGGCCATCAAGTACTTGCTTGATGATCCGCTCAATGAGCAGGTAGTGCTCAATGGCCAGCTGGATTGGAGGGAATTAGAGCTGAAAGACAAGACCGATGCGGAGAAACTAATGTTATCGCTAGGTCAAATCCGGCACAACCTCTTCCACGGAGGCAAATTTGGCCTCAGTGTTGACCGCGAGAGAACCGAAAAGCTGTAGCGTCATGGACTTGTAATTCTCCAAGAGTGCTGTCAGAACCACCCTAAGGTACGCGATGCATATGAATAGGAGCGATTGGTAGAAATAGGCGTGTGTAGCTTCCGTGGGCGGCAGACACCCAGGGCGTGTCTCGCAAATTGTATTCCCTCACCCCTACACCCCTCTCCCAATGGGAGAGGGGATGGGGGTGAGGGTGAAGTGACACACCTTTACCACCGCAACCAGTAACTCGCGCTGTCCGGCACTATGACCTGCTTCCTCAGAATCGTCCCCGATGAGTAGTAGAAAGTAAAATCGTATTTCGTGTCAGTCGGCTGCAAGTCGACGTTAGGGATCAAATCGAGATACCAGTAGCCGGTTGAATCCGTTCCCGTCGATACAGCATACGGCGACACCACGACACCGTCGTATTGAAGCGGTGTCTTTCCGATTCGTGCCGTCACAACTACTTCTCCCAACCCACCGGCTCCTAAAGTCTGCACATAACCATACACGCGGCAAAGCGACGCGGAGGGTGGACTTCCCGGGTCAAATCGGCTAGCCCAGATCGTATCGTTGGCGCCAGCCGTCGTCACCGTCACAGCTTGCGGCAAACTGCCGAATACGTAGCCGGTCAAATACGGCAATAGATGATAACTCGCTGCATCGAGGGCAAAGATCATTCTTCCGTTGGAATCCGATTCGCCGATTGCCGACGTTGCCGTCTCAGTCGCGTTCAGCGCTCGAACGAATACCCCCTGAATCGCCGCTTGCGAGGTTGTCTCCCACACAAATAACGTACAAGCATACGCGCCGCCTCCCGACCCAATCGTCCGTTGCGTCAGCAGTCCCAGCGTGTCCTTGATCGAATCAGCGTCCGCCGCGAGTTTAGCGAAATAGTTGCCGACGTCGCCGCCGATCACGCGATAGCCCGCCGATGCCGCACCACGCCAATCACCACCGATCTTAACCCTTGCATAGACGCGATAACTGCCCAAAGTTCCGGACGGGTTCGCACCACGATAATGGATCTCGTACCATCCCTTGCGCACTTTGAATAGATTCGCGGCAGTCTGTGACAACGAATCGACCAGCGTGTTATTGGGCCCATAGCGCAGTGCGATGATGCTGTCGGCGTCGGCGAGGCGTGGATAAAGCGTCGTATCAAAAGTGCAGAAGGTTGCGACCACCGAATCGCTCGTGCCGCTGCCGATAAACGACGGCGTCACCCAAATACCTGCCATCGCGATGTTGGCCGACAGCAGAAGCATAACAACTATTCTTTTCATCTTAATCTCCTATTAAGCCCGCACCGACTATCTCACTACGTCGTCGCGGTGAACCGCTGTAGGCTGAAAGCCGCACCCGAATCAGCGGACGGTTGGCGATAACGCTCTCTTCCGACGCGTAATAGATGATCTCGGCGTCGTTGAGCTGCCCATTTTGATTGTTCCAGTAGTTATGCCAAACCCAACCGTGGTTATTCAGGGTATCTCCGATCATTCGCACGGCGTACTGGGGTGGGATGTTCCAGGTCAGCACCGTGCCAGTCGCCGTATTGCTGCGACTCTGATGGAGCGAGTCCAGTACCGTATCAACCACATCAGTATTCACGCCAAGTGCGCCGCCGACGTTCCACAGGTAGCTATCAGGGCTCTGCTTGTACCGATAGGTCCAGCAAACATAGTCGGTGTTCGTCTGACCTGTCGCGCGACCGCATTTCCAGAGCAGCTTCAACAGCTTGATACCATTGGTAGACTCCCATAGAGAATCGCCGGCGTCGTTGGCCACCTGCTTGACTTTCGTGCGCACTTTGAACTGCTCCACCACCGGCGACGGTTGCCACAGTTTGCGTTGCATGGCATCGTTTTTGATCTTCATAAACGTTACTTTCGGATCAAAGTCGAACCCGGTGTAAAGATCAGACCAGCCGCCATAACTCTCAAGCGAATCAGTTCCGGATGAGTTTTCCGCGAATGCGTCTTCGACTTCAATCCACCCGCTGAAACAGGCGTTACGCTTAACAAATTGATTCAGCGTATCGCGCGCCGCCCAGGCAACGGTGCGGGTGAAGATCGTATAGAATTGACATGAGTCCCGCGGCGTCTGGGTCACCGAAAACAACCCCAGAAATGCGCGTCTGCCCTTGGCAACGTTGTTGCCATCACCCGTGTTAATGATTGTCCCGCCGCTATCCGCCACAGCCAGATGCACGAATGCGGTATCCCCCGCGTTGTCTTTGTCAATAATCAACGGCACGACATTATGAAACGTATCCGGGAATGCCAATCCGTAAATACCGACCGTTGTGCCGGTCCAGAGCAGCACCGTGTCCTGCAGCACCCGTGTGATCCAATGATTGCGGTTGATCGCCCGCACAAAGCCGGAATTCTCGGCCGTTCGCCCGTTGGTGCCGTCGGAGTTGATGCCGAGATTGATCTCGTTCCAATTCTCCGACAACAGACTGACAAATCCCACCCGCGACTTTGCCACCGTATCGGCGTTTGCCGAGGGCGCCGGTATGGCGACTTCATTACCGCACCAAATCACTACATCAAACGCGGTATCGAAATACGCGGGCGTACGAATCGCCACGGTGTCTGGTGTAATCCAACGAACGCTGTATTCCAAGTCGTTAGCCAGCGAGTTGTATAGCAGCGTGTCGTAACCCTTGTTGGCAACATTTGCGACAACCAGCGCCGCACGTTTACCAGTGGCCGTCAGAGACGTGCCGAATAGCAGCACGCACAACAGGGCTATTCCGATGCGGCTGCGTCCGTAGCCATTGCTTCCTCTGCTTCTGATGACAGCTCCTCCTTCCGCAGTTGATTGATCAGCTCCCAGATCTTCTGCTTTTCCGCTTCCGGCAGCTTCAATTTCATTTTCAATTCCAGCGCCTTGAGGAGATCGCCGACTTTCGGATTGATCTCCTTGCTGCGCAACTCCTCAATGATTTTGTCCTGAATCTCCTCCAGAACTTCCAGATCGCTTGGACGCTTTTTCCGGGTCCGAGACGTCTTCGCCATACTAATCCATCTCCAGACTGGCTTCCAGAAGCTGGCACGACGTCTTTTTGAAACGGTGACTGCAGACCGGGCAGCGACGGAACACACCGTCACTCGCGGCGAAAAACACGACACCACAATGCGGGCACAATAGCCCCTGTAGTTGCAGATTCATCATTGCCCTCACCCCATTTCGATTATCAGCAGGTCGACTGCCGCCACCTGCGAGGTTTGAACCGCTTTCGCCAATGCAAACGACTTTTCCCCTTCACTCCCCTGCACGACCACCGGGATGCTTCCTTTCGCAATTGGCAGCACGCGCGGATTGATCAGTATTTCGGGAAGCTGGTTGCCCTTGACATCGGCCAGATCACCATACTCAAGCTGCTGCACCGACCCGCCGAGCGCGACCGTCGTATGCACAAGGCGTTTCGTTGATCCTTCGGTTTCGGTAATGACAAACTGTGGTTCGAATGCCGCCACCGATCCCCAGACATTAATGCCGGAGACCCACCACATCTTCTTACCAAGGAGGTAACTCAAAGTTGGGTTCATAGCTCGATCCCTCCCGTCACCACGGTTGGTGACTTAAGTGCCGGGCGCTGTCCCGCAAATCGCGCCGCCAACTGAGTGCCATCGGAGTCATACTTGTCCGCCAATTCCCGCCAGCCGCGTGCGATCTGGGCTGCGCCACTCATGCCGGTTGTCTCCAATGCCGCCGCGGCTTTGGCCCGACATAAGATCGCGAGTGCCAGATAAGTCTCCGCCGTAATGAGCGTCTGATCTGCCGAGTCCTGATAGGATACATCTATCAGCTTCAGCAGCAGATCATCCGCTTCAGTGATGGCGTTCGCGATCTGTGCATCATCAAAGCCACCGGTCAGCGTCTGGTAGTCGACAAACACGGTTTGGCCGTCTTCGATCGCGCCGGATGTTATCCGTCTGATTGTCCCCTTCTCGTAGTTGACCGTGAAATCGACCCCTTCGATGTAGAGCCGATAGGCGTAGTACCAAACTGCGACCGCAGCCCCGGAAACGATCGTTCCCGTGGCAATGCGCGCCAGCTTGCCCTCCGCATGGTCAACGTGGTAATCGGTGTTCTCGGTATAGATCGCACCCAGCGAACTGTCGGATGCCACCACTACGCTGTCAGGGATTAGCTGCTGACTCGCTAATGCCACCGGCTGCGCCGCCAGAATCACGCTCTCGAATCGGGGTGTCCCGATCTCCTTGCCTTTAACCCTGACCGTCCCGGCTTTGAGATTGGCATGCAGCAGCGCCACCGGTGATGCTGCGAGTAATTGCACCGTCACATCAGCGAACGTGTCACGCACAGCGCCTTCTTGTCGCAGATGTTGCCGCACCGTATCCGTGTTAGTAAATGCCATGTTCTCACCTCACTTAGTGATTTAGATAGTTGATGTTTGCCAGTGGCGTGATCTGCGTTCCAATCGGTGCGGTGGTATATGCAGCCGTGGCTGTGATTCTGATCCAGTAGACATTGAGATTGGCGACGGTGGTCTTCTGCCAGTTGGAAGGCGCACCGGCCGAATCATTCCACAGACGCACTTTCTTGCTGAGCTGGTCTAAGTTGTAGCCCCCGGATTGCGGTGTAAACGCCATCCAATTGCTGCCGTCGAAATAGGCCCAGGTCACCGCGCCCGATGTGTCGCCTGCCGTCGAGAGAATCATCCCGCAGGCGGCGAATATCTCGTCGGATCCCAAATAGATGGCATCACCGACCGACTGGATCAGCTTGTATGAAGTCGGATGATACACGTCGGCGGCGGTGCTGTTACCGGCGGCGATACCCAGGTCCCGGAATTCGGGAGATCCGTTGGCGTCATAAAGCACTACATACTTGAACCGCGACAATTCCGAACAAACACTGGCCGTTGCCGCAAAACCGACACCGCTTTTGCAGCGATACATTAGCTCGGTCTGACCGGTGCCGACCGACACGCCATAGAACACGTATGGTGTTGCGCCGTTGAACACCAATAGCGGTGGCGTCGCGGGACTGGTTGCCAATTCATGGAGACCGCTCCAACTGTCGGTGTCATACTCCAGGTACCATAGCTTGCCGGAAGCATTGAAAGCGACACCGACCAAGGCCCCTGCTTCCGACACGGCCACCGAGAGACCATCCGCCAACGACGATCCGGTGTAAAGCGTGATTTCGTTGTCCCAATTGGTGCCACCTTCGGGAATCTTGCGATATGCCAGTTTGGTACCGGCATCAGTGTAGATGCAGTAGACATAGGGCTGCAAGTAGACCAGTTGGTGATAGCATCCGGACGAACCGGCAGTCAGCGCCTCGCCGGCGTCGCTTGGACCAGTCCCCCAGAGCGTACCCTCGGTGACCGACTGTTTGTAGCGCAAGGTGTAGTTTCCGGAAGCGGAATCGTAGCAAGTCCAACAAACCCACAACTGGCCGAAAACGTCTTTGAGGATTGTCGGGAAGAAATTGTCTTTGGCATTGTAGATGGTTACTTCACTGCCGACCGTCCAGACGCCCGCTGCAAATGTGAGTTTGCGAAACAGAAGATCGAGCGTCGTTTGCGCCGAGAAAACGACATAGACATTGCCGGCTGCGTCCATCACCGCAGACACAGGATAATCGGCGGCATTTGTCGCGATTGTCTGCGGTGTCGACCAACTTGTGTATGGCGGATCGGCATAGCTGAACTTGATCGTTGACGGTGACGCGGCATATACGACTATCTGTCTGCCCGCGTAGGCGCCGGTCGTGACCGTAAACAACTTTCTCGTCGGCGAATTGCCGCCACCATAAAACGCTGTGGAAGTATCAATCAGTTTCTGCATATTTTCCTCTCTCGGGACTATTGAAAGGTCTTCCGAAAGCGCCGGCAGGAACCCTTTCCTGCCGGATCATCAAGCCAGTCAAGGTCGTCAGGAAAGGGTTCCTGACGACGCCCGAAGAACCGCGGGCTTTTCAACAGTCCTCTTTAGCGCGGGCTGTACCGAATTGTCGGGACAGCCCGCCGTGAGCTTAGAAGGTGTCGTCAAGCACCAAGGCTGCTTCTTTGACAAGCTTGGCGTAAGCGATTGATTCGGAGATGACCGCCTCCTCGAACTTTTGTTCGATGATCCGGTCATATTCGACAACCAGCGGCTGGCTGATCACTTCCTCGACGGCGAATCGTGAATCCATGCCGACGATTAAGTCGGACGGAATCTCATCGCAGCGAACCAGCTTGGCGCCAAGCGGAGACACCAGCTCGCCGGTCGACTGGAACTTGAATCCGGCCAGCGGATCTTTGAACTCAGTCAGAGTTAGAATCTGTCGCATCTTGTTCTTGTGGCAGAGGATCGTGTTCATCTCAAACGGCGCAAACTCCGCCCAGAACTTGACCAGATCCTCATAGTCGAGCGTGCCGGAGACGTCAGTGTTGAGAATCGTCGCGGCGTTGCTATTGCCGTCGCCATTCATGATCACTTCCGCCAGCATGGCGACTTTGTCGATCTGCATCCTGAAGCCGAGATACCACAGCAGCACTTTGAACTGCGCCAGTGTGCGATGTCTGAGTGTGCGATAGGAGACCTTCAGTGCGATACCATACTCCGGCACCGTGATCGTCTTCTGCTGTTCGTTGACCACAAATTGCGGGATCTCCGCCCCTTCGCCGATCGGCCGCAACGAAAGCCGCGTATCACCCGAGTTAATGTTCAGATACAGGGGCGAGTAGCGATTGGAACCGATCGCCGTTTGCGCGGCGGTCAGTTGATTGTAGATCGGCCGCATCGCCATCCCCTTGCGCACCTCACGCATGACAAACTCCGGCATCAATGACGCCGCCGAGCGATAGAAGCTCTCTACCGTGTCCGGTGTCCTGCCATTAACGCGGATGCCGTGCACCGCCAACTGCCGCTCGAACGCATCCAATGGCGCACTCACTGGTGAGGGATCATAATCATCCGATTCGAGCAACTCGGTCAGACTTTGCCCTCTGGACTGCGCCTCCAGATAGGTGTCGCGCGTGACATTGATCTTGCCGGCGCGACTCAGATCGACACTGGTCAATCTGCCTTCTCTTCCAGCCAATCCATTGCCTTTGCCTGACATCCCGATCTCGCTTTCAAGCGAGGCGAAATTCCAGAACGTCTCCGGTATTTGTTTCAAGTTTTCTAATTCCATTCTTCCTCCGTTGGGCAACCTCATGCGGCTGCCTGTTTGTGATCTGTGGGACATGTCCACATCTGCCATTCACAGCATGTGCCTCCCGCAGGGCTACAGCATTAATCCAGCAACAGCGTGCAATCGTTAGTCCCGTTGACCGACAGCACGATCCCACGCGCGACGTTGCCGCCGGCGGGGTCGTAGCCGGTTAGAACCGGCGCCTGTTTGACCTTGCCGGTGGCGGCCCCCACGATCCGATTGCCGGCGACCGGATAGGTAGCGCCGATTCCCAGTGTCATCACGCCGGCCACTTGTACCGTCGCCTTGCGCCTGCCATTGTCGGCGTCAGTCAGCGTCAATGCGACGAGCTTGCCGAGCAACAGCGCTCCGTCAGTCGTCGCTTTTACGCGGTTGCTTGATGCCAACTGCACCGCTTTGCCGATGTCGCTGTCTTTGAGATCGTCCACGCCGGCAGTCTGCGAGATTTCAAAGGTCAAGTAGACGGCGCCGGTTGCTTCGAGGTTTTGGTCACGCACTCCCATAATCTTCCTTTCGTTTTGTCGTTTTGTTCACGATGCCCTTCCCGAACAAGTCACTGCACCGTAGTGCGGCAGCGACTGCCAAGGCATCCTCTCAGATCTTGAATTCGTCCGGCTTTTCTCCCCCGGCGGCCGCACCTGTCGGCTCTGTAAGCTTGCGGGAGAAGACTCGGTCGAATTCGGTTTCAATGTCATGCTTGATGCGCTGCAGGTCCGCGAGATCGGTCGTGTCGGCATTGATCAGTCGTTCGACCAATTCGCTTGAACAGCCGGTGAGCTTCGCCACCGCGCGCGACTTGTGACAGAGTTCGTCCTTGAATAGTTGCAGCAACTGATCGGCGATGATGGCGGTCGCCTGCAATGATTGCAGAGCAGCGACAACGCTTTCCAGTTCGGTAGCCAGTTGCGCAAAATCGATTTCTTCGATGCGCATTTGCTTGAGCAGCTCGGCGGTTTGCGCCAGAGATTCAAATAGCTTCGCGTAATCCATGATTCCTCCTACTTAGGGTAGCATGTGCAGTTTTGCTTCAATGGTGAGTAGCTGCCGGTGCAAATCGTCGCGCACCTGCTGCAACTCGGTTTTGGTGACAACCCGTTCCGTAAGGATTGCCTCGATGTGAATCAGGCGGTTATCGATCATCGTTACGACCGCGACATCAGCCTTGGCAGCAATCTCCGCCTTGAGTCCGTAAATCGTGGCATGGTAGGCGGTGACAATTCCCGCCACGGTCACAATCAATCCCAGCAAGAATCGCAGCAGCCCCTCTTTGCGGAAGAGGTCGGTTCTGCCATTGGTGTTGCTTGCCTCACTCATGTCATTCGCTCTTTCCGGTCTTGCCGAATAGCCAGGCTATCTTCGTCCCAAATCGGATCGGTTCGATGACGTAGTCCCCCTGCAAGCCTACACCCGCCAATGACAGCAGAGTGCGTCCGGTCGGCGTCTCGGAAAACGCGGCGATTTTCCCGCAGTCAATCAGGGCCACCTTGCCGTGAGGACGGTTTGTTGGATTGTGCAAATCGACCGGTTTGCAAGCGAGTCGCCGAGTGACCGCAAGCCCCGTTGGGCTGCCGCCACGCATAGCGACAACTTTCAAGCCGAGGGAATGATGCAACTCCAGCCAGTAGTCACCGTGACCGTCGATCAGAAGTCGGAAGGTCTGCGCAGTCTGGGAAGACAGCAACGCAGTCACGACGGAAGCGGAGTCGGTGTTGCTTTCGCCGATACAAGTGTCAATGTATCGGAACCGATTTGCATGTTGCTCGTCCGGTTGCGCCCAGACCATATCGCCGGCGCTTAGACTGTTGGCTCCAATCAGTCGGAAGTGGGATCCCCCGTTTGCGTCATCAAAGGTAATGCCAAAAACGTTACTGCCATCGGCCTGAGGTTCGACTTCAACTCTGCCGCGCACCTGTTGCTTGTGGCGAATCTCAAAGACAAGATTGTCTTGCTCGCTCGAGAGGTCAATGATTCGCAGACCTTCACCGCTCCCCTTGCGGTAAGCCTTCTCCTGCAAGTCGACGAATCGGCAGCGGTAGTGCGGCATTGGCGCAATCGCATTCGTACGTGAAAATCTCTTTGCCAGAATCGCCTTGCGTTCGGCAATCGGAGTGTGCTGCAGATCGACACCATCCAGACGTAACACGTCAATCAGACTCAAGCGACAGCGCGGGAGTCCTCTTCCATCCTGTGTGCGTCGCAAAGTCTCCACCGGTAGACGACTCCCCCCCTTAACGGGAAGCATTTGCGCCACCAACCGAAAATCGATGGCATTGGTGCAATGGGAAAGTTCGTCGAGGATCGGGTGGTGATAAAGCGTACCGTCAGGCGCAGTTGTCGTGAGCTTGCCACCGTCAAACTTGATATCGAGCCAGATGCCGTGATACAGGGGTTCAATCAGCACCTCGGCCAGCGGTGTTTTGATTTGCGCAAGATCGAATACTACTTCTGCCTGAGACCGCCAGAAAGGATCACCTGTAGCCGATTCGTTGGTGTCGACGGCGAGCGTGCTTACACGTGTGCCCGACACGGCGCCTCGGTAGACGAGCGATACCTCCAGCACCTTTTCGATCTGCTTGTAGTAGTAGAACGCTCGCACGTCCCGACCGCCAAGTCGCACGATTTCATTGGGGCGGTGCCGGCAGTGCCGCATGTCTTCGCGACAGATGCAGCACTCCGGCTTACCGTATAGGAACCCGAGGGAACATTCCTTATAGATGCCGGCGTCGATACCGGCTTTGAGCGCGTCAGCATCGCGTTGATCGCGATGCCAGTAGAAGTAGGCCTGCAACCAGGGAACACCATTGCGATGGACGACTTCGCCCCTGAACACGCGCCCGATCGGCAGTTCCTGCTTCTGATGCCCTACCATTACCGGCGCATCGACGATAAGCTGCGACAGTTGCGTTAACTCGGCAGCTTCGAAACAGCCCCCTTGAAGGTTGATTTCATTGGATGCCGCATGCAGCAGACCGATGTGGACGGTGTCAACCGTAACCGGCTGCGGTGGTTGCGCCACGCGGTTGATTTCGTCAATCAATTGTTGTTTCTCTTCCGCCGTATCGCAGGCGGTAGTTATTGACAAGGCGCCTATCAGTTTTTCCACGATTCCTCCCGAATTGCGATGTTCATGCTCTCACTAACTGGGGGGCACCGTGATTTATCTACAACGGCACTACAATTGGGAGGGATATGATCGGGTTTGTGGGGACAGTGTTTCCGCCTACGGCGGAATGTCAGGAGCGCGGGGCTCCTGACCTACTTCACTAAACGAGAGGAAAGTTAATGTCTCTCATGGTGTTTGTCTTAGCAACGTAGTGGCGGGAGTTCATAATGTCCATCGCTACACCTGAAGCGTCCTCAAAGAGTGTTGCGCCTGTCACCAACGTGAGTTCGAGCTTTTCAAAGACACTTCTGATGCACTTTGTATTGATGAATACTTTGGTTAAGGTGTAGTCACCTGCTTTTTCTGTTCCGTCAGGTAGCCGCTCTGAAGGCTCCTGTGTTTTGTCAATGAAGTCTTCAAGGTCTTTGAAATGCAAGAATTCCCAGTCCACTGGAGCATAGATTAGTGCGCCGTGTTGCTTTTGCATTTTCTTGATGTGTCTGCCCGGACTAGGCAGGAATTTCAGGGACACAGGGAACTCTTTTTCAAAGAACGAATCATCTTGTTCGCGAAATGACCAATGAGCCTTGCTGAAGTCAACCGCATTACTATCTCTGTGCCAAAATCTAAGCCAAGCCGTAGCAAGCTGATTCACGTTTAGAGCATAGACAACTACGTACTCGTTCTCCGTCTCCGCTCTTGGAGGATCACTTACTCCGGTAAACGCGAAAAACAGAGCAACGTAAGGAGAGTAGGTGAAATCAAGGCAGGGTGTCGGAATTCCGCAATGTCTCGCGTATTCAAGCCAATCCTGTCGATTGTCACCTTCAAACGGAATTGCATTGATCTTTGTGAGTCCCACTCGAAATTCGCTTAGCAATTCAGCGAGCATCGGGGATGTGACTTCCGTGATTAGTCTATAGTACCTTTCTGACGTGGTGAGAAGGCGATATTCCGAGCGATTGTGCCCCCTGAAGACATATGTATCTCTGGCATGGGCCAGCCGCTCCAACAAGGAGAGTGCCGGTTCAAGTTCATCAAAAGTCTTGGTCTGTATACTCATTTCAACATACCCCTGTACCAAGGATTGCCTGAATATCACCTGCCTCGATACTGGGGCCAAGGTAGTTGACATGTATCTCTACGAAATTCATACTTCTTTTCTCCCTGTCGAATGGTAGGCACTCCTCATAGCCATGTCAATCGCTAATTCTTCGTGGGAGGCAGTTCCGTAGGTCAGGAGCCCTGCGCTCCTGACATTCCGCCGCAGGCGGAATCTATTCGCCAAAGTCGATCCCTTTCCAATCCGGCTCTTTTCGTCCCCAATCGTCGGTGTAGAATCCTTCCGAATGGTAATCGTCAATCGATGACCACTTCCAATCGAATGGTGACCGCGTCAAACCATGCTTGACCGGGTTGTAATGAACATAGTCAATGTGTCGGTTGAGATCGTCCTGATCACGAAGGATATGATCCCAGAACCGATTCTGCCAGACGCGTCCTGAAGAAATGCCCATCCGTTTTCGATACGACGCGCCAAAGCTCATCTTGATCGTCTGCAGGAGCTTCGAGATATCCCACGAACTTGAGCCGATCACCAAATGGAGGTGATCCGGCAGAATCACCCACGCCAGCAGCTCGAACGGTTTCTTCGCCTGTGCGATTCGGGTCGCGTGCTTCAGCAACTGCGCATTCTTCGTCAGAATCGGGCAGCGATTGTACGTGACATTCGTGACGAAGTAGAAATTCCCCTCGCGATGGTATCGTCGCAGATTGGACATGATTCAAAATAATCGGTGCAGCTCGCAGCGCAAGCTCTTCCGCCTCCGGCGGAACGTCAGGAGCGCAGGGCTCCTGACCTACGAAACTTGACATTCATCATAGCGGGTGGGGTATCGAGTCCGCAGATAAGATCCGCTGATTTCCCACACGGCGGAGGCATTTATTGTGCAACGAATTGCATTGGGATTGCTGACAGCGGCGCTCGCAACCATGAGCATGTTTTTATGTTATTGATTGACAGCAGATTAAGTTGGCACAATACTGTAGCAAGACAGGCACAGCAGTTGCTGCTCATGCACTGTGTAAGGAAGGAGAATGCTTTTGGAACGTTTTTTTGCTATCGCCAAGTTGACCGCTATTGCGATGGCGATTGTGGTTGCCATTCTCTGTCTTGGTTACAGCAATGCTTATGGCTTCTCGGGGCCGATGCAATTGACTAAGCCAGGTGAACAATCACGGCTGTCACACAGGTCTGCCGGCACGGCTGCGAGCGTTGAGTTCGACGTCAATGTTGGAGTCGGCAGCGATTTCGACGGTGACGAAGTTATATCGGATGACAAAACCGCGTGCTCGCCGATACCCGAACCGATGACTCTCATTCTGCTCGGTGTTGGATTGGCTGGAATCAGGCTGCTAAAGCGGCGCGGCTAGATATCGCCAAGGCGGAAGCCCGGGGTAGCCGCTTTGCGGACAATCAACGTCGCCTGCCAAAGAGCCAGCGCCAATGCCATCGCGGCATCGGCGGTTGTATTTTCCGTCCAGTTTAGCTCCCGCAGTTCTTCAGTCAAACACCAGTAATCGCCACCATCAGTTGCTATTTCTACTAACGGCACGCCGATATTGCCGCTCTCAAACTGCGCCTGCAAGTTCGTGAGCAGTTCTGCCTTCGATTTTGCCGAGAAAGCAAATCCGACGGCTCTGATATCCCTCAGTTCTCCCAACACGACATCACCAAGACCAGTCGAGTCTATGACTGTCTCGCCGCCAAATTCACGTTGCCTTTTCCGTATGAGTTCGAGGACATCGGGCCAATCGCGCTGCTGGAACCTCTCGATCTTCACCAACTGGTAAGGGCGGGACGTTACGTCCAGCGTAACGCCAACGGTGTGAGTCTTCTTGCGCGCCAGATCCCAGCCATGAATGTAGCGATGATGCTGTATCTTTTCGGAGAAACCGGTTGACACTGCCAATGCTTGCTGGATGTGTTCTTCTTTCAGTATTTCGTTGCCCGAGTCGACGAACATCCCATAGATGTTCTGTTGCACTCGCGGCGGTGACAGCGATTTGATTTTCGCGGCCAAATACTCCTGACTGAGAAAGGAATTCTCGGTTGATCTGCCGGATTGTACATACGCGCTGTCGCGATTGGACGACAATTCGAGGTACCTCCGATAGAACCAGTTCCGCCCGCGCGGAGTCGAAACGAGATCAAGTGTCCCCTTGCGATCGGCAAGACGCATGGTCAGCACCTCGTTGACAACGTAGTCGGGGTGCAACTCGAATGCGACTTCATCGAAATTGATGTAGTCATAGTCATTGCCGAGAATGTACTCCCCCCGATTCTGCGACGTGCGGGCCGTGATCTCCGAGCCGTTGCCGAGTTCCATTTTCGGATACGGCGTAAAGACCACCTTATCGACAAGCAATTCGATCAGTGACTTGCCTTTGATCAAACTCAGGCAGTTATGGAAAATGATGTTCGCTTGATCCTGCGTGATCGAGATGTTGAGTAAGCGATATCTGGACACATTATCGAATCGACTGTCGCGGGTGCGAAAAATGGCGCGATGCAAAATCTTCGCCGCCTGCGCCGTCGATTTGCCCCAGCGATTACCGGTTACCAGCAGGTTCTGGCTCTTGGTGGAATTGGTGAGCCATTCTGCCTGGCCGGGATGCGGCTCCAACTCCAGGAACTCGCGGCAGAACAGCACCGGATCGGTGACTGCTTTTCGCCAGCAATTGTCTTTGCCTATGTGCACGAGGTTATGCCTTTCTGACGCGTTGTCTTCCTACACCCCTCTCCCTCTCCCTTCAAGGGAGAGGGGCTGAGGAAAGGGTGATGAATTCAGCGCGTCGGCAGGAATCTCTCCTGCCGGGTTAGCGGGCAGGTCATGAGCGTCAGGAAGGGAGAGGTTGTCCCATAAGTGGGATTTCACCGGTCAGACAAACGATTTGTCGTAGGGGCGCACGGCAGTGCGCCCGCCGACCTGTTGTTTCACTCAATGTTCATGCGGGTCGCCGCAAGGGCGACCCCTACACATTGCACGTCATGTTTGGCTATGCCCACGGCGTAACTTATGAGATAGCCTCAGGATTCCTGACGGCGCCTGAAAGACCGAAGCGGTTTTTTCCGTTCCGTCACGTCTTGCGCCGCGGCCGCTCCGTTCGGCATATGCTCCGAACTCTGTGGCGGCGTGTGACGTGACGGAATGATTTTGGATTCGCCCATGCGTCAGGTCACGCTCCCACAACACCACACCTCATCCGCTAAGACCTGACGCAACACTTAAATGTCAAAACCGAATCGGTTGTGATCTACAGCTACCGCTAGAGAAAATCGCGTCTTCACATCCTCGCCAGATCACGCAATGCTTCTTCGCGAGTGATCAGCTTGTTGTCCAGCTTGGTAATGATGTTGTCGAGCATCACTTTCTCGGCCTGCGCGCGGTCGGAGAGGAAGATACCGATACGGTTATCAAAACGGGTGCGCACCTGCACGTCGATACCCAGAAGCGCCAGTTCGACATTGGCGAGCCAATCCAACAGTGATGCCGCGGCATGCTGCACGGTTGCGACTTGGCGCTGCACCAACTCGTATTTGAATTCCGCCCAATTGTGAGTCGTGCCGTAAGCGTAGCCGAGCATAAACGGGGCAAGATTCGTACCCGCGCAGATGTCCTCGATCATCGCTTTGTGATTCAGGTACCAGGCGCTCGAGGCCGAAGTTTTTGATGATGGTCCGATGTATTCGATCTTGACATCATTCCAGGTGACCGGATTTTTGTCGGGTCCAAAGTCGCGCATCATCTCGACGGTGTCATCAAAGTAGGAGTTCGTGCGCGCGAAATAGTCCTCTTCGCTTTCATCGGCACGTCGTTCCGGCGGCGCAAGTTGGACATGAATGCGATGGTAGCCGGAGCTGCACATCGAGCGATGCATGTCGCTGATTAACGTCTGCTCGACCCGCACGACAAACGGTATCGACTGCAGTATGGAGCGACCGGTGATCGACGCCGGCTGGCTGCTAAGCCCGTAGTAGAAGAGCGTCTCTTCGTTAAGCAGCGTTTTGCGCTCGTCGTCAAGTTGGTACAGGCGGTATCCCTCACCGTTGTGTTCAACCGAAATCGACAGCATGTCGGCCAGTTGGAAACGCTCGATGCGGCTGCGCGAAGGGGTTAGTTGCAGTTCGCCGCAGACGGCGCCGTCGGTGAATAGGGAGTCAAAGAATTGCAGCAGCAATTCGCGGATGCCGCCACGTTTCATCAAACCGTTTTGGAAAATGCGAGAGTCGAGGTTGTCCAGAGCTTGATGAATGGCTTTCTCTTCCTGCGAGGATACCGACCCAACGATCTCGAAATCATAGTCGGCGACGCAAAGTCGTACCCAGGTCCAGATGACCGCATTAAGCACCGGAACGTTGTCGCGCAAAAAACGGTAGAGCTGTCGACGGGCGCGATCGGTTTCATAGGAATCAATTGCCTGATGCGGCTCGATATCGAGCCAGGTGGCACGCAGGCGAGGTTTGGACTTAAGTCCAGACGTAATAGCGGCTTTGGCGCCTTTTCTGAGGTTAGCGTTGAGGTGATTGCGGCTTTGTAGCTGTTGCCAGAGATTTTTGATCATGATTCAATACTCCTTCTGACAACTGAAGCCGGCGAGCATTTTGGTGTGCGGCACTACAAAAATGCAAAATATGACTTGCGCACTCGGTAGGAGTTGACTATATATGGGATAGAAGCCCGAGTGTTGTAGTTGGTTTAGACACAAGCCAAAAGCATTCAAAGATCTCCAACTTGTGTTCCCCGCAAAAGCCAATAGCAACACTCGCTTTTTTTGTCCCCTGTGACGCATATTTTGCGATTCCCTAAGATGATGCCAAACAAGCTATTAATGGTTTTTTTCAGTTCTTGATACTGATATCTCCGGCGCAGTAACTGCTTCGTGAACGCTATTCCTGCAAAGTCAATTAACAACGGCTTATCCGACAACCGGTTAGCACAAGGCAAATAGGAGCGGTGCGGGCACGCGATTTGTTATGGGTAATGGCAGAAATGGGTTGAACAAAACCGTGTCAAGGATCGCAGTAGTGTCAAACGACAGCCTATTTCTAACGAAGCGTTTTGCATTACCGATTGGTGGGGAGACGTTACAGCGTCTTCCCGCCGGAACTTGAGTTTTTTGGGAGACTCAAAGTAACAAAGCCCACAGTTTTTCCATACCTACCTGCAAGACCTTGAGTTACCGGGTTAGTAGTAACGACAAGTTGCTCAAGCAAAGCCGGACCGAGCCCTCGGAGCCGGCTTTGTTATTTTACTCGCATGCCCCACACGGTGCTGATCCGCCCGAGAAGATGTACGCAATCAGAAATACGACATCCGAGATGTCAACCGCCTTATCACAATTTGCATCACCCGCTGCCGGTGGATTAGGCGCCGCACCTCCGGAGAAGATGCGCGCGATCAAGAAGACCACATCGGAAATGTCAATAGAACCATCAGTGTTGGCATCGCCGTGCTTGCATGGTTGGTGCGCTACAACCCGATATAGCCTACCAGCTCCGGGAGGAACAGCATAGTTGAATGAGTAAGGATCCGCAGGCGGCTGGTGATCGTCGCAAATCCATGTCGTATCGGTTAGCATGTCAGTTACGGAGTACACCATAATCTCTCTGCTAATCCCGGCGAACCCGACGAAGCTCAGCATGCCAGTGATGGATTCTTCAGGTAGGCAGCGCCGATTGACCAAAAAGAAATATGCGGTGTCGTCGGGGAGAGAGGCTGGTTCAAATTCAGCGACCTGCAAATAAAGCGGGTCCTGCCCCGAATCTCCATACTGGACACACCGGATGCTATCTATGATAGCTCCGGACGGTGGTTCCTCCCCCCATTTCCAGGCATATTTCCACTCCAGCGACGCAAAGATCGGCCCCATTTTGTCGATGTACGGACCGACAGTCTCTTTAACACTGTACCAAAACGGGGTTCGACCGGTGGAGTCCTCCCAGCCATTGTAGGCGCCGTAGCGCCAGTACAGAATCCCCTTCATGCCGTAAGCTAAAGCCAGATTGACCTGGCAGAGGTTTTCTTCGGGCGTGGGCCGACGGGCGCCCCAGAGCGCGAACGCCTGAAGGGTAGCATAGGGCTTGACCCCCTTGCTTCGCGCGAGGTCCGACATATTAGCCAGATCAGATTTAAGGCCATCCCACGCCTGTTGGACGGAGTTAACATAGGGACTATCACTGTCGGTGCGGGTCGACGAATCTATGTGGTAGCTGAAGAACGAAACATTGGAGTAGGAAGCCATCGAGATATAGTCCCAGGCCCATCCCCCTGGCACAACAAACCCCGGTTTGTGCGAAAAGCGGTTGGTTAAGAGCGAATCGACCCGGCGGGCGGAGAAAACATTGTCGCAGTTGGTGCGCTTGTCTTGATCGTCCTGAAGATACCACCCGAGCACGGTCGAGGAGGTGTCATAGAAGCGGGTCACGAAATCGCTTATGTTTCTGAACGAGACCACCGTGTCCTCCCACAGCCATTTGCCATAATTGTCCATCAACTTGACCTTGTCAATGTAGATATCGCGCTTCCCCGACCATTTGACATTGAACATCACATCTCCGATCTTTTGATACTTCGCACTATCGTCGATCGTGTTATTCCACTGATATTTCAGGGTGTCCGTCCAGATGAAATCAGTCCCCGCGGAATCGAACTGTGAATCGTAGAGGTAGACGGGAGTGTGACGGAAGAAAAGTGTGTCGGCGTTTGGGTAAAGTATTTCGTCAATTCCACCATAGTGACCCGCGTAGAAAGCGGCAAGTGGTTGGCTGGAAACCGGCCCGGTTCTCGGCCCAAGTTTGAAGCGGAGAAAGGCCTTGTACTGAAGGTGTGCCCTCTCGTACGTCGTATCCATGAATTGAGGTGCGTACCAGCCGAGTTGGTTATAGGTATTGTATCCTTCCAGCCCGGGTCCGGTCTGAATCAGCATCAGAGAATCCGGGGGATTGGTGAGGGCCTGGAAGTACCGGCAGTTGACTCCGCCGATGGTGGTGTCTCTGCCGCCGATGTATCTAAGATGTGTGTCTGCGAATTCGGTGCCTTCCGATTCGAAAAAGACATAAGGAGCGAGAGTGTAAAGGCGGAGATAGGCGTTCATTCCGGTGGCGGAATACCATTGGTTTGACACGATGACTTTGAGGGGGCGAAGCGGATTGGAGTATTGCTCGAGGTCCTCATTCGTTACGCAGTCTTCAAGGACGGTGTTCATATGCAGTGTGTCGTGGAGCATAGTGAGATGCTGCCCCATAGGAGCGCCATGGGGGATGCCGCTCCAGACGCCGAACATGAAAAAAGTCGAATCGGACGCGCCTGCACCACCGGCAGTGAACAGCGCTATTAACGTAGTCAGCAATAGATACTTCTTCATATATCCTCCCATGACTTGTTATCCGTAGGGGCGCAGCATGCTGCGCCCGCGGGCACGTGCAATGTGCCCCTACGCATCAATGTTTCTTGTCGTGTGCTGTCAGACGCGCTGCTCGTTCACGTCACTTCATCAACATCATCTTACCCGATTTAACGAATTCGATTCCTGACACCTCCAATCTGCAGAAATAGACGCCACTGCTTAACGGTTTCCCTTGTTCGTCAGTCCCGTCCCAATAGATCGTATGTCGGCCCGGCGACTGCCGTGTATCCACCAGCGTTTTTACTCTCTGACCAAGAATGTTGAAAACCTCTATGTGCACCGGCGCGGGTTGCGCACCGATGGCGGGAAGATTGTAGACTAATGCAGTCGTCGCGTTGAACGGATTCGGATAGTTCGGTTCGAGCGATGCGCTGTCAGGAATCCCTTCCTGACAGCAATCCCCGATACCGCTGGGTATGGTCGCCGCAACAGTCGCTGTCGACGCAGATGACACCAGACCCGAACTATCTATCGCGACAAGAGTGTAGTAAGAAGCCAAGGTATCGACGGGATACCAGTCGACGCAGTAAACCCGCCGCAAATCCTTAACGATGTACATCGGTATGTACTGCTCGGGGTCGAACTGCTTACCGTCATCACCGAAGAAGAACGGCCGCTTGCGATTGTCGGTTCGGATCGGTCTGCCGAGACGATCAAGGTAGGTCAACACATATTCCGAATCGAGCGGCGAGTCAGGGGCGGTGCTGCGAAAGAGAACGTAATGCAGGAAATCCGATTCGCTGTTGCGCTCCCAGCTCAGAATGACTCGATCTCTGCCTCGCCAGGCAGTCATGCTCGCTGGAGCGTTCGGCGGATAGTCCTGGTAGATGTAAACCGATCCTCCGGGTCCACCAAAGGCGCCGATATCGGAACGGGAGCCGTCGGGATCAAGTATCCACGGTGCTCCCGCGTCAATACACGGGGAACCCTTCTGAAGTCGCAAATCGCCGTTGTCCGGGTCGACAAACATCGGGTCGGCATAGACGTTACCATAAGCAGAGTCGATAGTGCCCGTGCCGGAGACGATCCCTATGTTGGCTTCTAACATCGGCTCAGTGGAGTAGAAACAATTGTAGTTAACGCGGATATCGGCGGAGTCGCTAACATCGAAGTAGAAGATGACGTGCGGCTTCCAACCTGCGAAAATGTTGTTGTAGATGTGGCTTCGACGCAGAGAGGTGCCGACAATCGTGAGTATGTCGGCACCACTGAAATTCGTCGGCAGGTCTATGTAAAAGCTGTTGAAAGCAACTTCGAAATCGTCCGCCCCGTAGACGACCTCGCCCAGAAAGGACTTGCCATAGAACAAATTGTATTTCATCTCAAATCCCCCTCCACCAACGCCGTTGATACCCGGTGCGCCGCACCCTACGACCACATTGCTGTCGAACACTATGTGTCCGCTGCTGTTGTTCATGAAATCGCAGATCTGACGCCACCGGTCGGGAGCATAGAACGTGTTGTTCACGACGGAATAGTCACCCGGGCCGGTGAACGAAAGCGCGGAAACGTACCAACTCTCAAACCAACAGTCTCGTACTTCAATTTCGCGATTATTGTCAAAGTTTAGAATGGAAGAAGTGAAGTTGGAGAACTTGCAACGACGACAAAAGAAGCTCCGGTGAGGATCAGTGGCGTACTTGCCAAAGGCGTAGGCACTACCGTGCCCCACGAAATGTATGTTTTCGATAGTGTTGGAATCCTCGGGCATAAACATGGTGTAGAAAACGGAGCCAGTATCGGCCCCCAAGACCGTCGTGTGATCCATACCCTGCCCCAGCACCGTGATTCTTGGCTGAGTGAATATCCTCGATACTTGATAAAAACTCCCCGTATCGACAAGCATCGTGTCGCGCGGGAGTGTCGCGAGATTGGCGGCTTCGATGGTATTAGCCGCCGTCTCCCAAGTCGTATATGGGAAGGTGTTGCTCCCCGAATGCGAGACATAGCGGGTTGCGGCGTGTGCGTAAACGAATGCACACAGCGCGATTGTCAACAGTATTCCGAATATGCGAGTCTTGAGCTTCAAAGGATGCCTCCCGGCTACACCATCAAGGACGTGCCACAAGCAGGATCGTTTATTCCGGTTTTGAGTCAAGTGGTATCTTTCGTTTCGTAGGGGCGCATGGCATGCGCCCGCGGGCACGTGCAACGTGCCCCTACGAATCAATGTTTTCCAATGTGTGCTGTCAGACGCGCTGCTCGTTCACGTCACTTCATCAACATCATCTTACCCGATTTAACGAATTCGATTCCTGACACCTCCAATCTGCAGAAATAAACGCCGCTGCTGAGCGGTTGGCCTTGTTCGTCGGTACCATCCCAATAGATCGTATGTCGCCCCGGCGACTGTCGCGTATCCACAAGCGTTTTCACTCTCTGACCGAGAATGTTGAAGACCTCCAGACGCACCGGTGCCGGTTGCGCCCCGATAGCGGGAAGATTATAAACAAGCGCGGTAGTTGCGTTGAACGGATTAGGATAGTTCGGTTCCAAAGATGCGCTTGATGCGCTGTCAGGAATCCCTTCCTGACAGCAACTGTCTGGCGTCGGGAAAGGATTCCCGACGCCGCTATGAACGGCTGCCCCTACATTCGCTGTCGACGCAGACGAGACCAACCCCGAACTATCGACCGCGACGAGAGTGTAATAGGAAACGGACGTATCAATCGGATACCAGTCGACATAGTAGACGAGCAACAGGGTCTGGGCATAATAGCCCGGTACGATGTCGTCGACAACGTACCTTGGTATGTACTGCTCCGGATCGAGTTGCTTGCCGTCATTATCGAAACCGGGGAAATGCTTGCGAGTGTCCTTGCCAATTGGCTTGGCGAGACGGTCGAGATAAGTCAGGACGTGTTGTGAATCGAGGGACGCATCCGGTTCAGTTGTCCGAAAAAGAACGTAATGCAGGAAGTCCGATTCGCTGTTGCGTTCCCAACTCAGAATGACTCGATCTCTGTCTCGCCAGGCAGTCATCCTCGCTGGAGCCTTCGGCGGAAAGTCCTGATAGATGTAGACCGAGCCCCCCGGTCCACCAAAGGCGCCAATGTCGGAACGGGTTCCGTCCTTGTCCAGAATCCAGGGCGCACCAGCGTCAATGCAAGGGGAACCCTTCTGCAAGCGCAGATCGCCATTGTCGTAGTCAACAAACATCGGATCGGCATAGACGTTGCCATAGACCGAGTCGATAGTGCCGGTACCGTTGGTGTTCCCGATATGAGGCCTCATCATCGGGCGGTTGGAGTAAAAGCAGTTGTAAGTGATCCGGATGTCGGAGCTATCCGGAATGTTGAAGTCGAAAATGACGCGTGGATTGCGACCGGCGAAGACATTGTTGTATATATAGGCGTGGTCTAACGCTCGGCAATTGATCGTGAGTATGTCCGTATACGTAACAATCCACGGTGTGTCCATGTAGAAGCTATTATAGGCAACCTCCATCGCAACTCCGCCATAGACCACTCCGCCCCAGTCGGATTTGCCGTAAAACAGGTTGTACTTCATTTCGAATCCCCTGGCGCCGACACTGCTAATGCCAAGCCCCCCCCCCCCTACCACAACATTGCTGTCGAAGACCTCGTGACCGGTGCGATTACCGCTGAAGTCGCAGATCTGACGCCCCTGGCCGGGAGCATAGAAAGTGCAGTTCGTTATTGTGCAGTTCCCGCTATCAGGTACCCAGATTGCCCCGGGATCACCCCAGCCCCCAAACCAGCAATGAGAAACTTCGACACTCCGAGTCCAACTCGAGTATATCGCGGCGCTCTTGAAATTCGTGAATCTACAACCCTTGATCCACCAGTCTCCAGGCGGCTCGTCTATATACTTGCTCAGAGCCCGGAAGCAATTGTTGCCTCTGAAATAGATATCTTCCACATAAGTCGAATCACCCGGTTTGAACATGTCGTAGAACGTTGTGTCGCCGAAAATGGTTGTCGAGTCCATGCCCTTGCCGCGCAGCGTAATCTTGGGCGGCAAGACAATCGTCTGAGTAAGCTGAAACGCGCCGGTGTCCACGAACATCGTGTCACCCGGCAGTGTCGCCAGATTGGCCGCTCCAATGGTATTGGCCGCAGTCTCCCATGTTGCATACGGGAAGGTGTTGCTCCCCGAGTGCGAGACATAGCGGGTCTCGGCGTGCGCGCAGACGAATGCGCCCAGCGCGATTGTCAGCAATGCTCCGAATATGTGAGTCTTGGACTTCAAAAGGTGCCTCCCGGCTACACCATCAAAGACGTGCCACAAGCAAGATCGTTTATGCTGATTTTGTGTCAAGTTATTCTTTCTTTTCGTGGGGGCGCATCCTTCGACTCACGGCTCAGGACGAACGCCTCGCCCGCGGGCACGTGGCAACGTGCCCCTACGCATCAATGTTTTCTACTTAGTGCTGTCAATCACGATGCCAAATCAATTCACTTCATCAATATCATCTTACCGGATTTAACGAATTCGATTCCCGACACCTCCAGTCTGTAGAAGTAAATACCACTCGCCACTTGGCGACCAAGGTCGTCGTCGCTGTTCCAATATATGATATGCCTCCCGGGCATCTGTCTGTCGTCGACCAAAACCCTGACTTGTTGTCCGAGTGAGTTGAAAATCGTCAATCGGATCGGCGCCGGTTGTGCGCCAATGTTGGGAAGCGAATAGACAATGGCAGTTGTTGCGTTGAACGGGTTGGGATAGTTAGGTTCCAAAAATGCGCTAGATGCGCTGTCAGGAATCCTTTCCTGACAGCCATTATCTGTCGTCGGGAAAGGATTCCCGACGCCGCCATGAACGGCTGCCCCTACAGTCGCTGTCGATGCAGTCGATATCAACCCGGAACTGTCAACGGCAACCAGAGCATAGTAGTAATCATGGTCAGGCGATGCAGTATAGTCACCAAAATAGGTCATCCAGATCGTGGAATCAGCATAGGGCATAATGACCTGTTGCGGATCGACGTGTCGCCCACCGTCACCGAACCCGAGCGGTCGGCGATGCTCTCGACTGACAATCGCCCTTCCCGAACGGTCGAAATAGGCAAGAACATGCCCTGAGTCGAGCGGTACATCAGATTCGTTATTGCGAAAGAGAACGTAGAATTTGAGATCACTTTCCGAGTTGCGCTGCCACTGGACTATCACTCGCCCGTTGCTACGCCAGGCGTCGAATTTCTGCGGCTGTTGTGGCGGTAGGTCTTGATAGATGTAAAACTCGCCATCGGGTCCGCCAAACGCGCCTATATCCGAACGTGTACCATCGACGTCGAGTATCCAAGGTGCGCCGGCATCAATGCAGGGCGAGCCTCTCTGCAGTCGCAAATCGCCCTTCCACGGATCAACAAGCATCGGATCGGCGTAGACGTTACCGTAAACAGAGTCGATCTCCAGCGGTGTGCCATTAGTCCGGCTGGCAATGTGTTCGTCTTTTCCGTACGGATCGATTGAGTAGAAGCAATTGTAGCTGATCTTGATCACCGGATCGGTAGTGAGATCGTCAAAGAAGTAGATTTGCGGTCGAAAGCCGGCGAAAATGTTATTGTAGACCAAACAGGTGTCGAGCCAGTCGAGGTACTGCCATAGAACGATATTGGCGAAATCCCAGTCGTCGTGCGTCAGGAAGATGCTGTTCTGGGCAAAAACAACATCATCAGCCCCGGTTGTCATCACTTGATTTAGCTGGAGGTTGTTGTAGAATATGTTGCCGACAAACTCCAGCCGAAGGGATCCACCTCCCACTGCCGACCAGCCGCCCGTGACAATGTTCTTGCGGAAAATGATCGTGCCGGTGTTCAGGACGAATTCACAAACGAAGTCCGTATTGTCCGAGCCCTCGAACGTATTGTTCTCGATTGTCAGATCACCCGGCCCAGTGAGTGAAAGGGCGTATGACAAGCCGCCCCAGTTCTCGAACCAGCAGTCCCGCACATCTATCTCACGATTGTTGTCGAAGCCGAGAATCGACGATACAAAATTTGAGAATTTGCAGCGACGGCAAAAAAAGCTCTGATGAGGTTCGGTGGCGTATTTGAGAAACGCATAGTAGCTGCCATGGCCGACAAAATGAATGTCCTCGACAACAACGGAGTCGTAGGGTCGAAACATAACGCCCAGGGAGTCCGCGCCGAGTACGGTCGTAGAATCCGTACCCTTCCCCCGCAAGGTGACATTGGGCTGCAAAAACGGCCTTGCCGACAGATAGAAACTGCCCGTGTCGACAAACATCGTGTCCCCCGGCAGTGTCGCGAGATTCGCGGCTTCGATCGTGTTAGCTGCCGTCTCCCAACCTGTGTAGGGAAAGGTGTTGCTGCCGGAGTGCGAGACGTAGCGGGTGGCGGCGTGCACATACACAGATGCGCACAATGCGATTGTTAGCAGTATTCCGAATATGTAGGTCTTGGACTTCAAGGGATGCCTCCCGGTACACCATCAAGGACGTGCCACAAGCAAGATCGTTTATAAGGTCTTCCTGTCAAGCGGTCATTTCAGAGCGATCATCTTACCGGATTTCACAAACTCGATTCCCGACACCTCCAGTCGATAAAGGTAAACGCCTGACGCCACCGGTTGGCTGTAGTCATCCGTTCCGTCCCAATAGACAATGTGCCGACCCGGTTGCTGCTTATCGTCAACTAATGATTTCACTTTTTCGCCAAGAATATTGTAAACGGTCAAGCGCACAGGCGCGGGCTGCGCGCCGATGTTGGGAAGGGAATAGACGATGGCTGTCGTTGCATTGAACGGATTCGGATAGTTGGGCTCCAGTTCGTAGGTCACGCCGACTTGCGGCGTGACATCGTCAAGCCCCAAGTAGGCTTGACCTACCTGGCTATTGACAAGGACTCACCTTTTCATTCTATGTTAAGACTACTACATAATTGTCCGAACTGATTTTGTTCCGCTTCTGGCATTTGGGGCATTGTACAACTGTCCAGTTCTGATAACGGAGTCCTTCCACCCACTGATGATCACAATTACCACATCTGACCCCAACCACGAAATTATCATTGAGACCTCTGGCCGCCATCTGTAGAGCGAAGAGGTCTGCCATACTTATGGCAACGCCCTCTACTTCCGCAGATGATATGTCTGTCTGCCAAGGAAGTAGCCGTTCCTTGTACAGGCCCTTAATGTCCATGCCCCAATTGCCCACCGGTGTTTCTACCAGCACATAGTACCGCTCTCTCTCCACGCTCTTGGTTCGGAGAAACTCAATAGCCTCCTCCACATCGTCGCATTCATATACTTCATAGGTGCTACCGCCTGTTGTATACTTGCGGACGAACTTTGCCCTATCCTTGGGTCTTTCGGTTTTTTGGGTTTTGGGAACAGGCTGTTTTTCTGGCTCCTGGTCATTTTTGCGACGTCCCCCGTGTTTTTCGAAAACCTCTTTTGATCCTCGCCACAGATCGTGTGATAGATTCTCCCCAGCGATAATTGCCTCATACTGTTCACCTTCAGTTTGATAGTATCCAAAAATAAGAGGCATAGTACAGATGAGTTTACCACTGTCCTTTGCTTCATGTATGCAGTCCAACTCTAGCAAAGCGTTGCGTGCTCCCACTTCGCTGCTAAAGACATACAACACAAACGGGTCAAACTTCTGCCGCATGTTTCTCATACTCCAATAAGCAACAGTTTGATCGAATGTGCTTTGCCTTGTTCCTGCGTTATCTTTCTCAGCAAAATATCCTGATTTATTATCCTCTTTATAGTTCTTTTCTTCTATTGCCTGTTCTATTTTTGGGAAACCTCTTTTTTCTTTCCAAACAATTCATCAAATATTCCCATTTTTACATCTCTTCATCTTATTAACCGGTAACGCAGTGTGCGGTGCTATTTTCATTCTTCTCATAATCGTATTCCCATTCGAAGTATCTAAACTTTGGTATATCCTCAAATCCATGAATTGTCAATTGGAATCGGCCTAAACAGTCAAGAATGCGCCGCTAGTGGTCAGCAACTCGGGATCGGTGGAAAGTGCGTCGAAGGTAGAAGATAAAAGACAGGGGCACCATGGCGACGGCGAGATAGAGGAAGATCACATGCAGCCAGTGCCACGGGGTTAGGTAACTGATGACGGCGACGCCCCAAGCCAGCGCGGTCAATCTGCCGAGCATGTTGGACATCGGTATCGGTTGGCCGGCGGCGATAAAAAAGGCCGCGCCAAAGAGAATGGCAGCATCGCGGGCAATGACAAAGATTGCCGCCCAGACGGGAAAATCGCGATAGAGAGCCAACGTGATCACCAGAGCCGCAGTGCCGAGTTTGTCACCGAGGGGGTCAATGATTTTTCCGAGTTCGGATACTTGATTGAGTTTGCGGGCAAGGTAGCCATCCAGGATGTCGGTACCTACGCCAAACGAGATCAGCAACAAAGCCGCGGTATCCTGCCCGTGCACTACCAGATAGACCGCCACCGGAATCAAGAGCAGACGCAACAGACTGAGAAGGTTGGGTATCAGCAGGAACTCTCGAGCATGCACTTTCATATTCGGGAGGTATTATCCGTGGATCATATGCAAGAGTCAAGGAGTCTTTGTGTGCCGATGGCAGGTGACACGTCCCGCAGGGGGAACCCAGGATTCGGTGGAGTCGGCAGGAATCCTGCGCAGTACGGGATTGCGGGACGTGAAACCTGACGAACACACTCTCACAACCGGAGTTGGGAATTGCCGTAAAATGTGTTAATAGTCTGATACATTTTGAAACACGATTCTACTTCAAGACCGCGCAAGGTTTCAATTAATCCGCCGAGAAGACATGCAGTGATCACTGATGTGACACTCACACTTTGGTACCAAGGTGTGTGAAAAGAGGAAACAAAGGCAGAAAGGAAAGGGAAAGGAGGTGAAAGATGATAAGTGGAATAGGACAGCTTAACTGGACAAGTGGGGCAACTGCAACGTCCGCACGGCCAAGCCCCGCCGAGATGTTCGCCAAAATGGACACGAATGGTGACGGTTCCGTTGACAAAGCGGAATTCACCGCGTTCGGCAAGCAAATGGCGGCCAAGCTCGGCAAGGCGGACAAGTCGGAAGAGATCTTCGCGAAGATCGACACTGATGGTGATGGCAAGATCAGCCAGGCTGAAAACGATGCGTTCGTCAGCCAGATGCAGTCGAAGAGGGCGCAACGGCACCATGGCGCGGAAGGAAATCCGGAGGACATGTTCGCCAAGATGGACACGAACGGTGATGGTTCTGTTGATAAAACGGAATTCATGGCGTTCCTCCAGCAGCAGGCGGATCAGGCCGATTCAACGAACAAGTCTGACGACCTCTTCTCGCAAATCGACACTGACGGCGACGGGAAGATCAGCCAAAGCGAGTCTGCTTCGTTCGCTGCCAAGATCGAGAGCCAGATGCAGTCGATGCTGGTTGACAGTCTGTCGACTTTATTGAACTCGCAGCAGAGCAAGGAAACCGATACCAGTTCGCTCTACGACACGATTTCGCAGCGCTACGCACAGTCTCTATCAGCCAACGCACAGTCTGCTGTTGACTTGCTTGCCTGAACCCCCCCTCGTGCCGGCCGAGGCCAACCACTTCGGCCGGCAGGTTTCTTGAATCCCGATCATTACGTCGCCCCCCCAAAGCCCAATTGCTCTTTCGCGAAGACGACTTTGCCGCAAGTTTCTACTAGCGATCAATGTCAAAGTGTCGAAGTGACCGGCAAGGTTGGTGAGGGCGCTCGAAGCAGTGGTTCGCCCGAGGCAGGAAGGAGAAGTCACGGGTAATACAAATTGTTACAAGATCAATGTTCGCAATCCGGTAGGTATGCTGCTATGGTTTCGCCTGACAGGTTTCTGAAATCAGCGGTGAGTTATCGAGGTGTTCGGTGCGAGTAAGCAGAACCGCGAAGGCACCGTCAGGCGGGCGGGATATCAAAAGCACGACTCCGATAGCCCGTGTATTGTTAGTCGAGGATGATATCAAGTTGTCCCGGTTGGTGCAGGAATTCTTGCAGCGACATGGTTTCGATGTTGCGATCGAGGGGCGCGGTGATCGCGCTATCGGTCGGATTGCGCAGGAGGTCCCCGACCTGGTAATTCTCGACATAATGCTTCCCGGAATAGACGGCCTGGAGGTGTGCAGGCAGGTGCGCTCTACGTACAAGTATCCAATTCTGATGCTGACGGCGCGGGGGGATGAGAACGATGAGTTGCTCGGCCTGGAGTCGGGAGCCGATGATTACATGAGCAAGCCGGTAAGTCCGCAACTGTTGCTGGCACGAATCAAGACATTGCTGAGACGATCACGTCGATTCGACAATTCCGACCAGCACTTGCATTTGGGTGATATCAGTATTGATGCCAATCGGCGCTCCGTTTACTCGGAGGACAAGCAGCTTGAACTTACAACCGCCGAGTTTGATCTATTGTGGCTGCTTGCCAGCCATGCAGGTGAAATTTTGACTCGCGACCAGATCAGTCATTCGTTGCGCGGCCACGAATGGGACGGAGCCGAACGCTCTATCGATCTGTCGGTTTCGCGTCTGCGCAAAAAGCTGGGGGACGACGGGAGAAACCCGGAGCGAATCAGATCAATTAGAGGCACCGGATATTTGTGGGTTGTTGACTGATGCGGAGGCTTTATTTTCGCATTATTCTTGGCGTCCTGGTTATCCTAATACTCGCGTTTTCCCTGCCTGCGGTCATCTTCGACCGCCTTGGAAGAAGGGATGACGGACCGTCATTCGCAGGGCCGATGACTAGTACCGTCGAGTTGTTGAAGCATCGCCTAGAGCACGTCCCACCAGCGGAGATCGAAAGAGAACTTGACTCACTCAAGGTACTCCTCGACTTTCCGGTCAGGCTAGTCGATTCCGGAGACAGGTCGTTGCCCGAGGAACTCGGCTTTAGTGAGGTCGTCGACAGGGATGTCCAAGAGGGTTTTGGAGGTGGCCGTCAGATGTTTTTCGTGGCGCTGAGGAATACCGGCAAGGTACTGGTCATAGGACCAACACCCGGTCCGCCATCACCAGATACTCGCTCGATTGTCATCCTGGTTTCGGTTGTCTTGATGATCGTTGGTGTCGCCGGGTTCGTAATGATTTCGCCACTCGTGCGTAATCTGAAAGCACTGGAGATAACCACGTCGCGCTTTGGCGATGGTGACTTGGATAGTCGCGCAGTAGCTAAACCGGGAGATGTTGTGGGGAGCGTGGCGCAGCAGTTCAATTTGATGGCCGATCGAATTCAGCGGCTGATCCAAAGAGAACGGCAGCTATTCCAGTCGGTCTCGCATGAACTCAGGACCCCAATCGCGCGAATCCGTTTTAGCCTCGATATGCTGAGCGATGCCCAGAATCGGGAGGAGCAACAGCGGCGCGTGCAGGAGATAGATGGTGAAGTTTGCGAGATCGACCGGTTGGTCGGAGAGTTGCTGGATTTTAATCGAATTCAATCTGAATCGACACCGCTTGATCTCCAGGCGATTTCGGTGCGACCAGTGCTCGAAGAAGTGGTGGGACGGCTACACGATTTTCGCCCGGCGGTAGGCATCGAGATAGTTTGCGGCGACGAGATGCAGTGTATGAGTCGGGTTGATCGGCTTCTGTTCAGAAGGGCAATACAGAACCTGGTCTCGAATGCTTTGCGATATGCAGGGAGTCAAATCGTGATCAGGTACTCGCGCGAACAGTCAGCGACATTGGTCGAGGTCTGCGACGACGGTCCGGGAGTTCCGCCGGAGCAGCATGAACAGATTATGCAGCCATTTTTTCACGGTGATGACCGCAGCGACAAAGAGTCGGGGGGGGTAGGACTCGGTTTGGCGATTGTGCGCAGGATAGTCACGTTGCATGGCGGCTCAATCACCGTCGATGACGCCGAAATCGGGGGAGCGAGATTTCTGACCAGATGGCCTGATGGCGAGGAATGACCCGACGACTGGCGCCTACATCCCTCTCAAACGTCGCCGGATCGTTCTTCAACCAATCAATATATATGGCTCTGTGTGCAACGCCCTTCAGGAGCCTGAGCGGGAACCCTGAGATTGTCCCATGAGTTGGCCACAAAGACAACAGAATGGCGTAGGTCGTTCCCCTGGTTAGAAGGGGATTTAGGGGGGGCTCCCTTCTTGATGGATTAGCGCTTATGACGTGCTACGGACAGGGGGCGGGACCGCCGGAAAAGATGTAGGCTATCAGATAGACGACATCCGAGACGTCGATGCCACCATCGCAGTTGGCGTCTCCAGCAGCGCTGGTAGGCACCGGAGCAACTCCACCCGCGAATATGTATTGCACGAGGTAAGTAGCATCGGCGATGTTAATGTCGTGACTGCCATCGGCATCACCATGAAGAAATCTACCGGAACAATCGTATTTCATCATCCAGTAGCTTTTGGCAACCTTGTCGTTGGCATCAAGCGCGCGTGCGCGGATGAGGTAACTCAGGCCTTGCTGCAAGGGCTGTAGGGTTGCCTTCCAGCCATCGATGGGATCAAAGTCGGAGCCAAAGGTTAGATAGGTGATCGTTTCCAGTTTCGTGTGCAGCGCAATGCCAAGATCGATGGGGTATTTCGTGTTGTTGGGAAGATAGCCGAGCAGAAGCGAATCACCGCGCACTAGTAAGAATGATTCGCGAAGCAGGCCACCGATCGGATCGTAGTAGGTGACCGGGAAACTATCCGACCTGGCGCTCGTATAATTGACCTTCTGTACGGCGAGCCAGTGACCAAACGGATTGCGGATAGCCAGTGCGATTGTCGATTGCTCGCCAAGGTAGTTGGCTTTGAACCATTCCCAATCGGGCTTGCGTTTGACATCGGCTACAATCCTGCCGCTGTGCGTCTTGAGGTGATCGGTCAGTCCGTACACGAGATCGTCATCCTCGGTGCCGAGGCTACTCCGAGTCTTGAATATCTGCGCCAGCTTCTCAACCATTTGCGGGATAGTCAGAATGCTCGCGCCGTCCGCCATCAGCTCAATGTAGCCCTTGTCATACCAGTACTTGAAAAATGACGCAAAGATAGCGGGAGCGCTGTAGTACTCACCAAATTCGCCGTTGTACTCATGGTTGCCGTCGTTGGCGTTGCCGTTGACGTCGCCGTAGTCATTGCGTTTGAGTAATTGAAGACTGCGGTCTTCGTAAGTCGGCAGATTTCGATATCCGAAAGTTACAGCAATCGGGTTTTCATCTTGAATGGTAACCGTGACGGTTTCAGCGCCACAGATTGTCATTTTGTCGGTGCGGCCGCTGAATTTCGGTTCAAGCGGTTTGAGGTCGTAATAGACCGAAATCGTGTCGCTGACGAAGGTGGAGTCGATATCCGTGATCGAAACGCGCAGAAGGTAGTTTCCCTCGGGAAGGCCATAGGGCTGCCAGAAAGTGGACCAACCATCGTCAGTCGTGGCTGCCTCAACACCAGAACGTAGAGCGATTCGGCCGTCGAAGTCCGAGCCGAACTTGTACCACTTGCCCGCCTTGAAGTACTCGAAACCGGCGCTTTCATATTGGACAGAATCACGCAGTTCGGCGACCCAGATGACATTGCCGGGGAGAACAACACCGGAATCGCCCGGCATGATGAAGTGCGGCTGAGGCTGCAAACCGGTTCTGGAGTAACCGATGCTGAATAAGTGAATCGAACCGGGGAAGTTATAGTAGTCGTTTTGTGCCAGATCGGTCAGCCCTTCGCCCCAGTCGTTGTAGTTGATGCAGAGATAGGGGGTTGAATCTATGGCGATGCCCGGATACATAGCGGACATATCGCTGGCCCAGTAGATACAGGCGAAATAGGGACCATACACCGGGGTCGGGTTTTCCAGGGCGATGGAAATCGAATAGACGCCGGGACCGGGGATATTGACCGCATATTGCTCGGAGAGGTAGATCAATTCATAGGGCACCGGACAGGCGGGTGAAGAATAGGTAGGATCGACCGAAGCCAGGAAAACCTGCATGATGATAGTGCCGGTGTCATTGAGAACCAGCGTCTGACCGATGTGCGTGACCACAAACGGATAGGTGGTGTCGCAATTGAAGTTGTAAAACTGTAGATCCTGATAGGCATAATAGATCTCGTCTCCTACCAGCCAGCCGTTCAATGATTGAATTGGCTGATTGACATAAACGGTACAGTTGGACGCAATATAAAACGCTTTCTGTAAGGGCGCGATTCCCGACGCTGTCGCCGAGGATAGCGGCTTCAAGGTGCCGTGACGTATCTTTTCTGTCGGCGATTTGGTGCGCCATGTGGCTCTTCCAGCGGCAGGCGCGGTCGGTTGGTCAGGCTTTGACGAGCCAAGGGAAATGGCGAAAATCGTCAAAGCGACTACCAGCGGTCCGGCAATTCGAGTCAATCGGTTCATCGATTAGTATATCGGCTGAGGTTGGTCGGGCTTTAAGTCGCGATAGGTTCAAACAAACGAGCCAAATGAGCTGAATCGGTTTGTTTTTTCGCTTGCGGAAATCAATATTAGCAGCGTACATAGTTGTATACGGTAACTCATGGAGGAAAAACATATGAAAAAAGCGGTTACAGCCATTTGTGCGGCGGCTTGCCTGATCATTTCACTACTGGGAATCTCATCCGCCCAAGCCGTCGACTCGGCCAAACAGGCAGAGTTGCTTCAAAGGACATTGCTTTATGAACGCACTCTCACGACCCCAGAAGGTCTCTCGCCTGAACAGCGATCGCTTTTAGCGGTGACACTGGCGTCTACCGAGACGCAGATCACTGACCGGGAAGTGTTATATGACGCATATCGTCAATCCAAGGGATATTCGACGTATTTGCTAATGTCGGACACCGGCTACACCTGGAACGGGCTTTCGTGGCAGAATCAATCGCGGACAACTCATGTGTATGGCTCCGGCAACCGGGAATCGAGCGAAACGGACCAGCTTTGGAACAGCACCACATGGGTCAATTCCAGCAGGAACCTTTTCAGTTATGACGGCAGTGGAAGGATGGATACGTCTACCTCGCAGGATTGGCAGAGCACCGTCTGGGTGAATGCCGGCCGCTCGATATTGGTTTATGACGGCGATAATCTATATCAGATGATCTTTCAGGAGTGGCGGGATTCGGTAGGGGGCGTATGGGTTAATGATTTCCGGACTACGTTGACATATGTCAGCGGGAGAATCGGGACATCGACCATGGAGATGTGGGACGTCGATGGTTGGGTAAATGCCTCGAAGGCCATATATAGTTATAACGGTAACGGTGTCCTGACACAGATTCGCATGCAGATATGGACCGGTACGTGGTTAGATCAGAGTCGCATTACCTACTATTTGGACAGTTCCGACCAAGACACGCTGGCCTTGACTGAACTGTATACAGGTACTTGGGGCAATTCCTCAAAGACTCAATCTGCCTATGACGGTCAGGGCAATCAGACGCTTAGTGTCTCTTGGACCTGGACGGATCCCACTTGGACGAAAGTGTCGGCCGATACGATGAAATACGATGCCTCACTACTGGCCGAGAGTGTGGTCTATACCGTTGCCGGAGGTCTACTTAACCGAACGCGCTACAGTTACGATGGCGTCGGCAATGGCATCCTCGATCTTCATCAAACGTTTTCCGGTACCTGGTTAAATGTATCCAAACAAGTCCATGTTTATCAAGAAGCGATGGCGGTCCGGATCGAAAATGAACAGCTACCGTCAGTATTCCAGTTGAATCAGAATTACCCGAATCCGTTCAATCCAACGACGGTGATTCGCTATAGTTTGTCGCGGCGATCGCCGGTGGAAATCACAGTCTTCAATCTGCTTGGTCAGGAAGTGAAAACACTGGAGAATAGCCTTCAGTCGGCCGGTGTCTACGAGACGACCTGGGATGGAACTAGCCGGACGGGCGAGAAGGTGGCAAGCGGCATCTATTTCTATCGAATCAAGGCGGGAGAGTTCAGCGAAACCAGAAAAATGGTTCTGTTGAAGTAATCGCTTTGAATGATTGGCATGTGAGAGTGCCGAATGATGATATTCAGCGGCTGTCGAAGAATCGGCAGCCGTTCTTCTTGTTGCCAGCCAAAGCAGAGCGAAGAAACGTATGCCTAACGTGTGCGGAGGGGATCCGAAGGGAACAAGAGCAGAAAGGGCTTGACTTCAACATTACATGCGACATAATTACCGCGTACATCCGGTAACAACGAAGGAGAAATCTATGAAAAGAAACGCTATCGTCATCAGTCTCTTAATCTGTTGGATTGCGTTGTTCTTGGGGGCAGGCCCCGCAGTCGCATCATCCCCTACAACGCAAGATAAACTGCTTGCATCCTGCCAGAGGATCCAGCAGTATCTCACACTGCCGCCAGAGACATCAGCAGAACAGCGCGCTTTGGTGGCGCTGAATATTGCGATTGCACAATCGCAACCTCTTGACGAATCGGTAGATCTCGGGGAAGTGCTGCGAAAGGCGAATTCATTCACGACCTACCTGCTGATGTCCGATACGGTATACGAGTGGCAGTCAGATAGTTGGGTGGGCGTTCATCGGACGACCTACACCTACGGCTCTGGCAATCGCAAGAGCGGCGAAGTTGAGGATACAAGCAGCGGGGGTGGCTGGGCCCATTATCAGCAGGTACTGTCAACTTACGACGGCACCGGGCGACTCAGCACGACCACGAGTCAGAAGTGGCAGTCGAGCAGTTGGATTAATCAGTCAAAGACCACCCTTACCTATGACGGCAGCGGCTCCATCATTCAGTCGTTATCTCAGAATTGGTCAGGCAGCGTGTGGGTGAACAGCAATCGGTTGACTTTTGCCTACTCAGCCGGGCACGTCGCCACCGCAACGGTGGAGTCGTGGCAACCCAGCACGAGCAGCTGGAACAACACGAGCAAGATGACATATACGTATAATGGCAGTGGTAACCTGACAGAATTCCTGACGCAGGTTTGGCAGAGCAGTTCCTGGGTGAACTCGATGCGAATGACTTCCACATATGACGGCAGTGGAGATGAGATTCAGAGCGTCTCGCAGATGTGGCAAAGCAGCGCATGGGTGAACACGTCGAAGGATGACTACATGTATAACGGTTCCCACAACAAAACACTGGACCTGAGCTCAACTTGGATGGCTTATCTCTCTCAGTGGATGGCAACGGACGCCGATACTTTCAAGTACTCCGGTGGACACATGACGGAGGAAATTCACGTGCAAGTGATATCTGGTACCAAAGACAGAACTCAATACACTTATGACGGCAACGGCAACAACACTCTGATGTTGAATCAGGACTGGGACGAGGGATCCAGCAGTTGGCTAAACAATTCGAAGACAGTGTTCTACTATCAGCAGGCGTTGGCGGTGGAAGTGGACAATGGCCGGAAGCCTTCGGTGTTTGAATTGTCGCAGAACTATCCCAATCCTTTCAATCCCGTCACAGCAATTCGATACAGCCTGTACCGACCCTCACAGGTGAGCATTACTGTGTTCAATGTGCTCGGTCAGGAAGTGAAAACGCTGGAGAATAGCCTTCAGTCGGCCGGCGTCTATGAGACGACTTGGGATGGCACCGGCCGGACAGGTGAGAAAGTGGCGAGCGGCATCTATTTCTATCGAATCAAAGCGGGAGAGTTCAGCGAAACACGCAAGATGCTGTTGCTGAAGTAACCTTAAGTCAAAATCGGCGCGTCTGCGCGCCGCCAAACGAGTGAGAGCGGCAGTCCTCATGGGGCTGCCGCTTTTCTGTGCTTGATACTGCACGAATGTATAGATATGGGGGAAACTAATGATCTCCAAGGGATATTTCCCGAATTGAACTGACAATTGATTCCATAACTGATTGTATTATAGATAGTTAGCTATCGCGCGCTCCGCCACAAAAAAATTGTGCTAAAGTTACAGAATTTACTTGACGACTGCACAAATGTGCAGTATAATGGGTGGGAGAAGACGATACTCTAAAGGATAGAAGAAGATGATTATCGAAGAGATGGTGGAAATGCAGTGTTGGTGCGGTGGGATGCTGATCGCCGGAATGAACGTTTGTCGCTGCGAAACGTGCGGCAGGAAGTTCTGCGCAGAATGCGGCGGTGAAATGATCGCCCAAGGTGGGTGCGATTTCTGTCTTTCATGCGCAGTGTCGAGCTGTGGGGCGTGATGGTCTCCCTCGATAACCCTTCGTGGGCGGCAGATGTCCACATCTGCCCCGTGAAGACCGGCTTTCGGGCACATGCGGACATGTGCCGCGCACAGACTCTGACCGAATAGGAGGGGTAGTTAGACAAGTATGCAAGTAGCACATCTGACCGAATATGGAGTTCCCGGAATCGTGGTGGATTCATGGCGGGAGAAGTTAGGTGAAGAGTTGTTGCCGGTGCAAAAGCTGGCGGTGGTTGATTTTCAGGTGCTGTCAGGCAAAAGCCTTCTGATTACGGCGCCGACATCATCGGGCAAGACTTTCTGCGGGGAGTTAGCGGCGGTCGCGGCGGTGTTCAAGCGCAAGAAGGCGCTGTTTGTCGTGCCACTGAAATCAATCGCGGAAGAACGGCACGCCGACTTTCGTGCCAGATACTCAGGGTTGGGAATTAGGGTCGCGATCTCGACGGCAGATCGCAAAGAATATGACGCGGATCTCGAACGGGGACGGTTTGACGTCGGAATTCTGGTCTATGAAAAGTTCAATCAGTTGTTGGTGAAAAACATCGACTTGCTGGCATCGGTGGATCTGCTCCTCATTGACGAAGTGCAGATGATTAGTGAACCGGAACGTGGCTGGTGTCTGGAGCTGGCGTTGTTGAAGGTACTCAATTCCGGGTACCAGCCGCAAATTATCGCGCTGTCGGCGGTGTTAAGCGATGCCGTTTTGTTGGCGCAATGGTTGGGTTGCCGGTTATTGGAGGATCATTATCGGCCGGTCGAACTCAGGCAAGGGGTACTATGGAATGGACAGCTTCGTTATCGCGACTTCAACGCCCGAAAGGACGGTAGCGAACCGCTGAGCGAATGCGCCAGCGATGATGCCGAGGAGTTGTTGCTGGCGAATGTTGAACATCTGGTCAACAGCGGCGAGCAGGTGTTGGTGTTTTTGAAAACCAAACGCAACTGCGAGCAACTGGCGACGGCTTTAGCCCAGCGCAATTTCCGGGCTCCGGCAGAGATCGCGGCGGCGCGGATCAAGAGTGAAACCGGATCAGTGCTGGGCCGGCGACTGGAGCAAACGTTGTTATCGGCGGTGGCATTTCATCACGCCGATTTGTCATTTACGCAACGACGGATTTTGGAAGAGGGCTTTCGCACCGGCGAGATCAGGGTATTGGTGTCGACGACCACGCTGGCTATGGGAGTGAATCTGCCGGCACAGACCGTGTTCATCGACTGCTACAAATATCAGATCGGAAGTCGGTCGGGCCGACCGATGGTGATGCCGCTGAGTTGGAGTGAATATGAAGGCATGTCGGGAAGGGCGGGGAGATATGGCATTCGGGGAGAATCCCTCACCCCTTGTCCCTCTCCTACAGAGAGACCGCCGATAAGGCCTGCCCGGAGCGCGGGCAGGAATCCTTTCCTGCCCGGAACACAAGCCAATCAGGGCCGTCAGGAAGGGATTCCTGACGGCGCCTGTTCCGAGAGGATTCATGAGTCTGACAGAGAATCCCTCACCCCTGACCCCTCTCCCTTTGGGAGAGGGGAAAAGGTGTTTGGAAGGTCAGTGCTGATTGCGGGATCAAGAGCGGAGGCGGAAACGATGTGGCAGACTTATGTGGAGGGAAGACCGGGCGGGTTGGAATCGCGTCTGGCCGGGAGGTCACTCTATGATGTCGTGCTTGACTTGATCGCTTCCCGCTGCGCACGTCGCAGTGACGATGTCGGCATGTTACTGCTGAAAAGCTTTCATTGTCTTCAAGGTGGCGGCTTTAACAGCGACGTGATTGCCACGGTGATTGACAAGCTCGCCGAACTAAAGTTGATCTTCATCAAAGACGGCAACGTCGAGGCATCGCCCATTGGAGCGTTAATCAGTCGCCGTGGTGTCGGAGTGGCATCGGGAATGATGATGGTGTCATTTTGCTGGCGGTATCAAATATGCGACCGGCTGAGTTGGCTCTACTTCACACTGTCACTTCCTGACGCGAATGTGCTACCGGTCTACATCAGCAGAGATGAAGAGTCGAGTGGCTGCTATCGGCGGCGGCTGTGCGATTATGTCGCGGCGAATGCGGCCGTTTCGGAAGAACTGCGCAAGATGGTGTTGGATGACTACGTGCTCAGTTGCGAGCAGAATGTGCGCCTCAAAGCCGCGTTTCTGCTCTTGGAGTGGATTGGCGAGAAAGAAACGGCGGGGATCGAACTGGATTATCACATCAATCTCGGCTCGATTTTACAAGTGACGGAAACAACTGCCTGGCTGTTGGACACAGCGGCCGGAGTGACGGCGCTGTTGAATCGTCCGCGTGAGTTGACCGAGCAGTTGCGACAGTTGGCAGAGGCGATCAATTGGGGATTTGATCTTGCAGATACCGATTTAACGGATGCCGGTTTGGCGGCCGAGCAGCGGGATATCGTGTGGCGGCTGTTCAATGTGGGAATTGTGTCGGCCAAGGACTTCTGCGATGGCAATCGCGGCAGGATTGCGGCGATAGTGGGTGAAGAATTAACAGGCAAGCTGATAGAGAAATTTGCGACAAGACATGAGTATGACAAACAATCGTCCGAGGAGGTTGAGATGTCACAACTACGTTTGCGGGGATTAATGCGCGGTGATCGAGTCTATTTCAATTTCAAGAATACCGAAATAGACATCACACCCAAGAGCTACAACTACCTTTACAAGTTGACGGTGGCGCGGTTTCTGAAGCCGGAGGGCTGGTTGTCCAAAGACGACATCGAACCGGGGTTCAATCAGGCCAAAAATATCTATCGGGTAAAACAGGAACTAAAACGCTTCGCGACCGGACTGGAGCAGCGAATTGAAAACAACGGTTCGGGGTTCTATCGAATCAACCTCTCACCGGAGCAGATCAAGATTGATTTCGACTCGATGAAGTCATTCTGCGATTTGGAGTTGGCGGAGCTGACGAAGCAAGTTGAGGGACAGAGCGTGTGTTGAGGAGTCCTGAGATGATCGGTGGCAATCGGTTGTGGGAGAAGCGAATACATCCTCCCGATCCTTGCACGCACGGGCGAAAGGGTTACGACCTTCTGCCATGAGACATGAGGGATTGGGGGAATATGGGATTTGTCCGATAAGATATCTGTAGAGTATTCGCCACGGGGAACTCATGAGAGTGACCGCCGTTAGGACAGTAGTATGCCAAGGCGAAGGGTTGAATTGCACTCTGTCCAAAGGGTGCGCAGTGGGAGTTGCCGGGAACGACACGTAGGCCCAAGGGAAGGACTGAGACGGCAAATATGGCACAGGACAAGACCAATCAAACAAGACAACTGCCAATAATCCCGCTGCGGACGACGATTGTATTTCCCGGCTGCGTGGAGACGTTGCAGATCAGCCAGCCACACAACCTCAGTCTCCTGCAAGATCTGAAAGACAACCAGCAGGAAATTGTCTTGCTGCCGCTGCGGGAAAACCGCGATGGGCCTGTGAGCGAAGACGATTTCGCGTCGGTCGGGGTGTTGGCGCGAGCGATCGTCGTGCAACCGTCCAAGGATAATACTTACAGCGTCACTTTCGAGGCGGGGCAGCGAATGTTGTTGGAGCGGTTGATCAAAATCGAGCCATACTGTGTCGGTGAATTCGTACCGGTAACGAAAAGGGACGATAATGGTTCGCTGACAAAGACTGTGGAAAAAATGCTCGCTTACGCGATGCGCATTCTTGAAGCTGATCCGCATTATTCCCCGGAGGTGCAGGAGATTTTCAAGGCCAACCGTGACGATGCCGGCAGGTTCATCGATACGGTGGCTCATCATCTGCATTTTTCTTTCGAAGACAAGCGCGAGTTGCTGACCGGTCTGACGGTCAAGGAGCGGGCGTTTCACTTGCTTGATCTCCTCAGCGAGGAATGTCAGCGGATGGAACTGGAGCAGGAACTTAAGATCAAGGTTGAGGATGCCATCAATCGCTCGCAACGAGAGTTTTTCCTGCGCGCCAAGCTGAAAGAAATCAGGCGCGAATTGGGCGAGGATTTCGAGGACGACAACATGGCGAAGTCCTATCGCCGCCGCATCAATATGATGAGTCATCTTCCCATCGACGTGAAGGAACAGCTTTTTCTGGAGACGGAACGACTGCGCTCGTTGTCAACGGCTTCCGCAGAGTACGGCTCAATCAAGAGGTATCTCGACTGGCTGCTGCAGATACCCTGGGGCAAGGTGGCCGTCGGCGAGCAGAATCTTGCCAGAGTGGAAAAAGTAATCGACAGCAATTTCTACGGCGCTCGCGAAATCAAGGACCGGATAACGGAATACCTCGCCAGTCGGCAGTTGACCGAGAACGTCTCGGCGCCGGTACTCTGTTTTTCGGGCCCGTCAGGTACGGGCAAGGCAAGCCTGGGGTCGGCGGTCGCAGAGGCGCTCAACCGGAAGATAGTGCGTTTCAGCGTCGCGGGCTTCAGTTCGATTGCGGAATTGCGCGGCGAACCGCACACGCTCGAAGGCGCGATGCCGGGGAAAATCATGCGTTCGCTGATCGAAACCGATTGTATCAATCCCGTGTTTCTGATTGAAGACCTTGACAAGTTGGCAATCGACGAATCGCGGGTATCGGTTGCGCTGGGATTTATTGATGTGATCGATTCACGCCAGAGCCGTAAGTACATCGATGAATATGTGGCTCTGCCTCTTGATCTGTCGCAGGTGATATTCATTTTCAGCGTCCGCTCAACCGAGATGATACCGGAGCCGTTGCTGGAACGGATGGACGTGATCGACTTCTCCGGTTACGTCGATCGTGAAAAACTGACGATTGCGGAAAAGTATTTGATTCCGGCGGTGCTGAAAAACAACGGTATCCAGAAGGGAGAACTGACCTTTTCGACCGGTGCGCTCAAGAACCTGATCCAGAGTTACACGATGGAAGCCGGCCTCGGACAGGTTAAGACGCGCATTGAGTCGGTCTGCCGTAAGTTCTCAAAAGCCAAGGCGATGAACAAGGGCAAAGTGTCCTGGTCGATTACCGAAGATAATCTTGAGCAGTATCTTGGCACGCCGATTTACATTCCCGAAATGGCGGAGACCAGACCGGAGATTGGTGTGGCTGCCGGTGTCGCCTGGACGGGGGCGGGGGGTGACATCATGATGATCGAGGGTCTGAAGATGCACGGTTCGGGGAGTGTGACTTGCACCGGATCGCTGGGTGACGTGATGCGTGAATCGGTGCAGGCGGCGCATAGTTTCGTGCGTTCCCGCGCCGATCTGCTCGCAATTCCGCACGAGGATTTCTCCAATTACGACGTGCATATTCACTTCCCGCAGGGCGCGATTCCGAAAGACGGGCCGTCGGCTGGCGTGACGATTTCACTGGTGATTGCATCGGTGATGGCCGATCGCCCGATTCGCAACGATTTCGCCATGACCGGCGAGGTGTCGCTGCGGGGCAAAGTGTTGCCCGTGTCGGGCATCAGGGAGAAGATCGCGGCGGCCTACCGCGCGGGCATCTACAAATTCGTGCTGCCCTCACAGAACAAGAAAGACCTCAAAGAAATCACCAAAGAGTTGCGGGACCAAATGGAGTTCATCTTCATCGACCGCACCGATCAGCTTTTCGAAATCGCTCTCTTGGATCGAGTGGATTCACCGGAAACGCCGGAGCGCCTGATGCAACTCGAAACCCAACGGCGCAGCAATCAACGCAAAGCCATCAAGAGAAGCGCTTCCAAGAAGCGGGCGGCTCGAGCCAAGAAGAAGTAGTAACAGGCTCGGAAGATTTCGGAATACGGCGCGAATTTCTGTTGGCATAATTCGGCGTTCTTCATTAGTTACGCTCCATGCAGGATGAACACGATGAACCGGTGGAGTATCCCATTGACGGGATACTGGACCTGCACCACTTTTCCCCCAAGGACGTGAAGGTGTTGGTGCCGGAGTATATCGAAGCATGTCTTGATCGCGGGATCGCGGAGATTAGGATTATTCATGGCAAGGGGACGGGGAACTTGCGGCGAACCGTTCACGCGCTGCTGGAACGCAATGAACAAGTCGTGTCATTCAAGCTGGACAGTCAGTCCGGATCGTCCTGGGGAGCGACCCTCGTGACGCTACGGCGCAGGCAATGACGGTATCCCCCCCGCCAGCTCCTGTTTGAGACATCACCCTTCGCCAAGGAACGCACTCTGAGCGAGCGGGCAGGAATCCTGAGGTCGTCCCACAAGTGGGATTTCACCGGCCAGACGAACGATTTGTCGTAGGGGCGCACGGTAGTGCGCCCGCCGACCTGTCGTTTCACTCAATGCTAATGCGGGTCGCCGCAAGGGCGACCCCTACACACCGCAAATCGTATGGGGTTTGTATGCCCGAAGCGTACCTTATGGGACAGCCTCTCCTTTCCTGCCGGACCAGCAAGCTAGTCAAGGTCGTCAGGAAGGGAGAGGTTGTCTCATAAGTTCCTTTCCCTCACCCCTACACCCCTCTCCCAGTGGAAGAGGGGAAGGGGGTGAGGGTGTAAGGTATTGCAACGCCATGATCTCGCTCAACATTCTCGACCATCGCAATCGCTGTTCACGGCTGTACTCCAACTTGTGGGACGGCCTCGGGATTCCTGACGACGCCTGAATTCACATTACCGACAGCAGCGGTCGATAATATGTAATAATATGGGCGTGGCGCAAAGCCGAAGGGGGCTGAAGTATGAACGGTGCTTTTTCTCGAAGGAGTAACGCATGATGTCGGCGAACTGGTGTCATTGCGGCAAGCATTCGCCGAAATGCCGCGTGCTGTGCAACGAGCGCTCATCCACAGACCAACCGGCGCGAGTGATTCGAACCCTGCACCCAAGGAGGGAGTTGTGGCTGATGATATTGTGAAGAAGTGCACTTTCTGCCAGATGAGCATGACTGCTAAACAGATCGTGGATGATCCCGAGATCTGGCCGATTGGCACCGCCTTTTTTGAGGTTGGCGGCCCGGGTACGCACTACTACTACTTTCGACATGAAGCTACCGGTTGTGGAACCAGTTTTATGGTAGATGTAGAGCACTTCAAGCAGTTCATTACCGAACCGATTCCGGACAAAGTGATGAGACTCGGACCGGGATGCGAGGGGCGCTGTGTCAATATCCAAGACCTCAGCGAATGCCAACAAGAGTGTCATTTTGCTCCCTTCCGCAGGTTCTTGCTGAAGATGCTAACCGAGAAAAAGACTAAGATTCAGCGCGCCTTAGGTGCTGCTACTTGATGTCGAAGTTGGAGATCTTCCAACCGCCCTTATTGACCAAGTAAAGATAGGAGTACACGGTGTCATCGGGATCGGGAGAGAAAGCGAAACGCACGGTGGCGTTTTTGCCGTCGATCGAGAACTTCCTTCCGTGCATATTGAAGGTGGAATCGGTCTTGGCGGCGACCGCCGCCAGCAGAGCATTGGGGCCTTTGGCGGCCGGTACCGGCTGGATATAGAAGCTATTCAGTGTCTGAAGATTCTTGTCGTTGATTGCCGTAGTGATCGCACCCAGTGTTGTTTTGATTTGATCCCGCTCCAGATTAGGATCCTTCTCTTTTACGCACGCCGCAAAAGCGATGAACAGACCAATGATTACGAACACCCCCTTAAGTTGCCATAACTTGGTAATCATCCTGACCTCTTCTTAGACCACGATCCTGAATGTGGTCGGTTTGCCTTCCAATAGCTCAATCGTTCCGCCGTGATCGGCGATGATCCGGCGGCAAATCGCCAGTCCGAGTCCGGTGCCATCTTTTCTGGTAGTGAAATACGGCTGCCAGATTCTATCGCGGACATCAGGAGGGATCGGCTGACCGGAATTGCTGATGTCGATGGCAACTTGACCGGAAGACTGCTTCCTTGCGGTAATTCCGATTGTCCCGTGCGAATCGATTGCCTGCACGGCATTCTTTATCAAATTGAGAAGTACTTTCTTCATTTCCTGTCTGTCGAGATTGACCGTCAGTCCCGGTTCGATGTCCACTGCGATTGCGATGTGTTGTTTTTCCGACTCCAACCTCGCTAAAGCGAGTATATCATCAAAATAGCCCTGCAAATCAACTAAAACTTTCTCGATTTTTCCGCTACGCGCTAGGGAGAGGAAATCCTTGATGATCGTATTCAGTCGATCAATCTCCTCAGCAATCGTTTTGAGAAACGATTGATACTCGGCGGCGTTCGTGTTCGGTTCGAATTCCGAGCGCAGTCGTTGGGTGGCGATGGAGATGGCGTTAAGAGGATTGCGTATCTCATGAGCTACGCCCGCCGCAAGACTCCCCAATTCAGTTAGCCGTTCAGCCGCGCGGGCGTTTTCTTCCAGTTGCTTGATCTCGGTCAGATCATAGACCAATGCGACGGCGCCGGAATAGGCGTTGTTCTTGCCGAGGATGGGTACAGAAGAGACCAACAGATGTCGCAGCTGCGTGGGGGCAGATGAGTATCTCACTTCACCGCGATGCACTTCTTGGGAGCGCGATTCAATCTTGCCGAGTGAGAGCAAGTCATCGGCGAATTTGTTGCGGTAGGGTTGGTTCATGATTGCCGCAGCGGATTTGGCGAAGAGCCGCTCGGCTTGCGGATTGAAGATGGTAATCATGCCTTCGCGATCAACGGCGACAACACCGGCCTCGAGAGATTGCACGATCTCATCGGTGACAGACTGCAGTTGCTCCAGGTTCACTTCGGCAACCTGAAGCCTTTTGAAAGAAGTAGCCGCGTAGCTGCCGACAATGCCGAGGACGAATAGAACGAGAGAGAGGATGGCAAGCTGCTTGAGAGAACCGGCGTAGAGTTGATCATAGACATCGAGTGACATGCCAAGACGAAGAACACCGGAGGGCATAACATCAGATTTGAATGCGCGCACGACTTCAAGCAGACGCCTGCCTTCGAAGTTGTAGATGCGACTGGTTGTCTGTTCACTCTCCAGAGCATCGGTGAGGAAAGAATCCGCCTCAACCGCCACCATTTGCCGGATACTGCGTGATGCCAAAACGATGCCACTTGAAGACTGGAGCACAACGTAATCGATACCCGGTTGCTCGCCGAGTTGGCGAAGCACGAAGCCGATGCCGAGCCATTCCTGATAGTCGGTCAGTTTCTTGACCTTTGCTGACAGCAGCATTACGCCACGCTTAGTGCGCAGAGCCAGATAAGTGTAATCGTCCTGCGGCAGCGCCGATGGCATCGGCCGCGCGACTGCCAGCGATCGGCTTTCCAGTAGCACTGAATCGAGAGCGGCCAGCATGTCCGGATCGCCGGAAACCGTATCATCCACGGATTCGCGTACCGAAGAAGCGGAGATTCGGCACGAGCCGTCGACCAAATCAATCCGTTCCAGTCGGTACCGTTTCTGCCAGTCGCCAAGAGAGTCAATACCAGCGGCGCTCCCGCTGAGCAGGGCGCCAAGGAGTGTGGAGATGTCGACCAACCGCTCGGTGGCGGCTTCCTCGACGATGGTCGATGATGCCAGATTGTTCCGTGCGGAGGTCACCAGTGCCTGCATCAGCGACTCGCCTTCTTGACGCAGGAGTCTGAGCATGTTCCTCCGGCTTGATTCGATACCGCTATACGCGAGAATCAGGATGATTCCGCCGAAGAGAATTGTCAGAGCAAGAATGGCGCGTCGGCGGATCATTGACAGATCGATCTCTCCATTTCCGATTGCAACATCAAACGGAATGATATAGCTTCCCATGCGAAAGCGCATGCTTAAAATGCGAACCGGGTTTCTACAGTACGACGTCGTCTTTGGCGACAAGGAAGCCAATCAGAGGAAAATTCTGTCTCTGATCGGCAGTGATCGCTTTGATTTGCTGGTTTTGCCGGAGTTGGCTTTGACGGGGTACTTTATGCCCTCGCGGGCCAAGACGGGCGAGTTAGCAGAGGAGTTCGCCAGTGGCGAGACTTTCGAGTTCTTCTGCAACGTGGCTCGACAACAAGATGGCGCCATTGTGTTCGGATTTGCCGAGCGTGCCGGCGACAAGATCTACAACTCGGCAGCGCTGGTCTGCCCCGATGGCACAGCGTGCCTCTATCGCAAGACTCATCTCTTCAATCTGGAGAAACACTGGTTTGATCCGGGCGACACCGGATTTCGCGTATTTGAGTTCCGTGGCGCCAGAATCGGCATCATGATCTGTTTCGATTGGCTATTCCCCGAATCAGCGCGCACATTGATGCTGCGAGGCGCAGATATCATTTGCCATCCCTCGAACTTGGTCCTCCCCTACTGTCAGGACGCCATGATAACCCGCTGCCTGGAAAACCGTGTTTTCGCGATCACCTGTAACCGTACCGGAGTGGAACGGCAAGGGGACGAAGCGCTCGTGTTTACCGGGAGGAGTCAGATCGTAGATCCCCGAGGAGAAGTGCTTGCCGGCTCTGATGGGACTAGCGAGAAGCTGGTGCTGCTTGATCTTGACCCCACCGTCGCGCGAGACAAGACAGTAACCGCCCACAATGACTTGCTGGGTGACCGCCGGAACGATTTCTACTGCTGCTAAGACGCGATTGTCACACCTTACAGAACGCTCAGAAGGCCTGTCGAAAAAGGAGACTGTGCTAAAGAACGAACAGCCTGCTGTCGATACCTAAATGGAGTATTTGGCTACGGGACAGGTTTATCATGGCGCAGAAAAAGGCAAAAATACTGGTGGTCGACGATGAAAAGGAGATCACCGATATCTTAGAGGCGTTTCTCAGCAACGCCGGACACACCGTTGTCGCTGAAAATTCGGCTGTCATGGGGCTGGAGCGTGCCAGAACATTCAAGCCGGACATGGTTTTTCTCGACATCATGATGCCGCAAATGGACGGCTATGAGATTTGCAACGAGCTCAAGAAGGAACCGGCGACCGAGAATATCCCGGTGATATTCTTGACCGGCAAAGACACGGCTGATGACCAGGGTAGGGGATTCAAGTCGGGCGGTGACATGTTTATCAAGAAACCCTTTGTCTGCGAACGCCTTCTGGAAATCGTGAACATCGTGCTCCTTAGTTTTACTAAGGTATAGTTATATACCTCGGTTGTTGTGGGGATGACTGTTATGGTGGCGGTCATCCCTAATTTTTTCCTTGCATAATTTGTGCGGTGCACTATATTATTGACAGGACATTTCTTCTATGGAGGCGAGATTTCTATCCTGAGACGCCATGAAAGTCATTAAACGCTATCCCAATCGACTGCTGTATGACGCGGAAGTCAGTGGTTTCGTGACTTCGGAAGCGTTGCGCGCGTATGTGCGCGATGACGTGGAGTTTCGCATCGTCGATAGCCGTACGGGACGCGATATGACGGTACCTGTATTGGGGCAAGTGTTTTTGGACGACATCGGTCGATATGGAAATAGAAGATCTGTGCAAGAAACATTGCGGGGGTTTATCGCCCTCGGAGGAGAATTCAATATGGAAATCCTGAAAAGGACCATTCTGGCTTCAATCGGCGTTTTCGAAATCACACGCGCCAAAGCCGAGGAGATCGTTGACACGCTGATTAAGCAAGGGGAGGTCGTCAAGTCCAAGCGCGCGGAAGCGATCCTTGAGCTATTGGAAAAAGCCGAGCAGTCGGGAAAGGAATTGAAGGACCGGGTAACGTCCGATATCGAGAGTGCGATCGACAAAATGAAAGTGGTGAAGAAGAAAGATCTCGACGAACTCAATCGCAAGGTTGACGACCTCGCAGAGCAGGTGCGGAAAATGATCGAAAAAGTGCCGTAGCCAGACACAGGGCGCAGTAAACACGCGCTCTAACCGCGTATTCTCGTTGACAATGGCGGCTGAATCGTTATATTGTAGGAGAAGATCTGGCTGATTTCTACTTCTTGGGCAATGGTCGTGTCCATGCCCGTTTTCCTGCCGCCGGAGAGGTCATGTAGAGGGAATGAATAGGTACAGGTACTAACAACTTGTACCCTGAGACTTGGAGATCAACAATGACACCAGTGCGAGTAGCCTGTTATTTCCTCTTGGGAGCACTATTTTTGGTGTCTGTGCCGGTGTCAGCGCAGAATCGCGCTGCGGCGCTGGAGGCGAGCGCTTCCTATGAGCCCGGGGAGTTGCTGATCCAGCTTAATGCCGGCGAGCAGCCGAGTAGCCTAACCGGAAGCTATTCCTACATCGATCTCAAGCCGGTCAGATTGCTTTCTCGCCGAATGAACATCTGGCTCTTCGAGTATTCCGGCGGCAGGCTTAAAGCAGCCGACAATCAGGCGATTTTGGACGACGTCCGACTGCGTCCTATCGTGTCATTGGCGCAATTTAACCATTTTGTCGAAGCACGCGCCACTACTCCCGATGACCCCTTTTTCAGTCAGCAGTGGGCGCTGAACAACACGGGTCAGTCCGGTGGAACGGCTGATGCCGACATTGATGCGCCGGAGGCGTGGGATATCGCTACCGGTGGTTTGACGACGATGGGAGATCAGATCGTCGTCGCGATCATTGACGGCGGGTTTGACATCGCGCATCAGGACTTGAATTTCTTGAAAAACACCGAGGAGATTCCGGGTAACGGAATTGACGACGACGGCAACGGCTACATCGACGACTATGATGGCTGGAACTCCTATAATCACAATGGTTCGATCACAAGCGATGCGCATGGCACCCATGTCGCCGGTATTGCCGCCGCTCGCGGCAACAATGGTATCGGCATTTCGGGTGTAAGCTGGGGCGTCAAGCTGATGGCGGTGCAAGGAGCATCAAGTACTGAAGCGGTCACGATCGAATCATACGGCTATGTTCTGGAACAGCGCGCTCGCTATAATGAGAGCAACGGTTTGCACGGCGCATTTATCGTGGCCACCAACTCCTCCTTCGGCGTGAATTATGGCCAACCATCAAAGTATCCGCTCTGGTGCGCTATGTACAATGCGATGGGCGCGCAAGGTATTCTCAGCGTCGCTGCTACGGCAAATATCGGACTCAACGTTGATACGGAGGGTGACATCCCAACTGCCTGCCCGAGTAACTACCTGATCACAGTCACAAATACGACAAACATTGACACAAGAAACAGCGGCGCGGCATTTGGATTGACCACAATTGATTTGGGTGCGCCGGGCACGAGTATCTATTCGACTTTCCCGGGTAACACTTATGGAAATAGTACCGGCACTTCGATGGCGTCGCCGCATGTTGCGGGGGCAATTGGTTTGATGTATGCCGCCGCTTGTGCGACATTCATCGCCGCCGGCAAGACGAACCCGGGACCAATGGCGCTGCTAATGAAGCAGTATTTGCTTGACGGTGCCGACCCAATTGCCGCACTGGCGGGTATCACGGTTACCGGCGGACGGCTCAATGTATTCCATGCCATCCAGCAACTGCAGACCTATCCGTGCGGCGTGCTGATCAAGCACACACCTCTGCCCGATACGAAAGAGTCGGTCAATCCTTACGAGGTCGATTGTACCATATTCGATCCCGACACGGCGCTGATCGCCGACTCCTTATTGCTCTATTATGAATTATCGAATGTGTGGTATCGGACAACGCTGACGACTGCGGGACAGCCACAGGAATATCTTGGGTACATTCCGGCGCAGTCACCGGGGACAGTCATCAACTATTATCTACGGGCGCATTCTTCCAGTGGCAAAGCGGACACGACGCAGGTTTACACTTTCCGAGTGATCCATTACGCGGTGATTCTGAGTCCGGCGCTGTCACTGGGTTCGGGAGCCGTGGATGATACGGTTTGGTACGTTCTCAGTTGCACGAACGACGGTGTGTATGATGACGGCTTCAACTTGACAACGGCGCATGCCGATTGGGGGACGAGTTTGTGGGATGATGCCGGCACGACCCCGATCACAAGCACGACAACGTTGGCGCCGAATGAGAGCTATCCGTTCAAGGTGCGGGTGATAATCGGTCCGAGCATGTTCGGCGATGTCGACACCTCCCAAGCGGTAGCCACGTCGCAAGGTTCAGGCGCAGTGCAAACAACGGCGACGCTGCGGACGGCGTCGAACGGCCAACCGCTGGCGCTGCCCTTCTACGATACGTTTTTGTCGATGACGGTCAACGTCGGAATGTGGGTATACAATCATGGCGCGACAATTGACGGCCGGGCGAAAAATCAGCCGTCAGGGCTGTACGCTTTGCGGTTGAACGGCGATCCGGTGGGCGCGGACACAATCATGTCACAGGAAATCAACCTGAATGTGGCACCGGGAGTGAACCTGACTTACGCCTATGAGCAGACCGGTAGCGGCGACTCGCCGGATGCCGGGGATGACCTCTATTTTGAGTATTTGAATGATATGGGTCAGTGGAAAACTTTGAAGCAACATCTGGGCGGGAATGGCGACATGTCGAACTTTGCGAATGTGTCGGTAGGTCTGCCGACCGATGCGCATCATGCGGCGTTTCGGTTGAGGATTCGCAACACGGCGACGGTGGGTCCTTTAGACGATTGGTTTGTGGACGACGTGCGGATCGACTATGGTCCGAATGTAAGTTTGTCACCGCTAAGTTTCAGCCGAACAGTGGTGCAGGGTGATTCGGTGTACGACCAGTTGCTGATCACTAATATGGGGCCGGGCGGTTTGAGCTATTCGCTGACGGCCATTCCGATTCTTTCGCCGATGTTCAGCAAGTTGGTTCAGGAGGGACGCGTCAATCAGTACAGCTATCCCGAAATTCGGAGCGATTATCGGGAAGCGAAGGGAGACAACACGGTGAGTCTGGGGCCAGCGGTAGTCTACAACGCCGGCGGCCCGGATGATTGGGGCTATATCTGGATGGACTCGGACGAACCGGGTGGCCCGACCTTCAACTGGATCGACATCGAGGCGACGGGTACGGATATTACCTCGGGACTGGCGGACGATAACTTCATCGGTCCCTTCCCGCTTCCCTTCGCATTTCCGTTTTATGATTCGAGCTACACGGAATTCTATGTAGGTTCAAACGGCGTAATTGGTTTTGGGCCGACGGCAAACTACGACTCTTTGAACAACGTGGCGTTGCCGAGCACTTCGAGCACCACGCCCAAGAATGTGATCTGCTGGTGCTGGGATGATTTGAACATTTTGGATGCTGACAATCCGGGCGGGAAGGTCGTGTACGAGACGGTGGGGAGTGATTTTGTGATCGAGTATGCTCGTTATCCGGAGTATGATTTGGCGGTCAATCCGGGGGATGTAATCACCGCAGAAATCATCCTGTCGCCGAACGGAAATATCAAGTTGCAGTATCAGATGATCGCGCCGGGGTTTGACATTCTGGGGAACACGGTTGGTATCCAGAACCGGACGGGGACGATGGGCATGACGGTCGCGATCAACACCGATTATCTGCACAATAACCTGGCCGTACGAATCGTTAGGCCGAAACAGTGGTTGTTTGCGGTGCCATCGTCGGGCGAGGTGCCGGACGGACAGTCAGCGACCGTGCAGTTGACCTTTTCGGGAGTCGATTTGGACACGGGGAGCTATCAGGCCGGCCTGAGGGTATCTTCGAATGATCCGGACTCGGCGGATGCGCGGAAAACCCTTCCGGTGAGCCTAAGAGTGACGATGCCGCCGTATCGGTGTGGTGATGCCAACGGAGATCATATAGTAGATATCTCGGATGTAGTTTTTCTGCTTGCGTACATTTTTTCTGGCGGTCGCGCTCCCAGTCCATGGCAGGCGGGCGATGCAGCCTGCGACGGGATAGTAGACATCAGCGATACGGTGTATCTGATCGCCTACATTTTCGCGGGCGGTGTGGCGCCCTGCGCTAACTGCAAGTAGGTTAGCTTTCCCCAGACGCATCGCCCCACTTGATTCGCAGCGATCTTCAACCCCGGCTGCGTCAGCCGAGAAACTCGGGCGCTTTAGCAACCGCACCAGCGTTTCCGGCCAATCTCCGCTTACCAAGAAAGTCTTGCCCGGATAATCCGCGATTGTTATCCTTGCAGAGCGCGCTTTGGAATCATTTGGGAGCGCCGTTGTCGATGCACAGCGCTGAAACTGGAGGTGTAATAATGGATAGAACCGAACTGCTACTGGCCGAAATGACCGATGCGTACGGTCCCCCGGGGCATGAAGAGGCGATAAGCAAGATCTTCAAGAAGCATTTGGAAAAACTGGCGAAGGTTTCTTACGACAAGATGGGTTCGATTATTGCCGAACGCAAGGGCATGGCCGCTGATCCCAAGATCATGGTCATCGGTCATCTTGATGAGATCGGTTTTATGGTCTCGGAAATCACCGGCAACGGCTTTGTCAAGTTGTTGCCATTGGGTGGTTGGTGGGGACACGTCACCTTGGGACAACGCGTGGTTGTCCTAGGCAAGAAGGGTCCCGTGATCGGTGTAATTGGCTCCACCCCTCCGCATATTCTTGAGCCGGAAGCGCGCAAGAAGGTGTTGGAAGTTGCGGACATGTACGTCGACGTCGGTGTCAGGGGCAAGTTCGATGTCAAGAAGAAACTGGGTATTCATGTTGGTGATGTGGTTGTTCCGGACACCAAGTTTACGATCATGGCGACCAAGGATATGTATCTCGCGAAGGCGATAGACAACCGCTTCGGTTGTGCGGCGGCGATTGAAGTGATGTGGCGACTGGAGAAAGTAAAGCATCCGAATACGCTATATTCGGTTGGAAGCGTGCAGGAAGAGGTTGGATGTCGCGGAGCCGGAACAGCCGCCTGGATGATCAATCCTGATATTTGTATCGTGATGGACACCGGTATTGCCAAGGACGTGCCGGGAATCAGCGGAGAACCGCCGGAGAAACTTGGCAGCGGTGTCGATATCTGCGTATATGACGGCGGCATGATTCCGAATGTCAGGCTACGTCAGTTTGTGGTGGATACCGCCGACAAGCTCAAAATCAAGTATCATTTTTCCAGCATGGCACGCGGTACTACCGACGGTAGTCGTATTCATGTTTCGCGGGCCGGAGTGCCGACAATCGCGCTCGGCGTGGCGGTGAGATACATCCACGGTCACAACGCCATCATGTATCGCGGCGACTACGATGCCTCGGTCAAGTTGGTAACGGAACTGGTCAAGAAGCTCGACGCCAAGACGGTGAAGTCGTTTACGCAGAGCTGATTTCTGCAAGCAGATCAAGGAGATAGTTGTGGCGCTAAGATTCTTCAATACTCTGACACGGACGCTGGAGGAGTTCACCCCGTTTGAACCCGGCGTGGTACGCATGTACACGTGCGGACCAACCGTCTACGGATTTGCCCACATCGGCAATTTCCGCACCTTCATGTTCGAGGATTTGTTGCGCCGTTATCTCAAGTATCGCGGGTACAAAGTCCTTCACGTTATGAATCTCACTGATGTAGATGACAAGACAATCAGAGATTCCCAGGCTGAGGGTACGCCGTTGGCTGAGTATACGGCGCGCTACAAAAGGGCGTTTTTCGAGGATCTGGATGTGCTGCATATGGAGCGTGCGGAGTATTATCCCGAAGCGACAGCACACATACCCGAAATGGTGGCGTTGATCAAAAAGCTGTTGGACAAGGGCATTGCCTATCGCTCCGGCAACAACATCTACTTCTCGATCACCAAGTTTCCCAACTATGGCAAACTGGCGCACATGGATTTGGAGTCCTTGCAGGCGGGCGCCTCACAGCGAACAACGAGCGATGAGTACGAAAAGGAACAGGTTTCGGATTTTGCGCTCTGGAAGGGTTGGGATGAGACCGATGGTGATGTTTTCTGGGAGACGGAAATCGGCAAAGGCAGACCTGGATGGCATATCGAGTGTTCGGCGATGTCGACGAAGTACCTCGGCGAGCATTTTGATATTCATACCGGCGGCGTCGACAACATGTTCCCGCATCACGAGAATGAGATCGCGCAGTCGGAAGCGGCCAACGGCAAGGAGTTCGTCAACTACTGGCTGCATGCGGCGCATTTGATCGTCGAAGGCAGGAAGATGGCGAAATCGTTCGGAAATTGGTTCACGGTGCGTGACCTGCTCGCCAAGGGTTATCCCGCGGTAGCGATTCGTTACCTGCTCCTATCGACGCATTATCGCGCGTCGCTCAACTTCACGTTTGACGGTTTGGAGGGCGCTAAGAGCGCGATTCAACGTCTGCGCGATTTCTACGAGAATGTGCGAACGGCGGGCAAGAACGGCGCGGCGTCAGGCAAGGCTGATGAATACGTCGACCGCGCCAAGTCACAATTCGCTGAAGGACTGGATGATGACTTGAATATCTCGCCGGCGCTGGCGGCCATCTTTGATTTCGTGCGTGACGTCAACCGTCTGATCGCCGATGGCGGTATCTCCAAAGAGGATGCGCAGAAAGTGATTGCCGCGATGGATGGCTTCGATACCGTCTTGGCCATCCTCAAAAAGGAAGCAGTGTCGTTGGACGCTGAAGTCGAAGCGTTGATCAAAGAACGCAACGACTCCCGGAAAGCGCGGAATTTCAAGCGCTCCGATGAAATCCGCGATCAGCTTCTGGCAATGGGCATCGTTCTGGAGGACACGCCGCAAGGAACAGTGTGGAAGAAGAAGCTATAGCCGAGACAGGGATATTGACTTGTTGGGGCGCGGTTTCGCGCCCTTTTTCTTGTGCGGAAATTTCCGGGCATCAGAGTGCCTCGTTGCGACTGCCGTTGGCTATCAACGGTTCTCGGTTGCTGTCCTTGCGGCAAATGCCGGCAATGTTTTTTATTGAACCCTGCACCGCATAGCTGCATATTTACTGGTAGCAGGCCTGTTTTGCGGAAGGACAAATGAAACTCTTCGACTATATCTTTCTCACACGACCGATGCTAATCATCCCGGTCTGGACGATAGCTCTCCTGGGGGCGCGAGCGGCCGAATGGCGTTCGCGCGGCAACAACCCCTTTACACTCGACCGATATCCTTTTGTTGATTTCTCCCAGGACGACAGGCAAATGCTGCTGACGCTATTGATGTCGACGCTACTGGCAGGCGGCATTTTCATTCTCAATCAGATATTTGACGTGGAGTCGGATCGACGCAACAAGAAGCTGTTTCTGATTGCCGACGGCCATGTGTCGCTGACCGAGGCCTGGGTGCTGTACATACTCACGACCACGGTGGCTATCGTTGGCGCTTTCCTGGTCAACTGGCAACTGGGGTTCCTGTTTGTGATTGGCGGGCTCGTGGGCTTGCAGTACTCTCTTCCCTTTTTCAACCTGCGGGAGCATCCCTACAAATCGTTTCGCAATAACATGATCGGACACGGCACTCTGGCGTTCCTGTTTGGTTGGGTGCTGACACAAAACTTCAACATTGAGGGCATCATCAAGTCGCTGCCATACGTGTTGGCCGTTGGCGCAGTCTATCTCAATACAACTCTGCCCGATCTTGATGGTGACAAAGCTGTTGGCAAGAAGACGTATGCGATGGAGTGGGGCCTTGGCAAGACCCTGCGGACATCGTCTTTGATGACTGTGACCGCCGCGGTGTTGGCGATCCTGTTCGCTGACTATGCCTTCGCGCTGGCCGCGGCTATTTCGCTGCCGTTCGTTGCCGCTGCCAGGATGCACGAGTCGCTGGCGGAAGCGACGCTGGCAACCAAGGTCTCGATTTTGGCCCTGTCGCTGTTTGCCGCGATTTACTTCCCCCCGTATCTGGCGATCGTCTTGCTTGTTGTTGTGGCGACGCGAATCTACTACGCAGCCAGATTCTCCATCAAGTATCCCGTGTTGACGGGGAAGAGTGAGTGATGACGCGCTTCTTGGTAGCAGTCCTGCTGCTCGCGTCGTTTATGGTCGGTTGTACACCGATGCCGCGATTTACCAATCCCCCCGGCAATGTGCCGATCACCGAGCCGCGTGAGCAGCCCCGGCAACCTCAGCCGATTGAGCAACGGCATCCGACACTCAGCCGTATTGATCTTGACAAGATGAACCACATCATCGCCGGCTACATGACGACGCCATACCAGCGAGGCGGTTCAGGTGTCTTGGGACTTGATTGTTCGGGGTTCGTTTATGTCGTCTACCGCGATTATGATGGCACCCGCTTACCGCTGACCGTGGAGTCGCTCTACCGTCTTGAAGATCGTGTGCAGCCGGACGATCTCTCTTACGGCGATCTGGTGTTCTTCCGCACCGATGGTCGCAAGATCTCACACGTTGGCATTTACATCAACAACGGCAAGTTTGTGCACACCTCCGAAAGTCGCGGAGTTGCCATCGATGATCTGTCTGCCGACAACTTCGCCTCCGAATATGCTGGCGCGCGGCGCATTAAATAAGACAGAGTAATCTCGGTAGCGAGACAAGGCGTTGGCACCGCCTCGCCCGCTCTGAATCCGTATGGCGATCGACCTCAAAGATAGACTTCAAGACCTTCCCGACAAGCCCGGCGTCTATCTGATGAAGGATGCCGCCGGCATAATCATCTACATCGGCAAAGCCAAAATTCTGCGCAATCGGGTGCGAACCTACTTCTCTAATGCTCCGGAGTTGAATCCCAAAGTCGCGGCGATGCGGGAGAAAATCGCCGACTTCGAATTACTGGTTACCGATACCGAAGTTGAAGCGTTGATTCTTGAAGCCAATCTGGTCAAGCTGCACCGTCCACGTTACAACATCAGTCTCAAGGATGATAAGCGTTACCCCTTCCTGAAGCTCACGAAGGATGACGGATTTCCCCGGCTGATCGTAACACGCAGGTTGATGCAGAACGACGGGTTGTACTTCGGACCCTACGCCAATGTCGGTCCGATGCGAGAGATTCATCGGTTAATCACCCGTCTGTTTCGTTTGCGAAGTTGCAGCCTGAAAATTCCGCACCCAAAAGGGGGCAAATACAAAGTCTGCCTGCAGTATCACATCAAACGTTGTCCCGGACCGTGCGAAGGATTGATTTCACAGGAAGAATACGATCGCGAAGTGCAGAAGGTCGTCAAGCTATTGCAGGGAAAGTCGGCCAGCCTGATCGAGCAATTACGGCAGGAGATGGTCGAATTGTCAAAACAGCAAGTCTTCGAGGAGGCGGCCATCATCCGCGACCAGATTCGCGCCATCGAATTGGTCATGCAGAAACAGAAGGTCACGGAAGACCGCATTGTCGATCGCGACATCATTGCTTTTGCGCGCAGTGCCGGCGATGTTGCCGCCGTCGTCTTGCAGTTGCGAGATGGGCTGTTGATTGGTCGGCAGAATCTCCATCTGAAGGCCGACAAGGACGAGGAAGAGGCGGATATCGCATCGGCCTTCATGAAGCAGTACTATCTCAGTGCTCTGTTTATCCCGGAAGAAGTCTATTGTTCGTTCAAGACCGATGACGAGCGGATCATTCGCAAGTGGCTGGCTGAAAAGCGTGGCGGCAGAGTCGAACTGTTGTCTCCCCAGAAGGGAGACAAAGCGCGCATTGTCGAGATGGCCGAAACCAATGCGCGGTTACTACTGAACGAACTGCTGCAGCAGCGTCGCGAGCGTGAGGAGAAACTGCCCGGTATTGTTGCGGCGTTGCAGAAGGACTTGTATTTGGTGAAGCCTCCCCTGAGTATCTGCGCGTTTGATATCTCCAACCTCGGCGCCAGCGATGCGGTGGGTTCGATGGTATTCTTCCGCAACGGCAAACCGCTGAAGAAGAACTACCGGCATTTCAAGATCAAGACCGTGGTGGGGCAGGATGATTTCGCGATGATGCAGGAAGTTGTCTCACGCTACTTCTCGCGGGTGCTTGAGGACGAAGAGGAAATGCCTGATCTCTGCCTCATCGATGGAGGACGCGGGCAACTCAATGCCGCGTTGGCGGCGTTACAGGAACTGGGCATTGATGATCTTCAGATCTGCGGTTTGGCGAAGCGATTTGAAGAGATCGTGCTGCCGACCGATCGCAAAATGCTGTCATTGCCGAAGACCTCTCCGTCGCTCAAACTGCTGCAGCGTGTTCGTGACGAAGCGCATCGTTTCGCCGTGACCTACCACAAGAAGTTGCGCAATGGTAGGATTGAAAAGTCGGTGTTGGACGACATCCCCGGCATCGGTGGCAAACGCAAGGAACAACTACTCAAGGCATTCCCGTCGGCGGATGCTGTGCGTGAGGCGACTGTCGAGGAGCTAAATAGCGTCCTTCACAACAAGAAACTGGCTCAACGAATTCGCGAGTTCTTCGACTCGAAATTGTAGGTGCGTTCACACTTGACAGGACTGTTGAAAGAATCATTCTAATGCGCCGGCAGGAATCCTTTCCTGCCGGATCATCAAGCCAGTCAAGGTCGTCAGGAAAGGATTCCTGACGACGCCCGAAATTCGCGAGTTCTTTGATTCGAAATCATGAACGTTGCAACAGTGCCCCGGATGACATCAGACGGCAGCAACACATGACATAGCGTTACGGTGAATGCGCTATGATTTAGTTCGTTCAGCCCAGCGCTTGCAGCGGATGATCTCTCGGTCGGTTATGATGGCAGTTATCAGATGATTGGGCGTGACGTCAAAAGATGGATTGTAAACGCGGATGTTCTCCGGCGCGATTGTGGATCCACCGCAGTCGGTCACCTCGGACGGATCACGTTGTTCAATCTCAATGTCAATTCCTGAAGCAATCTGACGATCGAAAGTCGAGGTGGGGGCGGCAACGTAAAAGGGAACGCCATGTTCCTTGGCCAGCACCGCGAGTGAATACGTCCCGATCTTGTTGGCGACATCATAGTTGATGGCGATGCGGTCGGCGCCGACAATCACGCAGTCAATGATGCGACGCGACATCAGATATCCTGCCATGCTGTCGGTGATCAGGGTGACGTCGATTCCTTCGCGCATCAGTTCCCACGCCGTCAGGCGCGAGCCCTGCAATACCGGTCTCGTTTCATCGGCAACCACGCTGAGCTTCTTGCCCCTGCCTGTCGCATGATAGATCACCCCCAGCGCCGTGCCACAGCCAGCGGTCGCCAGAGCCCCCGCGTTGCAATGCGTGAGTACGGTGCCGGCGGCGGGCATCAATTCGGCACCGAGAGTGCCGATGCGTTCGCACATCTCGGCATCCTCCGCATGGATTTGCAGCGCCTGGTCCAGAAGTCTTTGTTCACGATCGGGTGCATCAGCGCAGGCGTGATACAAGGCCAGCATCCGTTCAACCGCCCAACTCAGGTTGACTGCGGTCGGCCGCGCCGACCTGAGTTCGTTGACTGTGACCGCGAATTCAATTCGACTGTGGCAGGTGGACGCAGCCATAGCGACAGCGTACGCTGCCGCCACTCCGATTAGCGGCGCTCCGCGAAGCTGCAACGTCTTGATGGCTGTTATAACTTCGCGAAAGTGGGAAAGGCGAACGTACTTTTCCTGAGCAGGCAGCAGCGTCTGGTCGAGGATTTCCAACTCTCCGTCGAGCCACTTGATGGTATGAAACTTCAACGTTGGCATTCTCGCTGCACTGTCTGTTTAGTGAGCTTGTGTCCTACTTGCCAAAGCCAGTTTGACAATTCGCTCAAGCAGTCCCTCAAATGAAATGCGGGCTGCTTTCGCCGCTTTCGGTACCAGAGAGGTTGCCGTCATGCCGGGAAGCGTGTTGACTTCAAGACAGAACAGCTCGTTCTGTGGATTCAGCCGAAAATCAACGCGCGCATATCCCGCACAGCCCAGTATTTCGTAAGCCAGTTGCGCGAATTCCCTAATGTCGACCTCGACCTGTTTGTCCAATTGCGCCGGGCAAAGATATTCCGACGCTCCGACGGTGTACTTAGCTTGGTAGTCATATAGTCCTGATTTCGGAACAATCTCTACTACCGGTAGAACTTCACTTCCGAGAATGGCGACCGTCAGCTCGCGACCCGGAATGTACTCTTCGATGAGAACGTTTACGTCGCACGCAGCAGCTTCCTTGATTCCCGCCAGGAGCGCATCGTGATCCTTCGCCAATGTTAGCCCGACGGTTGATCCTTCGGCGTTAGGTTTTACGACGATCGGATACTGAAGCTGATCGGGTTCTATCTCGCCGCAGAATTTGACGGCAGATGCTTCGTCGCCGAAGAAAACTGTTCGCGGTGTCGGAACGCCGACGGAATCAAACAGCAGTTTGGCTCGATACTTGTCCATTGCCAGTGCCGATGCCATTACGCCGGAACCAGTATAGCAGATGCCGGCGAGATCAAGGAGTGCTTGTAGTGTGCCGTTCTCGCCTATGCCGCCGTGCAGGGCGATGAACACGCAATCGAACTCGCAAAAACCGGATGGCACAAACGCGATAGGCATGTGTTCGGAAGGCGCGATTGGAGCCAAGCTAACCGTTGAGGACTGCCTATCAGAGATGGCGCCGGCTGTAGCTGTCGCCAGCAGTTCTGTGCCGTTGCCAGTGTCGATCATCTTGACTTGGTGCCCCAACGATTGCAATCCTTCGGCGATAGCCCTACCGCTGTTCAGCGAGACTTCACGCTCGCGCGATTTGCCTCCTGTTAGAACCAGAACCCTCACAAACTTCTGCTCCTTCTGTTTAAGTAGAGTCGCTTCAGAGCAACTATCACGACGATGATACCAAGGCCGATGAGAATGAACAGGCCGTACGCGGCGAATATGTGATCTATCTTCTTCCAATCCTGGCGCAACCGCAGAGCCAGGAACAACACCGCAAAATTCCAGGTGAGCGTGGAGATCAAAGTGTAGAAGAACACGTGCGAGGAGCGAGCATTGCCCACGCCCGCGAACAGTGCCAGCAGCGAGCGAATTCCGGCCAACCAGCGCGAAAACAGCAGCGCCTTATCACCCCAGCGCGCGAACCAACGTTCAACTCGGCCAAGATGCCTAATTCCCAACCAGCGTACGCGAGGGCTTTGAAACGCGGCGCGTCCCTGACTGCGACCGAAATAGTATAGTATCATGACGGAGATCATGGTGCCGACAACCGCAAGAGCATAAATCATAGTCCAGGAGGCATGGCCCCCGGCAGCATAGACGCCGCAAACGAAGACGATGATGTCGCCGGGGTACGGAGGAATGATGTTTTCGATTATCATCGACACTAGCACGAGCAGATAGATCCACAGCGTACTGTGTTGCGAGACCAGATCGAAAACCTGATCCGCTTTGGCGAAGACCAGCTCCATTACCGGCTCACGAGCACCACCGCCATCGCGGCTATGCCTTCTTCCCGACCCGTAAATCCCATCTTCTCGGTGGTTGTGCCTTTAACGGATACGGCATCCAGCGGTGCATCAAACATCGCGGCGATATTCTGCCGCATCCTCTCGGCATACGGAGCTATTCTGGGACTCTCGCAGATTACGGTGATGTCGGCGTTGACAAACTTCCATTTGTCCTGCCTGACTATCCTTGCCACCCGCTCGAACAAGATCAGCGAGGAAATGTCTTTGAATTCGTCGCTGTCTGCGGGGAAATGCTGACCGATGTCCCCCATCGCCGTGGCGCCAAGCAATGCGTCGCACAAGGCATGCAATACGACGTCGGCGTCCGAATGTCCGGCGAGACCTCGTGAATGTTCAATCTGCACGCCGCCCAGAACCAGTTTGCGATCATCCGAAAATCGGTGGGCGTCAAATCCACAGCCGATTCTAATAATACATTCTGCCATTTCTTATCCCTACCGAATCAGGGCAACCAGAGAGATCGCCCCTGCATACATTCCGAATTCAGAGCAACCGCAGGGGTTCCATCGGCATTAGTCTATCAGCAGCTTCTTTGCCAACTCCAGATCGTCCGGTGTCGTGATCTTGATGTTCGCGCTGCTTCCTTCAACCACGCGCACGCTGATGCCATTGGCTTCGCAGACCGCTGCGTCATCCGTATATGTGCGCTTCTGTTCCAGCGCCTGAATATAGGCCGAAATAATCGCCTCATACTTGAACGCCTGCGGTGTCTGCGCGATGTAAATCTTGTCGCGGTCAAGTGTGGCAATGATAAAGCCGTCTTCGACACGTTTGAGAGTTTCACGCTGGTTCACCGCAAGAATGGCGGCATCGAACGTCTGTGCCTCCTTGCCGACCCTTTCTATCTCTTGGGGCGTCACAAACGGTCTTACGCCGTCATGAATGAACACTAGATTCGCTGTTTCGGGGACTGACCGCAAGCCGCAAAGAATCGAATCAAATCGCGAAGGTCCCCCCTGTACGATTTTGGTGACTTTGGTGAGGCCGAAGCGATCAACGATCGCTTCCTTGGCAAATGCCAGGTAATCGGAACCGACAATCAGGTGGATGGCGTCGACACAGGGCGTGCGCTCGAACTGCTCAATCGTCCAGACCAGAAGCGGCTTCTGTCCGATTAGCCGGAACTGTTTGGGAACGGCCCCCGGCAAACGCGTGCCTGCGCCGGCGGCGGTGATAATACAATAATTCCTCATGCAATCAACATCGCATCGCCATACGAGTAGAAGCGATACTTGTTTTTTACGGCAAATTGATAGGCGTTTAGGATTGGCTCAACACCGGCGAACGCGGCTACCAGCGCCAACAAGGATGACTCCGGCAGATGGAAGTTGGTAATGATCGCCTTGACCACCTTGAACTCATATCCGGGGTAAATGAACAGATCGGTCTCGTCGTGGGTGGCAATGATCTCTTCGTGCTTGCGGAAGCAGCCTTCCAGCGCGCGCACGGTGCTGGTGCCCACCGCGATGATGCGTCGCTTTTTCTTCATTGCCTTGTTGATCTGTTTCGCCGCATCCTTGGAGATCCAGTATTCCTCGGCGTCCATCTTGTGCTTGTCGTAATGCTTGCATTCAATCGGTTTGAATGTCCCTCGACCGATGTCCAGACGCAAGCGACAGAGCTCAACACCCATCTTCTCGATCTGCTCAAGCAACTCTTCGGAGAAGTGCATACCGGCAGTCGGCGCCGCGATGGAAAAACCTTCTTTCGCATAGACCGTCTGATACATCTTGCGATCAACGATGGAATCTTCGCGCTTGATGTAAGGGGGTAGAGGCACATGGCCATATTTTTCCATCATGGCCTCGGGGCGAGCGCCGGCGAATTTGACCCGCCGTGAGCCATCCGGCAACACAGCCACTATCTGCGCATATTCGCGTGCTGAGAAATGGAAGCGGTCACCGGCCTTGGCCTTCTTGCCCGGTCGCACCATACAGATCCATTCTTCGTCTGACAGTTTCTCCACCAGGAATATCTCGCACCGGCGGCCTGCTTGTCCACCGACTCCGTAGAGGCGCGGACGCTGCACCATTGTGTCGTTCATCACCAGCAGGTCGTCCTTTGCCAGCAGCTTCACGATATCGCTGAACAAATACTCACTCAACCCGCCGGTTGACTTGTCCAGATGCAGTAGTTTGCAGCGGTCTCGTTTGTCCAGCGGAAATTGGGCGATCAACTCCTCCGGTAATTGATAAGTGATTTTTTCCATAGATGCCTGTTTTAGCCCGAGCTTTTGCCCTCTTTTGGGCTTTTACCTTTCTACAGTAATTTTCCCTGCTTAGGAATCTTGTCGATATCCAGATGTTTATACGCTCCTTGCGTGGCCACGCGTCCACGAGGGGTACGATCAAGCAAGCCCTCTTGTATAAGATACGGCTCGTAGATTTCTTCAATTGTCTCAGCTTCTTCACCCACGGCGGCTGCCAGTGTACTTAGGCCGACGGGACCTCCGTGGAATTTCCCGATCAACACGTTGATAATTCGCTTATCCATATCATCCAGTCCGAGCTCGTCGACATCAAGTTTGTCAAGGCTGTCCTTGGCCAAATTCTCGTTGATGCGACCGTCCCCCTTGACCTGCGCGAAGTCACGAATGCGGCGCAACAGACGGTTGGCGACACGAGGCGTGCCACGGGAACGGCGGGCAATCTGATGACAGCCCGATTCGTCAATTTCCACTTTCAAAATACGCGCCGAGCGACGAATGATCCGCTCAATATCTTCCACGTTGTAATAATCCAGCCTTCCGACGACTCCAAAGCGCGACCGCATCGGCGAGGTCAGCAGTCCGGCGCGTGTAGTGGCGCCGATCAATGTAAACGGCTTCAATGGCAGCTTGACGGAACGAGCCGCCGGACCCTTGTCGATCATGATGTCGAGAGTGAAATCCTCCAGCGCCGGGTAGAGATATTCCTCAACAACCCGGTTGATACGATGTATTTCGTCGATAAACAATACGTCGCGCTCGTTAAGATTTGTCAAAATACCGGCGAGGTCAATGGCCTTCTCCATGATCGGCCCGGAAGTTGCCTTGATTGATACGCCCAGCTCGTTGGCGATGATGAAAGCAAGCGTCGTTTTGCCCAGTCCCGGCGGACCGTAGAATAGGCAATGATCAAGCGCCTCGCCGCGTTGCTTGGCCGCTTCGATAAACACCTTGAGATTATCGACCACTTTGCCCTGTCCGATGAATTCGTCAAACTGGGTCGGCCGCAAGGTGACGTCAAATTCGGCTTCCCCCTGCATGATCGTTGGTGCTGTTATTCGCTCTGACATAGTCTCCATCTGACGGCTACACAGCCGCTTTCAACGCCTCTTTGATAATGGTCTCCGAAGACTGCTGCGTGCCAATCTCCTTGATTACAATATCCACGGCGCGTTTGGCTTCGTAGCGGCTATAGCCAAGCGCCTCCAATGCCATGATTGCCTCTTCGACCTGAGTGATTTTTGCATGCGCACTGATGCCGGCGGAGGCCATGACTTTCGCCACTTTCTCCTTCAATTCCAGTATCACCCGCCCGGCGGTTTTCTGGCCGATGCCGGATACCGATGATAACAACGATCTGTCCTCGGACATGATTGAGTTGACCAGATCGTCAATCTTGATTCCTGACAGAATCGTAAGCGCCAGTTTTACGCCAACTCCCGACACCGAAATGAGCAGTTCAAACACTTCGCGCTCAGCTTCGGATGCAAAACCGATCAGGTCTATGCCGTTCTCTTTGACCTGCATCGAGGTGAAGAGAGAAACTTCCTCGCGTTCTGCCGGCAAAGCTTGATAGGTTGAAAGCGGGATCAGTACTTTGAAGCCGACGCCGCCGACAGCGATTTCGACCTTGTCCGGCGACTTGCGCGCTATTTTTCCACGCAGAGACGCGATCAGAATTTCCTCGCTCTCTTTAAGACACGGCAATAGGCTACAGCCAATGCATCGGACACATCAAGCGGCGAAGGCAATTCGCTTAGATTCAACAACTGCTTGATCATGTAATTAACCTGTTCTTTCGAGGCCGCGCCTCGACCGACCACCGCCTGTTTTACTTCACGCGGTGAGTATTCATAGAGTGGTACGCCGTTAAGTGCGCAAGCGAGCACCACGACGCCGCGCGCCTGACCCAGGCTCATCGCCACCTTGACGTTTTTGCCGTAGAATCCCTCCTCAATCGCCACTTCAGCGGGGGCCTCTACATCGAGAAGCTCCTTAATCCTCGCGAAGATGCTTTTGAGGCGCTCGGAAAGCATACCGCCGCTTGTCGAATGAGTGCCCGCATTCAGAAGTTTCACCTTGTCTCCGTCGACTTCAATGATGCCATAGCCGGTTACGGCCAACCCGGGGTCGATCCCGAGGATTTTCATCAACCGCTCAGCTTCTCCAAAATCTCGTCGTCGATGTCGAAATTGGCGTAGACTTTCTGCACATCGTCGTGCTCATCCAGCGACTCGTACAGCTTGATCATCTGCTCGGCGTGTTTGGCGTCCAGTTTCACGAAGTTCTGCGGTACCTTGGATACCTCCGCGGAAACCATCGGCAGACCTTTCTTTTCAACAGCCAAACGAACGGCTTCAAATGCTTCCGGCGCGGTCGTGATCTCATAGACGTCGCCCTCGCTCGAGACGTCGTTCGCACCGGCTTCCAGCGCCAGTTCCAACAATTCATCTTCGCTGATACGTGACTTCTCGACTTCGATTACGCCCATCTTCACGAATATCCAGCCGACGCAACCGCTTTCACCGAGGTTGCCGGCATGTTTGCCGAAAAGATGACGAATGTCCGATACCGTGCGATTTTTGTTGTCCGTAAACACTTCGACCAGTACAGCTACACCACCGGGACCGTAGCCCTCATACGTGATTTCTTCGTAACTGACGCCCGGAAGCTCGCCGGTGCCTTTCTGGATCGCCCGCTTGATATTATCCGCCGGCATACTACCGCTCTTGGCAGCCAGAATCGCCGAGCGCAAACGAGGGTTGTGCTCCGGATTGCCGCCTCCGCCGCGCGCTGCAACAGTGATCTCTTTGATCAACTTGGTGAACATGCGGCCGCGCTCGGCGTCGGCTTTACCTTTTTTGCGCTTAATCGTCGACCATTTGGAATGACCAGACATCGATTCCTCCAACAAGTCAATACTAATCATCCCATTTTAACATAGTCGGCGCTATCATGCAATAGAAATCATCCCGTCACGCGATTTCGGTGAATTGGGAGTGTTGAAAAAGCCCAGTCGCTTGTCATTCTGAGCGGAGAGAAGAATCTAGTGTGGTGTCACAGAAAAAACCTTACAGGTGTGAGGAATCTTCAAGAATTGTCATTCCCGCGAAAGCGGGAATCCAGTATTGACATTAGCCTGGATCCCTGCCTTCGTAGGGATGACGGATTAGGGGACTACTGCCGTAAAGAAGCGCTAGGGACACCACACTAGCGCACCTGACTTCCGGCAGATTGGAGATTCTTCGTCGCGCTTCGCGCTCCTCAGAATGACCAGGGGAAGTCTTATAGCAGTCTCGTAGAAGGCAGAGCCGGGGATTGTCTGCCACGCACTCACGTCGGGACCAAATTGAATTGATATTCCCCTCTGTGTGAGAGCGACATCCGGTTCAACCGACAGAGCAGCCCGCTTCCACTTGCCGATCAACAATGCTTAGTCGTTTGGGAGATGATAGAGCAGGCCGAAATTGAAGGGGAAGAAGACCATATTCTTGTTCAGTGGCCCGTATGCTGACCCGCACGTCTCCCAGGATGAATTGAACGAGGTCATGGAGACCACCTCTACTGAAAACGATGCACTCAAAGTTCGGGAAATGTAGCCGAGGAATCCAATGCCCAGCGAGAAGACCGGGCTGCCGCCAAGTGAATAGTCACTGTAGATGACCGGATCGTTAGCCGGTTGCGGCAGCGAGAAACGGCTGGCTTCAAAAAGCCCCGCGCCGAGCTTGATGAATGGACGATATCGACCCGTCGGGACCATTTGGTACTGTAGGAAGACCCCGGCGCGACGAATGCGCACCCGCGACTGATCCGAACCCGCGGAGAGCGCCGCAAGAGGCTTTGGATTGAACGTCGAATAGGAAGCCTCTATGCCAAACACCGACGTATTCGACAGGTAGTACCCTGCCTCCAGCGTGACGGAAATCCCATCCTTGCGCCAGCTTGCCGCCGGTTTGGTATAGTCCCGATCCGCCAGAGCGCCCACCGGGAGCGAGTATCCGAACTTGGGCGACAGATAAACCGAACCGGTGCGATCAAGTTCCGAGTAACGACCGGCGACACATGCCGTGCCGACCAGAAGAAGCGCTATAAGGGTCATTCGTTTCATTACTAATCTTATCGGCAAGAATCTGCCAAAGTGAAACGTGTCAGGGTTTACAATTGCGGCAAGGTGAGTAGCACCGTTCCAAGAAGAAATCCCGATTAGAGGCTCGCAGAAGCGAGGTCGTGTCTGAACGATCTACCGAGTTGCAACTCGGTCGATGGAAACGCAGCGTGTATGGATTACCAAAATAGCGCGTTTCAGCGCGAGGCTCTTTTAGCGACCAGATCCCGATGCCGGCGTGCAGCGCCACTTTCTGTGACTGACAGAGGCGGTCGGCATACGGGCTCGTCAGCATGTTCTCCTCAAAAAAATAGGCGCGCGCCAAACCCTCCTCCAACAAGCGTGCATTGACGAAAATCGAATCGTCAGCGAAAACAAAAGCCAGCAGACGCCCATAGCGGTCGCTCGATTCCCGGCCAAACTCGAAACGAAGCCTGCGGTTGCCGATAATACGCTTGAGTTCATTCTTGGCGTCCTCATAGTACGGTTCCCCCTTTTCCGGCGTGTCAATGGCCAGAAGGCGTATCTTGCGGCCATCTGCATCCACAAACGTGTCGCCGTCGATCACCCGCGCGGCCTCCGTTTTTTCGATCGGAGGGCGAGACGGCTTCTCTAAATGCTTCTTTATTATTATTGATAATATCAGGAGCGCTGCAATTACAAGCAGGAAGAACAGGCGATTGAAAGTCGGGGGAGAAGATCGTCTCAAAGGTCTTCGCCTTGAAGCCGGTCGCGTAACTGCCGCATTTCCTCAGTGTCGCGTCCGAAATCAGCCGCTTCGTTGAGATGATGCATAGAGCGTTTTTTGCGTCCCAGTTCAAGATAGATTTCGGCGGCGAGGATGTGCGCCGACTGATTATTCGGGGAAATGCGGACAGCCGACTCAATCGCTTTACGTGCGGCCGCCAGATTCTCCTCCAACTGATAGTACTCGGCGAGGATCATGTACGATTCGGGATAATGTGGATCCAACTCTGCCGCGCGGGTCGTGGCTGATATCAGCTTGTCGGCCTCGATGATTTCGCCCGCTCTGGCGCGTTCGAGATAGACATAGGCCAGTCCGACATAAAAACCGCCGTCGTAGGGGTTCTTGCGGATGGCCTTGATGATTTCCTCCTCCGCCAATTCCGGGCGATCCTGCATCAGGTAGGTCCAGCCAAGCGCAAAATTGACCTGTGCGCTCCCCGGGTTGTACTGGAAGGCTTTCTTGATGTGTTTCTCCGCGAGATCGAACTGCTGGAGTTCTTTGTATGTGAAGGCAATGCCCAGGTGCATATCAAAATCATTCGGATTCTGAAGCAGCGCCTCGTTAAACGCTTCCAACGCCGAGTCAAAACTACCGACACCGAGGAAATAGTCGGCGCGCTGGCGGGGGTCGGTCTCCAGTTCCGACAAAAGATGTAGATGCGCTATCACTTCGCGATTGTCCGGCGAGAGACGTCGCGCCTCGTTGAGGCAGCGTTTGGCGCCGAGGTAGTCCGCCTGTTCCAGATGCAACAACCCCAGACCGATTTGTGCGCGACTGGAATAGAGACGGTCATCAGTCAGGTCGTTTTCCAGCGCTCTTCCAAACGCCGCTGCCGCGTCCGAATACTGCTTCATGTTGAAGAGAATGAAGCCCAGTTCCACCAGATACTTCGCCGAATCGGGGAACTCCATAAGCGATTTTTCGATCTCTTCGCGACTCGACTTCAGGCGCCCCGATTTCTGGAAGACCATTGCGCGCTGAAAATGCGCCTCCGGAGCCAGCGGGAACTCCCAACTGATATAGGACTGCGTCGGATGACGCAGCAGGTAATTGTTGTATTCTTCGGACGAGTTGAAAAATCGCGTCTTGGCCAGCAGACGACCGCTGAAGTTGGAGACATATCGCGACCGGGAGATGATCTTATCGGTCTCCTCGAGGACGGTCTCAAAATCCCCCTCCTCCAGCGCGTCGTTGATCATCTCGAACTGGGTTTCCGGATCGGCATGCCGCTGGAACCGCTCGCGGATCGCTCTCATGAGTTGCTTGAAAGTCAGCTTCATGACAATGTTAATGTACGCATTTTTTGGGATTGGTCAAGAAGTTTATCTTCTGCTATTATTGATAATACAGCGCGCTCTTTTCAGGCGTCAGGAATCCCGAGGCTGCCCATAAGTACGATTTCTGCCAATGGACGAAGGATTTTTTGTAGGGGCGCACGGCGGTGCGCCCACAGGTTTGTCCTGAGACCCAATGTTCATGCGGGTCGCCGCAAGGGCGACCCCTACGCATTGCGTGCCATGCTTGGCTTCTGTGCTCAAAGCGTAACTTATCAGACAACCTCAAGATTCCTGCCGGCGCACTCAAGCGGCTGCTTTTTCAACAGTACCATCTGGTCCCCCTTTCCTCCAGTTCTTGTCCTATATTATTAATAATAGGTCACCGTCTGGCGTATCTCTCCGCCCTGGCGTGTGCCGCTTTGATCACGCTCTGCCTACACGGCTACTGCACTGTCTTATCTGCGTCTGCCAGAAGCTAATATGACAATATGAAGCAACGGGTTAGATATGATTTCCCGCCAGTGATCGATTGGTGAGAAGCGGATGCACGGCGACGAGAGACTGCGAAAACAGTGGAAATGGTGGCGACGATTGCCAAAATTACTTATTATCGTTAATAATAACGATTCGTCCTATAAAACCTAACCGACTGGCGGACAGTAAATAAGCATAGACAACGCCTGAACAGTGTAGCCCACCCAGAACGTAGCGTCGGGTGGGTTCTTCATTCTGTGGCTGCAATATCAATCTTGAACGGGACATTTTTGGCAATCCTGTAGTCCTGTAGGTCGAGTTTGCAGCGAAGCGTCAAACCCGACAACTATGAACATAAGAAATGTCGGGTTCCGCGCTCCACTGGGAGCCCGACCTACGGAACTCGAAACCTGGTCGTAGCGTTTCAATAGGAAGCAGGAGCAGCACAATTCCCCGCCAAATGCAAAAATGTTCTTGACATTCTGAAGCAAATTTATACATTACTTCCGGTGATTGAACGTTTTGGTGTGCACTGCGCACATCATGAATCTGCAGTACAAGCACGTTTAGTAGTCATAAGCCTCTGACTCAAGCATCTTCGAGTTTGATGATGGTGGATTATTACCTCATCTGACTAACTCTTGGTGCATGGATCCTTAATCCATTCTTACCAAATCTCATTTTCATTTACTTGTCGTTGATTACTTACTTAGTGTCTGCTTGTTTGTTTTAGGAGGTGAAATCGCTTAGGCGGTTCCCGTAAAGATAAAGAAACTTAGATAATTCCGTGTACGACGCTTCGGGGAAAACTAAAGAATCGGTTCGGTACGCCGAATATGATAAAGTAGTTTAACCCCTGACTCCATTAGGAATCAGTAGAGAAGTAGTTGGCCTGTGATCCTTAAACCCTAGACAAGTTGAACGGATCGACGCCAATTTGGGAAGTTGCCTGTGACTTCGGCAGATTACATGGTCTGCTGCGGTTGAAGGAAGCATAAAGGTTGGTGTATCCGGGTCGAAAGGCGCCGGAAGGCAAACTACAAACGTTATTTCCTAAGTTATTAAGGAGGAAGTACATGTTAAAAAAACTTTTGGTAGCTCTGCTCGTACTTACCATGATGTTTGGTTTGTTCAGTGCAGCTTTGGCTGCCAATCCTAACGATGATGTGCAGCTGGTGGATAAGCAGCTGACACGACCTGCTCCGGCGCAAAGAAGCACCCCGGGCTGTACGTACGGTCCTGTGTGGGAGTACTATTATAGTAGCTTCAGTGCCACATTGGGGGTGCCGAACGCTGCCGGTCGCAATTACCTTAACACGCGGTTCACCAACAACACGCCGATGGAAGTTCAGGCCTTCATGTTCACCTGGCTAGACGATCAATGGGGCTCCAGCAGTTCCGTTGAAGGCACTGGCGCAATCTTCTATATCTGGCGTTCAGGCCCGCTCGGGTTTCCGGACACGCTTAATCCGGTGTGCACCAGCATTCCGCTGGACCCGCTTGATTGGGCTGGCCCTTATGTCACACGCGACTGGGACAATGGGTTTCTTTATGTCTACGTTGATCTAGCCAGCCTTCCGGTTCCTTTATCGCCACCGGCCTTTATGGGCGATTTCAACGTCGGTGCTTGGGTGATTCCGCACGTCACCGGCGGGAAATTTACCTTTATCGGCGACGGCACGACTTTACCGGGACGCTCTTCCGAACTGAGGCATTATCCCTTGGTGACGGACCCATTCACGTGGAGAACGGCGTTGGCACAATATGGCACCGATTTTTCGTTTTGGATTGACGCAGTCAAGTGCGCCACGCCTGATCCTCCGTGCGAAGCCGTACCGCTTGCAACCGATCAATGGCCGATTTGGTGTCACGACTTCGGTCGTTCGTCCCAGTCGGGCATTCAGCTCGGAACAAACATCTGCGGTATTGTCAACGCCTGGGTGTATGACGTGGGTGGTACTGTGGGCAACTTCCATTCTATGTACAACACGTCACCGCTTATTTACAATGATAAGGTGTACGTGGTCTACAACGACCGTGTCGTCTGTTTGAACTTGTTGACCGGTCTTCCCCTTTGGGATTCGAAAACCTTTACTGGAGCTTTCCCCTATAACTGGGGGGGTTCAAAGGTTCTAGGTTCCCTGGCGAATCCAGCTATTGTAGATGGCTACCTGTACATGGGTACCGGTGTTCAGGTCAGTGGAGGGCCCATGGGTAACGCCGGATTTATTAAGGTCGATGCGACCACCGGTGCTCTCCAGTGGGGAAGAGGCGCTGACCTCGGCGCCAATCTTGAAGGTGCCTCACCTCCTGGTAATAACACCCAAGTCGTGGCGCCAGTGATTATTGGCGACAAGGTCTTTTTTGGAAACCAGAAAGGTGTCCTGTATGCTCTGTATACGGCTACCGGTATCACAGCGTATTGGACCACTCTTCCAACCGAGGGTGGTGTTGCTGCCAAAATGGTGGGCAGTTTGTCGAGTGACGGTTATCGCCTGTTCGTCGGAACTGTGGACGACCTTACATACCCTGTGGCTGCGACCAAAGGCCATGTCTACTGCTTCGTGCCGGGTGCGAGCAACTTTGGCGTCATTGGCGTCGCGCCGAACTGGACATATGATCAGCCGGCAGCTATACAATTAGCATATCCGGGTGGTTTCTGGTCCGCTCCGAGTTACCGCTGCGGCAACCTGTTTATCAACTCCACTTCTACTTATAACAAGGTTACAGGTACTTCCTGCGGCGGCACCGGCTATTCCGGTTATCGTCAGAACCTTGACCCCGCAACCGGTATAAAGAAGTGGTTTGCTGACGTTGTCATGGGTGCGGCTTACAATGCTCCGGCGGCAACGATGGGTTCGGAAATGGGCCCGATCGCCATTTTTGCCAATTTCGCGTCAGACGGCTGCGGTTCGAGTAACGTATACAGCCGCGGAATCCGCGCGGTCAATGTGTTAAATAACACCGTTTGGAGCAATCCGGGTATACCGGGACTTGAGAACCAAGTATACTGTTCTCCTACGGTGACTTCCGATGTGGCTCCTTGGGTTTTCTACGGTACTTATGACCCTTACGGCCAGAACGCGTTACACCCCTATGGTGGTAATTGGGTAATTACCAATGGTACTACCGGGACAATTTTCGCCCAATACGCGTTGAGCGGCGGGGTCAATGGGACCGCGATTGCTCACGGTTCTGACGGCAACAACTATGTCGTGGTAACAACTAAATCGCAGATGAGTGAAGTCTACGTTGCAGGCGGTACGGTAGTTGGTAGTGGCCTTGTCCTTGCCTTCAAGGTGGGTCCTGATCGTCCACGTTTGGTCGTACCTCAGACATTCGTGGAGTTCCCGAGCACGAATGATGAGCAAGCCGGACCATCTATGACGGTTACGAGAAAGGCACTTGCCGCGATCAAAAACACCGGCTGTGCAACCATGACTTACACCGCCACGTTGTCTGACGGTGCCGTATTCGCGACGGTTCGCACTGTTTCTTCGTCCGACGAAGAACGGGCCGCCTATCTGGCAGCCAGCCTCGTCGACCGTACGGTCGATGATCTGACGCCCGCCCGTGCACCTCTTGGTAGCAAACCCTTTGCGAGCGATCTCGTGCAAGACGAAAGGGCTTTGTCGGATACCTGGGTTAAGCCTGCTATAGCTAATTCGGCTCGCCTTGGTACGCCGACTTTTGTTACCTTGATATCCCCCATTCTCCCCATTCCCGGTCCCGGATCTGCGGATTTGGAGTTCTCGTTTGATCTTACCAAGATGAAAAAGCTCGACGCGAATATGTTCTATGTTGAGATTTCGACTTCCGATCCGGATTACAACGCTGAGATTCCTCCCGGCACTCCGCAGGGCGTGCAGGCGGAAATCGCTTACTCACTGCCGTATAGGTACTGCGCAACCAAAATCGATTCCGTGAAATTCGGTAATACCGGTAAGGCATGGGTCAACAATCTCTCGTTGTTAGGTCATTCGGACTATCCGAATGCGTTCGATCTGACTGGAGCTGCTGCGGATCATTTGTTCCAAGGTACCATGTTCTATGCGAACAGCATGCCCAACGCTGCCTGGAATCCTGTTTCCGCCCAAGGCAGTGACTTGAGTTCCGGACAGGGATATGATCCCTTCATTAACGGTAGCTTCCTGTATGGATTCCCCACCAACTGGGATGATCAGGATTGCGGTGGTTGCGTGAAGAATACCTTGCTCGATAATATCTGGTATTCAACCGATGGGCTTTCCTATGGTCAACTCCACGGCGACGTTTGCAAGTTTGGCATGATCGATTCTGGACAGGCAGCGGGCTTAATTATCCCCTCTGGCAACAACCATCACGGCACGTATCAGGCAGGCGGTGCGTCTATGGGTATCCTGGTGCAGAGCAGGGAGATTACCGCTTACGGTTCTGCCTTCGGCAATTTCACACTGACGGTCCAGACTATCATCAACCGTAATGCCGATCGATCGATTGCCGGACTGTATTACGGTTCGCTAATCGATTGGGACGTTACCACTAATGGTGCAACTGACACTCTCACAGGCGATGCTGATCAGGGCTACATTTACAACTACGGAACCGGCAAGGCTTACGGTCAGATTGGTCTTCCCAGCAAGGGTTCCTACTGGCCTGATGGCACCCCGACCGACCCGATGTACAATGGTCGTCTCATGCACAGCGCCGACAACATATACCCCAACCAGCAATTTGACAGTTTGTATGACTGGGTTGCTAAGTATGCTGAAGGCAGCATGACGAAAAAACCGCCTGTCGATCTCTCTGCTGGTGACAAGGCATACGAGGTTGCCTTTGGCAAGAGCACTCTGGGTCCCAACGGTAGTCTTACTGATAGGCATACGTTCGGCTTTGCCACGTTCGGAATAGGTTCAGGGTTTACAGGACCAACGCAAGTCAACGGTCTCCGGAACTTCGTGAACAAGTTCGCCGGCTTCGGCCGCGGCGACATCAATAATGACGGTGTCATTAATCTGCTCGACATTGTGCTTCTGTCGAGATGGATTCACGTTCCGGCGATCCCTGGCGCTAAGGGCCCTGTGCCGTTCATACACTTGGGTAATGTGAACGGTAGTATTGATGGCTTAGTGGACGCCGCTGACGTTCTTTATCTTGTTAACTATTATTTCCACGGTGGTCCGCCGCCACAGAGCACGTTTGTTTTCTAATCTCGCAGTTTCAAAGCTGTTGAGATAGCCTGAGCAAGGGTCGAAAGACCCTTGCTCTTTTTTTGTCTGTTTCTCTTCGGAACTGTTGCCGAAGCACGAAAACGCTGCTGCCGACGCGCTCAAAGCGCCCAGACCGTGTCATTGCGAGGTCTTTCAGCAGTCCCCCCTTTCAGGCGGCGTCAGGAATCCCTTCCTGATGCCCTTGACTACCTTGCTGATCCGGCAGGAAAGGATTCCTGCTGGCGCGCTCAACCGGCTTTTTCAACAGTCCTCTGAGAGCTTTTTGAAGTGGTGTTGGCAAAGCAACATTCGTATCTTGAAAGCACTTATGGCAAGTACTCGAAAGCGGGAACCGGTGCCGCCAGGAAGTGTTGAAGGAATGACATGAATTCGCAAGTTGCCGTCGGCACTATTGAAACAATCATCGCTCTCGCGAGCCGACACGTATCCGTGGACGGCTATTATTCCCGAGGGCGAGAAGTCAATCTTCGGGGGACGATTGTCGAGAACGCCGGCGGCTGGCGTTCGGTTCTGGCCGCGGAACTGAAGGCGCTCGGATATGCTCTGAAAGTATCCCAGAACGGAGCAGTCGTGAACGTCTGTATTTTCCCGACACAACAGCGTATCCCCTGGCTGAACATCGTGCTGTTTGTAGCTACGGCGATCTCGGTGTCGATTGTGCCCGCCTGGATGATTGAAGGTGGTAGAGTCTTTCGCGATTTCAGCATCATCCTCCACTGGCAGAAATTCGCCGTCCCGCTGCTCTTGATTCTTTTGTTTCATGAGTTCGGCCATTACTTGGCGGCGCGCCGAAGAGGAATTCGCGTCTCACTGCCATACTTCCTGCCCGCTCCCTCGGCGATTGGAACCTTCGGGGCGTTCATCAAGTCGAATTCGCCGTTTCCTTCGCGCCGAGATTTGCTGGAAGTGGGCGCTTACGGACCCATCGCCGGGTTCGTGGTAGCGCTGGTGTTTCTGTTTTTGGGGCTCGCCAATGTTGTGATTCATCGCATACCCACGGGGCTGGATGTGCCGAAATTGGTGGAGCCGCTGATTATGCGTTTGGCGCAGGCAATTGTAATTCCCACGTCTATCCCGGACGGCTACAATATTTTCCTGCAGGATAATCCGATGTTGTTCGCTGCCTGGGTCGGTCTGGTGGTCACCATGCTGAATCTGCTCCCCGTGGGTCAGCTTGACGGCGGACACATCATCTACGCCCTGTCGCCGCGCCGGCATCGTCTGGTTTCACGCGGTGTGTTTGTCGCATTGATCGGCCTGGGATTTGTTTGGCAGGGCTGGTGGATTTGGGCGATAATGATTTTCTTCGTGATTCGATTTGGTCATCCGCCGACTCTGAATGACTATCAACCGTTGGAACAACGTTGTCGCTGGACGGGATGGGTGGCGATGGCGATCTTCCTGCTTACGTTTTCGCCGGTGCCGTTTTGATGCCGCGATCGGAGACGGCGGCCCCGTAAATCACCTCAATCTTCTCACGATGCTTGTTGAGTGCTTCGAGGAAGATTTCTACAATTGCAGGGTCAAACTGTCTGCCGGAGAAATCGAGTAGTTCCTGGACCGCTTGCTCGATCGAACGGCTGTTGCGATAAGGTCTGTCGGTAACCATGGCATCGAATGAATCGGCCACAGCCAGAATGCGTCCCTCCTGGGGAATCTCTTCGTCTTTTAGTCCGCTTGGATAACCGCCACCATCCCACCACTCGTGATGTGCTGTGATATAGGGGAGACAGGGTTTCAGGAAATCGATGCCTTCAACGATTCGCGCGCCAAGCTCGGTATGCTTGCGCATTATCGTCATCTCACGCTGATTGAGGAAACCGGGCTTGTTGAGGATGGAATCGGGCACACCGATCTTGCCGATATCGTGAAGCGAACAACCCATCGAGAGGATGAACATCCGCTCTTCGTCCCAGCCGAATTCCTTGGCCATCAACTCGGCCAGATAGGTTACACGCACCGTATGACCGCTGGTATATCGATCGCGCGCTTCGACTGCGTTGGCCAGCGCCATGATCGTAGAAAGATACGCCTTCTCGAGGTCATCGTAGAGCTTCGAGTTGCTGATCGCATAGGCCGCTTTGGAAGCGATTACTTTCAGTGATTGCAGTTCGCCGGTCGTAAACTCGTGGTGGACATTTGCGCGCTGCATATTGAGAACGCCGATCACGCGCCCGCGGATCAGAAGCGGGCAGGAGAGATAGGTCGTTATCCGGTCTTGCTCGAGTACATCCTCGGCGGCTGCGGAGCTGGCGTAGACGTTCTCTATCTCCACGATTTTCGACTTGACCGCCATCAGCGAGTGGTTGGTTTTTCCCTCGAGGAAGCTGCGGTCGATCCCAGATTGTATCTGTAAGGCCTGCACTACGAACGGCGTCGGTTTGGAAGGATCGAAGAGCAGAATTGACGCGGCCTCGACATTGAACTCTTTCATGGTCAATTTCAGCACCTGATTGAGCGCTGTGCTGAGATGAATCGTCAGACCCATCGCCTCGGCAATCTTGAAAAGGGCCAGCTGCTCCTTGAGTCGGATGTTCTCGCGCGAAAGCTGCAATTTGCGAAGACCACGCTCGACGGTGGCGAGTAACTGCTCCAACTGGAATGGTTTGACCAGAAAGTCGTAGGCGCCGCATTTGAGCGCTTGGGTGGCATTTTCGACTGTCGGGTAACCGGTCATAAACACAACCACGGTGTCGGGATCGGCTTCCAACGCCGCCTCGAGCATTTCCATGCCGGAGTGGTCGCCCATCATCAAGTCGGTCAGGATCAGGTCGAACTGTGAACCCTTAACCAGCCCAATGGCCTTCTCGGGATCGGTCTCCGTTGCCACGGCAAGGTGAGCGTTGTCGCGCAGCATCTCGGCGGCAACGTCGCATACCTCCGGATCATCATCCACCACCAGTATTCTGCTCTTAAACGCCATGCTCTCTCGCCATCATGTAGGTTCAGTTCGTCAGCGATTGTCAAAAGGTACGTTTGATCGGTATATGCCCACCTTCCTTCGTTGGAGATATCGTCAGCGGCCGCACTGGCATTGAGGAAAAGCGCTGTGCATTTATTATATAGTGTGCCATCCGGCAACGTTACTGGAACAGTAAAATGTTGACAGCGCCCAGCGCGTTGGCAATAATGAGTTATGCCGATTACCCGCACCGACCTGATCATTCTGGCGTTCCTTTCTGAACGAGCTGCGCATGCCTGGGAAATCGACCGCCGTTTGATTGAGATGGGCGCCGACTATTGGGCGGAGTACTCGCGCCCTCATCTGTATTACTCACTGCGCAAGCTGGCGCGCGCCGGCTTGGTGGAATTGCTCCAGAAGGAGCGGACGGAACCGAAGAAGGAGTACCGTTTGGCGGACAAGGGGAGGGAAACACTCCAGAATCACGAAGTCGTATCGCAGTTATTCTATAATCACGTCTACTTTGATTTTGATCTACTACTGGGATTTGCCGATCGTTTTGCCGCCGACACAGTTTCCTTCAAGAAGCTGCTTGAACATCGACAGGAAGCGCTAGAGAAGGAACTGGAGGGTATTCAGGATGTCTGGGCACGGGCGGAACGAGAAGGGGAGATGTCTTTCGGCAAGCTGGCGGTAATCAAGCACCGGATCAAGTTTCTCAAATCCGAACTCGATTTTCTCAAGTGGCTCGACAAAAATACTCCCGATGACTGGCGCTCGCTAAATCGTCCAGGCAGGGAATAGCCACAGGCGCCGTTCGAGCTCCGCGCTGTGAGCTCGATGGAGGGGGATCACGCCGGACGCAAGACCTGCCGGAACTGGGAAATTTGCTCTGTCAGGTTTCTCTTATCCAGCGCAGCATCTCCTTCCAGTCAGGTTCTTTGCCATACATCAGCATGCCAAGACGAAAGATCTTGCCGGCGGCGCCGCGAACTACCCAAACTGCCGCGAACAATAGGCCGAGGGCCGTGACGATTTCCCAGAGGGGTGTATGGGCGAGTACGATTCTCATCGGAAGCACAACCGGTGATGTAATTGGCAATAAGGCAAAGACCCTCGTCAGAAGACTCTCAGGGTGCTTCAATGCGGAAATCGCGATCGCCAGCGACGCAAAAAGAGGAAGGAAAAGCATCCCCGTTTTCGAGGAAGCGTTGGGATCAGTCATGGTTGAGGCAACGGCCGCCAGAAAGGCATTCCAAAAGAAGAAGCCTCCCACGGCACATAGCGCGAGAACGATGAGTACTCTGGGATTGGCGAATTGCATCGGTATTGCCATGCCTTGACCAAACATCTGTGCGATCCAGAAGAAGATCAGCGTGCTAAGAGCAAGGACGAATGTCTGTACTGCCGCGTATAAGGAGACGCCGAGGATTTTTCCGTCAATCCACTGTTGCGGTGTAACTGCCGATAGTATTTGCTCTGTTACACGCAATTGCTTTTCGCCGGTGATTGAAGCCAGTTGCCCGCCAAGACTGAAGACGATTCCAATCAGCATCAGTCCGATCAGAATGGCAGCGGCAATGCGCTCTGTGGACGTAGAAGGTTTCGATCCTGCGCCCTGATAGGCCACGTCGATCTTGAAGGGGGTCGTTGCCTCGGCAAGCTGATCGGATGAGATGTTCAGCAGATTCAATTTCAGCCGTTGGCGTTCCGCTGTCAGAAGTTGCTGCAACTCTGGCAGCCAGCCTGGAGTCGCAGCGACAGTCAATTCGGCACCGTCAACACTGTGAAGAATGAGTAGCCCATCGATCTCACGTCTACCGACCGCATCACGCAAAGAGGCGACGTCTTTCCCTTCAGCGGGAGCCAAAGTTATTCGCGAAGTGGTAGGAACCGCCAGCGGCAGTTTCTCTTCATTCATTACGACTATATAGACTGGCTTCCTGCTGCCGCGCTCCAGAAGATATCCTCCACCGGCGAACGCCAGGCTGAGCAGAACGGATAGAATCAAGGTCAGTAATTGACCTCTTAGCTTGAACCACCTCATAAACTCCCAGCGTGCGATCTCAAACACCGTTCTCATCTTGTTCATGGTCCGCTCTCCGTTTCACCGGTTGGATTCTTCTTACCTACTGATTGCACGAAGATGTCGTGAAGACTGATTTTCTCAGTATGGATTTCGATGAGTTCAAGCGATGAGGTGACAAGCATGAGGAACTTGTGCAGCGGTTCGCCTTTCTTGATGTGGAATGCGAACTCACCGACGCCGCGCTGCTCTATGCGCTGAATCATTGGTGACTTCATCAGGGAAGTGAGATCGGTGCCTTCGTTTACTTTGACAACAACCTTATTAGATGTGGCTGATCTCTCCCTGATCTCAGTCAGCGTCCCTTCCAGTATCTCGGCGCCCTGATCAAGCAGAAGCACTCTGTCAGCCAATCGTTCGACAAGTTCCATCTGGTGCGCGCACAAAAGAATTGTGGCACCATGCTCACGCAATTCACGAATGATGTCAATGAAGAAATCCTGATTGACAGGGTCCAGTCCCGCAAAAGGTTCGTCGAGAATCGCGAATTGCGGTCGATGCAATATGGCAGAAATGAACTGAACTTTCTGCTGGTTACCTTTGGAAAGGGTTCCCAGTTTGTCCTCCGCTCTATCCTGAAGTTCAACGCGCTCAAGCCAGTACCTTGCGGACGCTGTTGCTACCTTGCGCTCGAGGCCGTGCAACACGCCCATGTACGTGAGGGTCTTCAAGATGGGAATTTCCCTGTATAGTCCTCGGTCCTCGGGTAGATAACCGACCATTGATGGATGCGGCAGCCCACCTATGTTGCCATCTAACGCAAAGCGAATTGAACCAGCGTCCGGTTTGATTATCCCGAGAAGCATCCTGATCGTCGTGGTCTTGCCTGCTCCGTTAGGTCCGAGCAGAGCGAAAATCTCCCCTCGATGCACGTCAAAGGATAGCGCGTCTACCGCTTTGTGTTTCTCGAATTGTTTATCGATGGATTCTACTTGTAGGATACCGTCACTCATGCGTCAACATACGACCAATCTTGCGAGTTGTTGCATTTGCCACCGACCTTGTTGCCGCAGCCAGACGATCGCTGCTGAAGACTCATGGGTTGATCGTCTCGACCTCATACTTCATTAGGCTTTGATTCGATTTTGCGGGTGCCTTTGTACATTTCGAATTTTAGCAGTCGGCATTCAATCGGGCCGTTGTACATCTGTATCCGTCGTGACGTGCGCAGGCCGATGTGTTTTGCAGCGGCTGAGTTTCCGGTAAAGACAAACGCATCATAGTTGGTAAAGTTTTTCTTGAAGGCGTCCCCAATCGCGTGATAGCTACTCTGGATGTCAGCAACGGAGAGTCGGTCACCATAGGGAGGGTTGATAATGGCGACGCCGGGTGGTGGCGGGGGAACCAAGTCAACAATATCACTCTGTTTGAAAATAATATCCTTGCCAACCCCAGCCTGATTGGCATTCTCGGATGCTTCCCGGATCAGTTGCGAGTCTATATCAGATCCGACAATTTGAAAGCTCAACCTGGGGATGATCGCACAGCGCGCCTTCTCACAAATTGACTTGAAGAGATCGCTATCATAAGTCGACCAGTTCATAAATCCATATTTCTTCCTGGTCAGTCCCGGCGGGATGTTGCGAGCCAACAAGGCTGCCTCGATAACAATAGTTCCCGAACCGCACATAGCGTCCACAAACGAACTGTTTCGATCCCATTCGGATCGCAGCACGATCCCGGCAGCAAGAACTTCGTTGAGTGGCGCCTCGCCGGTCTTCCTTCGGTAGCCCCGCTTAAAAAGCGGGTCCCCCGATGAGTCGATGGCGAGAGTGCATTCGTTTTGATATATGTAGACATTGATTCTGATGTCGGGATTCTTCACGTCAACCGATGGCCTCTGTCCGGTCTGGTTGCGAAACTGGTCGGCAATGGCATCCTTGGTCTTTTGAGCCACATACAGGGAATTGGTGAATTGGGAATCAACAATCACAGCATCAATAGCAAAGGTTTGATCCAGACCGAGATATTCACTCCAGTCAATGCTCAATGTTGTCTGATATAGTTCCTGGTCATCGGCGGCTTCGAAACTGACTATGGGTTTCAAAATTCTCGTGGCCGTACGGCACCACAGATTCGCCTGATATAACAGTTGCTTATCACCGTAGAATTCAACGGACCGGTTCATCGTTTTCACATCGAAAGCGCCCAAATCAGTCAATTCTCTGGCCAGAAGATCTTCCGAGCCGTAGATGGTCTTGGCAATCATGCGGAAACGCTGCTTGTCTTGATTCGTATTAATCATCATGATAGAAGGAAGCAATTGTCGTGATGATTTCAAAGGCAGAAATGGAATTCCGGGACAGGTCAGGAAACCTGTCCCGGAAAACAGCGACGGACTGCCCCATAGGTCTGTAAGCGGAGTCGCGTGACTACCAGCCCAGAGCTTTCTTGACGCCGGCAGCATAGGCCGGATCAGCTTTGGCGAAATGCGCCAACTGGCGCTCGACGATTTCTCGCGGCACGCCTGTCATTGCGCCGGCGATGGCGTGATGCAACCGATTCTGCTCGTCGGGGGGCAGCAGGCGGTAAAGGTTGCCCGGCTGGGTATAATCATCGTTGCCTTCGCGGTGATCGTAGCGATCGGCGTCACCGGAAATAGACAACGGCGGTTCCTTAAAGTGCGGGGCTTCAACGGGACCCTCGAAGCTGTTGGGCTCGTAGTTGACGGCTCCACCGGCGTTGTCATCACAGCGCATCGAGCCATCGCGATAGTAGGTGTTGACAGCGCAGTGCGGTCGGTTGACCGGCAGGCTCTCGTAGTTGACGCCGAGGCGATAGCGATGAGCATCGGCATACGAGACGATCCGGAACTGAAGCATCTTGTCAGGACTGTGGCTGATGCCGGGTATGACATTGGCGGGGGAGAAGGCCGCCTGCTCGACTTCGGCGAAATAGTTTTCGGGATTGCGGTTGAGTTCCATGACGCCGACCTCGATGAGAGGATAGTCGGCGTGTGGCCAGACCTTGGTGAGGTCGAAAGGATTGTATTTGGTTTTCTCGGCGTCTTTCTCTGGCATGATTTGCACCGTAACGCGCCAACGGGGGAACTCGCCGCGCGCGATAGCTTCGAAAAGGTCACGCTGATGGCTCTCGCGGTCGGCGCCGATCAGGCGGGCGGATTCCTCATCAGTCATGTTCTGGATTCCCTGCATGGTCTTGAAATGGAATTTGACCCAGACGCGCTCGCTTTTGGCGCTGATAAAGCTGTAGGTGTGGCTGCCGAAGCCATGGAGATGGCGGAAACTGCGAGGCAGACCGCGGTCGGAAAAGAGGATCGTTACTTGATGCAGGCTCTCGGGGGACAACGACCAGAAGTCCCACATCGCCGTGTTGCTGCGCAGGTTAGATTTGGGATCGCGCTTCTGAGTGTGAATGAAGTCAGGGAACTTGTAGGGATCGCGGATGAAGAAGACCGGCGTGTTGTTGCCGACCAGATCCCAGTTGCCTTCCTCGGTATAGAATTTGAGGGCAAATCCGCGCACATCGCGTTCGGCATCGGCGGCGCCGCGTTCGCCGGCGACAGTGGAGAAGCGGAGGAAGCACTCGGTCTTTTTGCCGGTGGTGGCGAAGATTGCGGCTTTGGTATATTTGGTGATGTCACCGGTCACGGTAAAAGTGCCGTAAGCGGCGGAGCCTTTGGCATGGACGATGCGTTCCGGGATCCGCTCACGGTTGAAGTGGGCGTGTTTCTCGAAGAGTTGCCAGTCCTGCACCAACAGGGGACCACGCGGTCCGGCAGTCAGGGCATTCTGGTTGTCGCCGACGGGAATGCCGGCTGAAGTTGTCAGTTGAGGTTTCTTCTTCATCATTTCCTCCTGTGGCTTCGGAGCAGTTGTATGATACCGCTCCTGCCTGTGAATGAAGGGTGTTGTGAATATCGTATAGTAATAGACATAATCTAACTACCTGTCAAAAAAACATTATCAGATTCGGCGCCGACGACCCCGCATCACGACATGAAACTCGCGCACTTCAAAACCTTTCAGCGCCTTGTCACCGGTCACGTGCAGCGCATCCCAAGGGATATCATAGACCCGGCCGGTGCTGTCGTCCACAAAATGATGATGCGCTCTGACATTGGCGTCAAAAACAATGATCCCTTCCCTGAGAATTTGTGGTTTCAACAAGCCTTTGTCAACGAAGAGATTAAGGGTGTTGTAGACTGTGGCACGTGACACGGTCGGACAGGCGCGGCGCACCTTGGCCAGAACCTCATCGGCGGTTGGGTGGCTGGTGTTGTCCAGCACGTATGCCGCCACCGCTAATCTTTGGGGAGTCGGTTGAATGCCATGTTGGCGCAGCAGTGCGATCAGGTCTTGCATCACTGTTAATATATCGTCTAATATTAGACTTTGTCAAGGGGAAATTGTGGGGTTCGGGTTGTTCCAGCTTGAATGCTGTGAGGAGGATGGACTTGAAGTGCCGCGACCATGCGTCCCACCGAAGTGGGCCACAGAGCTGGAACATTCGGGTCTGATACCACGTAAAATCAAATACTGCAGAAGAATGCCGAGTATTTTTGAGTAGCATCCTTTTCAGGAGGCATGGACACTGCCGCAAGTTTCGGTGTAAGAACCGTGTCACATATCAGGACGGGTGGAGGAGGATGCAATGGGGATGTGTCACAAGCTTAGCCAGGAGTTTTTCTCTCGGGAGAGGATAAGATGCTTAAACGAATCGCAATATACGGAGGACTTCTCATCCTCATCGCCATCGCGGCCTACTTGATCTTCCACAAGTCCTTCGCTGCTACCGGCTCCGGTTATGAATTCGCCACAGTCTCGCGCGGCGATATCGAAAACACGGTGTCGGCAACCGGCACGCTTGCTCCGATTACTTCGGTAGAAATTGGTACGCAGGTCTCTGGCACGATTGATTCTGTCTATGTCGATTACAACGATCGCGTCAAAGAGGGGCAGGTGCTGGCGGTATTGGATACTACGCTCCTGCGCGCCTCTGTACTTGATGCCGAGGCCAGTCTTGAGCGCGTGCAGGCGCAGTTGTTGCAGGCTCAAGTAGAGTATGACCGATCCAAGCGACTCTTTGACAGCAGTCTAATTTCAGATGCGGAGTTCCTGCCTTATCAGGTGGCTCTTAAGATGCAGGAGGCTTCTCTAAAATCGGCACAGGTGGGTTTGGATCGGGCTCATCGCAATCTCCAGTACGCTGTGATCCGTTCACCCATCAGCGGCGTCGTAATCAACAAGAATGTGGAAGCTGGGCAGACGGTTGCGGCCAGCCTGTCAACACCAACGCTATTTAGTATAGCCGAGGATCTATCGAATATGGAAATCCTGGCTGATGTGGACGAAAGCGATATCGGCCAGATCAAGGTGGGGCAGGCGGTGCAATTTGAAGTGGCTGCCTATATGAACAAGGAATTCACGGGCGTGGTGAGTCAACTGCGTTTGCAACCAAGAACGGTTTCCAATGTTGTCACCTACACTGTGGTCGTTCAGGCCAAGAACGAAGAGGGGCTCCTCCTTCCGGGCATGACCGCGACTATCACTTTCACTACCGAAAAGCATGCCGGTGTACTACTGATTCCGAGCAAAGCCATGCGTTTTCAGCCTTCCGAGAAGGAAGTGGCGGCATTTCGGGAACGAAGACAAAAGCAGATGGGAAATGTGTCGGATTCGGCACGTGCGGCGGGTAGGGGACCCTCCTCGATGAGGCAGGGCATGGCAACTGATCCACAGGGACACAACGGTGGTTCGCCGCGAAGCATGACGATGGTTTGGTATTTGGACTCACTGGGGCAGTTAAGTGCCGCGCCGATACGAACGGGAATGACTGACAAGACCAATACTGAGGTGGTCGGGTCCAGAGTCCTGACCGAAGGCATGAAGATCATCGTCGGAATGACTGAGCCATCATCAACGAAGACAGCCACAACGACCGCTTCACCGGTGGGTGGGTTTACCGGACCACGGATGCGCGGATTTTAGCATGACACTGATGGGCTTGCAGCGCGTGACGGAAGGAAGTGTCCTTTGACCGCCGTAATTGAAACACACGGACTGACTCGAACCTTTGAGGTTGGAGACATCTCTGTCCATGCCTTGCGCGGAATCAACTTGATCATCGAGCCCGGCGATCTTGTGGCAATCATGGGGTCGTCCGGTTCAGGTAAATCGACGCTCATGAATCTTATCGGGTGTCTTGATACCCCCACTTCCGGAGAATACGTTCTCGACGGTGAGCGGGTGGAGAGTCTGAGCAAGAACCAGCGGGCGATGATTCGGAATCGCAAGATCGGATTCGTGTTTCAAGGGTTTAATCTCCTGTCGCGCACGACGGCGCTGGAGAATGTCGAACTGCCATTGTTCTACGACCGTCAAAATCACGTGAGAAATCACCGGCAGGCGGCGGTTGAAGCATTAAATCGCGTCGGACTCGCAGATCGACTTGAGCATACGCCTAATCAGTTGTCCGGTGGTCAGCAGCAGCGCGTTGCCATCGCTCGCGCGCTCGTCAATCGACCGGCGATTTTGCTGGCAGACGAGCCGACCGGCAATCTTGATAGTCGCACGTCTATCGAAATCATGTCGGTATTTCAAGAGCTCAACACTGAAGGCGTGACCGTAATTCTGGTTACACATGAGCAGGATGTGGCCAACTATGCCAAGCGGATCGTCGGGCTGCGCGACGGACGCATCGTTCGTGATATCGCCGTGACTAATCGGCATGACGCCGCTCGGGATCTTGCAGCTCTCCCACAAAGTGAGGAACTTGACTCATGATTTCGATAACCCGACTGCTGCGCGCTTCCTCACGGAGCATTCTCCGAAACCGGATGCGCAGTTTGCTGACTTCGCTTGGCATCATCATCGGTGTCGGCGCCGTGATTGTGATGGTGGCCATCGGTGAGGGATCGCAAGCGCAGATCGAAGCCAACATCACGTCCCTCGGGACAAACCTGCTACTCGTAATCCCCGGCAGCTCTAATACCGGTGGAGTTCGCCAGGGCAGTGGAAGCTTCAATAGATTTACATTTGATGACGTCGAAGCGTTACAGCGTGAAGCAACGCTGGTGGATGGCGTCTCTCCCGTGGTTCGCTCGGGGGGACAAATCATCGGCGGAGCCGGCAATTGGTCGACAAGCGTCTATGGCGTTAGCCCCGAGTACTTCAAGATCCGAAGCTGGGAAGTAAGCTCTGGCGACTTTTTTACCGACAAAGATGTTATAGCTCGACGAAAAGTGGCGCTCCTCGGGAAGACCGTAGCTGATCAGCTTTTCCCCAACCAAGACCCAGTCGGTCAAAACATCCGCATTAGAAACATTCCTTTCACGGTTATCGGCGTGCTCAAGGCCAAGGGTCAGACCGGAATGGGGCAGGATCAAGACGATGTCATCCTGGCTCCCTCAACAAGCGTTTTGTACCGACTCAAGGGTGACCGGCATATTGACATGATTAATGCCAGTGCCGTGTCATCCACCCAAGTGGATTCCGCCACAGCCGAGATGCGCACGATTCTCCGCAAATCGCATAAGCTGACTGAAGGTCAGGATGATGATTTTACCGTACGCAGCCAGGCCGAAATCATGCAGGCCGCAACCGAGACCACCAAAACCATGACCCTGCTGCTGGGGTCGATTGCCGCAGTCAGTCTTTTAGTCGGTGGCATCGGAATTATGAATATCATGCTGGTGTCGGTCACTGAAAGAACCCGCGAGATCGGGATCCGCCTCTCTGTCGGCGCAAGAGAGAGCGATGTATTGATTCAGTTCCTGACTGAAGCTGTTGTGTTGAGTGTCAGTGGTGGCATCATCGGCATTACCTTGTCGGCTGCCGTAGTTGCCGGACTGAACAAGTGGACAACCCTGCAACCGATCATCACTCCGGAGACGGTGGTCGTGTCTTTCCTGTTTTCAGCAATCGTGGGGATATTCTTCGGCTTCTACCCGGCGCGGAAAGCTGCCGCTCTTGATCCTATCGACGCTCTGCGTCACGAGTAATACCGCGCAGTCAAGACGATTTCTTGCGCCGACAAGCAGGGCAGAAAACCCCACTGGCGACAATCCATCCAACGGAATGAAGCTCACACAACCGTGAGTTTGAACTGACAGCGCTTTCCCCCCATGAGAACGCTATCGACCAACTCGACTTCGACAGGGCGATTGAGTAGCAGTTCATGCATCGCCTTCACATAGCCGACCGAACATTGACAGTAGGTACTCGATAGACCGGCGGGTTTGGACTCGACCAATGGGCAAAGGCAGGCGCCCTCCGCCGATGCTTGGCCGGTTTCCGCCGCACTCACGTACCGGAAATAAATGGCGTTTCCGTCAATCCGGTATGATCCGTCTTTAACCTTGTCCGTAATCCATTTCCTGAAGCGTTCGAGTGTGACCGACTTGATGGTTTGCTTGGTGTCAGCAATCCAGGCCAGATAGCACGCTTTGCCGTTAGCCATCATTAGCTTCTTGCGAGTCTCCTTGTCCAGAGTCCCGTCGACCGCGTCGAAAAATCGTTTGACCCATCCTTCGGCGAATTCCATTCTCTTTTCGGATCGCGGCGGTTCGGTTACCTGAGGCGCTGCCTGCTTCGGTTCCTCTGCCTGAAGACTGCTTAGTCCTCCTGTTGCCGCGCAGACACACGCGCCAACGCAGACTTTCCCCATGTTGGACAGGAATTCCTTCCGGTTCATTGAACTGTCGTTCATCGTCTTCTTCTCCTCATGGTTCTTGTTTCGCAACTCCTCCCTCAGGCTCACCTATCACAGAGTTACGATAGGAGCGTCGTCGAAGTTGCAGGCAGGCGTCAATTCACCCAACCGGTGGGTGTTTTGGTCGGGTTGAGAAGGATGGCCTCAGGTTTCCACCAGTCGGTCAGGCTGATGGGGTAGTGAAGTGTCAATTCCGAAGCGGTTTCTACCTAAATACAGTTCGGAGTTGGGTGAGTCTTGCCCGCAGGACACCATACTAACGGTTTGTCGCGACTGAACTCTACCGAATATTCCCTTCGCTCGAAATCGGATCGATAATGGCGCGAACCTGCGAAATCTTGTTGGCAGGAAAGCCTCCCTGTTTCGCATGTTCCCGAATCAACTCCTCATTCGGCGCGATGTACACGCAATATACCTTGTCATCGGTCACGTAGCTCTCGACCCATTGAATCGTGGGGCCGAGTGACCTCAGCACATCACACGATTTCTGCGAGATCGACTGCAGATCAGACGATGACAGCTTCCCCGCCCCGGGGATTTCTCGCTCGATTACGAACTTCGGCATTTGAACGTCCTTTCCAATGAATGATTACTTGTCATGCATAGGTCTATGTAATCCACTATTGCACGACTTGATAAACCAAGATATTGCTCAATTGTTCCCTTCCTATTCTATCTCCACCGCATTAATGATAAGCGGTTGTATTACAATGAGATATGACGGGGGATCGAACCCTCATGGGGAAAATGATGGGTCGGGTTTGAGTGCGCCGGCAGACGCCAGCAATTACGGGATACAGGATGCAGACACCAAAGAAAGCCCCCCCGACATTGCCAGACTGTGTTGCAATTTCTAAATACCGTCCAGCTACGCTATAGGTTGTGGAGCAAGAACCAACGATCCCACCACGAATGGTGGGGCACCCCACGCTAAGACCAATTGCGACACAGTCTCTGCGCTTCGGGCAAGGTGCCGAAGTCAGCCGGCAGATCGTCTCAGAGTAGAGAGAAAGCGGGAGCGAAATCGATCTCCCAGTAGAGCACGCTTGATGGGGGGGAGTTTCAGAAATCCGCCGACAAAGCCCCGGAGAAAAGCGTGCGAGATTTTTGCGGGATCACTAAACAGCAGGTTCTGGAGTGTGCCTTGATCCAGACTCTGTAAAATAACCCGCTCGAAGGTGTCTTCCGGGTAGTACACACGCTGGTCGCGTCTCACAAGTTTCAAGGAATCGCTCTGACATCGCAAAGCGCATACGCCGCAACCCAGGCAGATAGATTCGTTTACTTTGGGACAATCATGATTCTCACCCTCATTAATCGCATTCACCGGGCAAGCTTCGACACAGATTCCGCATTTGAGACACTCATTGGTATCTATCCGCGCGATGTATTTCGAGGTCACGACCGCATTGGGATATCCGAATCGGCTGACCCCCAGCAACACATTGCAGCAACAACCGCAGCAATGACAGATGAAGGAGACGTTGTTGCGCACATTGTCAGCACACAATACCAGTCCTTTCTCCTTGGAGTTCGTCAGATTGTCACGCATCTCCTCTCGTGACACTTCCTTCGCCATGCCGTGTTTTATGAGAACCTCAGCGGCGCCGTCGAAGCTCGTGCAGGTCTCCAGTGTGATGTCACAACGCTTCTCTCCCACGTGCAGCTTTTCATGTCGGCATGAGCAGATGCCGATCGCCAACTTCCGCGCGTTTTCAATTATGGACCCCGCCTTTTCGTAATCGAGAATCTCTACGTGGGCCGAATCATCCAGTGCTTCTTCGTGCGGGAGAGTCCGCAATGGCGAGATTGTCTGACCCTTGCCGCAGTTGGCGCGGTAAAAGATGCCGTCTTGCAAATACGTGTGAAACAACCGGGCCCACTCTTTAGTATTTAGCTCGCCTCGGGTTCGCATCATTGTGAATTCAAAGATCCCGACTATCAGCGGTGAGATGACATAATGGTACTTCCCGTTCGCCCACACATCCATCACAAGTCCTTTCTCGCTCAGGCCCTCAAGGAGGCGTTCAAGGCGAGCACGATCGAAGGGAACAGACGCTTCGATTCGATCAAGAGTCGACAGACCATACGGCATCTTCACGATCAGCTCTGCTTCGTTGGGGGTGTAAAGCTCCTTGAGAATGGCGTACAGTTTGTCATTCCATGGAGCATGGCCTGTCAGGCCATCGATCTTCTTGCCGAGACTGCGATATAGGTCTTTACCTACCAGATGTCCCATCAAGACACCCCTTGGGCATAGTTATAGAGACCGGATGTAGTCATACCATAAGTTAGAACAGGTCTTACGCCGAAGCAATGATTTTTCGGTCCAAGGGGTGGGTGCTTTGGTTAGGTTGGGGTGGATGTGATTAAATTGCCACCCATCCCTCAGGTTGGATGGGGAATGGGAGTGTCAAAACCGAAACGGTTTTGACCTACAAAACTAAAGTCAGAAAACTCGCAGCATCATGCAATTTATTGCAGCGACTGCTTGCGATTGCACACCACACATTTTCTCGGGCAATTTGACTTCGCGTCGTAACCGCATCCGCGGCAAGAGGAATTAAGCACGCGGTGTCTGCTCAGCCGGCTTCACAAACTCGACTTGTCTCTGGCATGGCCTTTGCATTGAGCATTGGTGGTAGAAAGTATTGACCTCTTGGTCTTTTCGAGGAGGCAGGTATATGCGCAGATTGGCAATCATTTCGAACTTGACATTGTTTCTCGTTGGACTCACGCTGGAATTCACGGGCGCAGGTTTGATCACTCGATGGCGCACTCACAATCTGTACCCGTTCATTGCCCAAACCGGCTACGGCAACCTCTTCACGTTTCTCTACTTCGTCTTTGTTCTGGTGCTGCCGTTCGTCAATTTTGTCGCGCTGATTGCGAAGGATCGTGGGGTATTGATCGAAGAAGCGAGAAGGTAAGTCCGATAGTACATCCATACAAGTGTCGGGTTTCTCGCCACGCGGCAACAATTCAAACGAAGTACAGCGAAGAACAAAACGGGCGCGTTCACTGCGCCCGTTTCGCTATCTCATCGCACAACGACTGAGACTACTCCACAAACCCCGGCACAAACTTGCCGTCTTTGTAGATCAGTTGATCGTCGCCGTAAATCTCGCCGCCGTTGCGGAGTTCGCAGACCATGTCCCAATGGATAGCGGATTTGTTGACGCCACCGGCTTCATACAGTGAGTTGCCGACTGCAATGTGACAGGTGCCGCCGATCTTCTCGTCAAAGAGCGTGTTCTTGGAGAAGGTCTGGATATGATAATTGGTGCCGATGGCAAACTCGCCGATGCGGCGCGCGCCCTCGTCGACATTGAGCATTTCCCGCAGGAAGTCGATATTCTTGCCGGCGGTGAAATCGGTAACCACGCCGTTCTTGAACGTCAGTTGCACGTTCTCAACTTCGCGACCGGCGTAGCAGGCGGGATAGGTGTAAGTGATCACGCCGTTGGCGGAATCCTCGATCGGGCAGGTGAAAATTTCGCCGTCGGGGAAATTCTCTTGCCCGTCGCAATTAATCCACTTGCGACCGGCGACGTTCAAACGCAGATCGGTATCACCACTCTTGACGCGGATAGTCTTGAGTTTTGCTAATGCCGCCGCGGTTTTATCCTGCTGCGCGGAGATTTTGTGCCAGGTACTGATCGGGTCTTCGGTGTCGCAGTAACCGGCGGAATAAACGAAGTCCTCAAATTCCGTCAGCGATTTGCCCGCTTCCTGCGCCATAGCGTTGTTCGGAAAGAGGGTGCCGCACCAACGCATCTCCTGCTTGGCAGTACGCTGGAAAAAGATCTCGCTGATCTCTTTGCGGGCTGCCTGCGCCATCGCTTGACGTTTGGGGTCGGTACCCGTGAGGAACTTGGTGTTGTCGGCGCCCCAGACGTACAGTCGCGCATCGATGCGTTCGATCTCGAATTTGCGAATCGGTGAGACGAACTTGAGTTGATCGTCGGACGCGTTCTTCAGGAACAGTTCGGTGAAGTCCTCGGTATAGATTTCGACATAGGGATAGGCGCCGGCGGCCAGAGCTTTCTTGTAGACTGCCCTCGCCAGTTGCAGAGCTTGATAGGGGACTTCGATCTTGAAGAAGTCACCCTTTTTGATTCGCAGCGAGTAGTTGACCATAACATCAGCAAGTTTGTCAATACGTGGATCCATGATAACCTCGTGTGATACATTTAGCGTTTGTAAGTGGATTTTTCAATATCAAGGAGTCGGCGTTTCACCAGCAAGCCGCCGCCGAAGCCACCAAGCGTGCCATCCGATTTGAGCACACGGTGGCAGGGAATCACGATGGGTAGGGGATTGTTGGCGCAGGCGGAACCGGCGGCACGGTGCGCTTGCGGTGAACCGGCTTTGGCAGCGAGTTGTTGGTAGCTAATTGTCTTGCCGTAGGGAACGCGCGCGAGTATCTCCAACGCTTTCTTGCGAAATCCATCCGCCATGATGATCGAAAATGGGAACGTAAACTCGGTGACGTGACCGCGCAGGTAGGATTTGATCTCCTTGCCGGCCCTGGCGTAGGCCGTGCGGCTTTCCTTCAGCTTGCCTTTGTATTGGCGCGGTACCGGCGTGCCCTGAAAAAGGATGCACTCAACGACAGCGCCGTCGCCGATCAGCGTCAGTTCACCGATCTCGGTCTTGAGTTTGCGGAATAGATACATTTTACGCGCTCCTCCGGTTAGAAAGCCAATATAGCATCTCACAATCAGTTGTAAATACCGTAGATAGCTGTAGAAGTTTTGGACATTTGTTCTTTTCTCAAATGCCGGTTTCATATGGCAATGTATAACAGGTGGTTAGCGCAGCGGTTTGGAATGACGGTCGAGACCGGCGGTTCCAACCGTGGTTGCGCAGGAAAAGTGCGTGTCTAAATCGTTCGCATGTATTTTGTTACATGAAGATGGCCAAAACAACGTGCGAACCCAGAAACAAAATCGGTTGTATAACCGTTGTAATAGTAAGAAGATAGACGCCGATCTGGGAAGTATGGCACTTTCCGCCGCAACTTGACAGAATCGGCAAATATGGTTTATTGTATACGACAGCTTATTCGACATCAGCTTGGAGGAAAGATAGATGACTGATTTACGTGTGAGACTCTATGTGCTCATGCTGGCGATTGTCGCGATCGGAGTGATCTGGGTCGTGGGTTCCGGTGATGCGGCACAGCTTGCTTTGCAGGATGTGGTTTACAGCAAAGGCATTTATGCGCAGGCGGAGCAGGGACAGACAGGGACTGAGCCGATGGCGGATCAGAAACACTCCATTGCCTATTACACTAAGCTGATGGCTGATATCGCATACAAGATCCATACGCGATACATGGAAGATGTTGATCCGGAGAGTCTCGTTGAATCAGGCATCGAAGGTATGCTGTCCAATCTTGACCCCTACAGCGTGATTCTGAAGCCCAAGACTTACAACGCGCTGATGGAGAACACGCACGGCAAGTACGAAGGCGTCGGCATGCAAATCGATCTGCGCGACAATCGCGTGACGATTGTGGCGCCGATGGAAGGGACACCGGCCTGGCGGATGGGATTCCGCGCGGGTGATCAGATCATGAAAATCGATTCCACTTCCACCGACGGTATGAACACCGAGGACGCTTCCAATCTGATGCGGGGTCCGGCGGGTACGAAAGTCAACCTGACCATCAAACGACCCGGTATTGACGGTCTGATGGATTTCGAGGTTGAACGCGCCGTCATCGAACTGAAATCGGTCAAGTATTACGGCTTGGTCGAGCCCGGTATCGGTTATGTCCGTATCGACAAGTTTGCCGAGACGACGACCGACGAGCTGCAAGCAGCCTTAACCGATATGAAGAACAACATGGGCGTACGGTCGCTCATTTTCGATCTACGCTCCAACGGCGGTGGGTTGTTGGATCAGGCGATCACGGTCGCGAATCTGTTCCTTCCGAAGGACAAACTGGTGGTCTACACGCAAGGCAAGTATCCGACCTCCCAGAAGAAATACAACTCACCTGCTGATCCGATTTTCCCGGACGGTGACATGGTGGTGTTGGTCAACGGTGGCACAGCCTCGGCATCTGAGATTGTGTCGGGCGCGCTGCAGGATTGGGATCGGGCGGTGGTCATGGGGAGCACGACTTTCGGCAAGGGACTGGTGCAGCAGATTTTCGGCGGCGAGCAGGGGGATTTCGCGCTGAAGCTGACGACCGCAAAGTATTACATTCCTTCGGGACGCTGTATCCAGAAACCGGAAAAGGCGCACAAAGGGTATGACGAAGGACTCGATGACATCGCGCTCACCAACAAGCCCTCTGAAGTCGACAGCACCAAGCAGGTCTACTATACGAACTCCGGCCGCAAGGTTACCGGTGGTGGTGGTGTGGTGCCGGATGTGGCAGTTCCGGAGGAGATGTGGAAGCCGATCGAGTACAACCTGATTCGCAAGAATCTGTTCTTCGAATTCGCAGTCGATTACACCGCGAAGCATCCGGGGATCAAAAAGGATTTCGAAGTAACCGATCAGATGGTTCAAGATTTTGCCAGCTACATCAAGGAGCGGAACTTCACTTACAAGACGGCTTTAGAGCTTGATCTCGATAAGTTTGTGGATGCGGCCAAGCAGGAAAAGAAGTCGGCATTGTTCGATAAGGACGTCGCCGACTTGCGCGCCGGTATCGACAAGGAAAAGAGCAAGGACTTTGACGAATCGAGAGACTACATCCGCCAGTCGATCAAGCGCGAGTTCTTGCGGGTGTTGTACGGCGAGAGCGCGATCTATGAGCGTCTGACGCTGAAGGAAGATAAAGACGTTCTGAAGGCCGTGGAATTGCTCAAGGACAAGGCCAAGTATAGCACGCTCCTGAAACCATCAAAGAAAGACAAGGAAAGCAAGGGCTAGTTTTCCTGATCGTGTTGAATAGTGCAAGGGCGGTCGAAGGACCGCCCTTTTTATTTATGTGCGATGCGATTTGGTTGGCCAGCTTCTACTCTGCAGGCATTCGCACGAACAGGTAGTACTTGCTCGCATCTGCCCGAACTTGTGTCGAGTTTGTGTGGTAGAGAGTATCCACACGCACAGCGAGTATCGAGTCGGCAAATGGCTCGCGACTTCTCGGGAAGCGCAGGTGTCCTCGGGTAAGGTCGACTATTTGAGCATTGCGGCTGTCGATCTGCCCGTTGTTGTCGTCGTCAAGCCCGAGCAGTTTGATATACGACGTCCCGTTTTGGTTGTCCGGATCGGAGGCGTCGCGGTCGGTAGTGCTGGTAGCGTCGCCCTTGTAGATCCTGACCTGCAGATTGTCCGGATCGTCAATTATGCAGCCAAGACTATATACATTACGCCAGGCGTAGTTCCAAGTAACGTACATTGGTTGTGGATTTGCGCAGGCGATAAGCTTCAGCGTATAGACCGAGTCCTTGATGCTCCCGATCTCTCCAAACAGGATTGATCCATCCTGATTCCTGCGCTGGAACTGAATATGAGCCCCAAGCCATGTGGCCGCCACAGGTCGGTCCATAGTGATGTAATGGCTCGTCGGATCGTAGGAGAAGGCGCCGCCGCCCGGGTATACTGGATCATGCATGTAGGGAAGGACGCTGGCTGCGAAGGTCTCATTGGGGAATCGCGCCTTGTCGAACGGATCGACGTACAGACTACACCGTCTTGCGTCTACAATTCCCGGGATGTTGCTGCTGGTATTCACGGAGTAATACAGTTCCAGATTGGTGATGCTGTCGCCCGGCTGCAAGTCGAGCGGAGAAACGGCGATACTCGTATCATGGGCGACAAGATCGAAATAGGTCATGTCCAGAAACTGATAGTCGCGAATAACTCTGCTGGAGTATGCCCTATGGTCAACAGGCGGCGGACACGTACCGTGATCGCTGCATGAGATTGAGAGGACTGCGACAGAAATGAACAGGAGAGCGAGGAGTACTCTGCTTGCGGCCATGATTACCTCCGTGAGATGAATGTACTAACTTGTACCCGTTGGCAGGAAACGAGTTCCACTGCTCCGGCAATAAACACCAGGACGGTTGGTCCCTCTATGGCTTTGGGGGGAGTGATGTAAGAAATCGCTACATCGTTCGCATGCCTTGCCGTTATATTTCTTTGAATCATTAGACTCCGCTGCCGATCTAATTGGGTAGAGATGAGAAAGGAACATCATCATGTTCGTCGTCAGCGATAGCGCCAGAGACTCGCTGAAATCCGTTCTTGATTCCGAAAAGGGCAAAGATCGCAAGCTGGTGCTCTACCTTCAGGGCGTTGGCTGAAGCGGTCCCCAGATGGGGATGGCTCTGGAAGAGTCAACGGAAGGTTTAGTGAAGCTCGAATCCAACGGCATCAACGCCTACATCGATCGTGATCTGCTTAGTAGCATCGAGCGGAGGGGTAGCATCTATATCGAATATGGCACAGACCGCTTCGGCATGACTGGTTTCTCGATTGCGGTCAAAAAGAATTCCCTCGACAAGTCGGATTGCTGTTAGGCTCTTGCCGACGCGAGTCGTTCTCGGAAGGTTCACTCAGCCGTATTTCCCGGCTTATCCTCCAAATCACGAATCAGTATGGCGCCCTCGACGATAGGCGGAATGCCGCGCACGAGGCAGACGACCGCCGAAACGATGGCAGTGATATAGCCGATCTTGTAGCCGATGCCGAGAAAATTGTCCGATACAAAGGGGAGTTCACTTTGCAGTTTATCCAGACCTGAAATCAGAAGTAGCCAGCCGAAAGTGAACGCCTTCAGTAGCGCATAGCCGGTGCGCATGATGGGCGAGCCGGTGAGAAATCTACCGACGGCGCTTTGCATCATTGTCGTCTTGCCAAATGCCGTGTAGCCATACTTCAGGAGATAGCCTCGGATCGAGTCGGTGAGCACGGCGCGCGAAATCACCGCGATCGGTATCCAGAGCGGCACGAGTTTCAAATCGGCGAGAACGATCCAGAGTACGGTTTCGGCAATGCGATCACCGGCGATGTCGAGCACGCTGCCGAGCGCCGAGGATTCGTGCAGCCGTCTCGCCAGATAACCATCCAACCAATCGCCGACGATCACGAGCACTGCGAGGAACGCCGCAAGCAGCCGCGCCCAGAGATTCTGATCGTAAACTAGAACAACGAGATAGAAGACGAGACCAATGCGAGCAATTGTCACACGATTTGGCCAGGAACTCAACTTCGACACAAACGACCACGCCTTAAGAGACTGCTGCTATTCAGGTTTCGACACGCAGCAAGATAGTCGCCAATGTGCATTAAAGCCACAGATTTGTCTGGTCTTATTGATGACAAATGCTTTGCTTAGGCGTGTGCTAACAAGATTCGCGGATTTCTAATTTACCGTAGAGTGGCAATCGCCATGACAACTTCGAAACATCTGCGCTTGGATAACCCGTGCTTAAGGAGTCTGACCATGAAAGAAACTATGGTATTTACCCTCTGGCTGGCACTGACGCTGGTTGCAACAGAATCAAGCAGTGTCATGGCTGAAAACAACAAGATGAACTATCCGACGACCCGTACCGTGAATGTCATCGACACGATCCACGGAGTCCCCGTGCCCGATCCCTATCGCTGGTTAGAGCCAAGCGCTGATCCGGAAGTGGGGAAATGGACCGACGCACAAAACGCGTTGACGCGAGCTTCGCTTGACTCCCTGCCATTCCGTGAGAAGATCAAGACACGCCTCGCCGAGCTCTGGAATTACGCAAGGTCATCGGCGCCCTCGAAATACGGCTCACGCTATTTCTTTAACAAGAACTCCGGTCTACAGAACCAGTCGGTACTATATGTCAAGGACGGTCTTGACGCCGCGCCGCGCACGCTGATTGACCCGAACGCTTTCTCCACTGACGGCACGCTGGCGATGGACTGGACGTCCATTTCCGACGACGGCACCATGATCGCCTATGGAGTCTCGGCATCCGGGTCGGAGGATGCAACGCTGCACGTGATGAATGTCAATACCCGCGAAGTGCTGCCATTGGAAATCAAGCGCTGCAAGTACACTTCCGTTGCCTGGGAAAAAGACAACAGCGGATTTTTCTATACGCGATATCCCGACAAGGGGACGGTGCCTGATGGCGACGAAAACTATCATCAGCGGCTCTATTACCGCAAGATGGGCGCTGATCCGTCGACCGATTCACTTGTTTACGAGCGGCCTGAGCAAAAGGAACTGGGAATCGGGGTGGGTACGTCCGAAGACTGTCGTTACCTGATCGTGGAAGTGTACGCGGGTACCGGCCAGACCAACGAGCTCTATTATATGGACCTGGCCAAGCGCGACGGTCTCAAGCCGATTGTCACCGGTTTTGCCTCCTCCTACACCGCCATTGTTGTCGAGAATAAAATCTACATTCTCTCTCGCGAAGACGCTCCCAATTTCAAGGTCATGGTTGCCGACATGAGCGACCCCCGCCACGAGAATTGGAAAGAGTTGATACCCGAGGGTGACGAGTCGCTGCAGGAAATCCGCTGTATCAATCGGCGTCTGGTGCTGACCTATCTTCACAACGCCTATTCGGTTGCGAAGCTATATGGCTTGACGGGAGTGTTCGAGAAAGAGATTGCGCTGCCGACTTTCGGGGACGTCGGCAGTATTACCGGCAAATGGAACGAACCCGAGATGTTTCTCTCTTTCAGTTCGTTTGTTTATGCGCCGACGATTCTGCGTTACCATTTCGACACCGGTATACTTGAAGTCTACGATGTGGCAGCCGTGAAAATTGACCCGGAGGAATACGAAACGCATCAAGTCTGGTATCCCTCCAAGGATGGCACGAAGATCTCGATGTTTCTCGTATACAAAAAGGGGCTGAAACTGGATGGCTCCAACCCGACGCTGCTTTATGGCTATGGCGGTTTCTCGGTGAACATGACTCCCTACTTCAGTTCATCTACCTCGATCTGGTTCGATCACGGCGGCGTCTATGCCATGCCGAATCTGCGCGGCGGCAACGAATACGGAGAAAAATGGCACGAGGACGGTATGCTTGCGAAGAAGCAGAATGTGTTCGACGACTTCATCGCCGCCGCTGAATGGTTGATTGCCAACAAGTATACTAGCAGGGACAGGCTGGCGATCGAAGGCGCCTCTAACGGCGGTCTGCTGACCGGCGCCTTTATGGTGCAGCGCCCCGATCTATGCAAGGCCGTGCTGTGCGAGGTGCCGCTTCTGGATATGATTCGCTACCAATTGTTTCTGATTGCGCGATTCTGGGTGCCGGAATATGGTTCATCGGAAGATTCCAATCAGTTCAAGTATCTGCTCGCCTACTCGCCATACCACAACATCAAACCCAACACCCATTATCCTGCCGCGCTGGTCAAAGCGGGTGAATCGGATGGCAGAGTTGATCCCTGTCATGCCCGCAAATTCGCGGCGGAGATACAGGCAGTCAATGTCGGCGACAACCCGATTCTGCTCTGGATTGAGCGCAAAGCCGGACATGGCCAGGGCAAACCGATCTCGAAACAGCTTGATGATTACGCCGACAATTGGGCATTTCTGTTCTGGCAGTTGCAGATGAAGTGGTGAGGACAAGGCGCCAACGTGATGTGACGGCTGTCAACGAGCCAAGTCACGCTTCCGCCCACCACCGATCCCCGCCGCTAAGACCTGACTCAACAGCGAGATCTCGACCCCGCAAATAAAAAGAGCGGGTCGGTTAGACCCGCTCTCGGATGATGCATCCGTGAAGTAGGAGTTACTTCATCAAGACCATCTTCTTGGTGTCGGTAAACGAGCCGGCAGTAACTTTGTAGAAGTAGATACCGCTAGCAGCGTTCGCCGCGTCCCAAGTGACCTCAACGTGGCCAATGTTCGTTCCGTTGTAGCTCTGAACCAACTGACCATTTACGTTGTAAATGTCAATCCGCCAGCCAGTGAAACTGGGCAGATCCAATCCGATCTTAGTGCTCGGGTTGAACGGGTTCGGGATGTTCTGAGCCAGCGCAAACTGTGTCGGAAGCGCGGACTTCGCAACACGAGTATTCAGCAGGCTACCGTAGTAATCGGAAGCCTCGACGCTGTTCAGTTGGGCTCCGGTAACAGTGAGGAGCTCATTAGTTCCAGCCGGAATGGCATTGCTCAGGTTGCCCATACCAGAGTAGACCAGGACATTGAGCTTGTCACCAACCCGGTTGGACATAACCTCCATGTTGGTATGGTTGACAACCGTGAAGTTATCACCAGTCACATTGAAGGTCAGGTACAGAGCGCCGATAGTCTCGGAACTCTCGGTCGAAATCTTGTCGCCGAAAACGCTAATGTTAACATTAGAGCTATACGGGGCAAGTTTCGCGAACGGGAGAGCATCACCAACGACGATTCTCAGCAAGTACACCAAGTCACCGATCGACAACGGAATGCCATCGGCATTAACATCGGAAGCGGCAATAGCGGCTTGACGACTGTTCGGGAATCCAGAGAGAATCGGGAACGCGTCAGGGCCTATCAGGAAGTACTGGGTGTAAATAACCGCGTCTGCGATTTCGTTGGGAATACCGTTCAGGTTGAGATCGCCACGTGAATCGATTGAGTCGGCGCAAGTGATGTCAATACCACCATCCCAGAAAT